>Ga0207703_10005055_pt1 | contig 10680 bp, 11 predicted proteins | sample KBSSwiS12_FD_184304 | JGI IMG/M metagenome (GOLD analysis project Ga0207703, IMG submission 184304) | Switchgrass rhizosphere microbial communities from Kellogg Biological Station, Michigan, USA - KBS Switchgrass S1-2 (SPAdes) (version 2) | ecosystem: Host-associated > Plants > Roots >... | reverse complement strand
CAAGAAGGTGAAATGGAATCCGGCGTGGGGCCAGGAACGCATCGGCAACATGATTGCGACCCGGCCGGATTGGTGCATCTCGCGCCAGCGGGCGTGGGGCGTGCCGATCATCGTGTTTTATTGCGACGCGTGCCAGGAACCGCTGACGGACCGCAAGATTCTGGATCGCGTGGTGGATCTGATCCGCGTCCACACGGCGGACGTGTGGTATTCAACCGACGCCGCTCAGCTTGCCGGACCGGACGCGAAGTGCTCGCGCTGCGGCGGGCGTACCTTCCGCAAGGAAAGCGACATCTTAGACGTCTGGTTCGATTCCGGCGCGAGCCACCTGGCGGTGCTGACCCCGGAGAATCATTTGCCCTGGCCGTCGGACATGTATCTCGAAGGCGGCGATCAATACCGCGGCTGGTTCCACAGCTCGCTCTTGATTGCGGTCGGGCTGCGCGGGGAAGCGCCCTATCGGGCGTCGGCCACCAACGGCTGGACGCTGGATGGCGAAGGCCACGCGCTATCGAAATCGAAGGGCGCCGAGGAAGTCGAGAAAGTCATCAACAAATATGGCGCGGAGCTGCTGCGCCTGTGGACCGCGTCGGTAGATTTCACCGAGGACGTGCGCTTCTCCGACACCATCGTCAGCCGATTGATCGAGGCATACCGCAAGCTGCGCAACACGTTCCGCTACACGCTGGGCAATCTGCATGATTTCGATCCGGAGACGGACGCAGTGCCAGTGAATGAGTTGCTGGAGATCGACCGCTGGATCCTGTCGCGGGCCGAAGACTTGGTCCGGCGCACGCGCGTTTCCTACGACGAAAACGCGTTCCACAAGGTGTATCGCGCGATCTACGATTTCGCGACTACGGACTTGAGCGCGGTGTATTTCGATGTTCTCAAGGACCGGCTGTATACCGCCGCCACCAAGGGCCGCGCGCGGCGCAGCGGGCAGACGGCGCTGTTCAAAGTCCACTACGCGCTGACGCGGCTGGCAGCTCCACTGCTGGCGTTCACCACGGAAGAGGTGTGGGGCCACACCCGCAAGCCAGCGGGCGCGCCGGATAGCGTTCACCTGGCTCTGCTCCCCGATCCGGAAGAATTGGCGTCGGGCCTCGATGCGGCGAAACTTGCGCGGTGGGAGCGGCTGCTCGAAGTGCGAGGCGTGGTCTTGAAAGCTCTCGAAGAAGCGCGGCAAGCGAAATTCATCGGCACATCGCTGGAGGCGCGGGTGCGGTTGGCGGGGGCGCAGCTCGACGACTACGCGGATGACTTGCCCGCGCTCTTCATCGTTTCGCAAGTTGACCTGGAGCCGGGCGAGGAATTGACAGTCACCGTCGAACGCGCCGAGGGCGTCAAGTGTGAGCGCTGCTGGAAGTACTCGGTATTCCCGGGGCCCGTGTGCGATTCGTGCGCCGATGCATTGAAGGAAATGCTGGGATGAGCCTGCGCCTGCGGTCCGCGATCATCGCCTTCGCGGTGGTGATCCTGGACCGGTTGAGCAAGCTTTACATTCAACGATCCTACGCACCGTGGGACGTGACGGTGGTGATTCCGCAAATCTTCAACATTGTGCACGCGGAGAATCCCGGCGGGGCCTTCAGCATGCTTGCCGAGGCGCCGCCGTTAGTGCGGTCGGTGCTGCTGGTGGGCGTTTCTGCAATGGTGATGACCGCTGTCGGCATCATGCTGTGGCGTCTGCCCAAGAACGCGACCTGGCTCATGCCAACCTCGCTGGCCCTGGTGTTCGGAGGAGCATTCGGCAATCTGTGGGACCGCGTGCTGCGCGGATCGGTTACGGATTTCTTGCAGGTGTTCATCGGCTCCTACGAGTTCCCGTCGTTCAATGTAGCTGACAGCGCGATCACCATCGGCGCAGCACTGTTAGTGATCGATTTGTTGAGAACGCGCAAGACGCCTGCCTAGGCCCCCACGTTTTTACCGGCGCCGGAAGATAGTTCTCCGGGAAAAGCTTCCAAACGCTGCCAGCGCAGCGGCAAGTGCTTGATTCTTAAAAGTGCCTGGCGTTTTGGCACGCGGGGTGCACCTTGCTTCATGGTAAGGAGACCGGATTCCATGAAACGCAGACATCTTTATTCAGTACCGCTGGCAGCCGCGGCGCTGGCCGCTTCGCTATCAATGGTTCATGCCGATACCTGGGACAAGAAGACCATCGTGAGTTTTTCGCAGCCGGTTGAGGTACCAGGCGCCATCCTGCAGCCCGGAAAATACGTGATGAAGTTGGTGGATTCGCAGTCCGACCGTCACGTCGTGCAGTTCACGAATGAACGGCAGAATCACGTCTACGCGACCACCATCGCGATTCCGGCTTACCGCACACAAGTCACCGGCCGCACCGTCATCACCTTCTATGAAGCTGCCGCGGGGCAGGCGGAGCCAATCCGAAATTGGTATTACCCGGGAGACAACTTCGGGCAGGAGTTTGTTTATCCCAAAGAACACCTTCGCGATATCGCGTTCGTTCGTCCTGCAGCAGCGGGGTCTGACGCGCAACGCCGGGCGGAGCCAACTCCGGTAGCGGCTGCCGAGCCCGTTCCGGAAGGCGAGTCGGCTCCAGTAGCGGCACCCCTTGAAACGCAAGCGCAGGCCAACTCTCTGACGAATGACGAATCGAATGCTCCGGTGGAGATCGCACAGGCGACTCCGCCGAAGTCAGAAGAGCCGGTTGCTGCTCCATCGTCCGTGCCAGCGCAACCCGCCCCGGAGCCAACTGAATTGCCGCACACGGGCGGAAATATCGCTGGCATCGCGATGATGGGCTTGGTGTCGATCGGCAGTGCCATCACTGCACGCAAGCTCCGCCGCTTCTAAAGACGGATGATGCGGGAATCGAGCACGAGTCGCGTTGCCCGGTGGCTTGAGATTTGCTTCTGGGCGATGGGTTGTCTGGCGCTGGGATACTGCGCGTTCCTATGGGGGCGCGCTCAGTATGACCAGGCCGAAGGCAAGTGGGCGCTAGAGCACATTCTGCCTGGCGACCGGACGACGGTTACAGGACCCACCAGCCGTCCTCCGGATAACGCGGAGGGCAGCTTGGTGGGCCGCATCGATATCCCGCGCTTGGATCTATCCGTCGTGGTATTCGAGGGAACCAGTGATAGTACGCTGGCGCGCGGCGTGGGCCATCTGAGAGGTTCAGCGGGTCCGGGCGAGCGCGGCAACCTGGTGCTGGCGGGGCATCGCGATACTTTCTTTCGCGACCTGCGATACATACAGGAGGGCGATGCAGTGAACGTCATGGGTCCGCAGGGTGAATTCGAATATCAGGTCGAGTCGGTTGCCATCGTCGAGCCGGATCAAACCGAAGTCTTGAAGCCCGGTGAGGGCGCTACTTTGACTTTGATCACGTGCTATCCATTTCGCTATATCGGAAACGCCCCGCAACGTTTTATCGTACGGGCGACCAAGATTGGGGAAGCGAGGCATTCGTCATGAACAAGATTCTTGGAAGCGCATTAAGCATTCTGGTACTGACCGCGGCAGGTTGCAATCGCGGACAAGTTACGCCGGTGACTGCGGATAGTTTCGCTCCTACGCAGCTGTATGGAGGCGTAAAAACAGAAGGTGTCAGAACATCGCCAACACCGTCGGCGCCGAGAAAAACTCGGCGGAGCGACCTAGTATTGGAGCCAGGCACTAGCGTTCGTGTCCGGCTGGCGCAGACGATCGATACCAAGCGGAACCGCGCGGGCGACCGTTTCTCCGCCACCTTGGACGAACCGCTCGTGGTAGGCGATCGGGTGGCCGTTCCGCGCGGCACGCCATTTGAGGGACACGTGGTGACGTCCAATGAGTCGGGGCGTTTCAAAGGGCGTGCGGCTTTGGCGTTGCGTCTGGACTCGTTCACCTTGAGAGGCGTTACGTATGATGTCAACACCAACCGGCCGAGTCGCGTGAGCCGGGGCCACAAGAAGCGCAACTGGCTGTGGGTCGGCGGCGGGTCTGGTGGAGGCGCGGCGATAGGGGCGATAGCCGGCGGCGGAACCGGTGCGCTGATTGGCGCAGGCGCGGGAGCCGCAGCAGGCACGGTAGGCGCCGCGTTCACTGGAAAACGGCACGTGGTTCTGCCGGTGGAATCGCCTGTCACTTTCGCCCTGCAGGCTCCAGTTGCGATAGAGAGCTAGGCTCATGAAGTGACGGCGTCTCGCCCGCCGTTAGCCGTCGTCGCTCGTTGCGAGTCCAGCGGTAAATCTGCCGCCGCTCCTCATCGTCGAGCCGGGCTTCGGGATGCAGCAGCAGATACCGCTGAGGCGGCATTGCACGGTTTCTCACCGCGCTGCCGACCGCGCTTAGTAAGCGAAGGCGGTCGTCTCTCGAGTAATTCTGCCACTGCGACAGATTCATGTGCGCGCGGGCCTGTTGAACGTCGCGCGCCAACAGCCACGAGACCGGCGCGACGTGACCGTACCAGGGCCACTTGGTGTTTTCGGAATGACAGTTCTGGCACGCTCTTTGGACGATGGCAAGTGTCTCCGGATGGACCTGAGCCTCGCGAAGGATGGCTAGGTCGGATCCCGAAGCCGCAATCTTTCCGAAGGGGTGTATCAGGGAGCCTCCCACTGCCGCTACGGCCCCTGCCGCAACTACGAGCAGAACTGTCGTCTTGAGCATTGTGTTCTCCTGATTCACTTGCCTGCCAGTTGCCGCAGGTAGGCGATGATGCTCGTCCGTTCAGCGGGGTCGTTCAGCCGGAAAGACATGTCGTTGTCCGGTATGACGCTCTCGGTATCGGCGAGCCAGCGGTCGAGCGTCGTCTCATCCCAGGAGACCGGCGACGCCTTCATCGCGTCCGAGTAGGCGAATTGCGCGTCCTTCCCGGCATGGCGGCCGTACACGCCGCGCAGGGGCGGCCCGACCTTAATCTTGTCGAGCGCATGGCAGCCGGTGCACCGTTTCTCGAAGGCGTCGCGTCCGCTGCCGGGGTCCTTGGCTGAAGCGGCTATAGCAATCGTTGCGGAGACAACGCCAGTAAGAATCGTCAGCGTTGTTCTCAATTTTAGATTTGTCCAGTTGTGAGGCATCGCGATCTCTCGTTACGCGGCGCTGAGCGGCGTATCGACCACGGCCAAGTTATGCGACCCAGCAACGAAATTGACGCTGCGGATGCCCAGGACATCGCGCAATTTATCCGCGGGCACCTTCATGGGGCCAGGGGCCGGCGCGCTGCCTGGCGCGGGTTGCGGGAAAGCGGTCGACATCGCGGAATGGAACGTCACGTTTCCTTCCACCTTCTGCATCACTTGATGAATGTGCCCGTTCAGCACGGTCACCGAGCCGAAGCGCTTCAACAGATCGAGGGCTTGCGCGCTATCCTTGGTGCCCCAGCCCCACTCCGGATACGCGGCCCACAGCGGAATGTGTGCGAACACCACAACCGAAGTGCTGGCCCCCAGCTTCGCCACATCGCTCTTGATCCAAGCCAGCTGCTCGTCGCCCAGCGCACCCATGCCTTCGAGCTGCGCCGAATTATTCAGCCCGATGAAATGGACTCCTTTATGGTCGAAGCTCTGCCAGCCCCGCCCCGTAGTGCCCTTACCGAAACGCTCCATGTATTGCTTGCCCTCGTCGCCCAACAAGTCATGTTCTCCAGGGACGAAGAAGACTTGCTTTTGGCGCACCCCTTTCAGGAGCTGGTCCAACGTATCGAACTCGCTGGCCTTCGCCAGGTGCGACAGATCCCCGGTATGCAGGATGAGGTCGGGCTGATGATCCAGCGCGTTGATCTTATCCGCCGCAGCCTGGAATGTCGCCTTGACATCGGCATTGGCCGGCTTGTCAAACCCGATGTGGCTGTCGCTGATCTGGACAAAAGTGAAATCTTCCGAGCGCGTCTTTGCGGGTTCAGCGCCCAGCAGTCGGGAGGCCGGTATGCCGCCGGCGAAGCTCCACACCACGCCTGCGCCAGCCCACTGCATACATTTCAGGAAGCCGCGCCGGTCGATATCGCGGGTGAGCGGGCCCACCACGCCCTCCTGGCCGTCTTTTTTGTTCTCAGTCATTTGTCTGCCTTTCTGTGGCGGCATGAGCGCCGCTTTCATATCGGGAGACTCGCTGCCCCGCAAATTTATTCCCCGCCGCGGGCTCGGGAATAAAATCGCGGCGCGGCGCGTCCATACAGTGGGGCGGACTTTTTATGCGACCTGCATTTACGCGAAACTGGAGAGAACTTCTACTTTGGAAAGGACTCCTTGGACACCAAGGTCAGAATCTTCGAACTGACCATGTGGCCGCATATGCGGGCCGCATATAACCTGGCGCGCTGGCTGGTGCGCAACGACCACGACGCCGAGGACATCGTGCAAGAGTCGTTCATGAAGGCGTATAAAGCCCAGGAGAGCTTCCGCGGCGGCGAGTCGAAGACGTGGATGTTGTCGATCGTGCGGAATACGGCAATGGACTTCTTGCGGCGCTATAAGGCGTCCGCTACGACCACATTGGATGAACCAGGATACGAGCCACAGGACGATTCGCCCAACCCCGAGCGCGCACTGCTCGATCAATCGCGCCGTGACCGCGTACGCCAGGCCATCTCGCAACTGGAGCCGGAATTCCGCGAGGCGATCGTGCTGCGCGAAATCGAAGGCCTTTCCTATAAGGAGATCGCCGCGGTTCTGAACATCCCGATGGGGACCGTGATGTCGCGGTTGTCGCGCGCGCGAAATTTGCTGTTGGTGGAACTCGGCGGATCGAAGGAGATGCAGCATGACTTGCCGTGAAGCCGGACCGCTACTAAACGCCCGTTTGGATAATGAGCTGGACATGGCGGGCGCGGCCGGCATCGATCTTCATTTGTCCGATTGCCGCGCCTGTGCCGCCCAGTACGCGGCGCTGGAAGAATTGCACGCGGAAATCGGCGCGGCGGATCTGGCGTATACGCCGGGCATCGCGCTGGAGCGAAAACTGGCGGCGCGGTTTCTGGAAGAAGAGAAATCGCCATCGCGTTTCTGGAACTGGAACTGGCTCAACGCATCCGTCATGGCCGCCGCGGCGATCGTAGTGATGGCGGCTATCGTTTCGATCCCGATGCTGCGGACGGGCCGCGAAACCGATGCCGTCGCCACCGAAATTCTCGATAATCACTTGCGGGCTCTGCAGGCCGTTCATCAGGTGGACGTGCCGAGTTCGGATCAGCACACCGTTAAACCATGGTTTCAGGGCAAGACGGCTTTTTCACCGCCGGTTCCGGATCTGACCAAAGACGACTTCATTCTCGTCGGAGGACGCCTCGAAGTGATCCATCAGCAGCCCGCCGCAGCGATCGTCTACCGCCGGCGGCAGCATGTGATCGACTTATACGTGTCGCCTTCGGCCGGCGCGGATTCGAAACCGGAACTTCGCGACTTAGGCGGCTATCACCTGCTTCGCTGGACGCAAAATAGCTTGAGCTATTGGGCGGTGTCGGACGTCGACCCGGGCGATCTGCGAACGTTTGCGGATCTCATTCGGGGAAAATGATTTTTTCAGTACTGCCTTACATCATCGCCGACGGTGGCGCGGGGTCTTCGGGACGTCCGGCGTTCGCTAGAGGCACACGCACCATCGCGAAGCCCATGATCAGCAGCACCACGAAGCCCACCAGATAGGAGGGGTCCTTGAATATCTCCAGTACCGCGATGTCTTTGAATTTGAAATAGGCGAACAGCAAGCCGGTGAGCGCCTCGCCGGCGATCAATCCGCTGGCGATCAGGATGCCGACGTTCTCCACACGGGTCGACTGCGCCGCGTTGTTAAGCGCAGCGCGGCTGCGCCAGTCGGTGATCCAGCGCAGCACTCCGCCGACGAAAATCGCGCAGGTAGTGGGGAACGGCAGGTACATGCCCACCGCCACCAGCATCGGGCTCCGCACTTTGAACATGATGAGCACCACGCCGAAAATCGCGCCGGTCACCACCAGCGGCCAGGCCATTTCGCCGCCGACAATCCCTTGCGCGAGCGCAGCCATTAAGCCGGCCTGCGGCGCAGCCAGCTTGGGATCGCCGAAGCCGGTGCCCCCGCTCTTGACGTTGCCGACCTGCAAAATATACAGCGGAAAATACATCACCAAGCTCGCCAGCACCACGGCGATCAGCTCCACGATCTGGATGCTGCGCGGTGTGCCGCCCAGAATGTAGCCGGCCTTGAAATCCTGCATCAGCTCGCCCGCCACCGCGGAAGAAACGCACACCACCGCAGCCACTCCCAGCACCACTGCTACTCCGCTGGGACCGGAGACTCCCAGCGACACCATCAGCAGCGCCGCGATGATCAAGGTCGAAAGCGTCAAGCCGGAAATCGGATTATTAGACGAACCGATCACGCCAACCAGATTGCCCGAGACAGTGGCGAAGAAGAATCCGACTATCAGCATGATGACCGCCGCCACTAGCGCCGCCGCCATTTGTCCCGAAATGTAAAAATACAGAGCGACCATCAGCAGGAATACCACGCCAATCAGCGACAGCACGGTCTTCGAACCCATGTAACGCTCGGTGCGAATCAAAGATTCCATCGGCGGCGCGCCGTGCCGCACTTCCGCCAGCGCGCGCCCCAGGCTGGCGGTCAGCTTCTTGCCCATGCGGATCAGCGTGTAGGCCGCGCCCACCATCATGCTGCCGACCGCCACCGGCCGGATGATGTAGCGCCAGACGGCTGCCGCCATCGCGGCCCAGTCTCCATCGCCCGCGCCCGGCGGGAGAAACGTTCGCAGAGTGGGCCCCATGAAGTACATCATCAGCGGAACCAGCACGCCCCATGCCAGCAGGCTGCCTGAAAAGTTGAGCGACGCCAGTTCGGGACCAATCACGTACCCGACGCCAACCAGTGCCGGGCTCACCGTCGGCGCGGAAACCGTTGAAATCGCTCCGGTCTGCAAGATGTTCTGCGTGCCGGGCGGGCCGAGCCGCACAAAGGTTTTGCCGAGTTGTCCGATCCGCACCACAAACGCGTTATCCACTGCGTAGAGTTTCAGTTCTCCCAGCGCCTGGATCAAGGTGCCGAATCCGATGCTCCAGAAAAGGTATTTCGCCGCATCCGCGCCGCGCTGTCCGGCCTTGTGAATTTCGGCCGCCGCCACCGATTCCGGGAAAGGCAGGCTGGGATCTTCCACCAGCGCCCTCCGCACCAGCGACACGAAGAGCACGCCAAGCACGCTACCCACCAGCATCAGTGACGTGGATTTCCAATAGGCGTGGGCGGGATCGAACGAAGTCCAGGAGCCCGACATGACGAACGCCGGGATGGTGAAGATGGCGCCCGCGGCCACTGACTCGCCGATGGACCCCGCGGTGCGCGCGATGTTTTCCTCGAGCACAGTACCTTTGAAGGCGCGCAGGAACGCCATGCCGATCACCGCCGCCGGATAGGTGGCCGCGATGGTCTGGCCCGCGTGCAGGCCGAGGTAGGCGTTCGCCGCCCCCAGCACCACCGTCATCACCAGGCCTAACAGCACGGCTCGTAGCGTGAGTTCCTTCATGGTGGTCCCTTCGGGAACGAAAGGACGGTGTTGTATGGAAGCGGGAGGGGTCATAATTGGGCTGCCGTAGTTACAATAAAGTTTCGCATGAGTTCCCGCAAGGCCGTTTGTCTGTTGAGTGGAGGGCTGGATTCCTCCACCTGTCTGGCGCTCGCCCGGCGCGACGGTTACGAGTGCTATGCGCTGTCGTTCGATTACGGCCAACGCCATCGCGTCGAACTCGACGCTGCCGCCCGCGTGGCCGCATTTTTCGGCGCGCGCGAGCACCGCACGGCGCACATCGACCTGCGGGCCTTCGGCGCTAGCGCATTGACCGCGGATATCGACGTCCCCAAACATCGCTCGCCGAGCGAGATGGAGCAAGGCATTCCCATCACCTATGTTCCCGCGCGCAACACGATTTTTCTCTCCTACGCGCTGGCCTGGGCGGAGGTGCTGGAAGCTTCCGACATTTTCATCGGCGTGAATGCGCTGGATTATTCCGGCTACCCGGATTGCCGCCCCAAGTTTATCCACGCTTTCGAAAATCTGGCTAATGTGGCAACCAAAGCCGGCGTCGAGGGGCGTACCCGGGTCAAGATTCACTCGCCCCTGATCGCGCTGGGCAAAGCCGCGATCGTGCGCCTGGCCGCGGAACTGGGCGTGGATTTCAGTCTCACGCATAGCTGCTATGACCCGGATCCGGAGGGCCGTTCCTGCGGCCAATGCGACTCCTGCCTGCTGCGGGCGAAAGGCTTCGCGGAAGCGGGCATTCGGGACACGCTGGTATACGTGCCGTGAAAATCTCCGAGATCTTTTATTCCATCCAGGGCGAGGGCATGCTGGCCGGCGTCCCCAGCGTGTTCCTGCGCACCAGCGGATGCAATCTTCGCTGTACCTGGTGCGATACGCCCTACACATCCTGGAAACCCGAAGGCGACGATCTTCCGATAGACGACATCTTGAACGACGTGCGGCGGCGCGGGTCCACGCATGTCGTGGTCACGGGCGGCGAGCCCATGATCCAGCCAGACATGGTGCAGCTTACCGAGCGGCTCAAGAATCTCGACCTGCACATCACTATCGAAACGGCCGGCACTGTCTATCAGCCGGTGACATGCGACCTGATGAGCATCAGCCCTAAGCTGGCCAATTCCACCCCGACGCTGCGCGAAGACGGGCGCTGGGCCGATCAGCACGATCGTTTGCGCTATCAACCGGACGTGCTCAAGCAACTG
>Ga0207703_10005053_pt1 | contig 10684 bp, 8 predicted proteins | sample KBSSwiS12_FD_184304 | JGI IMG/M metagenome (GOLD analysis project Ga0207703, IMG submission 184304) | Switchgrass rhizosphere microbial communities from Kellogg Biological Station, Michigan, USA - KBS Switchgrass S1-2 (SPAdes) (version 2) | ecosystem: Host-associated > Plants > Roots >... | reverse complement strand
TATGGGTCTAGCGGACTTTTTTCAGCAGCAGGAGGAAGACGGAGCCGAGCACGGCCAGCGCGCCCGCCACGGCAAACAGCAACATGTAGTCGCCGCGGCTGACCTCGAGGATGGCCGGGGCCGCAAGCGGCGCGATCACCTGCGGCAGGGTGTTGGCTATGTTGAGCAGACCAAGGTCCTTGGCTGCATGCCGGGCCCGGTCGGGCAGCACATCCGTCACGAGGGCCAGGTCGACACCTTCGTAGACACCATGCCCCATCCCTACCAAACCAACACCAAACAGCAATGATGTGTAGGAATGGGAGCAGGCGATGAGCCACAGGCCGAGGCCCTGCAGAGTCGAGCCGGCCATCACGAAGGGCTTGCGCATTCCCATGCGATCGGACAATCGACCGGAAATCACGCTCCAGATGACCACCATGGCCGCCTGCACCAGCGTTGAGCGGAACATGAGGCGCGGCACATCCGCGGCGCCCAGGTGCAGGGCGTCCAGCAGGAAGAAAGGTTGGTAGGCCTGCAGGAAGCTCGACCCGGTGGTGAAAAACACGCGGCTCATCCAGGCCCAGGCAAAGTCGCGATGGCTGCCCCGCCCAGCTGGCAATGCAGCCCCAACGGACGCAGGCGATGCCGCCTCGGTGCGCGCCAGCGCCGCCGACCCCGACGCCGGCACCGCTCCAACATGCTCCACCGACGCCGCCTGCCCTGGCAGCCCGCCCGCGCCTGCCGTCCCCACCTGCCGCCCCGGCGGCGAGCCTACAGCCCCAACATGCGCCACGGACGCTGCCTCCCCCAGCGGCCCGCCGGTGCCTGCCGTCCCCGCGTACCGCCCCGGCGGCGAGCCCACCGCCCCTGGCTCGCGTCCCAATGCCAGCGTCAGGGCCAACACGCCAACAACCCCAATCACTCCCGGTATCACCAGCGCCAGAGTCATGTTGACCACCAACAACTGCACCAGGAACGTGCCGGTGATCTGCCCAATGGGCATGCATATGCCCAGGATACCCACGACAGTTCCCCGCTGGGCCGGCGGAACGCGATCGGGGATGATGGCCACCATCGACGCCAGCACCGCATTGAAGGCGAGCTGGGCGGCACACCACCCCCACAACACGATGTTGACAGTGGGCGCCAGCCCGATCACCGCCAGCGACGCGCACCCGCACAACACCCCACCCACCAGCCAAGGCCGCCGCCGGCCAAAGCGCGAACGAGTGCTGTCACTCAAAGCCCCGAAGACAGGATTACTGACCAGCGCGACGACCGCGCCGGCCATCAGCACTCGTGAGATCGGCTCAGCAGCATTGCCAGGAGCGAGCTGCCGCACTCGCAGTGCCAGGGTAATGATCGCCGGGGTGAGCAGGGCCAGCCAGAGGGCGGCATAGGCCAGCGCGTAGATCGCGACAAACCGCGCAGAGGCTCTTTCTCGCGCGGCGGCTGGAATGACCTGCATGGCTTCCAGTATAACGCGGCCGCTCAGCCCTCCCTACGACGGAGGGCGCGCCCCAGTGTACCCGCGAAAAACACCCGCCGAGAGCCCGTCTACCGACGCACACCGGACTGTAAGCGCCGCCAGACGCTCGTGGCGATCTCGAAATCCTGAATGGCCACTCCGGTCAGATCCGCGACGACAATCTCTTCCGGCGCAAAGATCACAGGTGTTTCGAGCAGTGCACCCAGCTCGATTACAGATGTTGGATCGATCAGCCCGGCCCGGACGGCCCAGCCGGTCTCGCCATGGTCGACGCACTGCACGATCGAATCCGCAACGACGCGGCCACGCGCCAGGATCCGCGGGTCCAATTCCCGTTTGCCGGGACTATCCGCTCCGACAGCCACGATACGCGTACCGGCCCTGATCATGACCGATGTCAACAGCGGCTCCGTGGATGGTGTCGTTGTAACAATCAAATCAGCACGCGAGCACAGGTCTTCGAGGGTCAATGGCAAACGGGCGTCGGCACTCGCGAGTGCCGACGCCCGTTTGCCATTGCGCGCCCAAATCAACACGGATTCCAGGCCGAGACGCCGTTTCAGCAATTTCGCCTGGAGCCGGGCCTGGGTTCCCGCGCCCACGATTCCCAGTGTGCGCGAACCTTCCCGAAGGATTGCTCGCGCCGCGATGGCCCCCGCCATCGCGGTGCGGTGATCCGTGAGGTGTCCCTGATCATGCAACAGCGCCAGCATCTCGCCCGTGCGTGCGCTCAATACAGCCATGAATCCATTACTGGAGGGCAGGTTCAACTCGGGGTTACGATAGAAGCTGGTGGCCAGCTTCACTACAAACACCTCGTCGCCCGGCACCGCCGCCGCCTTGACGTGGCAGTCACCTGGCGGCTCGGCAAATCCCAGGTGTAACACGTTCGACACCTGGGCCTGACCCGCCGAGAAGCGCTTGAAGCCCCGCTCAACAGCGGCAATCGCGGTGTCCTCATCCAGCGCGGCCAGAATCTCGGCAGCGTCGACGACCCTCATGGCACCTTCCGGTTTTTGATCATCATCCCGGCGATTTCCTTCAACAACTTCGCGGCCACCGTCGCCGTCATATTGCCAAAGTCGCACCGCGGGTTGTACTCCACGATGTCAGCGCCCACGATGGGTTGCTTCAGGCTTTGAATCAGGTTGAGAACCTGCCGCGTGGAGGGCCCGCCGGGTTCGCGGTGTGACACTCCCGGGGCAAACGCGGGATCGAGTCCGTCGAGATCCAGCGAAATATAGACGGGTGTTTGAATATCGAGGCGCAGATCCGCCGTCCAGTGAGCCATTTCGATCACTTCCACTCCAAAGCGCACGAACTGCTCGCGGTGGTGATCGTTCACCGTTCGGATTCCAACCTGGATCAGCCGGTCGGTCAGCCGCTCTTCCATGATGCGGGCAAACGGCGATGCGTGCGAGCGCGGATTGTCCTGGTAGGCGTGGTAGATATCCGCATGCGCATCAATATGCACGATAGTGAGACTCGTGTGCTGGCGCCGCACCGCCCGCATGATCGGGTGCGTGATGGCATGATCCCCGCCCAGGCAGATCAGGGGATCACCGGACTCCAGAACGCGTCCCACGTGGCTCTCAATCAGGTCCCACGGATCGGCAGCACCATCGAATTGAATGTCCCCATGGTCCACGAGCAGGCCGGCGACGCCCAGATTGACGCCCGTTTCGCTCCAGATGCTGTACGCATCCGAGTACAACTCGCTACGAATCGGTACAGGAGCCCCCGCAGCGCCCCTCATGAAGGACGAGTTATCGTCATGGGGAATTCCGAGAAGCGAGATCCTGTTCATGGCTGCGGCGCCCTCATATCGACAGAGACACATTTTGCCACTAACTTTGGGCGCTGCATTCGTTTTAGGTTGATGAGGCTGGCCATGCGAGCAAAAACGTCCCTGTGGAGTGGCAGTGCATTGAGCGCGCTGACCGCGCTGGCCGTGTTGCCTGCGGCTGCGATGGCGGCTGATCGCGACCTGGCTGTCACAATCTACGCCAACGGCACGGCACTCGTTCAGGACCACCGCAGCATCAACGTCACCGGTGGCCGTCAACGCCTCGAGTTCCAGAATGTCTCGGCGCAGATTCAACCCGAAACCGTGTCGCTCGCGGCGGATGGGATCAGCATCGTCGAGCAGAACTTCGACTTCGACCTGCTGACGCCCGAGAAAATGATGGAGAAGGCTGTCGGCCAGGAAGTGACGCTGGTGCGCACCACTCCCGGCACTGGCGCTGAGACACGCGAGAAGGCATTGGTGCTGGCCACCAATGAGGGCGTGATTCTCAAGATCGGGGAGCGCATCGAGGTTTTGCGGGACGATGGGTTGCCCGTCCGGGTCATCTTCGACAAGGTGCCCGAAAACCTGCGCGCCAAGCCGACACTTTCCGTGACAATCAACAGTCCGAAAGGCGGCGCGCGCCCGGCTACGTTGAGCTACCTCACCCCGGGCCTCGGCTGGAAAGCCGACTACGTGGCGCTCTACAACGAGGCTGATTCGAAGCTCGATGTGCAGGGTTGGATCACTTTGAACAATTCGAGCGGCACCACCTACGACGATGCGAAAACAGTGCTCGTTGCGGCCTCCCCGGGTGGCGAAGCCCCACAACAGGACAACTGGACGCCGCGGCGGCCGCAGCCACGGCCCACCATGGTGCAGCCCGGCACTGAGACCGGCGCGCGCGAGCGACTGGGCGATTTCTATCTGTACCCAATCGCCGAGCGCACCACCATCGCCAACCTCCAGACCAAACAAGTCAGCTTTCTGGACGTGCACGGCGTTCCCGCCGAGCATGCCTACGAGTTCCGCAACCCCTGGCTCGGCACGTCCGAACAGCCCCAAAGCGCACAGTCAGTCTATCGCTTCTCCACGAGTGCCAAGGCCGGCCTGGGTGACCAACTTCCCGCGGGCACCCTGCGCTTCTACATGCACGACAAGCGCGGCGAGCCGCAGTTCATCGGCGAGAGTCATATCGATCACACGCCCATGGGATCGCTCCTGTCACTTTCGACGGGGGACGCATTTGACGTCAAGGTCCGGCCTACGGTGGTCAAGAGAACCGCGCTCGGTGATTTCAACTGGCGCACCGAAATGCGCTACTCCCTGAGCAATGCGCTTCCCAAAGCGGTCACGGTGTCATTACTGCAGGATGGCCTGTGGGGCGACTCGACGATTACCGCGGAAAGCCAGAAGAGCAAGCGGCGTAGCGCCGACGTGGCGGAATGGTCGGTGGAGATTCCGGCCAATGGCAAAGCGGAAGTCACTGCGACCATCACGACCCGCTTCTAAAAGTGCACTCCTCGCTTCGATCGCTGCTGGTGATGTTGGGATCGCTCCCGCTCGCCGCCGCCGCAAGAGATGTGGCGGTGCCGCGAGAAGGTGGTTTGTCGATCACCGTCTATCGCGCCCCGGAGCAGGCCGACCGAAAGATTGAGTTGGATGATCTCGAAGGGTTTGCCCTGGTCACTGAAACCCGGACGGTGAACGTTCCCGAAGGCGAGAGCCGGATTCGATTCGAAGGCGTCGCGGACGGCATTGAACCTGCGAGTGTGCTCATCAAAGGGCTGCCGGGAACGCTCATTGAGAAGAATCGCGATGCGCAGGTGTTGAATCCAGCGGCGCTCATCGCGGCGAGCCTCGGCCGCTCGGTCATGCTGGTTCGGACCAACCCGAAAACCGGCAAGACAACGCGCACCTTCGCCAGGATCCGCACGGATGCCAGCGGTGCCACTCTGTTCGAGACTTCCGGGGGCGTCGAGGCTCTGCACTGCTCCGGACTTCCCGAGACGTTCAGCTACATCACCGATCCGGGACTGTCTCCAACTCCGACTCTCACGGCGCGCGTGAAGAGCCCGGCGGCGACAACCGCGAAAGTGACGTTATCCTATCTTTCTCGCGGCTTTGATTGGACCGCCAACTACACCGCCACCCTCGCCGCCGATGCGAAATCAATGGACCTCGGAGCGTGGGTGACACTGGGCAACAGTAATGCGGTTGGATTTCCGTCCGCCAGAACGCAGATTGTCGCGGGCCGGGTCAATCATGAAACTGACGAAGTGGAACCTCTCGACATCGGTCCGCGCGTCGTGGCGACGTGTTGGCCGAGCAATACCACCAGCGACATTGCCAGGAAGGAGTTCCAGGAAATCGTTGTGACGGGTCAAAGGCGCTCCGACGTGAGGTTCAAGACGGCGATGGCGCTGGAATCACCCGCAGCCCCGGCGATATTGGTTGAGCTGGAGCAGCTCGGCGACCTGAAACTATACCGCGTACCCGAACGCACCACCCTCAAAAGCCGCCAGATCAAACAGGTCCGCCTGCTCGACCGTCAGAACATCCCGGTTGAGCTCTTCTACGGCATCGACATTCCGGCCAACGCCTCTGTCGCATCCACAGCCGCCCAAAGAACGATTCGAACCCGGAACGACGCCGAGCATCATCTCGGACTCCCCCTGCCCTCCGGCGAGGTTGCAAGCTTCGTGACGAGCAATGACACCCCGTTGCTGCTCAATCAGGTCCATTGGCGCGATATTGCAGTCAATGAAGAAGTCGAGCTCGGGTTGGGCACCAGCGCCGACGTACAGGTCGAGGCAACCCTGGAAAAAACGAATGTTTACACTCGCCCTCCCTTCCTGCGCGGCATACTGCGATCCAAATCGGCGTTGGTAGACAGCGTGAACCGGGTTGAAATCCACAACGCCACACGCGAGGATATCCAATTCGAGCTGAAGCTGCAGCTACCCGACGGCACGCAACTGATCGCCGCCGATGCAACTCTGACAACCCGCAACGGCCGGCAGGTCTTCACGCTGCCGGTCCCCGCCAATCGGACCGCCACTGTTCACTACCAGACAGAGCACACCTCGCCACGCCCTGTCGTTCGCTGATGAGTTGATGAGCTGATGAACAAACCGCGCCCCGTTGCCCTGATCACTGGCGCCAGCTCAGGACTCGGAGCCCAGTTCGCGCGAGCCTTGGCGGCCAAGGGAGCCGATCTCATACTGACGGCCAGGCGTGAAGAGCGCCTGTTGGAGTTGGCAAAGCAACTGGAAGCCGAGCACGGCACCCGGACTGAGGTACTGGTGGTGGATCTTGCCACAGACGAAGGCATCACGGCCGTCAAATCCAGGATCCTGGCAACACCCAACCTCCACTGGCTCATCAACAACGCCGGATTCAATGTAAAAGGCTATTTCCACCAGGCCCCGGTCGACATCCTCGATCGCATGTACCGCCTGCAGGTACTGGCCCCTTTCCAACTGACCCGCGCCGCCCTGGACGCAATGGTCGCGCGCAATGCCGGCGCCATCATCAACGTGGCCTCCCTGGTCAGCTTCATCATGACAGTAGGCTCAGTGAGCTACGCTTCCACCAAAAGCTGGATCCATGCGTTCACGGAAGGCATCTACATCGAACAGCGCAACGCGGGCTCGAAAGTGCGGCTGCAGTCACTGTGCCCCGGTTATGTCCTGACCGAATTTCACGATGTAGTCGGTATGGACCGCAGCGTCATACCCAGGTCTCTCTGGCTGGATGCGCCGTTTGTCGTCCAGGAGTCCCTCAACGCGCTGGAGCAAAACGAGCTGCTCGTCATTCCTGGCTGGAAGTATCGCCTGATCGTCTGGCTGGTACGACGCATGCCCACGGCGGCCCGATACGCACTCGCCGAGCGCCTGGGCAAAAGAATGAAACGGACTTGATCAGGGCAGGAGCTTGCCTGGATTCAACACGTACTTCGGATCCAGTGAAGACTTGAGCGCCTGCAGTGCTTGCAACCCCACCGGCGAGACTTCCTGTGACATCCAGGGGCGATGCTCGATTCCAACGGCGTGATGGTGGCTGAGCGTGCCGCCGAGCCGGAGAATCGTCTCCGTGATGAAGCGCTTGTATCCGTAGTAGTGATCGAGCTCCCCGCCCTTGGGCTGACGGGCAGCAAATGTAAAGTACAGACAGGCACCAGTCGGGTACGTGTGAGAAATGTGGCAGCCGATATAACCCGTGCCATCAACTTCCCGCAGCCGCGTCTTCAATGCCTCAGTAACACCCTCATACAGCGGCAACACGTTGGACCACACAGTTGACGTCTCCGCCACGTCAGCCATGCAGCCGTAGTTCATGATGTAGTCACGCAGATACGGAATGTTGAACTTATCCTTCGACCACGTCTTGCCGACACTCTCCCCCAGCGGGAATGCGCCATGCCGCTTCACAATTTTCACAGCGGCCTCGCGCCTGGCTTCCACCGGCCCGGCATCACCTTCAAACCCTATCACCAGGATGCATGGCTCAACGAAGCCGCGGGATTTGAGCCAACCTTTCACGCGCCGCTGAATCCAACCCTCCACCCCGGTGGCGGGCGCCTTCATGTTGAAGGCAAGCTCGGTTTCACCACTGTCCTGCAAGCGGACCATGCTGGGCGCGCAGCCCCGATCCAGACATTCCTCGATGGCGCGCACGCCGTCGGCAAAGTCCTTGAAAAGAAACCCGCGGTAGTCCTTGATGGCCGGCGCCCTGTGGACACGCATTGTCGCCTCCGTAATCACACCGAAAATCCCTTCGGAGCCGATCATGAAGCGATTGAGATCGGGACCCGCCGAGGAAGCCGGCACGGCCTTCGTGACGATAGTCCCGGAAGGAGTGGCCATCCGGATCGAAACCACCATGTCCTCGATCCTGCCGTACGCATCTGACTGCATGCCGGCCGAACGGGTGGCCAGCCATCCTCCCAGGGTGGAATACTCAAAAGAGTCGGGAAAATGCCCCAGCGAATGGCCCTCCTGGCCGAGATCGGCCTCGAGCTTCGGGCCGAGCGCACCGGCCTGGATGATGGCCGTCCTGGAGCGGGGGTCGAGTGAAACGAGTCGGTTCAGGTTGCGCAGACTGAGCGTCAACACCGGCCGCGGATTGTCCGGGTCCGGATTGATTCCACCGACAATGTTCGTCCCGCCGCCAAAGGGAATCAGGCAGAAGTTGTGTTGATGCGCCAGCATGACGAGCGCCTGGACCTGATCGTGCGAGTCGGGAAACAGAACGGCATCCGGAGCCCGGGTGACGATTCCATTGCGGACCCGGAACAGGTCTGGAAAGCTCTTGCCATAGCTGTGGAGCAACCGCTCGTGCGCATTCAGCGCGATCTGTTCAGGCCCGAGGATGCCGCGCAGCGTTTCGAGCATCCTTGGGCTCGTACGGGTAGCCGCCATCGCTACGGACTCGAGAGCCACCGGCAGTGTTGTGGGCGTGGCGCCGTCAACGATGCCCAGTTTGTTGACGATCCACGGCCACAGAGTCGGCTTGTCCGCCATGGGAAAGGTGATATCCGGATCACCCCAACCGTGCCACTTCATCATGCGCAATCCTGAGCCGGCAACGGAAAGTAACCCTCCCGGATTCCGGCACGCACATACGTTTCAATCAGCGCACGATTGAGCGGCGCGCAGGTCACTCCCAGTCGCTCGAGCTTCGAGCGCGTATACTCACAGTCTGTCTGGGCGCTGGCATAGAAACTGACCTTGGAGACGAAGTACCAGCGATAGAATGCCTTCAACATCGTGCTGGTGTAGGCCTTGCCCTGCTTCGTGATCTGCGCGCTCTGCAGCTTCTGCTTGTAGACTTCCTCGGGCAGCAGATCAATCGGGTAGCCGACTTCGCGCAGCAGTCCCATGACCTGGGCAAAGGATTTTGCGTCGGGGTTGGTCAGGTGATAGACGTCGAAGAAGTTGTCAGAGCCGGCCGAGAGCGCGACGATCCCGCGGCTCACATAGTCCACCGGCACAACGTCATAGTGGAGATAGGCCTCCGGCATCACGCCCGTATCCATTGCGGTCCTGAACAAATCATAGAACAACCCCGTTACCCGGGTCGCCGAGTGCGGATAAGCCCCCGTGACTGAATCACCGTAAATCTGACCCGGCCGGAAGATCCGCCAGCGCAGGCCTTGGCTCCGGGCCGCGCGTACCATGGCCTCGGCCCGGAATTTCGAGCGCTGGTAGTTCATGTGAGCGAATCCCTGCCCCAGGTCATAATCGGTTTCGCGAAAGCGGACGTTCTCATCAAACGTCTTGTCGCCCATTACGGTGTAAGTGGAGATGTAGGAGAGGCTCCTGCCCGGCGTGCCGAGACAGAATTCGATCACCCGCGCGGTCCCCTGCACATTGATCGGCTCGAGGCGTTGGTATTTGCCGAGCAGGCTGGTGTTGGCCGCGGCATGGATGGTGAGCGCCGTCTCCCCCTGCAACTCGCTGAAACGTCCCGCTGACAGCCCCAGGCGCGCCTGAGTCACATCGCCGTTGAGAACCACCACCCGGGAATCAAAGGCCGATTCGAGCCCCGCGTCCGCGCCGTAGATACTCAGGAGTGACCAGACTCTCTGCCGGCAGCCGGATCCGCCCCGGGCGAGGCAGAAGATGCGCGCCGAAGTTGATTGCAACAGGTCTTTGAGGATGCGCCCGCCCAAAACCCCGGTTGCTCCAGTGAGGAAAACCGTCTTGGGAAAGTCGCTCAGCACCATTTGTAAGTAGACCCCATTTCGGATTAGATAGTGACACGGAGGTTCGTTGTGAAGATATACAATCTCGTGGGCTACTCGATAGTGCTGGTGTACGTGGCGGGCTGCCTGTTCTTCGCGCCCCCGCACCTCGGGCCCGGGTTGGGGCTGTTGATCGGCGCCACCTACTTCATCGTCTTCTGGTTCCTGGCCGGATTATATCTCGCGGACGTACTGCACCTGGGGATTGCTCATCGAGCCCTCGACTACCAGGAATGGTTCATCGAGGCCGTCGTGCTGGCCAACAACTTCTTCGGCCTCTACGTCGATCCCATCGGCTGGGTCAACCGCCACCGGTTACATCATCGCTACTCGGACCAGGCCGGCGATCCCAATAAGCTCGGTAGCGATGGCTTCTGGCGCACCATGTATCTGTGCATCGTGCCCTACCCCTGCGAGCGCAACGCGGCCCGGGACCGGATCTTCCGTTCGTGGGTCTTCAGGCTGACGGCCAGCAACGGGTTTGCCGTGTTCACGCAGTTTTTCAGCCTGTCATTGCTGTGGCTGCTCGTGCGGGACCTCGGGTTTGCGCTGTGGATGTGGGTCGGGCTGCGGATCTTCGCCCTGTGGGTCAACATGATCCAGAACTACTGGACTCATACCCGCACGTTCGGCTACCGGCGCTACGATGACAGCCAGGACAACGCCATGAACATCGGGG
>Ga0207703_10005049_pt1 | contig 10694 bp, 9 predicted proteins | sample KBSSwiS12_FD_184304 | JGI IMG/M metagenome (GOLD analysis project Ga0207703, IMG submission 184304) | Switchgrass rhizosphere microbial communities from Kellogg Biological Station, Michigan, USA - KBS Switchgrass S1-2 (SPAdes) (version 2) | ecosystem: Host-associated > Plants > Roots >... | reverse complement strand
GCGATCGTCGACCAGGCGGAGCCGCTTGACGAGCACGCCGGTGAGCGTCTCCGAGGCGCGGTCCCGCACCGCACCGTCGACCTGCGCGTCGCGGTTGAGTGAGTCGACCAGGGCGTCGAGCGCTTCGACGAACGGGATGTCGCCGAGGTCGTCGAGCCCGCTCAAGGCGCGCGCATCGTCGAGGAGCTGGTCGCGGACGATCACGTGTGATCCCTGACGAAGTCGAGCGCCGCGTTGGTCGCCGCCGCGCTCGCGGCTTCGTCGTGGAACGCCGGCGTGGGCGCGCAGAACGCGTGGCCGGCGCCGGCGAAGGTCGTGATCGTGTGCTCGACACCCCACTGCTCGAGGCGAGCTCGGGTCTCCGCCAGGAGGTCTGGTGGCCACACGGGATCGGCGTCGCCGACGAGCAGCAGGACCGGCGACGTCAGGTTCCACAGGAGATCGACCGGGTCGATCGGGCGGGTGACGTCGTGCACCTCGAAGCGCGGCTGGCTCGGGTAGAAGAGCACGGTCGCCGCCAGGTGCGGGCGCAGGCACGCCGCCAGCAGCGTGATGGTGGCGCCGGTGCAGTAGCCCCACACGGCCAGACGCGCGGCGTCGACGTCGGGTCGGTCGGCGAGGAGGTCGAGCGCCGCCATGAGGTCGTAGGTGGCGCGGCGGAAGTCGAGCCGGTCCATGAACGGGATGAGCGTCTCGATGTCCTCGTACGCCTCCGGATCCGGTGGACCCTCGCCGCGGTAGTAGTCGGGCACCACGGCCACGAAGCCGGCGTCGGCCAGCAGCTCGCCCACGCGGCCGATGAAGGCGTTGGGGCCGGTCGCCTCCTGACCGATCGCGACGCCCGGGTGCGGCCCCGGGCCGCGCGGGCGGAAGAGGAGGGCGGGGCACGGCCCGTCGCGGGTCTCGACGATGATCGTCTCCGCCGGCACGGTCCGTATATGTATACGTTCTTGGCCGTGACTGCTCGCCCCGCGTACTCGTGTGCCTTTCCGCCCAGCCCGAACATCGTCGAACACGCCCGCGTCGCCCAGGAGCTCGGGTACAAGCGCATCTGGGTGTTCGACTCGCCGGCGCTCTACACCGACGTGTGGGTCGCGCTGGCGCGGATCGCCGAGAAGACCGATCGCATCGGCTTCGGCACCGGCGTCGCCATCCCGTCGATGCGCCATCCGGTGGTCACCGCGTCGGCCATCGCCACCATCGAGGAGATCTCCCCGGGCCGCCTCGTCGCCGCGTTCGGCACGGGCTACACGGGGCGGCTGACCATGGGCCAGAAGCCGATGAAGTGGGCCGACCTGGCGTTGTACGTGCGCCAGCTGCGCGCCCTGCTGGCGGGAGAGACCGTCGAGATCGAAGGTGGCGCGTGCCAGCTCATGTACTCGCCGGGCTTCGGGCCCGACCGGCCGATCACGACGCCCGTGTGGGTGGCGCCGTCGGGGCCGAAGGGCTTCGCGACGGCCCAGGAGCTCGGGGTGCCCGGCGTGCTCGTGCCCGCCGGCATGGCCACCCCCGAGCAGCTGGCGCCCTGGGAGGAGGCGGTGGCGCTGATGTTCGGCACGGTCGTGCGGCCGGGGGAGGACCACACCAGCCGGCGCCTGATCGAAGCGGCCGGCCCGACCTACACCTCGTCGTTCCACAACATCATCGAGTTCGCGCCCGACGCCCTCGACAACCTCCCCGGGGGCAAGGAGTGGCGGGAGGGGATCTACGCCGAGCGCCCCGAAGGCGAGCGGCACCTCGTGATCCACGAGGGGCACCTCTGCTACGTCACCGACCGGGATCGCCCGTTGGTGGAAGCCGCGGGCGAGGCGATCGTCAGCTCGGGCTGGACCGGTGACGCCCCGTCGATCGCGGCCCGCTTCGACGAGATGGGCGCCGCCGGCTTCACCGAGGTGCTCTACGGCGCGGCCGGGCCCGACATCGCCGGCGAGCTCGAGGCGTTCGCCGCCGCCGCGACGTCCTGACGGGCCGCGTGTCACCCCTGCCGGCGTCACACTGGCGACGGGGCGACCACGTTGCGTAGTCTCGTGACCGCAACCTTCGGGCGGATGGGAGCAACGACGGTGGTCGACGGCGGCGAGTTCATAACCCTGGTCGAGCAACTGCCGGACCTGGTGGCCCGCTTCGACGAGGATGGCCGGTTCGCGTACGTGAACCCGGCGATCGAAGCGATGACCGGCATCCCGCGGGAGTCGTTCCTGTGGCGGCGCCCGGAGGAGCTCCTCATGCCGCTCTCGGTGGTGAACGACTGGGAGGCGGCCCGCCGGGCCGTCTTCGAGACGAGTGCCGTCTGCGACTGGGAGTTCCCCTACGAGACGCCCGACGAGCGGCGCTGGTTCCACGCGCTCGCGGTTGCTGAGCTGGGTGTCGACGGCGAGGTTCGCTACGTGTGCCTCGCGGCCCGAGACATCACGCGGCTGAAGGCGCTCGAGGAGGAGCTCGCGCTCGAGGCGCGGGAGGACCACCTCACCGGGGTGGCGACGCGGCGACACTTCTTCGAGCGGGCGGGCGAAGTCGGCCCGGCGACGACGATCGGCGTCGCGTTGGTCGACCTCGACGACTTCAAGCAGATCAACGACCGGTACGGCCACGCGGTGGGCGACGAGGTGTTGGCGATCATCGGCCGGCGGTTGCACGCCGCGACGCGTCCCGGCGACATCGTGTGCCGCTACGGCGGGGACGAGTTCGCCATCCTGATCACCGACACGCCGACGACCGACGATGTCGCCGCCATCGCCGAGCGGGTGGTGGCGACGCTGCGCCAGCCCATGCTCGTGAAGGGAAGGCGGTTGTGCGTGTCCGGCAGCGTCGGCGTCGCGATCGGCGACGCGCCGGCCGACGAGCTGGTCGAGCGGGCCGACCAGGCGATGTACCGCGCCAAGGGCGCGGGCAAGGACCACTGGTCCTGGAGCTGACCCGAGGCGGCGGATGCCCGGCGCCGACCGAGGGCGGGACCCGCCCGGCTACGATGGCGAACCGCATCAAACGTCCCGCCCTCGTAGCTCAGCGGATAGAGCATCGGCCTCCGGAGCCGTGTGCGCAGGTTCGAGTCCTGCCGAGGGCGCCATCGAATGTAGCGCCGGAACAGCCCGAATGCGGGCCCTTTCGGCGTTCGGCTTCTGTCCAGCGCGAACCCTCACTGACCATCCCTGACCCCAGTTCTTGGGGAGAGCGTGGGGAAAGGGGGGCTCCCCGCCCGAGGGGCCGTACGCCCTGCCGGCTTCCGCGTGCGTCGGTCGCCGTTCAGTCCCGCGAGGGCTTGCACTGACCATGGCCACGAGAGCAGCCAGGCGATCCGTGGCGGACCCGCGCCCAGGAGCTCGGTACACCGACGTGTGCGGCATCGCCGAGCACCTGGCGATAAGCGAGCGACGCGTTCGTCGACTCGTGCTGGAACGTCGCATTCCGCACCGGAAGATCGGCCACCGCCCTCACGAGGGCTTCCGCCCCCCTGAGGGCGCTCGCCAGCAGCGGCTCCTGCTGCTCTCGGTTGTTACCTGGCAGGACTTCCGAAGATGACGCAGTGTTTCGTCGCGTCAGGTGGACCCTCGGCCCATCAGGCCACGCCCGTGCACCACTTCCGGGGGCTCAACTCGCCTCGTCATCCGAAGGCGGCGGGCACCACGGGTGCGACTGTGTGAAGGAGATCAAGTGCGGCCCGGGATCGGTTCATTCCCGGACTGCGGTAAACGTGGGTGTCATTGGCGTACCACCCCTCGGGCGCGTCGAACAGGAATCCGTTGGAGACGTTCTCGGTCGTTTGGTACTCCACTGCTTGCCCGATGGTCAGCCCGTCAGCCACGAGGTCAGGTGCGTGCAGCCGTTTGCCCTCGCTGACGTACGCCGCCGCAACCCATACCGCGGTGCCCTGCCACACCTCGCAGATCTCCGCGCATGGCGGCGGGAACGGCGGGCCGACCTGCGGGACGACGAGCGGCGGACCGATGTAGTGACCGTCGCCATCCTTCGTCTGCATCAACTGCGGGTAGGCAGTCCGCAGGTGCATCAGCACGTGCGTGTCGTCCAGAAGACTCGGCAAGCCGAGAGTCGTCGCCACGTGCTGGGCGAAGAGCGTGTCCGAGAAGATTCCGTCGCCGTAGGACCCGGCCGGATCGATCTTGTAGTGCCCGCCGACGGGGTCCCAGAACAGCGTTTCGAACTCCGCCTTCGCCTGGGGCAGTTCGGCCGCAATCCACGCGCTCACATCGGGCGTAGCCTCTGCGACGCCAAGGGCGCTGGCCTTCGCGGTGGCGTCGGCCATGATTTCCTCGGTCAGCAGCCAGAGCCCTGCGTTGTAGACGCCATGGCCTACGACCTCGACGACGTCGTATGTGCTCGACTGACCTGGATAGTCGGGCGGAATGTGGTCGCCCGGCTTGATGCCGGCGCGGAGGTATTCAAACTGATTGCGCATCGCTGGATACGCGTAACGAAGGAATGCGTCGTCGTGGGTGCGCCGGTACAACGCGTACGCGCGGAAGATCGTCTTGTTGGGTTCGTCCTGGAAGTGGACCGATCCCGCCGTGGCCGTCGCCCCGTCGACGCCCTGCCCACCTTGGAGCACCCCCTGCAGGACGCCGCGAAGCCGGTCGCGCTCGAGATTCGGCCAGAGCAGGCCCTCAGCGACGTAGCCGTGCGCGTCGGTATCCCACTCGTTGCAGCCGCCCCACCCGCCCCCGGTACTCGTGCAGAACAGGTGCGTGCCCGGTATCGCCGCGCCGATCCGGGTCGGTGGTGACGGTGTCGGCGTGACGAGCCCGAGCGCCCAGAACGCGTCGTTGAAAACCGGCTGGACGAGTTCGTTCAACGACTCGCGCACGAGCCAGGCCGGATACGACGTGTTCGACACGATCGGGCCCCACCAACCCTCCACGGCCTGCAAGGCAGCGTCGTGGCCCGAGAGCATGCGGTCGGCGATCTCGAAACCCTGGTGGAACGGGTACGAGCCGGTGATGTAGTCGTTCCGGTCGGTCGTGCGGGCACCGAAGAATTCGGTGTAGCGGCGCATGAACCACTGGTCAGCCGCACCCCACGCCGAATTCGGGCTGTTGGTCAGCGGGAAGTCCCACGCGACGGCAAACGGGATCGTCGCGACCTCACCCGGGTGCAGCGCGACCGACACTGCGATCGCACCGGCCGACGAGCTGCCGTCGATTGCTGCGTTCGGCAGCTGGCCGGCGGCGCTGAATGGACCGTAAACGTCACTTCCGTCGCCGGCCGCATCCCACGACGTCGTGTACGACAGGTGTTGGCCGCGTTGGGGGCGGGCCGCGATGGTCCATTCGGAGTCCTGCGCGTCCGGGGTGTTCGCGGGGTCCGACGCCGACAGCGTCACCGCGTCGACGCCGGTGGCATCGTCGTGGTCGAACGTCGAGCGCAGGCCTTGGCGCACCGTCGCAGGCGACGTCCCCTTCGGTGGGTTCTGCCAGCTACCGCCGTCGTGATCGGGCGCGTTCGGCATCGTCAGCATCACCGACACCGAGCTCGGCTTCGACGTGTGGTTCGCTACGCGCACGTCGAGGAACGCAACTGGCATCGAGGTCCGCTCATCCTCACCAGCGACGATCGGCGACCAGAACCGCATCGAGACGTCGTCCGCGAATCGGTCGTAGGTCGTCCAGCCGAACGGATACAGCGCCGCGTAGGTGCCATCGCCTGGGTCGAGCGTTTGGAACGCGGGCGACAGCCCATCCCACGGCTTTGACCGTGTCGCCAACGTGCGCACGAGCGGAGCGTCCGCAGCCGTTTGCTCCCGAACGTGGAACGCCGCGCCTGGGAGAATGCGGTTCTCGAACGTCGGGTCCTGAGTGCCGCCGAAGTTCCACGGGCCGAAGGACCCAGCCTGGTTCATCATGAACGACCCGGCACCTACTCCGCCGAGCGGTATCCCCAGCCCAGGCTGAGCCGACGGGTTGGCATTCGCAAACGGTGTCGGCTGCGGCGGCAGCGGTGACGAACACCTCGGATCCCCGTTTGCGAATGGCGAGCATGGCGGCGCGGCCGGGAACGCACCCAGCGGGTTGCGATATGCGGCCGCCGGGACAGGGAAGAAGTCACGACCGACCCGCGAGGTTGCCGCTCGCGTCAGCGGCGCACCAAGGCCCGTCGCCAACGTAGCCAGTACGACCACCGTCGCCACGCGACTCCGCCCGCTGCCCCCGCTTCTCCCCATAACAACGATGTTCTCCGCGGGGTCCATCGCTCCTGCTCGCAATGAAGAATTCGGTGCGGAATGTCCGCACCAGAAGGCGTGCGCGGTTGATCGCCATTCTTGGCGGAGCAGCGGGTTCGCTCCACCCGCTCCCCCGGGCTCGCCCGCAGCCTCTCTCGCCCGGTGCGGCGTTGGCGTTGCCCGCGCGTTCGCCGCGAACTGATGACGACTTCTGGTTGCGCCGTCGACCACCAGCGCGCTTATGCCGGGAAGGGGCCGGAACCGCCACGTTCAGCAGTGACCCGAGTTTTCAAATCAGCCTGTCATCAATGCCCTCGACCAACGACGGCGGAAGATCGTTAGGAACCGCGTCGGCCAACACGGCGTCGATGCGCGCGTTCGCCACCGCTTCGTCTCCGGATAACGCACCGACATAGGTGGACACGAGGGTCTCGACGCTGTGACCGAGGCGAGCCGCGACTTCACCCAGGGGAACGCCGGCCTTCAACCAGGTCGTTGCGGCGGCGTGGCGGCAGTCGTAGACACGGAGAGGGCGACGCCGGCCTGGCGCAACGCTCGATGCCATGCCCGACTCCAGTTCGACTTCGTTGGCATTCGTCCCGTGCGTGTCCGGAAGATCAGCTGATCGGGAGCAAAGGCGTGTTGCCCGAGCCAGTCGCGCAAAACGGCAACGAGAACTGGGGGAATGGGGACCCGTCGTGGACCGGTCTTCGGGTCGCCGGACTCGTCGAGGTCGATGTCCGCCTCGACCACGTCGATCGCGCCCCACCCTTCTTCGGGTAGCTCGAGCGCCCTCTGGCGGAGCATGACAACCTCGGACGGGCGCAGTCCTGCGAAGTAGCACACGGCCGTCATCACTTGGTAGGTGCGCGAACCTGGCTGGTGGGTCGGGATGGAGTCGAGGATCCGAGCGATGGTCGCCGGGTCCGGCAACCGTCGCCCATCAATCTTGTGCCGTCTCCGAGCCGCCTTGCGCTTCGACCGTCCTCGCGGACTCGGGGCCACGGATCGGTCGGAAGCAGCCGTAGCTCGACGGCGCGCCGCAGACAGGCGCGCGCGTTCTTGCGATACCGCGATGCGGTCGCGGAGGAGAGGGGGTTGGCCCATGTCCCCCATGCCGAGGCGCCGTTCTACATCGGCAAGGAGTGATGGATCGAGTTCGTTGAGCGCAAGGGACCATCGGTCGACCCAGCGCGCGAATGTGCCAGAGAGCGGCGACTGGGTTCCGGGAACGAGGGAACGTTGAACGGCGACACGACAACCATTCGGCGCCGCCGCGGCCTCGAGCGGCACCGCAAGCATGACGAACCGGGCGAGCGCCTCCAAGGCCGAGCGCCGAGTGCGCGGTTGCCACTCCGGCCACTGCTCCTCGATCCACCGGCAAGCCCACACGAACACGGACGAAGGCGGTTCGGTCGGCGCCCACGACGCGGGTTCAAAGGTCGTCGTGTCGAACACCTCGCCGCGTTCAGCCGCCACCAGCAATCGAGAGCGACAGCGGTCGGCCTCAGCCTTCGTGCGGAAGGCCTTGCTGCGCTGCCGCCCGTCGATCGCCCACCGCACGAGGCCTGCGGAGCCGTGTGCGTAGGTTCGAGTCCTACCGAGGGCGCCAGCGAACGCAGGCCCTGACCAGCGCATGAACGAAGGTCAGGGCCTCATCGGTTGCGGGTGTCGTAGCCGTCGGCACCGCCGAGACCGTGATCCCAATGGCTGCTCACGCTCGGGCCGCTCGATCCTGGGCCACCTGCGTCCAAAAGGCGGTCCACGTCGGCCACGCGGCGGGAAGGCCGGGCGCCTCCTCGGGGCTCGCCGGCAGCGGCGGGAGCGCGATCTCCGCGGTCGGGTTCCAGCGCGCCTTGTCGGGGCCGCTCGGCCGGTCCAGGGCGTCGACCGCGTACCAGCCCAGCATCTCCCGCCGGCGGAGCTTCCACCCAGCACCGACTCGTGTGTACTCGTCGCGGTAGAGCAGGCAGCTCACGATCCACTGCGGGTCGGCTTCGAGCTCACAACGGCAGTACACGTTGCCGCTGGCTCGGTCGGGATCGTCGGGGTCGAGGTCGATCACCTGGTTGCCGACGAGGTGAATGCTCGTCGTGTAGCTGGAGAGGATCGCGGTGAACCACTCGCGCAGGGCCTCGCGGCCCCTGCGCCCGTCGCGCAGTTCGAACTCGTCGGCGAAGAGATCGAGCAGCCCGTCGACGTCCCGGGAATCGATGGCGAGGGCGTAGCGATGGGAGAGCTCCCGGATGAGGTCACGATCGACCAAGCGTTGAAGCTGCTGCTCGAGGGTGCGTGCTTCCATCGGCTGCCCTTTCGTCACCTTCGCCTCCGCGGACGAAGCTGCCGTGTTCTTAGCCCTCGGCCGTGTCATCAACCTGCGATGGATGCAAGATGCGTAGGTGACCGGAACCAGCGAGCCGCCTGGCGACGTCCAACAGGTGTGAGGTTCCGATCGTTGACCGCCCTGGCCGTGGCTGCCCTGCTGGTGGCGGCATGCGGGTCCGGCCACAGCACCACAGCCCTTCCGAAGCTCCCGGTGCAGGCGGCCGGCAGCGCTCCAACCGCGGCCCGCGCCCGAGACTCCGGAGGGTCCCTGCCGGGCTCGGTCGGCACCGTCGAGTACCACCTGGGCGCCACGCTCCCTTCTCTGCCCGCCACCGCGCCGGCGTACAAGGTCGCCGCCGGCTCTGCCAACGACCGACACCGAATCGCCACTGTGCTCGGGCTGGCCGACTCCGACCGCCACCTGTTCCTCCGTCCCGGAGCCGGATCCTGGTCGTTCGACGCGAACTGCGAGGCACCACCCGGCGTCGATGTCTCCGGGCCGGTCGCGTCGGACGAGGCCGTCGTCGGTTATGCCTGTGCGTCGGCGACGATCAGCCAGCCCGCCGCGGGCACCGGCTGCGGAGACGGGTCGGCCCCGGCGTGCACGCCGGAGAAGCCCCCAGTGCCGGTACGTCCAGCCGACCTTCCGACCAGAGAGGCTGCCGTAGACCGCGCCCGGTTGCTGTTCCACGCCCTCGGCACCGACGTGCCCGGCACGGGGTTCCATGTGGATGACGGGATCACACAGTGGTTCGTGAGCGCCGATCCTGTCGTCGATGGACTACCGACGATCGGGCGCACCCTCAGCGCGACGATCGGCCCGAAGTCGTCGATCCTGGCCGCGCAGGGGCCGCTCGGCACACCCACGAAGATCGGCGACTATCCCCTCGTCGACGCAGCAACGATCGGGTTCAAGCGGTTGCTCGAAGCGGAGGCCAACCAGCCGCGGCCGATGATGCAGGCCATGCCGTGCCGAGCCGATGTTCCGAACTGCGGCGAACCGTTGACACCCCAGATCGTGACCATCATCGGTGTTCACGTTGCGTTGCAGCAGCTTGGCGACAAGTTGGTGCCGGTGTTCGAGTTCGAGGCGGGCCCGAACGAGACCGTGCCACCGGTCCCTGCGGTCATCGACGACCTGCTGCAGACAACCACGCCAACGGTGATCCCGAACCCCCAACCCGAACCGGGCACGCCGCAGCAACCAGGCTCGGCCCCTGCGGGCGCCCCAACCGAACCCTGATCGCGCCACATCCGGTCGCTCACGTGCCGGAGCGGCGAGAGAATCTTCAGATGACCTCGGCACCCAGGGCGATGTCGAAGCCGGCGCCGTTGCGTGCCACGCCCACCAGGAGGATGCCGGCCCATTCGAGGGCGTGGGCCATGTCGAGCCCTCCTGCGTCGAGGGGCCGCATGTCCAAGCTCTCCAGAAACGCCGCGACACGTGTCTTCGCCTCGGCGCTGTCGCCGGCGAAGAACACATCCAGGGGCTTGTCTTCAGCAAGGACGCCGCTGAAGATCGAATTGAATGCCTTCACGACGTGCGCGCCCTCGGCGGCGGCGGCGATCTGCTGGGACACCGAGTTGCCCGCCGTGGTCACGAGTCCAGTTGCGTCGGCGTTGAACGGGTTGGTGATGTCGACGAGGATCTTGCCGGCCAGCGCATCGCCGTAGTGCGCGACCACTTCGACCGCGCCGGTGTACAGGACGGCCACGATGACGATGTCACCCGCCGGCCTTGCGCCGAACGTGCCGACGGTGGCTCCGCTGCCGATCTGGTCGGCGAGCGCCTGAGCCTTGGCGGTGTTGCGGCTCATGAGCTCGATGGTGTGGCCGTGCTTTGCCGCCCGGGTGCCGATGGCGGCGGCCATGTTGCCGGAACCGATGATGCTGATGGTGGTCATGACGTGTGTTCCTTCTTGTTGTGCATGGATCAGTTGGTCGTAGAGGTCGTGCTGGCGTGGGGGCCGCGCCCGCGACGCGCTCAGATGACTGTGGTGCCGCCGTCGACGACCAGCTCCATGCCGTTGACGTAGCTCGAGTCGTCCGAGGCGAGGAACAACGCGACCGATGCGATCTCCTCGGGGCGGCCCATCGCTCGCCGCGGGATCAGGGACTCGAACTGCGCCTTCATCTCCGCGTCCAAGACCTCCTCCATCTACGGCGTGACCACCGAGCCGGGGGTCAGCACGTTCAC
>Ga0207703_10005044_pt1 | contig 10700 bp, 9 predicted proteins | sample KBSSwiS12_FD_184304 | JGI IMG/M metagenome (GOLD analysis project Ga0207703, IMG submission 184304) | Switchgrass rhizosphere microbial communities from Kellogg Biological Station, Michigan, USA - KBS Switchgrass S1-2 (SPAdes) (version 2) | ecosystem: Host-associated > Plants > Roots >... | reverse complement strand
TCTGGCATGGTCCACCGCATCGCGCAGATCCGGCAGGATATCCAGCAGCTCGCCCGAGTCGACTCCGGATTCGTGGCGCAGCAGGCTCTGCAGCTCCTCTTTATAGGGCCGGTCGCAGGGCGGCAGCGCCTCGAGCCAGCGCGCGCGCGCCTCGGGAGCCATTTCCAGCGCCTCATCGAGCAGGCGCGACAGGATCGGCCAGTGTTGTGGATTGATCAGCATGCCCCCGCCCGATTGATCTAATCGTGCTCGGTTATGCAGACGCCTAATTTGCAGCAAAGAGGACAGGAGGGAGCATCTAAAATGCGCTCCCGTAAATGCAAAAACGGCCAGGGTGAATCAGGCGGTCTGTAGCGATTTGTAGCGCGCCCTACCTGAGCGCCATGAATTGTGACGCGAGTCACAGGAGCCAGTCTGACTAGCGGAGGGACTCCGCCAGCAGTAGCCGCGCCTTCTGCCAGTCCCGCCGGACCGTGCGTTCGGTGACGCCCATCGCCGCCGCCACCTCGCTTTCGGTCATGCCCGCGAAGTAGCGCATCTCCACGACCCGCGCGAGGCGCTCATCGACCTTCTGCAACTCATCCAGCGCATCGCTGATTCTGACAACCTGGTCTTCACTGACACTGAGATTTTCAGCGAACTGGGTCGTCAGAGGCAGATGCACGGCATCGCCCCCGCGGCGCTGTGCCTGACGCTGACGCGCGAAATCAACGATCACGGAACGCATGACGTGGGCTGCGTAGGAAAAGAAATAGCCACGCTCCGCATTCGACAGATGTCCCGCTTGCAGGTACCGCATGTAGCTCTCGTGAACGAGCACGGTCGTGTCGAGCAGGGTATTGCGGCCGCCACCCTGGAGTTGGGCGCGGGCGCGGGCGCGCAGCTCGTCATACGCCACGGCAAACAATTGCGCGCGAGCAGACTCGTTGCCTTCATGCGCTTTTTGCAGGAGATCTTTGAGGGGATCCATGCTGCCCACCCAACCGGACTTCGGAGTATCCCATACAACGTGCGTCGCGCGCACGAACGGGAGCGTCATCGACTCAGCAGCTGAATACGTATGCAGCCCGGGACCGGGCTAATGCTATCGTGCGCGGATGATTGCTCTCGTCTCTTTTGTTATCTGGTTATACCTTGTGCTTCTACATGGGCGTTTCTGGTCCTCCGGACCGGAGCTGCGGCCCTGGACGCGAGCCGCTGCAGCCGAGCTTCCCGACATCGACATCATCGTCCCCGCGCGCGATGAAGTGGAAACGATCGGCCCGGTCATCGCATCGCTGATTGCGCAGGACTATCCCGGCAATTTCCGCGTTATCCTGGTGGATGACAACTCAACTGACGGCACGGCGGCGGCGGCTGGCACATCGCCCAGGCTGCGGATATTGAGTGGAGCACCAAAGCCGTCCGGGTGGTCTGGCAAGCTCTGGGCTGTCTCACAGGGTGTTGCCGCCAGCAGCGCCCCCGTGCTCCTGTTGACTGACGCCGATATCGTTCACGACCCGGGACACCTGTCAGCACTCGTGGCCCGTCTGAACGAGCCGCGTGTCGAGTTGGTGAGCGAAATGGTCAGGTTGAATTGCACGAGCCTCGCGGAGCGGGCGCTCGTGCCGGCGTTCGTCTACTTCTTCCAGATGCTCTATCCATTCGCCAGTGTCAACAATCCACGCTCACGTGTCGCGGCCGGCGCGGGTGGCACGGTGTTGGTTCGCAGGGCGGCCCTCGGGAAGATCGGGGGCATCGAAGCCATCAAGGGCGCTTTGATTGACGATGTGACGTTGGCCAAAGCCATCAAGACAGTCGGCCCGATCTATCTCGGCCACTCCGGCCTCGCCACCTCCATACGCCCGTATCCCCACTTCGCTGACATCTGGCACATGGTGTCCCGAACAGCGTTCACTCAACTTCGCTACTCGCTGCCGCTCCTCGTGCTCACACTGTTCGGCCTGACGCTCGTCTGGTTGGTTCCGGTCTGGGCGCTGGCGCTCGGCTCGGGCTGGGTCCGCGCATGCGGCGCCGCGACGTGCATCCTGGCAGCGGCCAGCTATGTACCCACCTTGATGCGATATCACAGAAGCCCGCTGTGGGCATTGGCACTGCCCTTCATAGCGGTCTTTTACATGGCAGCCACTGTTGGTTCGGCCGTCAGGCACTGGTTCGGGACCGGCAGCCAGTGGAAAAGCCGTGCCTACGGAGCCGAGCAGTAACCGAAGCGGGAATAAACGCACACAGGCCGAAGTCTTCTCCCCAGGAACCCCCAACAGGAGACGCTTCGTGTCGCACGATCCCCGTATTACTTCCCGCCGTAACGCATTGAAGTGCATGGCCTTCGGCAGTGCCGGCACTCTTTTCGCGCTGGCGGGGGGCATTTTCACGCCCATCGACCTCGCCATGGCCGCCGGCACGGACCCCAGGAAGGTCGCCGCCCTGGGGAAACCCCTGTTTGTGCAGATCAGCGATACGCACATCGGTTTCAACAAGGATGCCAATCCCGACGTCAATTCGACGCTCAACAAGACCATTGATTTCGTCAATGCGATGCCCGAGCAGCCGAGGCTCATTCTTCATACCGGTGACATCACCCACTTGTCCAAGCCCGCCGAGTTTGACACCGCGCAGCAGTTGATGTCACGGCTGCGCACGACGGAAATTCACACCGTTCCCGGCGAGCACGACCTGAACGATGCCACCGCCACCGAGTACTTCAACCGGTTCGGCAAGGCATCCAACAACAAGGGTTACTACAGTTTCGATCATGCGGGCGTGCACTTCATTGCGCTGATCAATGTATTGGCGTTCAAGCCGGAAGGCCTGGGGACCCTCGGGCCGGAGCAGCTCGCGTGGGTGACACAGGACCTGAAGGGACGCTCCAGCAGCACACCCATTGTTGTGTTTGCCCACATGCCGTTGTGGAACGTCTACGAGCAGTGGGGATGGGGCACGGGGGATGCGGATCAACTGATGACCCAGTTGAAACGGTTTGGCTCGGTAACCGTGTTGAACGGGCATATTCATCAGATCGTGCAGAAAGTCGAAGGCAACATCACCTTTCACACGGCCCGCTCAACTGCGTACCCGCAGCCCGCGCCTGGTGTCGGTCCCGGCTCAGGTCCGTTAAAAGTCGACGCGACTGTATTGCCTGGGATGTTGGGTGTGACGTCCGTGTCAGCGGGTGCCGGGAAGAGCCGGACGCTGGTACTCGCGGACTCGACACTGGCTTCCGCGAATGCGGTCGCCAGCGCTGCGGCGGGCTAGTCCACCGCATCAAGGCCCGTCAATCGAGGGCGGTTGCGAAGGTCGCCGGCGCGGTTGGTAACAGTTGCCGCCGCGCCCGCGCTGCCAAGGGGCACCGGCGCGGCAGTCAGTGCCGCCGCGCCGCGCTGGTGACCTCAGATGCGGGGGACGTCAGGTTCTGGTGACGTCAGGTCTTCGGGTACTTGGTGAAGATCGCGGCCACGGCGTCCTTGATCTTCTTGTCAGCCTTGTCACCGGTCACGCCATTCAGATTCTGGTCCACGGAGGCGTGCCACACGGCCTGCTTGGTTTTCCCGTCATAGATGTCTACGCCAATGATTCCTTCCTGGTAGACGTAGGGATAATCCCAGCCCCAGGCGCCGTAGCCGCCCCAGCCGCGATGGCCCCATCCCCAACCACCGCCCCAACCGTATCCGCCGTAGAAGCCGGGGTAACCGCCGTCAACGACGTTGCGCTGACCAATGCCGTAGCCGACGAGGCAGTCCGCGTTCTCTGAAGCCTGATGTACACCCACAGTTGCGAGATTAGCGGCGATGGCGGCGCGCAGGCGCGCCTCATTCACCGGGTTGGCGACCGTGCTGCGCAGGGAATCACTGTTGCCATGGAACGAACCTGCCCAGTCGAACGACTGGCACCGGACCGTGCTGGCCAAGGGCTGGTTGACGTCTGATGTCACGCGCAGGGTGGTACAGGCGCCCAGCCCTAAGGCGAGCGAAACCGCAACCGCGCACGTTAATGTCTTCTGGATGGCCTTAGTCATGGCGAAAAACCTCGAGCGATCACCTGGGACGCACTGCAACACACTATACGGAGCACTACCATGAGTAGAACGCATAGCTTCAGGGCCGGTTTACCTTGGATGGGTACGATCCGCGGCCCTTCAACGAGTCAATCGTTCCCGGGGGGCTTTCGATAGCCTTTCGCGATCCGATAATGAAAATCGCGTATTCCCACGCCATCACGCGCGAGATATCCCGTCTGCATGGGCCCCACAGCCGTGGCATACGGTACGGTGAATTCGTCCGCAATGTCATGTGGATCCCAAGCGACGAGCAACAGGGGACGGTCCCCTATCTCGAGGTTTTTTGCCCACCTCCCATACATGAGACCTTCGGCACCAAATAGGTTCCGGCTGGAGGTTTCGTTTACCGAACGGGCGTGGTCGGGAGCGTAGAAAGTGAGCTGACTGGCCAACTCATAACGGTCCATGCCGACAATGACCGGTTCCAGGCCGGTTTCCTTGCGCAGATCCGCCGCGAGCGCCTGGACCTGGCGGCCGAGATCCCGCCAGCCGACCGGGACCAGCTCCAGGTGATTGCTGTAGCCAACGCCCGGCAAGCCCAACGCCAGGTAATGTAGACCCGTGCCCAGCAGCAGAATCATGATGACCGCGGTCGGGCCCCAGGCCGAGTGCAGCCAGGCACGAAAGCCCTGCACGCCCGGCTTGCCGAATTCAACGATGGATGCAGCCAGCGCGGGAACCGCACCCAGCCAGAGCGCGCCCGTCCAATCGATCTTCACGTCGTGACGAATGCTGAACACCACGAACACCGACAACGGCAGCAGCACCGCCAACTGCAGAAACAGCCAGCCTCGCGATTGCGGCCGGCGGCTCAAACGCGACGTGCACAGAGTCAGAAAGCCGGTGGGTGTCAGAAGCACCAGCGCCGAAATGAGCAGCCGATGCAAGGAGAACCGCGGCCGCTCCGCGAGCCGGCGGGACGTCTGGAACGCAAACGAAGCCCACTCGTGCTGCGCGTTCCAGATGATCACCGGTGAAAAGATCACGGAGGCAATTACGAGTGCGGCATACGGCTGCCAACGGAACAACCACTGGCGTGAAGGCGCATCCAGGAGCACAAAAAGAAACGCCACCGGCACGAGCATTCCAATGGTGTATTTGGAAATGAGGCCCAGTCCGATGCTCACGCCGGCAAACAACCAGGCGCGCGCCTGCCCCCCCAACAACGCACGTTCGAGGAAATAGAGCGTGGCCGACCAGGCCGCCGTGAGCGGCGCATCCGGGGTCATCAACAGGCCCGCCAGGAAGAAGAACGGCATCACCTGCATCAACACCAGGGCAACCAGGGCGCTGTCTTCACCAAACAGGTTGCGGGTCAGCCGGTACGAAAAGAAAGCCGCGACGGCCGCACAACACAACGCCCCGATCCGCACACCGAATTCGGACCCGCCGAATACGTGCGTGCCGAGCCATATCAACCACGCCACCATGGGCGGATGGTCCAGGTAACCCAGGTCCAGGTGCTGCGAGTAATTCCAGTAGTAGGAGTCTTCGGGCAACAGCTCCAGCTGCCCGATATACAGCAGCCGCAACAGGAAGCTGACCACAACGAGGCCCATGACGGCCGTTCGCCAATGATCACCACTACCCACTTTCCAGGTCGTGGTGGCGATCGAATACCGAAACCCCGCAATGGCTACGGCCAACGTGGCGAGAATCGCGAACACAATGGACACCTGGGCGGGCCAACCCCACCCATTGGTCAACAATCCCAGCACAGCGCCGCGCAGGATCGCGGCTATCACGCTCACCACCAGCAAGTGGATGTGCAAGCGGATCGGGGCAGCGCGCCCGATTGCCAACGGCCGCATTTTCAGAAAATACAGGAGGAGGATATTGACGCCGCAACTCACCAGATGCGCTTCGACCACAGGCATGCCGCGGCGCACGGCGAAGCAGAATGTCATGAAGTCCGCAATCGCGGCAATGAGGGTACCGATCATACTTCCAGTCCGATGGAGCGCATCAGCTCCATGGCATTGCTCCGGGTAACCACGCCGTCGCGCAGCTTGAAGTCAAACAACATGCGGCCATTCTGCAGCTCGTCCTGGAAATGAACATTCACCAAGGCACCTTCGGGCAGCCCGGAAATATCGGTCAACGCAAGATCGTGGGTGCTGATGAGACCGATGGCGCCGCGCGCTGCAAATGCACGCACGATACCCTCCGCCCCGCTGCGCCGGTCCCACGAATTCGTTCCCTGGAGCAACTCGTCCAGCAGAAACAACAACGGGCGACTGCCGCCTGCCACCGCATCGAAAAGCTGCCGCAACCGCATGATCTCCGCGTAGAAGCGCGAGCTGCCCTCGTGCAACGAGTCGTTGATCCGGATGCTGGCGCCTATCTGCAGCTCCGTGAGCCGCAGGACCCGGGCCCGAACCGGCGCTCCAGCCATGGCCAGGACGGTGTTGATTCCTACTGTGCGCAGCAACGTGCTCTTGCCGGACATGTTGGAGCCACTCACCAGGAGTATACGAGTCTTGCCTGCGATATTAACGCTGTTGCGTACCACTCGAGTGGTTGGGATCAAGGGGTGGCCCAGCTCCTGCGCCTCGAAGCTGGCGTGAGCCTTTGCCTGGAATTCCGGAAAAGGATCGGTGGGATGCTCGTGTGTATAGGCCGCCAGCGACAAGAGCGCCTCGAAGTCGCCAATGGCTTCAACCCAGCTCCTCACTACACTTCCATGGATCCGCCGCCACACTTCCGCGATGAGCGCGACATTGAGGGTGTACATCAAGGGGATGACAAAGAGTGTGATCGCCTGATTGCGGCGTGATCCTGCAAAGCTGACGATGGTGCCCAGGCTGGCGATGGTCTGCGAGGCCCTGCGCGTGTGTGAGCTCAGCCTTTGAGTGAGTTTCTGCAGCGCAGGGCTTTTGAAATTCTCGCGCTCTACGCGTAGCAGGAGTTCGGAGAACAACCGCAGATCTTCGAAAGCGGTTTCGCTGCCGTTGAGCACTTCGTCAACGGGCTTTCGCAGCAGGGACAGCACTGTTGCTTCAATGACCAAGGTGATAAAGAGCGGCGAGCCAACTCCTGTAACACCCCAATAGATTGTGCAAGCAATCGCAACAGCCGGAAACAACACACCGATCCAGAACATCCAAGGGGCATCGAGCTGGTTGGGCGTTTCCGCCCATTTCAACAGGGCCGCCGGATGGATTCCCACACTCGGGTGCTCGCCAATGACAGCAAGCTCCTCGCGCAGATCAGTCCGATCCTTCAGGTCCTCGATGCCCGCGTGACGTTCGCGAATCTCACTCAACGGCGCGGGTGTTTTGAGCCATTGCGCCAACCGTTCCTCACCCATGCGGGTCCGGACGGTGCACAGCAGCTCGAACAATCCGCCTTTGCCAAACAAGTCCAGGTCGGAAGCGTAGACGTGGTGGGGTTCGTCGAACTGCGTGCCTTGCTGACCGGTCCCCTGCCAACGGTCTTCGATTCTCTCGAGTCCCTTCCTGTAGAAGTCCGCCGCCCGCTGCGCACGGGCCCTGTTGCGGAGTGCCGCTTGGTGCGCAATGACCAGCGCAGCAAACGAACCCACTCCTACCAGCAGCCAGACCGGGGAGAACGAATGCCTGGCGAATGCAAACCACGCTGCAATGAAGACGAGCACTGCTACGGTCAGGCGAGCGGTGCCGAATCTCGCAAGGCTTGCGTCGAGAGTCTTTACCCGGGACTCGCGGTCGGTGAGGCGTTGGCGGTAGTCGGTTGCGGGATCCACTTCTTCAGTCCAGTCCAACTTGCCATTCTTTGTTCAACTGCTGCCACAGTTCGGCAGGGACTCTCTCGCGCTGCTCCTTCAGGGTGACAGACAAAGCCTCAGCAATTCGATCGACTACCCGTTCCGGTGAGTGGACGGCGCAGTGCTCGCGGCCAAATGCCAACAGGGCCTCCCGGTCCGGATAATTTCTGGATTTACGCAGATTCAGAGCCAACGTTCGATCGTACTTGGTAATGAAAGTCCGTGGGTGGGTGAATCCATAGAGGCTCGTAGTGACAACGTCATACAGCGGCGCCAGCCGGATCGAGGCTTCATCGGAAGGGTGCTCGTAGAGCACGCCGAAATTCTTGAGATGACCGTCGCCGTTGCGCACCATCACAATAAAAACGATGTACTCGAAAAGTTGCTGCAAGGCTTTCAGTGGATCCCCTCCAGTGAGAAACAACCGCACGGCCTTGGCCACGTTCTCGTAGCTTCCTTCATATTTCCGGCGGCTTCCCTTGTTCATGAGAACCGTCATGTCCTCGAACCCGAGGGCCGCCCCGGCGCGCAGATCGAAGCGTTCTGTTACGAACAGGCCGCCATCTTCGGACAGCCAGAAATTCGGAGTTTCAATTCCCGCGCGACGCGCAGCAGTGAGACACATGAATTCGTTCTGCGTGAGGTACGGGAACTCTTCACCGCCTGATTTCACGATCAGGTCTGCATGCACCACAGTCTCGCGCCCCACGTTCGCGGCGTCCTTATCGCCATCGGGGACCAGAACCTTCGGCTGCACGCCGGAGATTCCGGATTCGAAGTAGGTTGCGACCAGGAAATCAAACAATTCTGAAGTTGGCTGGCGCGCGAGAATTTCCTTCAACCCGATGCGGCCCGCTACACGCGAGCGCTTCTCCTCGGGACGCGCATAGGCCAGTCGACCGATCTGGGCGCCACCGACAATATCCAACAGGCGCATGTCATCCAACCCGCCCTGCTTTGCAAACGCCTCTTCGATTTTCGACAGGAGATAACCTTCCGGCCGGTTCATCTCGAAAATCGGCAACAGCGCTCCGCTTGCGTAGCTTTCCGCTCGCAATGGCATGGTCAGCGAGACTGCCTGTTCGGTTCGCTTCGCGGAGTAGTTGAATGCGAAGCGCGCTTCCTTGATCAGATCGCCGGACGGCCCCTGCGGCGTCGTGACCCGTAGATGCTTAACTTTAGTCGGGCTCATCGCTGAAAATCTCTTCCAGACGTTCGAGATCCGCCCGGGCATCCACGATGGCCAGACCTTTGCCAAGGGCAGCGACCGCGCCCATCAGGACATTCAACGCGACGTTTCGCCCGGCCTCGAGATCGGCAATAGTCTGGCGACGAACGCCGACTCGTTCGGCCACCCAGGATTGGGAGCGGCCGCGCGCCTCGCGTTCGGCACGCACGCGCTCGCCCAGTTCTTTGGCGGTTAGGGCAGGCGGCATAATGGACGTTTTATCGAACATTTGTGGCCTCAAGGGTACCAAATGTTCGATTAAACATCCATTACGGCGACACCACTCCCTCGGCCATTTGGCGTCGACCTCAGAGGCTAGCCGTCGCAGGCGGCTTTGATCGCGAGCCGGCGCGGTCATCCGTGCAATGACCTCTCAGGTCATGGAATTTTCGCTCCCTGCCCGTATGATCCGCGCCGTGCACCTCATCAACGCCGCATCACCACCACCCCCCTCTCCGTCCAGCCACGTAGGCGCGCTGTTACGCGAATGGCGCTCTGCCCGGCGCCTGAGCCAGCTCGACCTGGCCCTTGAAGTCGGAATGTCGGCGCGGCATTTGAGTTGCGTGGAGACCGGCAAGGCCCAACCGAGTCGCGACATGGTGGCCCGCCTGGCCGACGCGCTGGAAATGCCACTGCGCGAGCGAAATACCCTGCTCGTTGCCGCAGGCTACGCGGCGAAATACGCGGAGACTGACCTTTCGACCGCACAGATGGCGCCCGTGCGGCGGGCGATCGAGTTCATCCTGAAGCAACAGGAACCCTACCCCGCGCTCGTCACCAATCGACATTGGGACATGCTGATGGGGAACGAAGCTCTTCTACGATTGTTTGGCCGCATGCGCGGTGGCCCACCAACGCACCGCAACGTTCTTCGACAGGTCTTCGATCCCGCGGATATGCGACCGTATGTGGCCAACTGGGAAGTCGTTGCCGGCGATCTGATCCGGCATCTGCATAACGAAGTCGCCGCGGCACCATCGGACGCCAAGGCACGAGCGCTGCTCGATGAAGTCCTCACCTACCCCGACATTCCCCCCGGCTGGCGAACCCGCGACCCAGAAGCAACGCCCCTGCCGCTGCTGACCACGGAGTTTCACTGGGAAGGCGGGAAGTTGAATTTCCTGTCGACCTTCTCCACCTTCGGCGCTTCGCGCGATGTGACCATCGAGGAGTTGCGCATCGAGTGTCTGTTTCCAGCGGACGACAGAACCGCTGAAGTTTGCCGGTCGTTGGCCTCGGCTGCCTGACCAACGCAACATCGCTGTCGCCGATCAGCGTCGAGTGTTGGTTCACACCGACGTTCCCGCGGCCCTTCGTCTCATCGGCACGGTGCGACAAATACAGTACCTTCCGTGAGCTCAATCACGGAAGGGAGTCTCCCACTCATGCCTCGCTCGTCGCTGTTCCTGTCCAGCCTCTTGATATTGACCGCACTGTACTCCAACACCTCGTCCGCCCAGATGAGCATGTTGCACTCGCAGGGCCGGTCGATAGTCAACGCTCAGGGCCAGGTGGTTCCGCTGCAGGGCGTGAACCTCGGCGGGTGGTTCGTCATGGAAAAGTGGATGGCGCCACTCACCAGTGACTCCCTGCCTGACACCTACAGCGTCATGCAGAAGCTTGACCAGCGCTTCGGGGTCGAGACCGAGCAGAGTCTCATCAAGTCCTACCAG
>Ga0207703_10005039_pt1 | contig 10703 bp, 5 predicted proteins | sample KBSSwiS12_FD_184304 | JGI IMG/M metagenome (GOLD analysis project Ga0207703, IMG submission 184304) | Switchgrass rhizosphere microbial communities from Kellogg Biological Station, Michigan, USA - KBS Switchgrass S1-2 (SPAdes) (version 2) | ecosystem: Host-associated > Plants > Roots >... | reverse complement strand
GATATTTCTGACAATACCCCGAACCAGAACGCCTACGGCGCCGAATCCATCAAGGTCCTCAAGGGGCTGGACGCGGTGCGCAAACGCCCCGGCATGTACATCGGCGATACCGACGACGGATCGGGCCTGCACCACATGGTGTTCGAGGTCTCCGACAACGCGATCGACGAGGCGCTGGCCGGCCATTGCGACCTCGTGCTGATCGAACTCAACCCCGATGGCTCGGTCTCGGTCGAGGACAACGGGCGCGGCATCCCGACCGGGATCCACCCCGAGGAAGGCGTCTCGGCGGCCGAGGTCATCATGACCCAGCTCCACGCCGGCGGCAAATTCGAGAACACCTCGGACGACAATGCCTACAAGGTTTCGGGCGGCCTCCACGGCGTTGGCGTCTCGGTGGTCAACGCGCTGTCGGAATGGCTAGAACTCACCATCTGGCGCGATGGCGAGGAGCACTGGATGAAGTTCGCCCACGGCGATGCGGTGGAATCGCTGCGCGTCGTCGGCCCCGCGCCCGACGATGGCAAGGGCGCGCCCAAGAAGGGCACCCGCGTCACCTTCCTCGCATCGGACGAGACCTTCAAGAACGTTACCGTCTACGATTTCGAGAAGCTCGAGCACCGCTACCGCGAACTCGCCTTCCTCAACTCGGGCGTGCGCATCCTCCTGCGCGACAAGCGCGGCGAGGAAGTGAAGGAGCACGACCTCTACTACGAGGGCGGGATCGCCGCCTTCGTGAAGTACCTCGACCGCAACAAGCAGGCGCTGCTCCCCGATCCGATCGCGATCAGCGCCCAGCGTGACGGGATCGGCATCGACGTCGCGCTGGAATGGAACGATTCGTACTACGAAAACGTCCTGTGCTTCACCAACAACATCCCTCAGCGGGATGGCGGGACGCACCTCGCCGCCTTCCGCGCCGCGCTGACCCGCACCCTCAACAACTATGCCGAAAAGAGCGGCATGCTGAAGAAGGAAAAGGTCAACCTCACCGGCGACGACATGCGCGAGGGGCTCACCGCGATCGTCTCGGTCAAGCTGCCGGACCCCAAGTTTTCCTCGCAGACCAAGGACAAGCTGGTCTCCTCGGAAGTGCGCCAGCCGCTCGAAAGCCTGATGGGCGACAAGATGACCGAGTGGCTCGAGGAAAATCCCGCCTACGCCAAGGCGGTGATCGCCAAGATCATCGACGCTGCCGCCGCCCGCGAGGCCGCCCGCAAGGCCCGCGAGCTGACCCGGCGCAAGGGCGCGATGGACATCGCCTCGCTGCCGGGCAAGCTGGCCGACTGTCAGGAGCGCGATCCGTCCAAGTGCGAACTGTTCCTGGTGGAGGGTGACAGCGCCGGCGGCTCGGCCAAGCAGGGGCGCGATCGCCACTACCAGGCGATCCTGCCGCTGAAGGGCAAGATCCTCAACGTCGAGCGTGCACGGTTCGACCGGATCATCTCGTCCAAGGAAGTCGGCACGCTGATCCAGGCCATGGGCACCGGCATCCGCGACGAATTCAACCTCGACAAGCTGCGCTACCACAAGATCGTCATCATGACCGACGCCGACGTCGACGGCGCGCACATCCGCACCCTGCTGCTGACGTTCTTCCACCGCCAGATGCCCGACATCATCCGGGCCGGCCACCTGTTCATCGCCCAGCCGCCGCTTTACAAGGTCGCCAAGGGCCGCTCCGAGGTCTACCTCAAGGACAACGCCGCACTCGATCGCTACCTCGTCGAGGCCGGGATCGCCGGGCGCATCCTCGAGACCGCCGGCGGCGCGCGCGGCGGGGCCGAACTGGAAGCGCTGGTCGAACACGCAATCCGCCTGCGCAACCTCATGGGCTTCGTGCCGCGGCGCTACGACCCCGCGGTGATAGAGGCGCTGGCGCTGGCCGGCGCGCTCGAGCCCGGGCTGTCGGGCGCGGCGCTCGATGCCGCGCTCGCCCGCACCGCGCAGTGGCTCGACCGCGCCGATCCCGAAGCGCGATGGACAGCCGGCATCGCGGAGGACGGCTCGGTCCATGTCGACCGCGTCTGGCGCGGGGTGACCGACAACCACACGATCGAGGGCGCGTTCCTTGCCGGGGCCGAGGCGCGCAAGCTCGCGCGGCTGGCGCAGGAGCAGGCCGAGGTCTTCTCCGGCCCGGTGAACCTGGTGAAGGGCACTGCCGATGCCGAGCCCGAGCCCGAGCCGGAAGGCGAAGCGGCCACCGACGAGGCCGAGCAGCAGGAGGGCGCGCCGCCGCCGCGGGCCATGGCCGGGGCGATCACCCGGCCCACCCAGCTGCTCGACGCGGTGCTCGCCAACGGCCGCAAGGGCCTGTCGATCGCGCGCTACAAGGGCCTGGGCGAAATGAACGCCGAGCAGCTGTGGGAAACGACGCTCGACCCGGACAACCGCAGCCTGCTCCAGGTCAAGGTCGAAGATGCCGACGTGACCGACGAGATTTTCACCCGGCTGATGGGCGACGTGGTGGAACCGCGGCGCGACTTCATCCAGGAAAACGCGCTGAACGTCGCCAACCTCGACGTGTGAGGCGGCGCGGCGTGCTGTCCCGGACGCTCGCCGCCCTCCTTGCCCTGTGCCTCTCCGCCTGCGCCAGCGTGCCGCCGCCCGGCACGACGGTCACGGTGGGCATAGCCGCGATCAACGACTTCCACGGCAACCTCGAGCAGCCCCGCCAGCCCGCGCCGGTCGGCGACGGCAAAGGGGGGCTGATCGCCGTGCCTGCGGGCGGGGCGGCGTGGCTGGCGAGCACGGTGCGCGCGGTGCGCGGGCGCTATCCCAACCACCTTACCATCTCGGCGGGCGATCTCGTCGGGGCAAGCCCGCTCGCCTCGGCGCTGTTCCTCGACGAGCCGACCATCGCGGTGATGAACCGCATCGGGCTCGACTTCAACGCGGTCGGCAACCACGAGTTCGACAGTGGGGTGCCCGAACTGCGGCGCAAGCAGCGCGGCGGCTGCGCGGCTCATACCCTGCAGCAACCCTGCCGCCTCGAACGCTTCCGCGGCGCGAAGTTCGCCTTCCTCGCTGCCAACACGACGCTCGCCGGCAGCGGGGCCGCGCTGTTCCCCGGCACCGCGCTGCGCCGCTTCGGCCATGGGGCCGGGCAGGTCCGCGTCGGCCTGATCGGAATGACGCTGCGAGGCACCGGCGCGCTGGTCCGCGCCGACGTCAGCCGCGCGGTGCGCTTTGCCGACGAGGCGGACACCGCGAATGCACTCGTCGGCAAGCTGAAGGCGCGCGGCGCCGACGCGGTGGTGGTGGTGATCCACGAAGGCGGGCGCACCGCAAGCGCCGATCCCAACGGGTGCGAGGGCCTTTCGGGCGACATCCGGCCGATCCTCGACCGGCTCGACCCCCGCATCGACCTCGTTATCTCGGGCCACACGCATCGGGCATACGTCTGCGACTATGCCCGTCCCGGCGCGCGCCCGCTGCTGCTGACCAGCGCCGGGGTGGCGGGGGCCTACGTGACCGACATCGCCCTCGTAATCGACCCCGGACGCCATGCGGTCGTGCGGCGTGAAGCGCGCAACCTCGTGGTCCGCGCCGATGCGTCCGGCGAGGCACCCGACCCTGAGATCGCCGCCACCGTGGCCCGCTATGCCGCCGCCGCAAAGGTCCTTGCCGGGCGCAGGGCCGGGTGGCTGGCCGAACCGCTGGAGAAGGCCGCGGGAACAGGTGGCGGGCGGCTCGGCAACCTCATCGCCGATGCCCAGCTTGCGGCTACGGCCGGCGCGGGGGCGCAGCTGGCCTGCACCAATCCGTTCGGCATCCGCCGCGCGCTGATCCCGGCCGCCGATCACTCGGTCACCTACGGCGACCTCTACCTCGTCCAGCCGTTCCAGTCCGATCTGATCACCTTGACGATGGCCGGCGCGCAGCTGCTGGCCGCGCTCGAGCAGCAACTCGACGATAACACGCCCGAACAGGTGCTCGCCTGCTCGGCCGGGTTCCACCAGACCATCGACCGCTCGCGCCCCGCCGGCCAGCGGATCGTCGCGGCCACGCTCGATGGCCGCGCGATTGACCCCACGGCCAGCTACCGGGTCACGGTCAATTCGTTCCTCGCGGGCGGGGGCGACAGCTTCACCGCGTTCATCGCCGGGACGGAGCGAACCGTGGGCATGACCGACATCGCCGCGCTCGAAGCATTTCTCCAGCCGGCGAGCCCGATCCGCAGTGCCGCACCCGAGGCGCGCGTCGCCGATATCGGCCCGCCGCGCGCCGGCAGCTGAGCCTATTCGACCTCGACCCCAGCCGCCGGTCCCGCGAACGCCTCGCCATCGGCCCAATTCGGCGAGGCGAGGCCCATGACCTTGAACAGCACGCCCATCTGGTCGGGCGCGCAGAGCCGCTCCTTGGCGGCCCAGATCGCCGCGGCGTGCTGCGGGGCGAGTTCGCCCAGCGCACGGGCGCGGGCATCGGCGCCGAGCGCCTTGAGCCACTGCCCCTGGCCGACCGTACCCAGCCAGCGCGCGCCGAGATCCTGCGCGATGCCGGCCAGCGTGGCGAAATCGACCAGCGCGGAGAGGTCAGCCTCGCCCGGAGTCTCGAACGGATCGACCTTTTCGTGCGCCTTCACCGCCTGCAGGCTCGAGCCGTCTCGCACCGCGTCGTAGCCATAGTCGATGAACAGCGCCGTGCCGCCCTGCGCCACCAGCCGCCGCGCCACTTCGCCGACCACGGCCGCCGCGCCGGGACAGGTCTCGATGATCGTGCCGACCGGGGCCTCGCGCCGGCTCTCGGGTACGGCGGAATCCATCGGCATGTGCCCGCCGACCGGCACGAACCGGTCCTGCAAATAGCCGACCATCCGCTCGCGCCAGCCGGTCTCCATCCGCACCAGCTGGCGAACCGGCAGCGCGTCGAGGAACTCGTTGCCGACAACCAGAACCGGGCCCTGCGTGGGCACGGTCGAGAGGTCGTTGTGCCACTGGGCGTGCGGCACGGCGCCGAGCTGGATATCCTTGAGCGCCACCGACGTCTCGACGAAATGGACCTTCGGCTCCAGCCCGAACCGCTGCATCGTGCGCAGCACGTCGCGCGCCAGCGTGCCGCGGCCCGGGCCGAGTTCGACATAGTGGACCGGCTCGGTGCGGCCCGAGCGCAGCCAGATATCGGTCAGCCACAGCCCGACCAGTTCGCCGAAGATCTGGCTGATCTCGGGCGCGGTGATGAAATCGCCGGCGCTGCCGAGCGGATCGCGCGCGGCATAATAGCGCGCGTTCGCCTCGCCCATGAACTGGCTGAGGCTGATCGGCCCATGATGATGGATGAGCCGGGCAAAGATCTGTGCCAGCGGCTCGACCTCGGGCGCGGTGAGATCCTGCTTCTTGCGGCCGAACTTCACGGCGCGCCCACTCCCCCCGCCGGCGCCACGCCCGGCGCGCGGGCACCCTCGCCCAGCGCGGGCCGCATCAGGGCCCGGGCAACGAGGAACAGGCCGAGCAGGATCATCGGCACGGTCAGCCACTGCCCCATCGACATGCCGGTGCGCCGGGCGAAGTCCTCCAGCTGGGCGTCGGGCTCGCGGAAAAATTCGACGGTGAACCGCGCCACGCCGTAGCCGGCGACGAACACCCCGGTGAGCAGGCCCGGGCGGAATCGCGCACGGGTCTTCCAGAACAGCACCATCAGGATCACCAGCAGCACCAGCCCCTCGAGCATGGCCTCGTAAAGCTGGCTGGGATGGCGCGGCAACGGCCCGCCATCGGGGAAGACCATCGCCCAGGGCACGTCGGCCGTCGTCACCCGGCCCCACAGTTCACCGTTCACGAAGTTCGCCAGCCGGCCGAAGAACAGCCCGATCGGCACCGCCACGGCCACCCAGTCGCACACGCGCAGGAAATCGAGCCCGCCGCGCCACGAGACCCACAGCATGGCGAGCGTGCAGCCGATCAGCCCGCCATGGAAGCTCATCCCCCCGTTCCACAGCTTGAGCAGTTCGGCCGGATGGGCCCACAGCTCGGGCCCGTAGAACGTGGCATAGCCCAGCCGCCCGCCGAGGATCACGCCCAGCGTGCAGTAGAAGAACAGGTCGTCGGCATGGCGCTGCGCCATCGGCGCGCCCGCCAGCTTCAGCGTCCTGGAGACATGCCAGTAAGCCAGCATGATGCCTGCGAGATAAGCGAGGCTGTACCAGCGCAGCGTGAAGAACCCGAGGTCGATCCCCCGGGTGAGGCCGAGGTCGAGCCAGTGGATCGGCGCATGGCCGGCCGTGGCGGCAGCGGCGAGGAGGGAAAGCACGCGGGGGCAGGTCCTTCGCAATGGTTCGCGACCCGCGTTCTGGCACAGCCGGCTGTCCGAGGGAACCGCTCTGCGCCCCTTACGTATCGTCGCGGCTGTGCAATCCCCGGCAAGCTGCTAGACATCGGGACGAGGTCCCGCTCCGGGCCACGCCAACTGCCGAGTACCAGTCCTTGAGCGTCACCCGCATCGCCAACCAGCGCGCCATCATCGAGCGCCGCGTCCTCGCCGCCGCGATCGCCGATGCCGTGGCCGAGCACGGGGCCGAGAAGTCCCGCCCGCAAGTTGTCGCGCTGCTGCGCCACGCGCTGGAGGCCGGCCGCGCCGAGATCGCCCGCCGCCTCGCCGAAAAGCCCTCCGCGGGCACCGAATGCGCGGCCGCCCAGGCCTTCCTCGTCGACCAGCTGGTCCGTCTGATCTACGATCACGTCGTCGGCAACGTCTACCGCTCCTCGGTCCGTTCGACCGGCGAGCGAATCGCGATCCTCGCGGTCGGCGGCTACGGGCGCGGCGAGATGGCGCCGCATTCCGACGTCGATATCGCCTTCATCACCCCGATCCGGCAGACGCCGTGGTGCGAGCAGGTGATCGAGGCGATGCTCTATTTCCTGTGGGACCTCGGGCTCAAGGTCGGCCAGTCCAGCCGCTCGCTCGACGAGATGGTCAAGATGGCCCGCTCGGACCTCACCATCCGCACCGCGCTCCTCGAGGGCCGCTACGTCTGGGGCGACCAGGACCTCTACGACGAATGCTCGCGCAAGTTCTGGACGGAAGTCGTCCAGGGAACCGAGCGCCAGTTCGTCGCCGAGAAGCTGGCCGAGCGCAACGTGCGCCACAAGCGCCTGGGCGACAGCCGCTATGTGGTCGAGCCGAACGTCAAGGAAGGCAAGGGCGGCCTGCGCGACCTGCACACGCTCTACTGGATCGGCAAGTACATCCACCATGTCCGCAACGCGAGCGAGCTGGTCGACGTCGGCCTGCTGACCCCGTCCGAATACCGCGCGTTCAAGCAGGCGGAGAACTTCTTCTGGGCGGTGCGCTGCCACCTCCACACGATCACCCGCCGCGCCGAGGACCGCCTGACCTTCGACCTCCAGCGCGAGGTCGCCGCGCGGATGCAGTTCTCCGACCGCCCGGGCAAGAGCGCGGTCGAGCGGTTCATGCAGTTCTTCTTCCTCCACGCCAAGCGCGTCGGCCACCTCACGGGGGTGTTCCTCGCCCAGCTTGACGAGCAGTTTGCCCGCAAGGCTCCCCGCGGCCTGCTGGCCGGCTTCCGCAGCCGGCCCCGCATGGTCAAGGGCTACAAGGTGTTCGGCGGCAAGATCAACGTGCCCGCGGACGACTGGTTCGCAGCCGATCCGGTGCGCCTGATCGAGATCTTCGCGCTGGCCGACGAGCACCGGCTCGAAGTCCACCCCGAGGCCATGCGACTCGCGGCCCGCGATGCGCGGCTGATCGATGCCACGGTGCGCAAGTCGCCGCGCGCCAATGCGCTGTTCCTCGACATCCTGACCAGCCGCAACGATCCGGAAAGCGCACTGCGCGGGTTCAACGAGGCCGGGGTGTTCGGTCGGTTCGTGACCGAGTTCGGTCGCGTGAACGCGCAGATGCAGTTCGACATGTACCACCACTACACGGTCGACGAGCACACCATCCGCGCGATCGGCCTGCTCGCCCGGATCGAGCGCGGGGATCTTTCGGGCGATCACCCGCTGGCGACCCAGCTGATCCACAAGGTGCATGAGCGCCGCGCGCTCTACCTCTCGGTGCTGCTCCACGATATCGCCAAGGGCCGTCGCGGCGATCATTCACAACTCGGTGCCGACATCGCCCGCCGGCTCTGCCCGCGGCTCGGGCTCGATCCCGACGAGACGGAACTGGTCGCCTGGCTGGTGCGCAACCACCTGCTGATGAGCGCGGTGGCGTTCAAGCGCGACCTTGCCGACTGGAAGACGATCACCGACTTCGTGGCCTCGGTCCAGTCGCTCGAGCGGCTGCGCACGCTGACCATGCTGACCATCGTCGATATCCGCGCGGTGGGGCCCGGCGTGTGGAACTCGTGGAAGCGCCAGCTGCTGGCCGAACTTTACGAGCTGGCGGAAGAGCGCCTGCGGCTCGGCCACGCCCTGCACGGGCGCGAACAGCGGGTGGCGGCCAAGAAGGAGCTCGTCGCCGCCCGGTTGGGCAAGCAGCAGGGCCTCATCGAGGGCGTCGGCAAGCAGCTCGGCGCGGCCTACTGGATTGCCGAGCCCGACGACATCATCGCGCTCAACCTCGTCCAGCTCGAGGCGGCCAAGGGCGAGCCGCTTGACGTCGCGACCCATTTCTACGCCGCCCGCGGGGCCACGCTGGTCACCGTGATCGCGGCCGATCACCCGGGGCTGTTCTACCGCATCGCCGGGGGCATCCACCTCGCCGGCGGCAACATCATCGACGCGCGCATCCACACGGCCAAGAACGGCACCGCGGTCGACAACTTCCTCGTCCAGGACCCGCTCGGCCGCCCGTTCAGCGAAGCGGTCCAGCTCGCCCGCCTCAAGACCGCGATCGCCGATGCACTGGCCAACCGCGTCAAGCTCGTACCCCAGCTTGCCGCCCGCCCGCTCGCCCGTCCGCGCGCCGAGGCATTCGACGTGCGCCCGCGAGTAGAGTTCGACAACGACGCCTCGAACCGGTTCACCGTCATCGAGGTCAACGCACGCGACCGGCCGGCGCTGCTAAACCGCCTGGCGCGGGCATTGTTCGAGAGCCGGATGATCGTCCACTCGGCGCACATCGCGACCTATGGCGAACGCGCGGCCGATACCTTTTACGTGACCGACCTGCTCGGCGAGAAGGTCACCCAGCCGGCGCGCCTTGCCAATGTCGAACGCCACCTGATCGAGGCGGCCGGCGAGGAAACCATAGAGGTCGAGGCCATCTGAGGCCGCCCACCAGCCCACCGGAGAGAGCCGATGAAGATCCTGCGAACCCACGCCCCCGGCGGGCCCGAAACGCTGGTACTCGACGAGATCGCCGATCCGGTACCCGGCCCGGGCGAGGTCGTCGTCGCGGTGCGGGCCTGCGCGATCAACTTCCCCGATGCGCTGATGATCCGCGATCTCTACCAGTCCAAACCGACCCGACCTTATGCGCCCGGGTGCGAGATCGCCGGGGTGGTCGAGGCGGTCGGCGAGGGGGTGAACGCGTGGCGCCCCGGCGACCGGGTGTTCGGCCTGTGCCACAACGGCGGCCTCGCCGAACGGCTCCTCATTGCCGCCGCGGACCTGTTCGCGCTGCCTGACGGGATGGACTTCGACACCGGCTCGGCGCTGCTGCTGACTTACGGCACCACGATTTACGCGCTGACCGACCGCGCGCGGCTGAGGTCCGGCGACACCTTGCTGGTGCTCGGCGCGGCGGGCGGGGTCGGCATCTCGGCGATCGAACTCGGCAAGGCGATGGGCGCGCGGGTCGTCGCCGGGGTATCGACCGAAGACAAGGCCGATGCCGCGCGGCAGGCCGGGGCGGATGCGGTGGTGGTCTACGGCCGCGGCCCGTTCGACAAGGCCGGCTCGCGGGCACTGGCCGAGGCGTTCAAGGCGGCTTGCGGGCCTGATGGCGCGAACGTCGTCTACGATATCGTCGGCGGCGACTACGCCGAGCCGGCGCTGCGCGCGATCGCCTGGGAGGGGCGCTACCTGGTGATCGGCTTCACCGCCGGCATTCCGGCAATCCCGCTGAACCTCGCCCTGCTCAAGTCGTGCGACATCTGCGGCGTGTTCTGGGGCGCTTTCCGGGCGCGCGATCCCGAGCGCAACGCCGAACTGATCCGCGACCTGCTCGCGCTGGTCGCCGCCGGCAAGGTCAGCCCGCGGATTTCCGCGCGCTTTCCGCTCGACCGTGGGGGCGAGGCGATCGCGCTGCTCGAGAACCGCAAGGCCATCGGCAAGGTCATCGTCAATCCCGCCTGACGCACCGCGCACCCATGCGGCCTGATCCTGCGCGGGGCCGCGGTGTGGCCCCAGGGCCGCACTCGGGCCGGTCCGGGGCGGCATCGCGCCGCGCTTCATTTTCGCGGCTTCACGCGCGCCCCGATTCGCTTTAAGGACGCCGCGCGTACGCGCAGAATTCGAACGGTCACAGGAGAACCCACAATAGCCCCCCCACCTCGGCGCTCAATGCAGCCCCCGGTCAAGTCCGGCCCGCGCTACAACAATCTCATCCAGTCGGACAAAGTCCGCGTCATCGATGAGAACGGAGAGAATCTCGGCGTGATGTACACGCGCGAGGCGATTGAGCAGGCTGCCGAAGTCGGCCTCGATCTGGTGGAGGTTTCTCCCAACGCCGATCCGCCGGTCTGCAAGTTCCTCGACGTCGGCAAGTTCCGCTACGAGGCGCAGAAGAAGGCCAACCTCGCCCGCAAGACCCAGAAGACGCAGGAGATCAAGGAGATCAAGATGCGTCCGAACATC
>Ga0207703_10005037_pt1 | contig 10706 bp, 9 predicted proteins | sample KBSSwiS12_FD_184304 | JGI IMG/M metagenome (GOLD analysis project Ga0207703, IMG submission 184304) | Switchgrass rhizosphere microbial communities from Kellogg Biological Station, Michigan, USA - KBS Switchgrass S1-2 (SPAdes) (version 2) | ecosystem: Host-associated > Plants > Roots >... | reverse complement strand
GACAAACCGCGTCGCGTCCACCTAGCGTTGGTCCCGTTTCAGCAGGTCGGTCCGCGCCCGCTCCAAAGCTGCACGTTCCCGCGAATCCAGGCTCGCAACACCCTGTTTCGAAATCTTTTCCAAAATCGCGTCAATCGACTCGGTCGCCTTCTTATCCTCAAGGACTTTGATGTTGTGCTTGTTCGCCAGTCGCTGGGTGCGCCGTTCGTCCAGCCAATCGGTCAGCCATTCAAAGCCCCGCCCCGCGCCGATGAGCCGCATACCCAGATAGCCGATGGCCGCATCACACCAAAGAAAGCCCAGCGAAATCCAGTCATGGTAAGCAATATTGGCAAGGCTCAACACTGCTAAAAGCACCCAAGCCCATCCCTTGGCCGTGAGATTAACAAACCAGATGTTAATTTCCACTCCAGGATAAATCGTGGCAAAGGCGACAAACACTCCGAAAACCGTTCCATAGCCTCCCAGGTAATTTTCTGTCCAAAATCCCAGAAAACCAGATAGGCACAAAAAGAGGGAGGGGATCAGAATGAGGGCTGCATAGAGGCTAATATAAGTTTTTCTTCCGACAAACTCCTCTACCTGTTTTCCGAAATAGTAAAGAAAACCCATCGCAAATATGAAACGAATCGCAGTTTCCGGAGGAAAAATTATATAGGTCACTAGCCGCCAGATTTCTCCCCGATGAACAACTTCGTAATTACCCAAGCCGAGACTGCTCAGGATAATCGCTCCAAGAAAAGAAACCGCTAGCGCTGTGAGAGCGAATGCCAATACATGAAAGATCAGTAGTAGCGTGTTAACATAAATCGGCCGTCCCCCCATCCAAAACAGCGGTCGGTAATCGTCCGATTGTTCGTGGTAAAGCATGTTAAGAAAAATCCTGCTGCAAGATTAAGCCCGTCTGCAAGGACTGTCCAGTGTCAGCCATGTAATCGTTGGTAGACATTGACCGGATGAGGCTTACGTTGATCCATGGACAACGCATTCTTATCCCCGGGCCACATCGCGCTCTGGTTTCTCCTCCTCGGGCTAATCCTGCCGCGACTCACCATTTTCATCGCATGGCTTCAAACCGGCATCCCGATCAATCCGCTGCCCGATCTCGTCAACTTCGTCCTCTGGCTCATCTTTCCGCGCTTCCTCATCGCCTTCTACATCTATACCGATCAGGGGATGAACAACATCTGGTTCTGGGCCTACGTCATCCTGGGTGTCTTCGGCTTAATCGGTGAGGGTGGCTATGCGCGACGCCGTGTGGTGCGCCGCACTACCGTCTCCCGCGATGGCCGGACCACCACCACCGTCGAGGAAGAGGAAGTCTAAAGGATGTTTTGGTGGCCCGGGTTACTTGTTACCCGGGCGCGCAACGCGCGCAGGAAGCGATTTTAAATCTAGTCTCTCCACCACCGATAAAGCCGCTTCTCGATTTCCCGCGCCTCCGCTTCCTCGCTCGGTGAGGGAAAATGTCCCGTCTGCCGAACGAAAAGTTCCGTGGAATTCTCCATTCCGTTATAAACCGCAAACTGCCCCGGAGGCGGCACGGCCGGGTCGAACAAAGCCGGCGCCACAAACACCGGAATCCTGATCCATCGCGCCGCGGTCGCCGCATCAAAGTAAGCCAGCACATCCAGCACCTCGGGATGTCGCCGGTAATAACTTCGCACCGGCTCTCCGCTGCCCACACACTGCAACTGCACGCGCAACGGATGATTCCCAAAACTCGGCACCTCCAAAAACGCCTTCCGAAAGCGATCATCCCACGGCAACGCCAGAGCCCCGATCCCGCCGCCAAAACTTCCCCCTGCGTAATGAAGACGCGCCGCCAACTCCGGATAAAGTTCCAGCAACGCCGAGGCCGTGCTCCAAAGATCGGCCACACAGCCGCGATGCGAATAAGTCTCGCGGCTCTTGATCCCATGAAGCACATGCCGAAAGGCCTCATTGGGAATGCCAGGATGTGCTGAGCGATTGAATCCCCGTGCACATGGTGCGATGGCAATTGCCCCGCGCTCAAAGTGCGGTTCAGCGCGACCACCATACCCGTGCCCCACCACAATCCCATGCTCGATCGGTCCCTGCATCGGCACCGTCAACCATCCGCCAATTCGCACGCCATCCAGCGAATCGAACTCGATCTCATACACCTCAAAATCACCCCGCGGGCTCGTAATCTTGCGCCGTTCCAGCCGCAACGGAATCGCCCGCGTTTCCTCGTAAGTCCGTTTCCAGAAAGAGGCAAAGTCGTCCGGCCCCTCAGGCGCCGGGACGCTCAATAGCCTCGTCAGGTCATACCCGTAAGTCGGGTCAAACGGAAAGGGGTGCTCACGCGGGATGCTCGGCTGTAACTTTTGAGTGACGGTATCTTCCGGGGTGGAATTCATCGGCTCTTTAGGCTACAGATCGCCTTGTGAAAAAACAGCTGATTACTCTTTTCTCCCTGGCCGTTTTGGCGGTTTGCAACACCTTCCTCATCGCCGATGACGCGATGTCCGCGACCGCTGCGGTCTCTTCTCACAGTACCGTTCCCGATCACCTGATTTATCTGACCGGCCAGGAACCCGCCTGGAAGCAATTTCCCAAGGCTCCCGCTCCCGGTTCCGCCGTTGATGACTCCGATCTCGCCATCACGCTGGCCGCCCAGGCCATGCGCACCGACGCGCAAAAGGCCGAAGCCGACCACGACCGAACCTACGCAATCACCCTCGTTACGGAAGCCATCGATCCCGCCTTCCAAACCAAATATCCCAACATCTTCGAGATGCTCCAGAAAGCCGACAGCGATCAGCACTATATCAACTCCATGATCAAAAAGCAGAACGCCCGTCCCCGGCCTTACGTAGGACATCCACTGCTCGTCACTTCGCTCTTTCCGGTGAAGGACTTCAGTTATCCCAGCGGCCACGCCTCCGGCTCAGAACTTCAGGCCCGCCTCCTCGCCGTCCTCTTTCCCGCGCAGGCCGATGACGTCATCAAGCGCGCACGCCAGGTCGCCGACAGCCGCGTCATTGCCGGCGTCCATTACGCCAGCGACATCGCCGCCGGGCAGACCCTCGGCGACCTCATCTTCGACGCCCTCGAAGCCAATCCCCAGTTCAAAAAAGACCTCGCCGCCGCCGCCGCCAAGGATCAGATTCCGCTTAAATAGAGTTCTCAGCGAGCGGGACTCCATGCCATTCTGACCGGATGGCTTTCATTCAGCATACTGGGGATAGACCTTCGTCATTCTCCGTTCGCTCCCTTATCGCAGGATTTCTGCTGGGCATCGTTTTTGTCGTCGCTGGCTATCGTCTTTATCACGAATACAAACAGCACGCCACGCCGCCATCTACCACGGAGAATCCCGCTATGCCACCCGTTGCTCCACCTCTGCTCACCAGCCCGGTCATTCCCCGCTGTGACGATCTCATTCTCAACGGCACCGCCGAGGCCTGGGGCTCGCGCGGGCTTTACATCAACCTCCTCCAGAACGACAGCGACTCGTTCCCGGAATATAAGGACAAATTCGCCACGCGCGCCCGACTGGCTTGGAAGGGAGCCGTCCTGATGGCTCGCATCGAAGTCGATATCGACAAGACCCATAGCCACGAAAGCGGCCAGGACAATATCCTCTGGAATGGTGACAACTGCCGCATCGGCCTCGGCACCGGCGACGGCTTGACCAAGAGCTGCCAGATCATCGTCGCGCCTGGCCTTGATCCCGCGCATCCCAAAATGCGCACCCAGATCCAGGAGATTCCCGTTCTCGACGATATCCACATTCCCTACACTTACGATGTTGCGTCCTATCGCTTCCCCGCGGGAATCACCGTGCAGCCCACGCCTACCGGCTACGCCGTCGAGTTCTCGATTCCGTGGAACTCCTTCGGCGTCACACCCGCTAGCGGCCAGGTCTGCGGCCTCCTGCTCGCTGCCCAGCATCTCGATGACGCCAAATACATGCGCACCCTCGCGCTCTATCCCTACGCGCGCGGCCTCGCGTTCCAGGAGAAGACTTACTTCACGCTGGGTGATGCTCCTTCGGCACCCATCGACACCATGGCCCGCGCCACCGTTCTTTCCCCGCAACTCCTCCGCATTTATTACAGCGTTTCGCCCGAGTCGAAGGGCCACGTGATCGTCGCGGAAAATAACGGCAAGGAAATCGACCGCCTCGAAGTCACCGATCCCGCCATCTCCAGCTACGCCCATCTCGTTTTGCTGCCGCCGGACCACGGCCCCATCAATATCCAGATCCGCGACGGCCAGCAACTACTCGGCGAGGTGACCCAGGACGATTACGACAAAGCGCTGATCAAATTGACCAGCGAGTTGCCCTTCGTGATGAACACCATCTTCAGTCTGCCCGATCCCAAGCTGCCGCAAAAGCCCGGCCGCAGTGGAATGCCGGAAGGCCGTCTCCGGATGGATGCCCAGCAGCGCTACACCTTCGGCGAGCCTGTGATCACCTATAAATATTACGATGCCAAATACAACGAAGTCACCGCGCCCGATAAACCGGGCCGTTACGGCGCCGTCGTCAATCTCCACTTCAAAAACGGAATCGATCAGCAGCGCTTTTACACCCTCTACTGCGCGCCCAAGTCGATCGGCAATACGCGGCTTTTCCCTGTGTATCAGAATCCCGCCCGGCTTGGCATTGACCAGACCGTGCTCGACCAGGCCCGGCTCTCCTCGGCGGAGAGCATCCACTACATGCTCTTCCCGGATAACGACGCCAACGCCAACTTCGCGATCATGCTGGCGGGTTTGTCCGAGATCGCGCATGGAGGAAAGTCCTCAACCGGCTGGGCCAATCCCCGCATCATCAACTTCGAGTGGTGGGAAGGCCTGCGCCAGAAACTCGGCCTCGTTGAGAACTACCCTTACGTCACCAATCTTCCCGATGGCTACGAGGCCGACCCGGATAAAAAGTGGCCGCTCCTCATCGTGCTCCACGGTGCCGGGGAGGGCGGTGGCGATCTCCATCAGGTCGTTCGTAACGGCCTCGCGCGACTTCTCTACTTTGGCAAAAAAGTCCCCGCCGTCGTCATATCGCCCTCCTGCACCGCGCGTTCGGATTGGAATCCCATCGTCCTCTCACGCCTCATCAATGAAGTCAGCCAAAAGTACCGCGTCGATACGGATTGCATCTCCATCATGGGCCTCAGCATGGGTGCTTATGCTGCGTGGGACTTGGGCGCGCAATACCCCGGTCGATTCGCGGCCATTGTCCCCATCGCTGGCGGCGCCAATCCCGCCGATGCCGAGCGCTTCAAGAATCTTCCCATCTGGACCTTTCACGGTGGCGACGACAGTCCCAAGGAAGAATCCGACATGGTCGAGGCCATCACCCGGCTCGGTGGCACCAGCGCCCACTTCACCCTCTACCCCGGCATCGGCCATTGGGAATGGGACTACGCCTACCAGAATCCCGACCTCTACACCTGGCTCTTCGCCCAAAAGCGCAACCACCCCGAAGTCAAAACCCCCGGTCTCCCCGCCCCCTTAGAGCTCCCGCCCCTCCCCCCGGCAACCCCGGCCTCTCCCGCGCCCTCCAAACCCACCCCACCGTCCGCATCAGTCGCAATACCTCCGAGGTAGCCGTTGAGCGCCCCGCAACGAAAGTCGCGTCAGCGACCCTTTAAAAATCTGTCATCTTGAGCGAAGCACAGCGAAGTCGAAAGACCTCCAACTAAAACGCCTCCCCCTCGTTCCCAAACTCCATTTGGGAACGCAATTGTCAGCGCAATTCCATTGCTCCCCTCAGCCATCCCAAAGGGATACTAGCACCCTAGCCGGTGGTAAGTCCCGCAAGCGGGACGCCACCACCGGAACCCCATCCCCCAATACCTCACCCCGGCAGGGGTGACACCCGCCGAAAGCGACCTGTCCTTTTGGTTCTATCCCTTGAGGCTCAAAGCCGCGGTTGCCCTCCAATCAAGGCAATGCAACATTGATTTCTCCCATGAGCAACCTTTCTGTCGATGAGCGTGGATTGATCGTCACGTGTCCGCACTGCAGCACCCGGAATCGTGCGCCTTATGCAAAATTGAAGGAACCGTTCCGGTGCAGCAAGTGCCAAAATCCCTTGCAGCTCATCGGCGAGCCCTTCGAGATCAACGGCTCCGAATTTGACGCCGTCGTAAAGAATTCCACCCTCCCGATCCTCGTCGATTTTTGGGCAACCTGGTGCGGCCCCTGCAAGATGATCGCCCCTGAACTGGTCAAGGTGGCCGCATCCGTCGCCGGCAAATGGCTAGTCGCCAAAGTGGACATCGACCGAAACCAGGAAATCGCCCATCGCTTTCAAATCTCCAGCATCCCCACCATGGCCATCTTTAGCGGCGGTCAGGAAGTCGCTCGTCAAAGCGGCGCGATGGGAGCCCCCGGCATCCAAAAGTTCATGGAAAGCGCCCGCGTTTAAGCGCACTCAACGATGGATTTTTCCCTCGTTCCCAGAGTCTCTCTGGGAACGCCTTTTGTCCGCGCGACTCTGTCGCCCGCTTTCCGGACCTGACTCGGAATCGGCGACGGAGTCGCCTCAGCAAGTGCGTTCCCAGACGGAGTCTAGGAACGAGGAGAAAAAGCGGCGGCAGTTATACAAATTTAGTGCCAGCTTGTTTACTTAGCTCAATACAGCGGTCAATCCAGCTCTGGTACCAGAACCATTGGCCATCAACAGTTACACCATAACCTTTACTCGGGTTTTTCGCATCTTCTCCCTGCCACATCAAAACGTGGTCTGGACTAACCCGGAACTTGGGGAATCCGGCTGCTTTCACTTTTGCCACCACATTCTTGGGTCTGAACTTTGCTTTCTCCACCTCCTTTTTAACCCAGAATTGTTTGTTGATCGCCTTGGCGAGATCGGATTTGGAATCGATGAATTCCACTGTCTTGTCCGCTTGGCCCACATGATTGACCAGCTTCTTTGTGAAAATCAGGCGATACGCATACTTCGAGCTGTTGAACTCTTCTTCGGGAATCTGCTTGTCGAATTCGGTAATGAATTTTAGCACGGGCTGAGGAACGTTTTTCCCTGGCTTTAACGGCTCCAACTGGGAGGGCGTTAATTGGGAAAATTGGATACTGAAAGCCAAGTGCTGGTCGAGGCGGTGCTCCGGCCCAAAAAGTTCCATCAAGGTTTCGTTATAGTTCACGGCGCACGCTTGGTAGCGACTGGAGAGATAATTATCGAGACCTCTGGCCATTTGATGCTCCACCTCATGACGAAGGCCAATCAGGAAGCGGAGATTGTTTTTGACTGCAGAATCCAAAAGACAGGAGTCGTCATTTATGCACCGCTCTAATTCCCAGTACTTATACGCGCCTTTTGCCGTCCGATCGAATTTGCGGCGCTTTTTGACCAAATGGGCGTACCGGTACTCGATACCTTTCCCCCTAAAGTAGGCATGCATCAGGTACGTCCATGCGATGATAGCCAAGACGATGAACGTCTCACTCTTGAAGGTGACCAACGGGTCATTGTAAACCTTGATCGCGCAAAGCATAGCCTGCTTTGACTTTGCGATCAGCTCTCCCCGGAGGGAACCGATTGATCCTTTGGTTTTTGACATCTTAAGAGGGAAGCATGGCGAGGTGAGATATAAGCTTGAAGTGGCCTTCAATTAATTTGATAGCCGACTCAAACTCCTCCTTCGTTCCATCCCGGTTATGCAAATGGGCGGCGCAAGCATCGAAGGTAGCGGTCAACGAGGCGCGATTGGCGACCACGGGATCCACTGTTTTATTGTAAAGAGCACAGAGGGCAGAGCCGTCAATTTGCTGAGTGGTCGGGATATTGCATGTTGCCTTGATGTGATGTTCCATCAAAGTACGCAGATGGTAAAATCCCGCCGAGATGTCCCCGCACGCCGCAGCCGCCAATGCATCTTGAAAAATACCTTTCAGATCTTTCGGGACCTCGGCAGGAATCCGCGGGAAGTAGGGTTTGCTTCGCCCGCAAAGTTGAAGCTTTAGCAACTCGCGGCGAATCATGAAGGTAAGCGGGGGGGCCTTACATTTGGCGCACATGTAATTGAAAAGAAATGTCCTGTGCCCAAGCGGCTCTTTGATAGCTTCCTCGTTCAGGTGGTAAGGGCTGATATCAATGTGCGGAATCGAGTCATGGACTTCATGGCTTTTGCAGTGACTGCACCAGGTCTCGATCGTGGGAATCATAAATGTCAGCCGCATGGTTTTGGCAGCAGCCCCAAGAGGACTTCCTCCGGCACTGGCACCTTTCATGACTGCATGCTCCATCTTGGAAAAGCCGCGGTGTCCGCTGTGAGGGATCCACGGGCGATAGGTGAATTCTTCCTCCAGATTGGCCGCGCTTGTTTTTGCATCCGCTTTCGTGATGATCGGCGCGAGATCGATGGTCTTGGTCTGGTAGAGGTAACTTCCCTCCATTAGAGCCTTCATTGCGTCATGGATGGCCGCCCTCATCGTGTTCTCGACTAAAGGAGTTTGTGGGCGAACGAGTTGGTTATCGACGTAATCAGGGATATTTTTCATGGAAAATGACCTTTTAAGATCGCTCCTCGTACATCCTGAAGGGGATCGGAACCATCTCGATTGACTGACCTGCCAGGTCGTGACGGCAATCGGGATAATACTGAAAAGGGCAAAAGGGGACAGGCATCTTTACTGGGCAAGCTAGAAGAACGCTCCCAATTTTGATGGGCAGCAACTCACGGCACCGTAACTGACTTCGCCAGATTCCGCGGCTTGTCCACATCGCGGCCCAGCACCACCGTCATGTGATAGGCAAAAAGCTGCAGCGCCACCGCGCTTAAAATTGGCGCGGTATATTCCGGCGCTTCCGGGATGAAAATCACATCGTCTGCGCTCTCGAGGATATCGTCGTCATCCTCGGTCGCGATCGCGATGACCGGCCCCTTGCGCGCCTTGATCTGCTGCAAATTATTCAGGTTCTTCTCGTACGCGCCGTCGCGGGGACAGATGAAAACGCTCGGCGTATTCTCGTCCACCAACGCGATCACCCCATGCTTCAGCTCTCCCGTGGGATGCCCCTCCGCGTGGATGTACGAAATCTCCTTCATCTTCAACGCGCCTTCCAGCGCGATGCCGTATTGCGTCTGCCGTCCAAAAAAGAGCATCGAGCGCGACTCACAATATTTCTCCGCGATCTCCCGGATATGCGCGCTCTGCTTCAGCACCGCCGTGATCTGGTCCGGCAACGCCTCAATGTCCTCGATGATCTGCTTGCCCTGCGATGCGGAAAGAAACCGCATCCGTCCCAGTAACAGCCCCAGCAGTACAAAAATAATCACCGGCGAAGTAAACGCCTTCGTCGAGGCCACGCTAATCTCCGGCCCGGCATACATATAGACACCGCCGTCCGTCTCGCGCGCCAGTGTGCTCGCGACGTTATTACAGATTCCCAAAACGCGATGCCCCTTGCGCCGAGCCTCGCGCAGTGCGCCGAGCGTATCCTCCGTCTCGCCGCTCTGGCTCACCACCATCACCAGCGTCCGGCGATCCAGCGGAGAGTTCCGCAGGCGAAACTCACTCGCGCATTCGACCTCCACCGGCACATGCGCCAGCGATTCGATAATATATTCCCCCACGATCCCCGCATGCATCGCGGTCCCGCAACCTGTGATCACGATGCGATCGATGTCGCGCAATTCTTGCGGCGTGAGATTCAACCCACCCAGTTGCGCTGTGCATTCTTCATGATTGAGACGACCGCGCACCGCATTCTGGATCGAAAGCGCCTGCTCAAAAATTTCCTTCAGCATGAAGTGCGGGAAATCTCCCATCTCCGCATCTCCCGCCTCGTAATCGATCTGGCTGATCTCCAGCCCCGATTCATTGTCATGCGAAAGCGACTTCAGCCGATAACCCGACCGGTCCACCGTCACCACATCAAAATCCCGCAAGTGCGCCACCGTCTGCGTGTGCGCCACCACGGCGGAAACGTCACTCGCCAAAAAGTGCTCATGCTGGCCAATGCCCAAAACCAGCGGACTTCCCCGACGCGCGCCCACCATCGTATCGGCTTGGTCCTGGTGAATCGCCACCAAACCGTACGTCCCGGTCACTTCCTTCAGCGCTTCCATCACCGCCGTCTCCAGCCGGTTCTCCGATGCGGAATCGAGCGTATCGAAATGAAAACCGATCAGGAACGCCAGCACCTCCGTGTCCGTCTCAGTGCGGAACTGATATCCCTTGTCCTGCAGCTTTTTCTTCAGGATGCCGTAATTCTCAATTACCCCGTTGTGAACGATCGCCAGCTTGCCGGACGAATCCGTGTGAGGATGCGCATTTACTTCGGTCGCCTTGCCGTGCGTCGCCCATCGCGTGTGGCAAATACCCAGCGAACCGTGTAGCGGATGAGGCCCCAGCGCCCGCGCCAGCTGATCGATACGCCCCACTTTCTTCACGATCTCCAGTCCCTTGCCATTCAGCAAAGCCAGGCCACTGGAGTCGTAACCCCGGTATTCCAAACGACGCAAGCCCTCCAGCAAGAGAGGCTGGGCTTCTTTATCTCCGAGGTAAGCGACAATTCCACACATAAATTCGTTAAAAGTGAGCACCCTTGTTGCCATGTTGGGCAGTCAGCGTCAAGGCTCACGGGCACAGGAAAGTAACACGTAATCAACGCCAAGGGTTGGCAAATCGACATTATTTGCTTAAGTTCCGATTATGGAATCCCCCGTTCGTCCTGCCGCTTTTCATCCCCGCGACGTTATTTC
>Ga0207703_10005032_pt1 | contig 10717 bp, 7 predicted proteins | sample KBSSwiS12_FD_184304 | JGI IMG/M metagenome (GOLD analysis project Ga0207703, IMG submission 184304) | Switchgrass rhizosphere microbial communities from Kellogg Biological Station, Michigan, USA - KBS Switchgrass S1-2 (SPAdes) (version 2) | ecosystem: Host-associated > Plants > Roots >... | reverse complement strand
GAAGCGCCGCTGATCGACTCCGTTCGCCATATCGTCCTCCTTACAGGAGAACTGTCACCCTTTTCTCTGTCTCATTTCAGGGGTGCACTACAAATCCGTCACCCTTTGAAATAAGAGCAACATCAACCGGCCCTCCCACTGTCTCTGCGTCGCTTGAGACCCGCCTCTTCAGAGAAGTCAGGGCGACCAAAGATTCAGCCAAATGAGCCAGTTCGTCCTTCGGCAAAACAGAAACCATCCTGATTACCGGATCAGAAAATCTCTCTTGTCGGTATGTTCTCGCGTCGGATTCGAAACTTGCCACCGCATCTGCTACGGCGCTCCTTATTTTAGCTCTCACGTCATTGCTATTATTCTTTTTCATACCATACTTTTGAAGAGTATCAAAGCAATTATCTACAACTAACTCCGGAATAGCTCCGCCCAAATACATAGAATAATAGGGGTCTATTCCTTCCATGAATCGCTGCACCATTTCACGCTGAGCAAAAGCGCGAATACAGGCAGTGAAATTACGTGAAACGTCTATAATCGGTGGCAAAAGCCAAAGTTTAACGCCGTTCCCGACGTATCCCTCTGTTTGATACTCCACCAACGTCGGGAAATATTCGTCGTCACCGAAGCCGGCTATGACAACTCCGCTTGCCTGCGGTGAAGAAATCTGCATCGCTAAAGTTGCTACAAGCAGCGGAACAGCTTCTCTCTTAATGTCGTCGGAGTATCCATCCATAACTCCGTTTATAGTTGCTAAGATCGTTGGTCCGTAACGCTTGATTAGCGCGGCTGCTGCATTCTTTGTAACCCAAGGCTGTGATTTCATCGCAATTTCAGCGCGACTCTTGAGCATTGCAAGGAGATATTCCCTGTGCTCGGGGGCTTCGTGCGGCAATCCTACGCCAATCGTCCATTCGTCAACCTGCCTGGCTAGGTCAGAAAGCGTTGAAAGCAACAGGCTTGCAACATTATTATCCTTATCTTTTTTACTTATCTCACCGAATGCCCGAACGAATTTGAAAAAATCATCGGCCCATTCAGTGACCCTTTTCTCAGTCTTGATGCCTTTTTGGCGACGATAAAGTTTTATTATTGTCTCCCAAGGGAAACCCATAAAGTCCGCGTTTCCATAGACCATAATCCCAATGGGTGCGACTTTTGATAGCGTAAATAACTTACTTACGGTATCGTACGTCTTCGTGACACCACCTGAAGTCACCGTGACCTTGCTATCTGCAGCAAGAGCTATTGCGCCCTTGTTCATAACTGCTATTTCAGCTGTCACTTTACTTGCTCCAGCGGGCGGCAGCAGCGCGCTTCGCTATCTCCCTGCGTCTCTCCGGACTGAGTGCATCCCGACGCGCCGCGCCGCCCTTGAGGCCACCCAGTCTACCGAGCATCACTGCGGCCATATCCCTTCCATCCTCCATCGTGAGACGGTCTGGCGTTTCCCCAGTCGCGATGTCAGTTATAAGCTTTGCGAGTTCGTTTGAATCACGCGGTCGCGGCAATCGAGTCAATTTTGTCATAACGGGCGATAGACCATGCCTGCCCGCTCAAGCATAGCCCCTCAAGCAAATCGGTCATTTTCAAACTGACCCCCTACCGACGGTCAGCGCCAGCCGGCCATAACGTGTCGAATGCATTGACGGGTTCCCCCTGCGGTGAATCAGTGCGGCCCGCTCTAGCCGCGCCGAACGTCGCCGTCAGCCCGCCGCGCGTTCGAGGAACAGGCGCCGCACCGCGCGCGTGCCGCCGAGAATGCGCGAGAGGATCAATTCGTCGATCCCGGCATAGCCCAGGCCGAGATGATCGGGCCGTACCGCCGCCGCGTCGGCCAGGCCCAGCGTGCCGCTGCGCAGCCCGATCTCGCCGATCCGCGCCCAGCGTCGCGCCGTCTCCCAGCGGATCAGCGCGCGGCTTTCGGGGTCGGGGCGGCGGCGGGCGAGATAGTCGTCCTGCAGGCGGATGATCGTCTCGCCGACCCGGCGCAGCGTGATACGGTCGGGCACCGCCACGCGGCCCATGACATGGCGCACGATCAGCGCGGCATGGCTCGCCGCCTCGTCGCCGAACACCTCGCCATAGTCCGCCGCCAGCACATCGGTCGCGCGGTCGGTCATCGCCTGGACATGGGTGCGCGAGGCGCTGCCGGCATGCTTGCGATAGGTGACCAGCACGTCGTCGAGCCGCGCGATGCGGCCGAACTTCCCGATGCGATGATAGAGGTCGTAATCCTCGGCGAACACCATTTCGGGCCGCTGGAACGCCTCCATGTTGCGTGCCGCGTCCGCGCGCATCATCACCGACGACCAGACCAAAGGATTCTCGATCCTGAGCAGCCATTCGACCAGCGGCGGGGTGGTCAGCGGCGCGAGCGTCGAGGGCGAGATCGCGCCGTCCTGCAGATTGTTCGAGGCGGTGCCGAGCAGCACGGTGTCGGGATGCGCGTCGAGATAGGCGACCTGCCGGGCGAAGCGCTCGGGATGGCACAGATCGTCATGATCGAGCGCGGCGATGTAGCGGCCGCGCGCGGCGGCAAAGGCGCGGTTGCGCGACAGCACCACGCCCTGGTTGCGCTCGGCGGCGATGACGCGGAAGCGCGGATCGTCCCATGACCGCAGCACCGCGAGCGTGTCGTCGGGCGAGCAGTCCTCGACCACCACCAACTCGAAATCGGCCAGCGTCTGCGCCTGCAGCGAGGCGAGCGTCTCGCCGATCACCGTGGCGCCCTTATAGGCCGCCATCACCACGCTGACGGTGGGGCTGACGGTGGGGCTGACGGTCGGCGCGCTCATGCCGCCGCCCGCGCGCCTTCGCCGCGCAGCTGGTCGATGATCATCATCCCCACGTCATTCTGCCACTGCCACAGGCCATTGGCCTGGCCGCGAAAGCTCGGCTCGCCGCCCATCGCGCCCCACGGCACGAAACCCGCGGCGAGGCCGATGCCGAACAGCCCCGGCAGCGGCGCGCCCTGTGCATCCATGACGCGGCAGTGCCGGTCGACCATCGCGCCGCCGGCGTCGGCCGCCAGCGCGATCGCGGTGCCGTCGCACGCCGCGACCGGCAGCGCGAACGGGCGGTAGCCCAGCGCGCCGATCACCACATCGGCTTGGGCGATCAGGTCGCGCGCCGTCGCATCGTCGTCGGCGAGGCGGTGCAAGGCGACGCGCGGGTCCGGCGCGCGGCCGTCGACGCCGAGCATGCGCAACACCAGTTCGCGCGCCTCGAGCCGGAAGCCGCCAAGGCGATAGACGAAGCCCGATGCCGGACAGATGTCGTCCGGCCCGAAATCGGTGAAGCCATCGGCATGCGCCGCTTCGGCCGAGGGATAGAATGGGTGAAGCGGGCGGCGATGGAGCAAGGTCACACCGCCGGCGCCGAAGGCGATGCCCGGCCGGCTGCGCAGCAGCAGCGCGACCGTCGCCAGCGCGCTGGTCGAGCCGCCGACCACCACGACACGCGGCGCGCGCCGGTTCGCCAACAGGCCCGCGATACGGTCGACACCGCCAAGGCCAAGCACGTCGTCGGAGGTGTGGAGGCGCTCGCCGGCCAGTTCGCCCAGCGCCGCGCCGGCGACCCGCTGTGCCGCGAGCCGCTCGAACGGTTGATGCCCGCCGGTCGCGATCACGACGTTGCGCGACAGCCGCTCGAAGGTCTCGCCATCGCCGCCGCGCAGCGTGGTCGCCCACAGCCCTTCCGCCGTCCGTCGCGTGCCCGTCGCCTCGTGCCCGGTCAGCACGGTCCCGCCATGCCGTGTGACGATCCGCGCCAGCCGTTCGCCGGTCTCGCGCAGCAGTGGCCCGGCCTCGAACAGCGGCACGCCGAGCGCATCGGCATGGCCGGCGACGGTGCGCCCGACCGGGTGATGTTCGAGCGCGGCGATCTCGGGATGCGGGTTGCCCGCAACGGCGCTGAGAAAGGTCTGCGCGGTGCTGTCGGAGGTGATGGCGTAGCCGCCCAGCCGACCGCCGCCGAGTGCCGCGTCGCGCTCGACCAGCACCAGTCCGCGCGCCAGTTCGGGCAGCAGCCCGCGCTTGCTCGCCGCGGTGAGCAGCGCGGTGCCGGCCGGGCCGCCGCCGACGACCAGCGTCTCGGCCACCTGCGTGCCGACCGTCGCGGGCACGACATGCTGTTCGTCGCGGCAGATGTCGGCCAACGTGCGCGCGACACGCACCGCCTCTTTGGGCGTCATCGAATCGGTGATCGGCAGCGACAACAGCCGGGCCGACAGCGCATCGGCGACCGGCGTCGGCTCGATCAGCGCGACCGATTGCACCCAGGGCTGTTCGCCGAGATGCGGGCTGAAGTAGCGGCCCGTGCCGATGCCCTGCGCCGCCAGCGCATCGATGATCGCCTCGCGGCGCGTGGCCAGACGCGCCGGCAGCGCGACCGGCATGAACTGGCCGACCTGGCGCTGACCCCAGACCTGCTGGACATCGACCCCCGACAGCGCGTCGCGATAGGCCCGCTCGATCGCCGCGCGATGGCCGCAGGACGCCTCGAACCCGCCGAGCTTCGCCCGCGCCATCACCGCGATGACCTCGGACAGCTTGGCGTTGAGCCCGGGCAGGGTGGCGCTCCTGCTGCCGTCGAAGCCGAAGCACGCCATGGCGCGCAGCCGTTCGATCAGTGCGGTGTCGCCGCTATGGATCAGCCCGCCCTCGGCCACCGCGAACGGCTTGGTCGCGTGCATCGAGAAGACGGTGGCGAAAGGCGCGTCGGTGCCGAAGCCGCGACCCTGCGCATCGACCGCGCCGAGCGACGCGGCGGCATCGACCACCACGCCCAGGCCGTGGCGTCGTCTGAGCCAGGCATAGCGGTCGAGGTCGATCGCATTGCCGAAGGTCGCATAGGGCAGCAGCACCGCGAGCCGCTCGCCATGGCGCGCGATCAGCCGCTCCTCCTCGCTTGCCGCCATGCCCCAGTCGTCGGGATCGACATCGCAGATCAGCGGCGTGAGCCCGGCCCAGTGCGCCGCCTGCGCGGTCGCGGCGAAGGTCAGCGCGGGCATCAGCGCCAGGCTGCCTGGCTTCGGGTTGCCGCCCGCCGCGTCCTTCAGCGCGATCATCAGGCCGAGCGTGGCGTTGGCCACGGCGAGGCTGGCGCCGTGGCCGCCGAACAGCTGCGCCGTCGCCTCGGCCTCGAACGCGCGGACCTCCGGGCCGTTGTTGGAGAAGATGCCGGACGCCTCGACGCGGCGCAGGTCGTCGCCGAGCGCGCTCAGGCGGGGCGGGTTGGGCTCGATCAGGGGCAGGTGGCGCATGGGGCAACACCTAGCCGACACGCTCCTAAGAAGCGGTTACGCGAACTGCTCGGTCGACACGCCCGCCTGCGCCGCCGGCGGATAGCGCGGGCCGGCCACCGCCGCAGGCGTGAACAGCGCGTCGATCCGCGCGGAGACGTCGGCCGGGATCACCCAGTCGCGGCGCGCGAAATTCTCCTCGAGATGGGGGATCGCGGCGGTGCCGGGAATCGCCACGACGTGGTCCCCGCGCGACAGCAGCCAGGCCAGCGACAGCTGCGCCGGTGTCACGCCCTGCTCGGCGGCGATGGCGTTGAAGGCATCGACCAAGGCGAGATTGGTCGGCCAGTTCTCGGCATTGAAGCGCGGCATCGAGCGGCGCAGGTCCTGGTCCGCCAGGGTGCCCGGATCGCGCAGCGCGCCGGCGAGCACCCCGCGCGCCACCGGCGAGAAGGCGACGAAGGTCGTGCCGAGCTCGGCGCAGGCGGTGAGCACGGCGATTTCGGGGTTGCGCGTCCAGGGCGAATATTCGGTCTGCATCGCCGCGATCGGGTGGACGGCGGCGGCGCGGCGAAGCGTATCGGCCGACATCTCGCTCAGCCCGATGCTGCCGATCTTGCCGGCCGCGACCGCGCGGGCGAGCTCGCCGACCGACTCCTCGATCGGCACGGTGAAGTCGGGACGGTGGAGATAATAGAGCTCGATGTGATCGGTCCTGAGCAGCCTCAGGCTCTCCTCGATCGCGCCGCGGATCGTCTCGGGACGGCAGTCGATGCGGCGCTTGTCGCCATCGACGATGATGCCGGTCTTGGAGGCAAGGAAGAATTCGCCCCGGCGACCCGCCAGCGTCTCGCCGATCAGCGCCTCGTTACGGCCGACGCCGTAGACGCGCGCCGTGTCGAGATGGGTGTAACCAAGGTCGAGCGCGCGGTGCAGCAGCCTTGCGCCGTCCTCGCTCGACGGCGGCGTGCCATAGGCCCAGCTGAGCGACATGCAGCCGAGCCCGATTGCCTCGACATGGTGGCCGGCAAGTGCGCGTTTCATGCGGGATTCCTGACTTGGGATGGGTCCTGTTCGCCATAGTGCCGCGCGATCACCGCGCAAGCGATCAGCTGGATCTGGTGGAACAGCATCAGCGGCAGCAGGACGACGCCGATCTGCGCCGCCGGGAACAGCACGCCGGCCATCGGCACGCCCGACGCCAGGCTCTTCTTCGAGCCGCAGAACAGCAGCACGATGGCGTCGGCGCGCGGCCAGCGGAAGATGCGGCCGAGCGCCCAGGTCGCGGCGAGCACGATCGCCAGCAACGCCGAGCAGAGGATCAGGATGACGGTCAGGTCGAGGCCCGAGACGCGGTGCCACAGCCCCTCGACCACCGCCGCGCCGAACGCGGTGTAGACGACGAGCAGGATCGAGCCGCGATCGACCACCGTCAGCATCTTCTTGTGGCGCGCGACGAAGCCGCCGATCCACGGGCGCAGCAGATGCCCGGCGACGAACGGCACGAGCAGCTGCATGAAGATCTTCTCGACCGATGCCAGCCCGCCGCCATTGGCCCCGCCGATATGCATCAGCAGTGCGACCAGCGCCGGGGTCAGCACGATGCCGAGCAGGTTGGAAAAGGACGCGCTGCACACCGCCGCCGCGACATTGCCGCGCGCGATCGCGGTGAAGGCGATCGACGACTGCACGGTCGAGGGCAGCAGGGTGAGGAACAGCAGTCCCGCCGCGACGGGCGCGGGGACGACGGGCAGTTGGCTGAGGCCGAGCCCGAGCAGCGGGAACAGCAGGAAGGTCACCGCCAGCACCGACAGGTGCAGCTTCCAGTTGCGCATCCCGTCCCAGATCGCCTGGCGCGACAGCCTGGCGCCGTGGAGGAAGAACAGCAGCACGATGCCGCTGGTCGCGGCGACATCGAAGACGCGCACGAACGCGCCGCGCGGCGGCAGGAAGGTGGCGAGCAGCACCGTGCCGAGTAGCATCAGCACGAACGGCTCGAAGATCGTCAGGAACTTCCTCAACACGGGCTGCCCCGGCGATGAGCGCGCTTGCCCGCCAGATATGTCGCCGCGATGGCGCGGTCGTCGCCGAGGATCTGCAGCGCGAACAGCCGGTCGAACAGGTTCGCGCCGGCGGTGCGGCGTGCCAGCAGCGGGGTGGCCTTGTCGTCGAGCAGGATGAAGTCGGCTTCCTGTCCCGGTTGCAATCCGCCGATACGGTCGGCGAGGCCGAGCGCGCGGGCGCCGCCGGCGGTGGCGAGATGCAGCGCGCGGAACGGGTCGAGGCTGGCTCCACGCAACTGACAGACCTTGTACGCCTCGGCCATCGTCGCGAGCAGCGAGAAGCTGGTGCCCGCGCCGATGTCGCTGCCCATGCCGACCTGTACGCCGTGCCGGTCGGCGGCGGCGAGGTCGAACAGGCCGGAGCCGAGGAACAGGTTGCTGGTCGGGCAGAAAGCGATCGCGCTGCCCGCTTCGCCCATCCGGCCCAATGCGCGGTCGCTCATATGGACGCAATGCGCGAACACCGAACGATCGCCGACCAGCCCGAAACGGTCATAGACGTCGAGATAGTCGGCCGCGTCGGCGAAGCGCGCGGCGACGGCGGCGCACTCGCTCCTGTTCTCGGCGAGGTGGGTGTGGAGCAGGGCGTCGGGATGCGCGGCGAGCAGGGCGCCGGCATCGGCAAGCTGGTCGTCGGACGAGGTCAGCACGAAGCGCGGCGTGACGGCGTAGCCGAGCCGCCCGCGCCCACGCCAGCGCGCGATCAGCGCCTCGCTGTCGGCGCGCCCGCTGGCGACGGTGTCGCGCAGCGTTGCCGGACCATCGTCCATCAGCACCTTGCCCGAGACGATGCGCATGTCGCGGCTCAGCGCCGCCTCGAACAGCGCATCGACCGACGCGGCATGGACGGTGGCGAAGACCAGCGCGCTGGTCGTGCCGTTGCGCAGCAGCTCGCCGAGGAAGAAGGCCGCGACGGTATCGGCATGGCCGCGATCGGCGAAGCGCGCTTCCTCGGCGAAGATGTGGCGTTCGAGCCAGTCGAGCAGTTGCAGGCCGTGGGCGGCGACGCGATCGGTCTGCGGGTAGTGGACATGCGTATCGACGAAGCCGGGGACGATCAGGCCGCTCAGTTGCTCGACCGGCACATCGGCGAAGCGCGGGGCGAGGTCGGCATGGGCGCCGAAGGCGACGACCAGGCCGTCCTCGATGACGAGCAGGCCATCGGCGTGGTGGAGCGGCGCCGCGCCGGTGATCGGGTCTTCGGGCACGCTGAGCAGTTCGGCGCGATAGGCGATGAGGGTCATGCGCGAGCGCCCCTAGCGTGTTCCTGCGAAAGCAGGAATACGGCGCGAAATTGCCCGCCGCTCACAACGCACCTTCCAGTGCCAGCAACTGCGCCAGCGTCGCAACCGCGATCACTTCGGGTGCATTGCCGGGGATGCCGGGCTGGCCGATCGGGCAGGTCAGTCGCGCGCTGTCCACGCCGTCGGCGGCGAGGCGCGAGAGGAAGCGGGCGCGCTTGGTCGAGGAGCCGATCATGCCGATATAGGCCGCTCGAGAAGGCAGCGCGGCGGCCACGAGGCGGTAGTCGAGCGCATGGTCGTGGGTGAGGATCAGCACCGCCGTTCCGGCACCGGCCTGGCCGGCGCAGGCGACCAGCGCATCCTCGCTGTCGACGGTGACGCCGGGGATGTCGGCCAGCGCGGCGCGGCTGTCGAACCAGGCGAGATCGAAGGGCAGGCCGGGCAGCATGCGGGCGATGGCGCGGCCGACATGCCCGGCGCCGAACAGCAGCAGCGGGCGGCGTGCGCTGTTATCGGGCTCGACGAAGCTGAAGCCGGCGACGGGCAGCGGGCCGCGGCTGGTCAGCGGGTCGGCCCCGACCGCGAGTTCGGCGCGGGGCCAGCGATGTTCGTCCTTCGCGGCGACGCGCTCGACATGGTCGTCGCGCAGCGTGGCGCGGACCACGGCGCCCTCGGCGAGCGCGGCGATCCAGCCTTTGTCGCCGAGATGCTCGACCAGCAGGCGGACCCGGCCACCGCAGCATTGGCCGAGCAACGGCCCGAGCGGATAGTCCTGCACGCGCCAGCTGCCCGGTGGGAGCGCGAGGATCGCGCGGGCCTGCTCCGCCGCGCGCCATTCGAGCGCGCCGCCGCCGATCGTGCCGGCCTGCGCGTCGGCGGTGACGAGCATCCGTGTGCCGGGGCCGCGTGGGGCGGAGCCTTCGGTGGCGAGCACGGTGACCAGCGCGGCGGGGGCGGTCGTGCTGGTGGCGAGGGTGGACCAGTCGCTCATTGGTGCGACTCGCGCGCGTCCAACAAAGGGCGCGCGATTTTCCCTGCGGTGCCGCCGCCGGCAGGGAATTTGGCAGGGAATTTCGAAAAATTCCGATGTCCAACAGCAAGGGGGTGTGGCGACGACATTTGGGCAGTTATGCGGGGTTTTGCGGGGAAGTGAATCAGGGAGTGGTGGGATCGCGGCTGCCGCGCTGCCCTCACCCTTCCGGCGCTACGCGCCTCCCTCCCTCTCCCAATGGGAGAGGGAAAGAGCGGCGAAGCCGCGAAAGGGTGAGGGCAGAACGGCACTATCTCGCGCGCAAGGCAGTGATCGCCGCCAGCACTCGCTCCGGCGTTGCCGGCGCATTCAGATCGGGCAGCCCCTTGCCCGGCGCGGCCGCCGCGACCGCCTGCGCCAGCGCGGAGAAGACCGATATCGCCAGCATCAGCGGCGGCTCGCCGACCGCCTTGGAGCGGTGGATGGTCGGGGCGACGTTGCGGCCCTTCGACCAGAGCCGGATGTCCATGCGGCGCGGGCGATCATTGGCGGTGGGGATCTTGTAGGTCGAGGGGGCGTGGGTGAGCAGCCGGCCGCGATCGTCGTAGACCAGTTCCTCGGCGGTGAGCCAGCCCATGCCCTGGATGAAGCCGCCCTCGACCTGGCCGAGGTCGATCGCCGGATTGAGCGAGCGGCCGACATCGTGGAGGATGTCGACCGCGACGACGCGGTGCTCGCCGGTCAGCGTGTCGATCACCACCTCGCTGAGCGCGGCGCCATAGGCGAAATAGAGGAACGGGCGGCCGGTATGCGTCGCACGGTCATAATGGATGTCGGGGGTGGCGTAGAAGCCGGTCGAGGACAGCGCTATGCGGCCGACATGTGCCATGCGGGTCAGCGCGTCGAACGGCGTCACCTCGCCGCCGGCGACGACGCCGTCGCGGGTGAAGCGCACCTCGTCCGCGGTGCCGCCGAACGTCGCCGCGGCGAAGGCGGCGAGGCGGGCGCGGATCGTCTCGGCAGCGTTGAACGCGGCCATGCCATTCATGTCGGCGCCCGACGAGGCGGCGGTGGCGGAGGTGTTGGGCACCTTGTCGGTGCGCGTCGCCGTCACCTTCACCCGGTCGAGCGGCACGGCGAAGACGTCGGCGACGACCTGGGCGACCTTGACCATCAGCCCCTGGCCCATCTCGGTGCCGCC
>Ga0207703_10005030_pt1 | contig 10720 bp, 9 predicted proteins | sample KBSSwiS12_FD_184304 | JGI IMG/M metagenome (GOLD analysis project Ga0207703, IMG submission 184304) | Switchgrass rhizosphere microbial communities from Kellogg Biological Station, Michigan, USA - KBS Switchgrass S1-2 (SPAdes) (version 2) | ecosystem: Host-associated > Plants > Roots >... | reverse complement strand
CCGGGCCCTTGTTGCGGCGGAATCTTCTGATCTATGGACTCGGCGGCATCATCGCGCCGTTTCCCGGCATCAAGTTAATCGACGTGATGCTCACGGCCGCGGGCTGGACCTGACCAAAGGAGAGGGACTGGTGTTCGCAAGAAACCTGCGCGCGGCGATAATTCTCCTGCTCCTGATGACTGTGCTGTGCGGTGTGGTGTATCCGGTCGTGATCACCGTGATCGCGCGAGGAGTGTTCCCCATCCAGGCGGACGGGAGCCTCATCCACGCCAACGGCCGGCTGGTCGGATCGCGGCTGATCGGCCAGAGTTTCTCGGACCCAGGGCATTTTTGGGGCCGGCCCTCGGCCACCAGCCCGCAGGCCTACAATGGCCTTGCCTCCAGCGGCTCGAACCTAGGCCCGTCCAATCCCGCCCTGCTCGAGCAGGCCAAAGCCAACGCCAAGAAAATGAAGGACGCCGACCCCGCCAATCCTCAGCCCGTCCCGGTCGACCTGGTGACCGCCTCCGGCAGTGGGCTGGATCCGGAAATTAGCCGGGCCGCGGCCGACTACCAGGCCGCACGCGTGGCCGCAGCGCGCGGCCTGACGCTTGCCAGGGTGCAGGCCCTGATTACCGCCCACAGCCAGGGACGTGTACTGGGGATCCTCGGTGAACCGCGCGTCAACGTACTCGAATTGAACCTCGCATTGGATACACTGCATTGATGTCGCTTCGGTCACGCCGAAAACATGGTTGATTCCGAGCGCCGCGATCCCGACCAACTGCTCGCCGCCCTAAAGCACGAGGAAGCGCGCGCGCGCCGCGGGCGCCTCAAGATCTTCTTTGGAGCCTCGGCGGGCGTGGGCAAGACCTACGCCATGCTGGAGGCGGCCCGCGCGGCGCGCGCAGCTGGGAGCGATCTGGTGGTGGGCTACGCGGAACCCCACGGGCGCATTGAAACCGAGCGGCTCCTTGAGGGCCTCGAGCAACTTCCCTCGCTGGCCGTGCAGTATCGCGGCATCACCCGCCGGGAGTTTGATTTGGACCGAGCGCTTGAACGGGCGCCGGCTATCCTGCTGGTCGATGAGCTCGCGCACTCCAACATCGGCGAGGGCGAACCAAAGCCCCGACACGCCAAGCGCTGGCAGGACATCGAGGAATTGCTCGAGGCCGGAATCAACATCTGGACCACGCTCAATGTCCAGCATTTGGAAAGCCTCAATGACATCGTGGCCGGCATTACGGGGATAAGGCAGCGCGAGACCATTCCCGATCGCATCTTCGATGACGCCGATGAAGTCGAACTCATCGACCTGCCGCCGGACGAGCTGCTGGAGCGGTTGCGCTCGGGGCGCGTCTACGTGCCTGAGCGCGCGGCCATGGCCACCGAGCGCTTTTTCCGCAAGCCCAATTTGCTGGCCTTGCGCGAGATCGCACTGCGCCGAACGGCCGACCGCGTCGACGCGGCGGCACGCGACTATGCGGCGATCCATGGCGGTGCCCGCCTGGGTCTGGCAAGAGAGCGTTTCCTGATCGCGATCGCTCCCGATCATCAAGCTGATCAGCTGGTCCGCTTTGGCAAGCGCTTTGCCGACGCAATGGACGCCGAGTGGCTCGTGGTATCGGTGGAAACTCCCGCACTGCTGAGTCTGGGGGAGAAAGCGCGCAACCGGCGCGTGGCTGCACTTCGGCTTGCCGAATCCCTGGGCGCACAGACCGTGACACTCGATGGGCCCACGGTGGCCGACACTCTGCTCGATTATGCGCGGCTCCGCGGCATTTCAAGGATCGTGGTGGGAGAAAGGACGCGCCGGGGCTGGAGAGCGTTGCTACACCGGTCCACGGCCGCGAAACTGGCCCGTGGAGGCCATGGGATCGATGTGTCCATCATCGCGCGCCATCGGGAGCCACCGGTGCACGAACGCCTTTCGGCCACTCTGCCGCAAACTTTCCACTGGGGCCGTTATGGTCTGGCCCTGCTGATCTCTGGCCTGTGCACGCTGCTGGCTGCCGGCATGTTCCCCTACTTTGCGCTGACGAATCTGGTCATGGTCTACCTGCTCGGTGCCACAATCGCGGCTCTCCGCCTGGGGCGGGGACCCGCCAGCCTGACGGCAATCGTTAATGTGGCCGCCTTTGATTACTGTTTTGTGCCCCCACGCTACAACTTTGCGGTGGGGGACTTCCAGTACGTGGTGACCTTTGCGGTCATGCTGATCGTGGCGCTCATCATTGCCAGTCTGGTGGCCAACGTGCGCGCACAGAGCCGTGTGGCCGGCGCCCGGGAGCGGCGCACCGCGTTGCTGTACGGGATGAGCCGGGAGCTCGTGGCTACACGAACCCTTGAGAATCTGGCGCGCGTGGCCATCAAGCATGTCGCCGAGACTTTTGCGAGCGAGGCGGTGGTGCTAGTTCCTGAGCGCGACACCGATCGTCTTTTGCATCCTCACGGCCTGCCAGTCGCCGGCTCCCTGCATGGCGCGGACCTTTCCGTAGCGCAGTGGGTCTACACGCATGGCCGGCCCGCGGGCTTGGGCACCGACACCCTTCCGGCCACTGCCGCTCAATATTTGCCCCTCAAAGGCACCAGTCGAACACTCGGTGTGCTGGCGGTGCGCCCGACCCAACGGCGACGACTCCTGCTGCCGGAACAGCAGCATCTGCTTGAGACCTTTGCGGCACAAATTGCCCTTGCCATCGAGCGCGCAGATCTGGCCGAGCACGCCGAAATGTCGCGGGTCGCGGCGGAAACAGAGAGCCTGCGCAGCACACTGCTGAGCTCGATCTCGCACGACCTGCGCACCCCGCTGGCCGTGATCGCCGGGGCCAGTAGCGCGCTCAATGATGCCACGATGAGCATGGATGCTCCGGCTCGTGCCCGTCTGGCCGCATCGATCGAGGAGAAAGCGCGAGAAATGTCTGAGCTGATCTCCAATGTGCTCGAGCTCATGCGGTTTGAGGCCGGTGAAGTCCGCCTACGACGTGAATGGCAGACGATGGATGATCTGATCGGCACTGTGCTGGAGCGGATGAATGAGCGACTGATCGGAAATACGGTCGAGCTCACGCTGCCCGCTGAACTTCCCGCGCTCCAGGTGGACGGACCACTGGTAGCGCAGGTCATCGCTAACCTCTTGGACAATGCCGTGAAATATGCCGGGCCGGAAGCGGTCATTCACATCACCGTGCGCGTCGAGGAGCAGGCGATTCGCGTGATAGTGGAGGACAACGGACCGGGGCTGCCGCCCGGAAATCCGGAACGGTTGTTTGCGAAATTCCAGCGCGGACGCGATGAGGGAAACACCGGGGGCGCCGGACTCGGATTGGCCATTTGCCGCGCCATTGTCCAGGCACACAGCGGCACAATCGCGGCCGGACCGCGACCTGGAGGCGGTGCGCGCTTTGAGTTCACTCTTCCCGCGGCGGAGCGAACCGCATGACCCGGGCCATGTTCCTGGTGCTGGTGGTGGAGGACGATCCAGCATTGCGAGGCGTGCTGAACACGCTGCTCGCCGCCCACGGTTATCGCTTTGCCGAAGCCGCAAATGGTGCGCGGGCCGTCATCGAAGCACGAAGTCACCGTCCCGACCTGCTCATCATCGACCTGGGGCTCCCAGATATGGACGGCGCCACGGTGATCCGCGAGGTCCGCGCCTTCTCCGCGGTGCCCATCGTGGTGCTCTCGGCGCGCTCGATGGAATCCCAGAAAATACTTGCGCTCGATGCCGGCGCCGACGATTACGTGACCAAGCCGTTCAGTTCGCCGGAACTCATGGCGCGGGTACGCGCGGCGCTGCGCCGCAGCGCGCATTCGGGTGAGCGCCTGCCGGTCCTCAAGCTGGGTGCCGTTACCTTGGACCTGGCGGCGCGAACCGCCACCAACGCCGAGGGGCCTCTGCACCTAACTCCGCTCGAGTATCGGGTGCTGGAGTGCCTGGCCCGCAACGCCGGGATGATCGTCACTCAGAGGCGCCTGATTGCGGAAGCGTGGGGCGCGGAGCGACAGGGCGATGCGCGGGGCCTGCGTTCCTATATTAAGACGATCCGGCAGAAGATCGAACCCAATCCGGGACAGCCTCGCTTCCTCATGACGGAGACCGGCGTGGGCTACCGCCTGCGGTCGGATGAGCTACCGGCGGAAGTTCCCCGCGGCTGATACCAATTTACTCCGCGCGGCGTGGTGACCGCCGGCGCCCAGGATCTCGGCTCGCCTTCGCCCCCGTCGCAGATTAAAGTGTCGCCATGAGCAAGATACTTGCAAGAGCTCCGATTGCCGTGACGATGGTCTGCGCCGCGATTGTCTTCAGCCTCGGTGTTGATCTTTGTCGCGCCGCCGAAGGTGCTGCGACGGCCCCAATGCCGGCCGCGGGCCCCATTCCCGCCGGTCAATATCAACTGGACAAATCCCACGCGAGCCTGCTGATGCGCGTGAGCCATTTCGGATTTTCGACTTACACCACGCGGTTCAGTCGCTTTGAGTCGCAGCTGAGCTTTGATCCGAACAACATTCCGGCTTCGATTCTCGTGACCACTATCGATGCTGCGTCCTTCGAGATGGACGCGGCTCCGCAGCTCTGCCTCGATATCATGCTGGGCCCGCAGTTTCTGGATGTGCCGAAATTTCCGACGATTGTCTTCCGCTCGGACACCGTGCGCATGACTGGACCCAAAACCTTCGAAATATCGGGGACCCTCAATATGCGAGGTGTCGCCCGGCCGCTGGTCCTGAGCGCCATGTACAACGGCGGGTACCGGGGGATACCCAAGGCCGATCCGCGTGCCCGCGTTGGGTTTTCCGCCCACGGTTCGTTCAGGCGTTCGGAGTTTGGCATGCTTGCGTATCTGCCCCCGCCGGAGACGACCTCGGGCGTTGGCGATCTGGTCGAAGTAAGCATCGAGGCGGAATTCAACGGGCCGCCCTTGCCGCCGTCACCGTAGGGCGCGCATAAACAGGGCCCCAGGGCGCCGCCCCCTATACCCTAATCGATGAGGCACATCACCATGACCTCTCCAATGCTCCGGATCATCGCTCCATTGCTGTGCGTGCTCTATATGAATGCGGCCGCCGCGCAAACAGCTCCATCCGCAACTGCTGCGGCGCAGCCTCAACTTCATGCGGGCAAGTACGAGCGCGTGCTCGTGCACGGAAAATCGCTCGAGGGCAATCTCGAGGGCGATAGTCCCGATCGGATGGTCTCCGTCTATCTGCCGCCCAGTTACGCGAAGAATCCCGCGCGCCGTTACCCCGTGCTCTATCTGCTGCACGGGTTCACGGATTCCGACAGCCGCTGGTACGGGCTGCAAGGTCCTCATTTTGTGAACGTGCCGACCGCGGTGGACGGTGCTTACAAGCAAGGCGTGACCGAGATGATTGTCGTCACGCCCGATGCCTACACGAAGTACTGGGGCAGCATGTATTCCAATTCAGTGGTCGTGGGCGATTGGGAGCGGTTTGTCGCCGATGACCTGGTCACCTATGTCGACCAGCACTACCGGACTCTGCCCCACAGAGAAAGTCGAGGATTGGCCGGGCATTCGATGGGAGGTTACGGCACGATCCGCATCGCCATGCGCTACCCCGAGGTGTTCTCGAGCGTGTATGCGATGAGCCCGTGTTGTTTGTCCACGAATTCCAATCTCGACATGGACTCGGTCGAGCGTGCCGCCAAGGTCAAGCAGCTCGATGAGCTTACTGATAAGGATTTCTTCGCCAAGGCGGTACTGGCCACCTCTGTGGCCTGGTCACCCAATCCCGCCCATGCGCCCTATTACGATCTTCCTGCGGTGGATGGCAAGGTGGTGCCCGAGGTGCTGCAGCGTTGGGCAGCCAACGCGCCACTCATCACCGTGCATCAGCACGTGTCCGATCTCAAGAGGCTCGATGCCATCGCCTTTGATGCCGGGGACCAGGAGCAGTTCGGCGGCATCCTGGTCTCGGTGCAGGCCTTCGATCAGGTTCTCACCAGCTACGGAATCCGGCACACCACAGAGATCTACCCGGGGGATCACACCAACCACATTGCGGAGCGGCTCCAGAGCAAGGTCCTGCCCTATTTCAGTGTGCACCTGAAGCACTAGATCAACACAGATCCGCGAATGTCAGCTGCATCTTCAGATCAAGGTTCCAGCGCCAGTGGCGGCGCCGCGGCGGACTTCCCGCAGTCAGGCCGCGAGCGGCTGATCGTGCCGCAGCCCATCAGTTTTCAGGGCACCGGCCTGTCCAACAGCGAGATGACCTCCCTCCAGCGGGTGCACCAGGGTGCTGTATTCATGATGGGCGATAATCCCGCACTGCCTCGTATGCCCAAATGCCCCACGCTGCTGGATTTCTTCCGCCTGCGTTTTTCCGAGCTCGCCTTCCGGCACCTGTTGCAAAGTGCGCGGCTGGCGCTCAACGCGGGCCAGGAGGAGAAGGTGGTGATGGCTTGCCTCCTCCATGACATCTCCAATGGCGCGTTGATCCGGACCGACCATGGCTACTGGAGCGCCCAACTCGTCGCACCATACGTCACCGAGGAAATTGCCTGGGCGGTCAAATACCACCAGGCCCTGAAGTACTTTGCCGATGAGTCAGTCGGATTCAAGTACCCCGATGCATACCTCGGCTACTTCGGGGAGGACTACACGCCGCCCGAGTACATTCGACAGGCCCACGATGAGGCGCGAAATCACCACTGGTACATGACCTCGAGACTCATCACGCTCTACGATGAGTACGCGTTCAGGGACGATTTAGAGATCGATCCTGAATTGTTCACGGACATCATTGGCCGGCATTTCCGCCAACCCAAGGATGGCTTGGGCTTTGACGGATCGCCAACCGCCCACATGTGGCGCACGATGATCTGGCCGAATAACTTCCTATAGCAGACTTACCAGAGCGCTCCGAGCACCATCAGCAGGCCCACGAATCCGACCGCCCATACCAGGGTGCGCAGATAAGGAATGCCCACAATGTAGACGGGCAGGTATACCAGCCGCGCCCAGAAATACACCTCTGCGCCCAGAGCTGTGCGCGCTGTGCTGGCGCTGGTGAGCACCACGATGAGCACGGCTGCGGCATAGAACGGGAACGTCTCCAGGAAATTAAAGTTGGCGCGCGTGGCACGCGCGGCGGCCCCCGTCAGTGGCTTTACCTCCCCATCCCGGTTGCCCGCGTTCCAGCCGAGTCCGCGCTGCTGGGTTGAAAACGTCGCGGCAATCAGTACGTGAGCCAGTCCCAGAAGTATCGACCACACCAGCCATTTGAGTTCAATTGCCATACACCCCTCCCCTGTTGTCCCAGTAAATCAAAATAATTTTCCTAAGCTCGGCCATCGCTTGCCTTCAGGCATTCAAGGGTCCGCTGCCCTCCACCTTCTGCATGGCCAGCGCCACGATGCTGCCCGCCGGCCAGAATGAACGATAAGGCGCGCACTCCGCCCATCGCCGGCGCACCGTGGGATCAAAGCTGTCGGTTATCGTCGGCAGACGCGGCTGCGGGTCGATATTAAATGGCGGCTGTTCCCAGGGCTTATGGATGTTCTGCGCATAGTGCGTCAGGTCGGGCTTGAGAGGCAGGTTGGCGGCGAAGATTACGCCCTGTGTCTGCAGCTGCGCCATCATCCAGCCCAGCGCCAGATCGGACAGCCCGGTTTCGCCCGCGGGATAGCCTCCGCCCACATCCGAATGGCAGCCCGAGAACCACACTTCCTCGATGTCCTTTCGCGCGACCCACCGGGTCACCGGGAAATCACGCCGCCGCTCATCGAGCGCCATCGCATGGTAGCCGCGTTGGACACTGGCATTAAGCTTGGTGTCCACAAACGAGAAGGTATCCCGGCGTTTGCCCTGGACGTACAGCGGGATTCCCATCGAGCCGACTGTGTCCCAGACCGCCACGCTCTGGATCGGGATGCCGGTGATGAAATCGCCCCGTGAAAAGAGCAGCCGTGAAGCCAACAGCTCAGCTCCGTGAAACATACCCGTCAGCCAGCGCGATACCGTGCCGCCGCCGCCGAAGACGACGCCGCGAGCCTTGAGCCACGCCCCGTATCCGAGCACATAGGCCTGGAACTTATCGCCCGCATCGTATTTCCTGGGATTGATCAGGCCGACCGAGCAGATCATGCCGGCCAGGGCCCTCGCGGTGTAGGCACCGCGTGAAAACCCGATGATATGAATGGCATCTCCCGGCAGGTAATTGCGCGAGATGTACGTGTAGCCACGCACGATGCGCGCGATCACCCCGGTTCCGAAGGCACCGCCGAGGGCCTTGACCACAAGGTTGGGCGAATCCCCGACACCGTGCATGTACTTGGCGACCTGGGAGGGCATGCCGCCTGGGCCCGTGAGAATCTTTTCCTGTTCGCGCGGCAACGCCACCGTTTCTGGTGTCACCGTCCCGGCCAGATCCACGAAAAGTTTCCAGACGTTGGTGGTGCGCGCCAGTCCCTCCCCGGTGGCACTCGATGGCGCATCGATATCGTCCTCGGCGGCCGGATCGGCCGGCCCGTTCCAGGTGCCGTCTGCGCAGTACAGGATGTGTTTCATAGGTACAGTCCTGCCAAATTCCAGCGCCAGCTACGGATAGATGTTCTCGAGCAGCTGGGCCAAGCGCGCGCCGGCGCGCACCAGCTGCTCCTGCTGCAGGGCCGCGCGATGCGATGAGTAATTCGCAGGCTCGGTCACCGGCCACATCTGCCGATGTACATCAATGTACTCCTCTGCGCCAAAACTCAAGCCCGCAAATGCTTCTCGACTGATTCCCACTGTCTCGCTAGCCCAGGCGGCGGTCCAGTGGGACACCGGACCGGAAGTACCTGGTACTTCCCGAGCCTGCGCCGCACCCTTAGCGAGGAATCGGGACACGGTCAGGCGCTTCGGAATGGAGTCCCACTCACTGTGGAGCTTGCGGTTGCGACCATGGACCAAAAGATTTCCACCGCGCGTTTTCGTGGCAGGATCAAACGTCCCGGCGTCCGGATCAACCTCGTGTCCTGCGGCATCCAGGTAAATGGCTCCCACGTGCAAAGGCTGGTGCACATCACCCACGAGATGGGCCAATACCCGTAGTGCTTCCTTTTTGGAATTGAAATCAAACGGCGCCGGTACCGCGTGCCCCTGCAGTTTGGCGATCGCTGCATTGATGGCGCTGACCACATCATGATCGCTGGTGCCCACATCATTGCGGTCGTAGGTCGTGCGCTCGATGGCCAAATCGGCGTAGTGATACTGCTTGTGACACGGCTCGGAACCCGCGCGGCACGCGTTCGAATTCCGCCTCACGTAATCCTCCATTTCTTCGCGCCCGGCCTGCGAGTGCTGAAACGGATCGCATTCCGGGTAGCGGGAGTTCAAGTGGTAGGTGAAGGGCGCCGCATCGCTCACCCCCTTGACGCAATCGGCCCAGAGCGCCGCGGTTTGGAGATTTTCGGATCCCATGATCCGGCTGAGTTCCTTTTCGGCGGGAGTGCCGACGAGCAAGGCATCCGCAATCGCACCGATGGTCTGATGGCCCTCCGGACCCCAGGCTACGGCGGTCTTGGCGCTCAGCGCGCCGAGTAAGAGAACGCCGAGGACAAGCCATTCCCGGGCATTGCTTCGCATAGCCGCCCTCATCGCTCTGGGCTTAGGGTGCTGGCGTGCACGCCAGGGAATTCTTCGGAGTAAATCCTCCCCCGCACGCCAGATCCTGATTGAGCTGGATTAGCAGCGCCGCATTGGCGCGCACTGTCCCCTCCAGGCGATCCGCCTGGTGCTGGGCGAGCTCCAAGTCGCCCTTTTCCACCGCTTCGGTCAGCCCCGGCAACTCCAGATGCGCATAGGTCTGGCGGCAGGCATATATAAGGTGCTTGTACCACGGCCGGTCGGGAATGCCTTCCGGTGCGAGAAAGTTGCGCTCTACGCCCATGGCGCCCCGGTTGAGCTGATCGGCAAGCAGCGGATCCAGCCTGCCTGCCTGCAGGGCCACGGCCTTGGTGGCCTCGAGCGCCTGACCGGCCTGCGCGAAGCTGTCGATGGCGGAGCGGAGTGATGCCACATCCAGCATGTGCACGGCCTGTTTCTGAGCCAACGTGTCGAGGTAACCGCGCACGTAGGCCCCGTAACTCGAGAAATCAAACGGGATGAGATCAGCATTGGCGAGCCGCAGTGCTAGCACGCCCCACAGCTTCGCCATCAAAGTCTGGTAGCGATAGCCCGGGTCACCGAAATGGTTCATCCAGTAGAAATTGTCGTACGCCGAATGATAGACACCGTAAGGGCCCTCGAAAGTCAGATCGATACTCGGCACGCCGACATGATCAAGCAGCGCGGCATAATCCGAGCCACTCCCCAACCGTGTCTCGGGCAGATTGAAATCCGTAAGGTGCTCCTGATCATCAGCGTCCTTGAGCTCTTTCGCCCGCGATAGCTGCCACGCCTCGTAGAGAGTCTTGCCCAATGGATCGAGCACGGATTTGCTCGCCTCGACCAGGAGCGGTGCCAGCGAGCCGGTGCTCTGGCCCTGAAAATTGGGGCCTGTGGCGGCCATGTCTACGTTGAGGTAGGCCACGGCTTTTTGCCGCAGCTCCTGATCGAACTGCTCGCTCCATTCCGCTGAGCCCGCGAAACTGGTCTCTTCCCCATCCCAACTCAGGAACATGATCGTGCGCCGCGGACGAATCCCCTGCTTGAGAAGCTGCCCGAGGCCGCGGGTCATTTCCATCAGGGAAGCCGTGCCGCTGCTCGGATCCGACCCTCCGAACACCCAGGCGTCG
>Ga0207703_10005029_pt1 | contig 10722 bp, 8 predicted proteins | sample KBSSwiS12_FD_184304 | JGI IMG/M metagenome (GOLD analysis project Ga0207703, IMG submission 184304) | Switchgrass rhizosphere microbial communities from Kellogg Biological Station, Michigan, USA - KBS Switchgrass S1-2 (SPAdes) (version 2) | ecosystem: Host-associated > Plants > Roots >... | reverse complement strand
AAGCCAAGGGCGGGAAGAAGAAGGCCGGCAAGAAACGGTAAGCCGACTGTCTCCCGTCAGAAGAAAAAAGGGGGCGGCCGTCGCCCCCTTTTCAATTCACAATCGACAATTCACGATTTACGAAGCGTCGAGTCCACTCTTCCAATCCGTAAGCCAAGCTCCAAGCCGCTAATCCCTCACCCCGGATCTCTAACCCCGGATCTCTAACCCCTAATCCCCAGCCCCTAATCCCGCTAATCCCTAATCCCCAATCCCCAACCCCCGGCCTCTACGGCTCCGTCTGTCCGTCCCACACCCGCACGCGGCGAACGACATCACCCTGCTGAATGGCGTCCACGACGTCCATGCCGGCAATGACGTGACCGAAGACGGTGTACTTCGCTTCGAGATGCGGCTGCGGCGAATGCGTAATGAAAAACTGGCTGCCACCGGTATCGGCCCAGTCGAGCGCCATGCCGACCGTTCCGCGCGCGTAGGGCAACTCGTTCAACTCGTCGCGAATCGTGTAGCCGGGGCCGCCCTCGCCATCGCTGCGCGGATCGCCCGTCTGGACGACGAAATCGGGGACTACGCGATGCACGCTCAGTCCGTTGAAGAAACCGGCACGCGCGAGTTGCACGAAGTTCTCGACCGTGAGCGGCGCCTCGAGCACCGCGAGCTCGATCTGAATCGTGCCGCGGTCTGTGTCGATGTAGACCTGGGTCGACACCTGCGGGGCAATGAGCCGCGGCGTCGCATACGCGTCGACAGGAATCCGGATCGGCGCAGGCCGGATCTGGTGATCGGCATCGGCCAGTGGATTCAGCTCCTTCGAGAGCCGGGCGGCACGGACGCGCACCGCCCAGTCGCGGTCGGCCCACGCCGTCTTCAGCACCGGCTCCGCGGCGACTGCACCATACTTTGCCAGGGCCGTCAGCGCCGCGGCGCGGGCGTTGTACACCGTGTCACGCTGGCCAAGCTCGTAGGCAGCGGCCAGCGCCGGGGCCCCATTCTCCGGCTTCAGGTCGCCAAGAGCCGCCGCGGCCGCCGCGCGGACCACGGGATCGTCGGCCTTGAGGTGGTCGATCATGATCGCGGCGGCATTCGGCGCGCGCAGCTTGGCGATAGACGTCAGGACCGCCGGGATCACCCGCTGATCGGTATCAGTCAGCATTGTCAGGACCCGCGGCAGGCCGATCTCCGGCGGCAGCGTGCCCAACACGGTCGCCAGAGCGGCGCGCACCGACCAGTTCGGATCCGGATCGAGACCTGACAGCACGGTCACGAAGCCCTCGGGATCGCTGACGGCACTCGAGCGGAGTGCCGCCGCGCGGACGTCAGGATTGGGGTCGGACAGCAGATCGAGCAGGACATCGGTGACCGCCGGCGTTCTGATGTTGCCGATCGCCGACACCACTTCGAGGCGAAGATGTGGTTCGGCGGCGCGGTCTTGGATGATCTTCAGCATTGGCGCGGCGCCCGCCGGATCGCCGATGCGTCCGAGCGCGCGCACCGCTTCGATGGCGACGGCGCGATCGGCGCCCGCCACCAGAGGCACGAGCGTCGGCACCGCGGCGCGGTCCTTCAATGCGCCCAATCCCTTGACGGCGAAGGCGCGCGTGTAGGGGGGCGCTTCGCGGGCGAGTGTCAGGAGCGCGGCCTGTCCGCGTGGATCTTCGAGGCGCTGAAGCGCGTAGGCCACGGGCCACCACCGCACACGCGGTTGTCGCGCCGAGTCGAGCACGACGGCGGCAAGCGGATCGAACGCCTTCAGTCGGACAAGCGCATTCAGTCCGAGCCGGAATGCGGCGGCCGGCGTATCTCGCCGCACGTCGGCATCGTCAGCGGGCGGCTGGGCGAGGACGCCGGACTGCACGATCTGCGTGAGCATCGCGCCGATCGGCGGCGCCGCTGACTCGTCGCCGATCAGGCCGAGCGCTTCGGCGGCGCTCCCCTGGACGAGCGGCGACGCATCGCTCAATGCCTGCACGAGCGGATCGCGAGCGCGTTTGTCGCCGATCAGTCCCAATCCGAACGCCGCCATCTGTCGAACCTCGGGATCCGCATCGCGAAGTAGCGCCACCAACGGATCGATCCCGTCGACAAGCCCCACGCGACCGACGGCCAACGCGGCGCGCCGACGGATGCGTGCGTCGTCGTCGGCCAGCAGCCGTACGAGATCCGGCGAGAGCGGGGGCGGAGGCGCCGGTGGCGGTGCGACAGCAGGGCCCCGGCCACGCGCGGGTGCCGCGGGTGGTGGTGGTGGAGGTGCTGGTGGTGGCGCCGCCGGCACCGGATCGCGGAGCATGCGCTGATCTTCGAGGCGGAGAATCCACGCCATCTTCGTGTTCTGGTCGAGAGTGGGCGCAACAAGCGCTGGCGGCGGGACGAGGATTGGATCGGTCTTACACGCGACGGCGCCGAGGGCCAGCGCCAGCACGATGGTGGAACGCGTCATCGGGGACCTCAAGAAGGCTGCGGGTCACTGACCGAGCTCACACGTCTCGGACAGACGAAACAGTCGAATCGTCTCGGGGTGAAGGGTGACCGTGCGAGCCCGGCTTCGGCGGCGGAGCGGCCGCAAATAGCGAGCCTTCGGGCGCATCGTCATGCGAAGGATCGTTACAGCTGCGATGATATCATCGGCAACCTTGCAGTTTCGCCATATCGCGCTCGAGGGACCGATCGGCGTCGGCAAGACGGCGTTGGCCGAACGGCTCGGCGCGCGACTCGAAGCGACCGTCGTGCACGAAGAGACCGACAATCCCTTTCTCGCCGATTTCTACGCCGATCGACCGGGAGCGGCGCTCCAGGCCCAGCTCTTCTACCTGCTCAATCGACATCGGCAGCAGCTGTCGCTGCGTCAGACTGATCTTTTCAGTCAGATGACGATCTGCGACTATCTGTTCGACAAAGACAAGATCTTCGCCTATCTGAACCTCGACGATAACGAACTGTTCATCTACCAGCGGCTGTACGACCTGCTCGCGCGGGACGTGGCGCCGCCCGACCTCGTCCTGTATCTTCAGGCGCCGACCGAAGTTCTGCTCCGCCGTTCGAAAGGCCGGCCCGTCCTGCCCGAAGACGAAACGTTCGTCCCGGATCCCGACTACTTGCGCGAGCTCAACGAGGCGTACCACCATTTCTTCTTCCACTACAACGCGACGCCATTGCTCGTGGTGGAAACCTCGGAGTTCGACGCAAACGCGAGTGAAGAAGCCTTCGACGATCTCGTCAAGCAGATCCGGACGGCCGGTCCAGGCACGCGTTATTACGTGCCCCGCACTCGGTAGTTCCTGATTCGTGGTTCTGGGTCCTTGGTCCTGTGTTCATCCCTGGGCTTACTCTGCTCGCGGTTCTCGGTCGTCCACGCGGGAGGACCAGGAACGTCAAAGGACCAAGAACCAAGGACTTTTTGATAAGCTGGCCGAATGGCGTGGTTCAAGAAGACGCGCACACCGATTACCGCGCCCGCGACGGTGAAGGCCAGCCGCGTCCCGGAAGGCCTGTGGGTCAAGTGTCCCGGCTGCGCGCAGATCATCTACAACAAAGACCTGACCACCAACCTTGGCGTCTGCCCTAAGTGCGCCCACCATTTCCCGATGAGCGCGGTCGACCGGCTCCGTGCGCTGCTGGACGACGGCGTGTGGGTCGAGCACGATAAGGGCCTCGTATCTACCGACCCGCTGCAGTTCACCGACACCAAGCCCTACAAGGACCGCCTCACGTCGTCCATCAAGGCGACCGGGCTCAAGGACGCCATCGTCGTCGCGTCGGGCCGCATCGACGGGATCGACACCGTGGTCGCGGCGATGGAGTACGCCTTCATCGGCGGCAGCATGGGCGTCGTGGTCGGCGAGAAGATCGCGCGCGCCATCGAACGTGCGATCGCCGGGCGGCGTCCTGTGGTCGTCATCTGCCGCTCGGGCGGCGCCCGCATGATGGAAGGAACACTCTCGCTCATGCAGATGGCGAAGGTCTGCGCCACGCTCGCGCGACTCGATCGCGAGAGGCTTCCTTACATTGCCGTCCTCACCGATCCGACGACTGGCGGCGTGACCGCGAGCTTCGCCATGCTCGGCGATCTCAACATCGCGGAGCCAAAGGCGCTGATCGGATTCGCCGGCCCGCGGGTGATCGAGCAAACGATCCGCCAGAAGCTTCCGGAAGGTTTTCAGCGAAGCGAGTTCCTCCTCGAGAAAGGGATGATCGATCTGGTGGTCGATCGTCGCGAGTTGAAATCGACCATCGCGAGCGCGCTGCGCTTTATGGGCGCCCAGCCATCGCCGTTGCCGGTCGAGCCCAGGCTCGTTGCCGTCCCCGCCGGCCTGCGGGACGACGGCGTCTCACGCACGTGACGCGTTCTGCGATCGGCACCGGGTGCTGGGCCGCCTGCTGATGATGGGCCGCTGACGTGGATCCGCTCGCCTATCTGTTCGGCCTCGAACAATTCGGGATCAAGTTCGGGCTCGATAACATTCGAACGATCGTCGACGCTCTCGGCCGTCCGGACCGCGCCTTCCCCTCGATCCACGTCGCGGGCACCAATGGCAAAGGGTCGGTGACGGCCATGCTCGACGCGATGCTCCGGGCGGCCGGACACCGTGTTGCGAGGTACACCTCTCCGCATCTGATCGATCTCACCGAGCGATTCGTCATCGATGGGCACGCAGTGGCACGCGAGAAGCTCGTTGCCGTGCTCGGCGAGCTGCGCGATCGGATTGGCGGGCTCGTCGCCGGAGGCGCGCTCCCCGCCCAGCCGACGTTCTTCGAAGTGACCACCGCCGCCGCGCTGGAGCTCTTCCGGCTCGCGGGTGTCGAGGTCGCCGTGATGGAGGTCGGGCTGGGCGGCCGTCTCGACGCCACCAACGTCATAACACCAGTGATTACGGCCATCACATCGATTGCGTTCGATCACGAAAAGTATCTCGGCTACTCGCTGGCCGCCATCGCCGCGGAGAAAGCCGGCATCATCAAGCCGCAGGTGCCGGTCGTTCTCGGGGCGATGGAAGCTGACGCGACCGCCACGATCGAGCGGATCGCGCGCGAGTGCGGGGCGCCGGTGATCTCTGCGTGGGAAGGCGTGACCGTCGAACGGGTGAGCCAGCCGCCAGGGTCGCCGACGCGCATGCGGCTGCGCACGCCCGAGCGCGACTACGGCGTCGTGACGCTGTCGCTGCGCGGCGCGCATCAGATCGCCAACGCGGTCGTCGCGGTCCGCCTGCTGGAGTGTCTTGCCGAGCCGGGTCTGCACGTCCCTGCGGATGCGATCATCGAAGGTCTGGCGCAGGTGTCGTGGCCCGGACGGCTGGAACATCGTCACCTGCCCGATGGACGGGAAGCCATCCTCGACGCGGCGCACAACCCTGCGGGCGCCGCGACGCTCAGCGCGTATATCGCGGAGACATGTCCTGAAAAGCCGCCGCTGGTGTTTGCGGTGATGGCCGACAAAGACGTGCGGCGGATGTTCGAAGTGCTTCTTCCCACGGTGTCGGCGCTCATCATCACGCGGTCGTCGAACTCGCGATCGGCCGATGTCGAATCGCTGGCGCAGGTCGCGCGGGCAATCGCGCCGGAGTTGCCGGTCCTGACCGAGCCGCTGCGCAGCGACGCGCTCGCTGCCGCATGGGCGCTGTCGCCGCAGATTGTGATCGCCGGATCGATCTTCCTGCTCGGCGACGTGATGAGCGAGGCCGGTCTCTCGTGATACCCTTCGTGAGTCCCGCCTTTCTGGTCTGATGCGCACCTCTCGATTGCTCGTCGCCGCCTGCGCGCTGGCGATGCTGTGGGTTCGCGACGCGCGCGCGCAGCAGCGTGTCACGGCGCCTGTGGGCGAAACCACCATCAGCGAATCGCGCGAGCTCAGCAACAACAAGGACTGGCACTTCATCGGCAAGGTCGAAATGGTGCGCGGCGACACGACGATTTACGCTGACGATGTCCGCGTGCTTTCCGACACCAATCGGGCGGTCGCGACCGGTAATGTCGTGTTCTCCCAGGGCAGCAACCGCATCGCGGCCGAGCGCGCCGAGTTCGACACGGAAACCAAGCTCGGCACGTTCTACACCGCGTACGGCAGCGCGAGCGTCAAGCCGCCGGTGCCGTCAGCGGCGCGGCCTGGCGTGGCCACGTCCGGCCCAGTCGGACAGGAAACCGAGGTCTACTTCTACGGTGACACCATCGAAAAGCTCGGGCCGCGAAAGTACCGGATTACCAACGGCGGCTTCACGACGTGCGTCCAGCCGACGCCGCGCTGGCAACTGAGCTCGTCAACCGTCATCCTGAACATCGACCACTACACGATGCTGAAGTCGGCGGTGTTCAGTGTGAAGGGCGTGCCGATGCTGTACACCCCGATCCTCTATTACCCGACCAAGCGTGAAAACCGCGCCACCGGCATCCTGATCCCCACCTACGGCACCTCGACGCTGCGGGGCCAGTCACTGCACAACGCGTTCTTCTGGGCCATCAACCGCAGCCAGGACGCGACCTTCCTGCACGACTGGTATACGAGCACGGGGCAGGGAGTCGGCGGGGAGTACCGCTACAACTACGGCGGCGGCACCGACGGCAACTTCAACATCCACTGGCTGAATCAGAAGGAGACGACGTTGACGGCCAGCGACGGAACGGCGACAACGTTGCCGGCTGAGCAGAGTTACGAGATTCGCGGCGGTGCCAATCAGGGGCTGTCACCACGCTTTCGCGCCCGCGCGAACGTCAACTACTTCTCGAGTATCGTCTCGATGCAGACGTCCAATACGAACATCTACGACGCGTCGCGCAATTCCCGGACCTATGGGGGCAACGTCATCGGTTTGTCGAACGGCTTCTCGATCAACGGCACGTTCGATCACAGCGAGTACTTCTACCCGAGCGGCATCGCCGACGTGCCGGCCAGCTCCGTGCTCAACGGCGCGTGGCCCCGGGTGAACATCTCCCGAAACGAACGGCCCGTGGGTACGTCGGATCTCTATTACACGCTGGGCGGCGAGTACGTCTACCTCCTGCGGCGGAATACGACGGGCAGCGCGGCCGGTTCGACGCAAGACGATTCGAGTCTCGCCCGCTACGATCTCAATCCGCAGATTCGCTACCCATTCAAGAAGTTCTCGTGGTTCACGGTCAATTCGACGATCAGCTGGCGCGATACGTACTACACCCGCAGCCTGGACGCGACCACCTCGAGGGTCGTCGACGAGGGCGTGAACCGGGAGTTCTTCGAGTTCCAGTCCCAGCTGCTGGGACCGGTGTTCACGCGAGTCTGGAACACTCCGGAAAACGGATACGCCGAAAAATTCAAGCACTCGATCGAGCCATACCTGAACGTCGCCCGGACCACCGGGATCGACAACTACAGCCGGATCGTCCAGCTCGAGGGAACCGACGCGATATTCGGCAACCTGACGCAGTTGACCTACGGCGTGAACAACCGGTTCTACGCGAAACGCCGTCCAAAGAGCGACAGCCCGATACGCGTTGGCCTGGCGCGTGAGATCCTCAGCGTCGGAATCTCGCAGACCTACTACACCGACGAGCTGGCGGCCCGGGTCGACCGCCAGTACCAAACCAGTTTCAGCGGCACGTCGCCCAGCCATTTTTCAGCACTCGCGATCGGAGTGCGCGCCGTGCCAACCGACGAGCTCAACGCGCAGTTCACGGCCGAAATCGACAGCCGATACCTGGCGTTGCGGACGGTGTCGGCGTCTGCGACGTACTCGATTCTCAGCCTGCTGAGTGCGACCGGATCGTGGACCAAGCGCGCGCTGATTCCCGAGTTGCCCGGATTCAACGACCCCAACAACCTCGATCAGTCGGTGAACGTGTCGACGAACCTGCACACGCGCGACAACCGTTTCGGCGGGCTCTATTCCTTCAACTACGACGTCTTTCGCTCGTCCATGGTCCAGCAACGCCTCACGGGCTTCTACAACGCGCAGTGCTGCGGGATCTCGTTCGAGTACCAGACCTACAACCTGAGCGGGATCATCTCGACCGCGATCCCGGCCGATCGCCGCTTCTTCATGTCGTTCACGCTGGCCGGCCTGGGCAACTTCTCGCCTTTCAACGGCGCCCTGAGCGGCGTCCCGCGCTGAGCACCACCCGCTCGATGCCGAAGTCCGTGCTCGTCACCGGTGCAGCCGGCTTCGCTGGAAGCCACCTCGTCGAGTTGCTGGCCGCCGACTCCGACGTCGCCCTCCTGGCGTGGCATCGACCGGGCGGCCGTCCTCCCTACCACATTCCGAGGACGACATGGGAAGCCGTGGACCTTCTCGACGCCGCGGACGTCCGTCGTGCCATCGCGCGAGCGCGGCCCGACACGGTCTACCACTGCGCGGGCGCAGCGCACGTGGGTCGATCGTGGGGCAATACCGTTTCGACTTTCGCCACCAACGTCCGCTGCACACACCACCTTCTGGAAGCGCTTCGCATCGTCGGCCACGAGACGCGCGTGCTGATTACCGGATCGGCCATGGTGTACCAGCCGTCGAGCGAGCCGCTGACGGAAGAACACGCGCTCGTGCCGCCCAGCCCGTACGGCTTGAGCAAGCTGGCGCAGGAACTTCTCGCCGTCCGCACGTCGGCGGGCCCCCTCTCTGTCACGATCGGGCGCGCGTTCAATCACATCGGCGCCCGGCAGGATCCATCGTTCGCGGCGTCGGGATTCGCCAGACAGATCGCGGAGATCGAAGCGGGGCGCCGCGAGCCGGAGGTCGTCGTCGGCAATCTCGACGCGCGGCGCGACACCATGGATGTACGCGACACGGTTCGTGCCTACCGGGCGATCGCCGATCACGGTCGCCCAGGGCGGCCTTACAACGTGGCGACCGGCCACGCCGTGGCGATCGGCGAGATGCTCGAAATCATGAGAGCGCAGGCGCGCGTTCCGGTACGAGTGCGCGTCGATCCCGGCCGGTTCCGTCCGAACGATCTGCCTGCGCTCGTCGGCGATTCCTCCCGCCTCCGGCAGGAGCTCGGATGGACGCCGGCGATTCCGCTGTCTCAAACGCTCGACGATCTACTGGCGTACTGGAGGGCGGCGTCGTGAGAATCTTGCAAAATAAGCGTAAAGGCTCTCGTGAACTCGTTAATGATGAGTTATCGTTCTGTCATTAGCGCTGGCCGTCGGAGGAACTTCTTCGGTGCGAAGGATGTATACATGACGCGCAAGACCATGAAGACCGTGTTGCTCGTGCTCCTGGCGATCTTCACGCTTGGTTCAGTCAGCGAGGCCGCGCCACGGAAGACAGTGCGCCACCGCGTCCGCCACTCCCGCCGGGTCGCAGCAGCAGCCAGGAAGCCGGCCGTCAGGAAGAGCCAGGCAAAACGTGTCGCACCAACCGCGAAGAGCAAGCGGGTCGTCAAGCGCAAGACGACGACGAAACCTCATTAAGTCGACCATTCGACCCGCAGGGCTTGACAGCGCGCGACCGGAGTCGCCATGATGGAAGCGAACAAAAAGCGAAGTCGCATCCTTCATGACGACCCCCATCACCTACCCGCTGTTCCTTGATCTCGGCTCGCCGAAGCCGACCACGCGAGATATCGCCGACACCGTCAAGCGCGGCGGCATTGCGGCTCTGACCGAAGCGGAGCGCCGCGCCGACGAGGCACGCTACCAGGAAGTCGTCTGCCGATCCGCGCTCAACCCGGTGCGCGGGATGCCGTTCAACTGGACGTTGAACACCTACCGCGGCTGCACCCACGGCTGCCACTATTGCTTTGCACGGCGTTATCACACGCAGTTCGAGATGAACGCCGGCGACGAGTTCGCCTCGGTGATCCTCGTGAAACGGAACATCGTCGAGGTGCTGCGACGCGAGTTGGACCGCCCTTCGTGGACACGCGAGCTCGTCGCCGTGGGCACCGCCACCGACCCGTATCAGCCGATCGAAGGCCATTACCGCTTGACGCGCGCCTGTCTCTCGATCCTGGCCGCGGCTCGCACCCCGATCGGGCTCGTCACGAAGGGCCCGATGATCGTCCGCGATCGCGACGTACTTCTCGACGTCGCACGCGCCTCGTCGGCGACCGTCTACATGAGTGTCCCGACGGTCGACGAGGATGCGTGGCGGACTCTGGAGCCGGGCACCGCGCACCCCATGCAGCGTCTGCGGGCGGTCCGCGAGCTGGTCGACGCAGGTATCAAGGCGGGAGTGCTCATGGCGCCGATCGTCCCGGGCTTCTCGTCGTCGCGCGCGAAGCTCGAGCGGACCGTGAAAGCGATCGCGGATTGCGGCGCGCGTTTCGTCGGTTGCAATGTGATGTACCTGCAGGACGGCACGCGCTCGCACTTCATGGATTTTCTCGAACGCGAGTTCCCGTCGATGCGACCGCGCTACGAGCGGCTGTACGAGAAAAAGTACCCGCCGACTTCGTACCGGAAGGAGGTCCAGGCGATGGTGCGGATACTGCAACGGCGTTACGGGATCACGCGCCGAGAGGAAGCGCAGCCGGGTCCTGAAGCGGTGAAGTACGCCGAGCAGGTCGGATTCGCCTGGTAATCGAGCCTCTCAGACGACATCTCCGTACGCGAGCACGTCGTTGGCCTGAGCCGCGCCTCCGGGTGCGGGCTCGACGGCAATCTCCGAATTGACCACCTTCACGAGGAAGTGCGTCCCTTCCCGCCAGTGTTCGCTGATGGGCAGCTTGATTCGTTCGTCGATGCATCGCTTGAGGAACCGCGCGCCAAACGCGAGGCTGTAGCCCAGCCTCACGATGAGTTCCAACGCATCGTCGTCG
>Ga0207703_10005027_pt1 | contig 10723 bp, 11 predicted proteins | sample KBSSwiS12_FD_184304 | JGI IMG/M metagenome (GOLD analysis project Ga0207703, IMG submission 184304) | Switchgrass rhizosphere microbial communities from Kellogg Biological Station, Michigan, USA - KBS Switchgrass S1-2 (SPAdes) (version 2) | ecosystem: Host-associated > Plants > Roots >... | reverse complement strand
CGCGGCTTACAAACTTTTGTTTCTTAACCGTAAGGCATTGAGGATAACGGAGACGGAGCTGAAGGTCATTGCCGCGCTCGCAATCATCGGCGAAAGCAAAACCCCGATAAAAGGAAACAGAACGCCGGCGGCGATCGGCACGCCGATCAGATTGTAAATGAAGGCGAAGAAGAGATTCTGCCGAATATTCCGCATAGTTGCCCGGCTCAGATTTCGTGCTTTCAAAATGCCGTCAAGGTCCGGTCTGAGCAAAGTAATATCGGCGGACTCGATTGCGACGTCCGTGCCGCTGGCAAAGGCGATGCCGACATCGGCTTGAGCCAGGGCCGGAGCGTCGTTGACTCCATCGCCCGCCATAGCTACCGTCTTTCCCAGTGATTGAAGCTCTTTTACTTTCGCGGCTTTGTCCTCGGGCATGACCTCGGCAAAGACCTGATCGATGCCGAGATGTTCTGCGACAGCCTCAGCCGTGACGCGACTATCGCCGGTCATCATTACGACGCCAACTTCTTGATGCCGAAGTGCGGCGATAGCCGATTGTGCCGAAGGTTTGATCGCGTCTGCGACGGCAATCAGGGCTACGATCCGATCCTCGACAATCAGGAACAGGACGGTATTCTCATGACCGAAACTCCTTGCCTTTCCGAGATATGGGTTATCCTCTGCCAGATCCCGTGAGCTAAAAAGGGAGAAAAATAGCCTTTCTCCGCCGATTCGAACCGGCACTCCGGAGATTATTCCTTCCAACCCAACCGCAGTTTGGGAGCGAGAATTGTCGACGGTTGCCAAGGGAATTCTTCTCTTCTCCGCCTCGGCAATAATCGCGTTTGCAAGTGGATGTTCGCTTGATTTTTCGAGGCTGGCGGCCAATCGCAACGCGTCGTCCTCCTGGAAGTCGAACGTTATTATGCTTACCAGAGTCGGCTTACCTTCCGTGAGTGTCCCGGTCTTGTCGACGACGATCGTGGTTGCTTTCTCCAATGTTTCCAGTGCCCCCGCATGCTTGATCAGGACACCGTTTTTTGCACCAAGGCCCGTGCCGACCATTATGGACATCGGCGTCGCCAGGCCGAGGGCACACGGACAGGCAATGATCAAAACTGAGACAGCTGCGATTATGGCGTAGCTGAAACTGCCAAGCAGGAGCCAAATGACGAACGTGATCAGCGCGACGACTATCACGGCCGGGACGAAATAAGCGGAGACAACATCTGCTAGACGTTGGATCGGAGCTCGGCTGCGTTGCGCATCACCGACCATTTTGACGATCTGGGCAAGCAAAGTTTCACTGCCGACCTTTTCTGCACGCATGAGGAAAGGGCGATTGCCGTTGATCGTACCGCCGATGACTTTGTTGCCAACATGTTTTTCGACGGGCATTGATTCGCCCGTTACCATCGATTCGTCGATTGACGTTTCGCCGTTGGTGATCACTCCGTCAGTCGGGACCTTTTCGTTTGCTTTGACCCGAAGAATTTGCCCTACATGCACATGTCGAAGGTCAATCACATCCTCGATGCCATCAGCCTTTACAACCGTAGCCGTTTCCGGCGCAAGGCGGAGTAACTCCTTGATCGCGGATGAGGTTTGCGAACGGGCTCGCAATTCCAAAACCTGGCCTAGCAAAACCAGCGTAGTGATCACCGCCGCTGATTCAAAATATCCCGGCACAAGGCCCGTGTGCATATCGCGCATCGCCACGGGAAAGACGCCAGGTGTGAACAAAGCGGCGAGGCTCAACAGATAAGCTGCTCCAGTCCCAATGGCGATCAGCGTGAACATGTTAGGGCTGACATTTTTGATCGAGGACACGGCTCGTTCAAAAAAAGGCCAACCACCCCAGAGGACAACCGGCGTCGTGAGAATGAATTGGATCCAGATCGAAACTTGCGGGGTGATAAATTGGTGGACGTTTGGCAGCATCTCCGCCATTGCCAGAATGAATACGGGAAGCGTCAGGATCGCGGAAATCACGAAACGCCGTCGCATGTCCACGTATTCATGATCAGGCAGATCCTCCAACGTTACTTCCTTTCGTTCGAGAGCCATCCCGCAGATCGGACATGAACCCGGACCGATCTGGACGATCTCGGGGTGCATCGGACAGGTGTATTCGATTTCGGATTTCGGATTTCGGATTTCGGCTTCGGCTGGACCAGTAGCTTTCTCGCGCGGCTCCAGGAACCTCCAGGGCTCCGCAGCGAATATGTCTCGGCAGCGAACGGCGCAGAAGAAGTATTGCGTGCCGTCGAGTTCATACGTTGCGGCGGGTTTTTCCGGCGAAACCTTCATCCCGCAAACAGGATCGAAAAAAGTTAGCGAACTTTCCACCATAATCTCTGTATCTAAGGAAACGACTCTCTCCACACCTTAATCTTATCCCAGACAGTTCGATTTTTTGGAAAGCTAGCTGGATTGGAATTCTTTTTTAAAAGGGTGTATTGTGAAAATCGCCCACCAATTGAGCCCATAAACCCGGTTCTAAACCTTAACCGAAAAGGCAACCGCTGCTGCAGTCTAAGTCGTGGACGCAAAGCCGAGATGGCTCGGCTGCCGAAGTGAGGTCATCTTGAAAACGTTCTTCTTCCTGTCATTATCTCTCCTATTTATATTTGCCGCGCCGACCTTTGCTCAAAGTGCAACCGGTGAAGTCGGTGGTGTTGCCATGCGGGCGGATGTTGATTCGATCTATTCGGGAACGACGAGGCCGCGAATCGAAACGGTGGCGAATGTTTCTGCGCCTGGCTCGGTCCGGGCCCTTGAACGAAGGGCTTTCGACCTGATCAACGAGGAGCGGACACGCCGCGGGCTCCGCGCTTTGGAATGGAGTGACGATGCCGCCCAAGTCGCCCGCAGCCATTCAAGAAACATGGCTCAGTATCATTTTTTCAGCCACAAAGGCCTGGACGGCTCTATGGCAAATGACCGTGCCGAACAGATGGGGATATTTAACTGGCGTGCGATCGGCGAGAACATCGCATTCAACCGCGGATACAACGAACCGGCTGATTTCGCCGTGCAAACCTGGCTTGAATCGCCTGCTCATAAGGCAAACATGCTTAACAAGGACTGGAATGAATCTGGTATCGGGGCGGCGGTTGCCGCCGATGGATCGTACTATTTCACGCAGGTGTTTCTTTTGAGAAAATAGGAAAAACACCCAAGAATTGATTGCCCGGTCTCGTGTTGGTTTGAGATCGGGCTTTTGCTTTTTTGTGCGAGCTTTTTCTATTCTTAGCCGATGCCGACCGAGTTCTCATTGCCGTCATTTGCCAAGATCAACTGGTACTTGCGCATTCTGGGTAAGCGGCCGGATGGTTATCACGAGCTGTGCACTCTTTTTCAGACGATCTCGCTTCACGACACCCTTCATTTTGCGGAGTCGGATGTTCTTGAGTTGACCTGCGACGACCCGACTGTACCCATAGATGACCGAAACCTGGTCATCAAGGCCGCCAAAGCATTGCACGAGGCTTCAGGAAACAAACCTGGAGCCAGCATTCACCTGGAAAAGCTCATTCCGTCGCCCGGTGGCTTGGGTGGAGGGTCGTCGAATGCCGCTGTTGCCTTGATCGGCCTGACGCGGCTTTGGCAAATGGACATTAAGCCCGCCCTGCTGGACCGGATCGCAGCGTGCATCGGTTCGGACGTCCCATTCTTCCTTTTTGGGGGGACGGCTATAGGTTCGGGCCGGGGCGAAGTTGTTGAGCCTGTTGAAGATATAATGGAGCCAGGCATGCTTGTGGCTACGCCTGACGTTGCCGTTTCTACGGCTGTCGCATACGGCCGAATTGATGTCTCCGCCTTGACAAACGACTCGCTGGAAAGTATTCTTCGGGTTTGTCGTTTTATGGCTAGATCTAGTGATTTACGCTATGGGACGTTGATAAACGATCTTGAATCGAGCGTATTTTCGGCCGAGCCGGAAATCGCTCGGGTAAAAGAAAAACTGCTAAACCTTGGTGCTGCTAACGCCGCGATGAGCGGTAGCGGAGCATCAATTTTTGCAATATTTGACAAAGAAGAGACACGGCAGGCCGCACTTAAAGCCCTTGAAATTGAATCAAACTGGCGAAGGTTTGCCGTAGCGACTGTAACACGGGAAGAGTACAGAAAGGCGTTACAAATGACGTCATAAGTCACTTTTCGAACCCTTTGGGTTCAATGCCGGCAAAACGCCGGTGATTCCGTTAGTCCGCTTCCGATCAGTTTCTTAAATTTGCTTTGGGGCGTAGCCAAGTGGTAAGGCACCGGTCTTTGGATCCGGCACTCGTAGGTTCGAATCCTCCCGCCCCAGCCAGTTTGAACATATCGGAGCGGCAATCTTAGGTGGATTGGCCGCTTTTTTATTATCTAGGTCCTGACTCTAAACGATGAGCGTAACAGGCAATATCAAGATCTTTTCAGGCAACGCCCACACGGCTTTGGCAAAAGAGATCTGCGACCACCTTGGCTGCGACTTGGGTAAAGCCGCCACGGAACGGTTTTCGGACGGTGAATTCAATTTCACGATCGGTGAAAATGTTCGTGGAATGGACGTATTCATTGTTCAGCCGACTTGTCCGCCGACGGATAAGCACCTGATGGAGTTGTTGATAATGATGGACGCATTTGTGCGTGCATCAGCCGAGCGCGTCACCGCAGTGATCCCGTATTTCGGATATGCGAGGTCCGATAAGAAAGATCGTCCGCGAGTTCCGATCGCTGCGAAACTTGCGGCTAATTTGGTGGTCAAAGCGGGTGCACAGAGAATTTTGACGATCGATCTGCACGCGGCTCAGATCCAGGGCTTCTTTGATGTTCCGGTCGACCACCTTTACGCGGCTCCGATCGTGGTCGATTATTTTAAGGAAAATCCGATCGAGAATCTTATCGTGGTCGCGCCGGATACGGGCGGCGCCGAACGTGCCCGGGCGTACGCAAAAAGATTGGACGCCGGCCTGGCTCTGGTCGACAAGCGGCGCGAGAAAGCAAACGTTGCGGAAGTAATGAACGTGGTCGGCGACGTTCGTGATAAGAACTGTCTGATCGTTGACGATATGTGCGATACGGCCGGCACCATCTGTAAGGTCGCCGAAGCTCTGCATAAGGCTGGAGCGAACGAGATATTCGCGTGTTTTACTCACGCAGTATTGTCGGGGAATGCGGTGGAGAATATACAGAAATCATATCTGGAAAAGGTGATCGTTACGAACACGATCCCGCTTGGAGATCATTGCGTGCCGCTTAAAGAGGGCGGCAAGATCGAGGTTTTAAGCGTGGGCAAACTACTTGCTTCCGCTATTAAATCGATTCACGACGAGACCAGCGTTTCGTCGTTGTTTATCTAGCAGTTGTCAGTGGTCGGAAAAATCGACCGCCGGCCGCTGACCCACTAAGGAAAGTTATGGCAGAAAAATTAGTTGTAAAAGCTGAAAAGAGAGATTCGCGTGGTAAGAACGTTTCGCGGCGGCTGCGAGCCGACGGCAAGGTCCCGGTGGTCGTGTATGGCGGAGGAGCTGAGAGCGTTGCTGCTTCAGCTGCGTTAGCCGATCTAGCTAGGGTACTGCGAACCGACGCGGGTGTGAACTCAGTGTTTTCCCTCGACATCGCGGGCGAAGGCCTCAATGACGTCATCTTCCAGGATCGTCAGATCGATCCAATCAGGGGTCGGCTTATTCACGCTGACCTTCGACGCTTCGCCAAGGGCGAAAAGATCGAAATGACGGTGCCGATCCACCTTACGGGTCATGCCGACGGGCTGCAGGAAGAGGGGGCAATACTCGCTCAGCCTCTTCGCGAGATCAAGGTCCTTTGCGAGCCCGCGAACACGCCGGATTCGATCGATATTGATGTTTCGAATCTTAAGGCAGGCGAATCGATCCATGTTTCCGACCTCAAAGTTGGACAGGGAATCGAGATCCACGAGGACCCGCACACAGTCGTGGCAACTGTCACGATCGTCAAGGAAGCTGTCCTCGAGCCGCAGGTGGTTGAAGGTGCTGAGCCTGAGGTCGAAGGCGAGGCTTCTGAAACTCCGGCTGAAGGCGAGGAATAGAAGGTTTTGAGTTCCTGCTTTAGCAGGCCATTGCTAAACGAAAATGCCAACTGAAGTTGGAACTCCAAACAACTGGCTCATCGTCGGTCTTGGCAATCCGGGCACGGAATACGAGCGTACACGGCACAATCTTGGGTTTATGCTGGTTGACCGGCTTGCTCAAGATGCTCAAACACAGGTTAAGCGTGCGGAATGTCGGGCACTCGTTGGACGAGTCGACATAGGCGGCCGGATAGTCGAGCTTGCGAAACCGCAGACTTACATGAACCTGAGTGGGGAAACCGTAAGTTGCCTTTTGAGTAAGGCGGGCCGCTCGATTGAAAATTTGGTGGTGATCTCTGACGACCTTGCTCTGCCGTTCGGAACTGTCCGAATACGGACAAAGGGTTCGCATGGAGGACAAAACGGTCTGAGAAACATCATCGACTGTTTGAGATCACAAGAATTCACGCGATTGCGGATCGGCATTGCCCCTGAGCATCCGATCTCGAACGCCAAGAATTTTGTGTTGGAACGGTTTTCGAAAACGGAAGCCGAAGAGGTTGAAAAGATACTTGAGAGATCTGCCGATGCTATTCGCACGATCGTGACAGACGGAGCAGATGAGGCAATGGCGAGATTTAATTAGAACCTTACTTCGTTCAAATAGGAAACGAGGTTGGAGAGCCAAAAGGAGTAAAAAAAGTAAATGGCAAATAGAACATACGAAGTTATGTATATCGTCGATTCGGAAACGCCCGACGATAAGATAGGAAAGCTTAATGAGGCGGTTGGGAAGCTGATCGAAAAAGAGGGCGGAACTATTGTCAGGATGGATGACATTGGCCGCAAACGCATGGCCTATCCGATTCAAAAGAAAACGGAAGGATATTACGTGCTATTCGAGATCGAGGGCTCCGGGCAGGAGATCGCCGAACTTGAACGCCGCATGCGCGTAAACGATATGATCATTCGTTATATTACCGTCCGTGTGGACGAAGAACGCGATGCAGCCGCGCGGAAGCGCGAGAAGCGTGAGCGCCGTGCTGAGAAGCGTGCAAGTTTCCGGTCGGCTCCTGAAGCAGCATCAGCACCATCTGAAGCGAGGGTTGATAACTAGGAGGAATAATGGCAGACAAAGATATAGAAATACTAAATGACAGAGATATGGGCGTCGGCGAAGACGTGATCGGCGACCGGCCCAGACGTTATCAGCGCCGCCGTCCGCGAAACGTTATTCCCGATTATGTCGATTGGAAGGATGTGGATTTTCTCCGGAATTTCATACCCGAGAGAGGCAAGATCATGCCACGCCGCATTTCCGGCATTACGGCGAAAGATCAGCGACGGCTTGCCAAAGCGATCAAGCGTGCGCGGTCGATGGCCTTGATCCCGTTCGTCGCGGACTAGCAGTAGGGAGGTTTTAATAAGAAATGTCACATACAACGATTTTATTGCGCGAGGATATCGACACCGTCGGCGGCCGAGGCGAGGTCGTAAAGGTGCGAGCCGGATACGCCAGAAACTATTTGCTGCCGCAGGGATTGGCGATCGTAGCCACTAAGGGCAACGTCCGTCAGATCGAGAAGGAGCGCGAAGCACTTTTAAAGAAAGCAGCCGTTGAGAAAGCTACCGCGGAAGCTCAGAAAGAGCAGATGGGCGAGATCTCGCTGGAATTTGAACGCAAAGCCGGTGACCACGGAACGCTGTTTGGTTCTGTAACGTCTATGGACATTGCCGACGCATTGCAGGCAAAAGGCTACGAGATCGATCGCCGAAAGATCGTTCTGCGCGACGCGATCAAAGAAACCGGCGAGTACAAGGTCAGCGTGAAGCTTCACCGCGAAGTTACACTGCCGCTTGTGATAACCGTGAAGGCCGAAGGCGGCGATATGCCGGCGGCCGAAGCAAAGGCAGAACGGAAGGGCCGAAAGGCAAAGCCTGCGACTGAAGAGGCGCAGACTGAAGAAGCTGCGCCGGCAGCAGGGACTGAAACAGAGGCCTAGTCCAAAAAAGTCTTTTCGAGTTAGGATAGTAAAGACCACGAATCGCAGAAGAAAACGGAAAATTTCCGTGTTCTTCGAGTGATTTCGTGGTCTTTTTTCTCCTTATTTTGGGCCGGCGAAACATTAGAAAAAATCCGACTATCGCATTGGCGGCAAGCCGAACTTGATAGTAATATCTTCTCTGCAATCCAGTACTTTTCATCCATGGCAGCAGCATTTCCTGAAGCACGACGCGAACAATATCTCGAACGTCCGCTCCCTTCGAGCGAAGACAGCGAACGCGTTATTCTCGGTGCAATACTCCTCGATAACGGCCTGATCTCACAGGCGGTCGAGCATCTCAAGCCTGAAGACTTCTACTCGCCGCTGCACCGGCGTGTTTTCGCGGCGATGATCGCACTTTTCGAAGCCTCAAGGCAGATCGATCCCATCCTAATCGGCGAAGAGCTAAAGAAAGAGGGCTCGATCGAATCGATCGGCGGTATAACGACGATCACCAATCTGACTTACGGCCTGCCGCATTTTTCGAACGTCGCCGAGTACATCAAGGTCGTCAAAGACAAATCGGTCGTTCGAAACCTGATCCGCACTTGCAATCAGATCACAGGCGAAGCCCTCGCCGAGGAAGACGATGCCGAAGTAGTACTTGATCACGCTGAGCAAATGATCTTTGCCCTGGCGGAGGCCCGTACGCGTCAGGGATTTACTCACATTAGACCCGTGGCTGAGCACGTGCTTGAAAAGGCCCACGAATACGCAAAACGAGAGTCACATGCCTTGACAGGACTTTCAACGGGCTTTCGCGAACTTGACCAGATGACCTCCGGTTTGCAGCAGACGGATCTGATCATTGTTGCGGCCCGGCCTTCGATGGGTAAAACGGCATTTTGCCTTACGCTAGCTCAGAATGCCGCTATTCGCGAAGGGGCGGTCGTCGCGGTCTTTTCTCTCGAAATGTCCAAGGAACAGCTGGTCATGCGTATGATGAGCTCCGAAGCGAAAGTAGATGCTCATCGCTTTCGCACCGGATACCTGACTCGGGATGAGTGGGGCCGCCTCGCGGGTGCGATCGGCACGCTTTCCGACGCCAAGATATTCATCGACGACACGCCGGGCATTTCCGTTCTTGAGATGCGTGCAAAAGCACGCCGGCTTGCAGCCGAGCAAAAACGCCTCGACCTGATCGTCGTCGACTACATGCAGCTCATGTCCACCAGCGGTCGTGTCGAATCGCGTCAGCAGGAGGTTTCAAAGATCTCCCGCGACCTCAAAGCCCTCGCTAAGGAACTGCAAGTGCCGGTAGTTGCCCTCTCACAGCTATCGCGTGCACCAGAGGCGCGAAATCCTCCAAAACCGTTGATGTCCGATCTTCGTGAATCGGGCAGTATCGAACAGGACGCCGACGTGGTGGCATTTATCTACCGCGAGGATTATTATCATGAAACGGACGAAAACAAGGGCATGGCCGAGCTGCTGATCGCCAAGCAACGCAACGGCCCGACCGGAACAGTCCGTCTTGTTTTCCTGAAAGAATTTACCCGGTTTGAAAACTATTTTAGCGAGTGATTTCAGTCCGCCTAGCGGGCGACAGGGAGGTAATGATGAGTGCAACCGAAATCCAGGCAGAGAACCTCAGCTATCCCATCGGCAGATTCGACAAATCGGCGATCGATCCCAAGCTTCGCCGCGAATACATCGACACGATCAAACAGCTTCCATCTATGATCGCCGCGGCCGTGGCCGGGCTCGATGAAAAGCAGATTGATACCCCATATCGTCCGGGCGGATGGACGGTGCGCCAGACAGTGCATCACGTGGCGGACAGCCATATGAACTCGCTCACCCGCTTCAAACTCGCGCTTACCGAAGACGAACCCCCGACGATTCGGCCGTACTACGAAGACCGTTGGGCAGAGCTTAGCGACAGCAAATTGCCTGTAAATATCTCGCTGCACTTGATCGAATCGCTGCATGCCCGTTGGGTCGCGATGCTCGAATCAATGTCCGACGCCGATTTCAGCAAGACCTTTATACATCCGGAAACCGGCGCCTGGACGCTCGACGGGGCTCTCGCTCTATACGCCTGGCACTCGAAGCATCACACGGCGCACATAACACGGCTGCGCGAAAGAAACGGATGGTTGATCGAAAATGATGAATGGCGAGTTATGAATGACGACTCTTAATTCGACTCGAACGATGGCCGAACTCAATACGCAGCCCCGCCTTGTTTCACTTGACGTTTTTCGCGGCATTACGATCGCGGCGATGACGCTCGTTAATAATCCCGGTTCGTGGGACCACATTTACTGGCCGCTTGAACATGCCGAATGGAACGGCCTGACGCCAACCGACTGGATCTTTCCGTTCTTTCTGTTCATCGTCGGGGTGGCGATACCGATCTCGCTCGGCAAACGCGTCGAAGCGGGCGGCGTTGATCGGTCCGTCTACTTCAAGATCATTTCGCGGGGACTGGTGATTTATCTTCTTGGCCTCGCGGTGTCGGTCGTGCCCTTCTTCAACTACGGCGAAACGACGGCCCCCGATTGTGCCAAGATGCTCGTCTGGTTTCTGTTTGCCGGATCTCTGTTCTTTCTGCTATGGCGGCGTTGGTATTGGGGAGCTTTGCTGGCTACTGCAGGCTGCATCGTGCTCATAGCCCTTCAGCTGAGCGGATATACGATCTCGCTTTATCATTACA
>Ga0207703_10005011_pt1 | contig 10737 bp, 7 predicted proteins | sample KBSSwiS12_FD_184304 | JGI IMG/M metagenome (GOLD analysis project Ga0207703, IMG submission 184304) | Switchgrass rhizosphere microbial communities from Kellogg Biological Station, Michigan, USA - KBS Switchgrass S1-2 (SPAdes) (version 2) | ecosystem: Host-associated > Plants > Roots >... | reverse complement strand
GCAATGTTTTCGAGAAGGTAGTCGAGGTTGTCGCGATTGGCGCCGGTGAGGTCGGGACCGATTTTGCCGCCTTCACCGTAGAGCGTGTGGCAGGTCGCGCAGATCCCCGCGAAGACCGCCCGGCCCTCGCGCGGGTCGGCCTTGGTGAGGGCTTCGGGTGTAAGCTGGGTGCGCAGTTTGGCGATGAGTTGCTTGATGCCCTCGGGGCTCTCGCGGAGATCACCCCACACCTCGGCGAGGCGCTGGTTTAGGGCGGCATCGTTGAGATTGTGAATCTGCCGGGCGTGAAAAGCCGTGACGTCGGTGCGCGGCAACTTGCCGGCGGCCACGGCATCGAGCAGTGCCCGCGCCCACGCAGGGCGGGTCACGAGGGCCGTGATGACCTGGGGCCGGTCGCCGAGAAAGAAGTTCTTATACGCACCCACCAGCTTCGCTCCGAGCGCCGGGTCGCTCTCCTGCGCGAGGCCGCGGAGCGCTACCTCATTGATGTAGCGCTCGTTGATCAATTGCTCGCAGATCTGGCGCACCTCTGGCGTGTGCGCATCGACCAACGTTTGCAACGCGACCTTGCGCGCCGCGATATCGGCTTTCTTGTCGAGCGCCATCACGCGCACAGCATCGAGCGCACGGCCGTCGCCAAAGAGCGCGCCGAGATCACGCGCTTGGTCAGCCAGGGAAGGATCGAGCTTCGCGACCAGCGCATCCCAGGTAGCGGGCTTCGGCGCCTTGCGCCAACCGGCGAAGGCCTCGTTCATTCCGCCGAGGACGTCGGTCTGGAAGAGGGCCGGCCGGGCAGTCGAGAGCTTCAGCAATTCATTGAGTGGCGCGGGATTTTTCTCCGCGTCCTCGGCGATACGCCGGGCGAGGTAGCGGCGCGTGAGCGGCCAGGCGCAGCCATCGGCCAGGGCAGGCAACGCGGCGAGATCGCGGTCAGCCAGCGGCACCAGGCCATACCAGGCCAGCATCGGCAGGTTATGATCGGAGGCATCCTCAGTATGACCGAGCAGGGGACCAGCGACCGCGGCCCGATCAGCCAGCGGCAGGCGCTGCAGCGTCGAAGCGAGCGTGAGCCGAACCAAGCCGGATGGATCGACCCGCGCCATGCGGGAGAACTCGGCAAGCAAGTCCGCGGGCGGCTGCGCTTCAGCGCGGGCCGGTCGCTGGCTCATGGTTGTATCCAGCGGCCATTCGTCCACCAGCAACCGGATGGCCCACGTGCGGATGTGCTCATCCTTGTCCCCAAGCAGCGCGCGCAATTTTGCATCGTCGGCACCGCCGATGAGCCGCAGCGTCCAAAGCGCACGCAGCCGAAGTGCGGTATCCTGACCGCCGTCGAGTTCCCTGGCGAGCGCATCACGCGCGACAGTCAGGTCTTCGCCGGCCAGCGACCGGGCCTGCAGAAGCGAGCTCGCCTGCCGTGCGTACCAGTCATTCGTGGAGCGATGGAGTTTGGCCAGTTCGATTGGCGTAAGCTGGCTGACGTCCCACCCGCTGGGCGGAGTCTGCACCCCGCCTTCGTAGGTGATTTTGTAAATGCGTCCGCTGGTGCGACTGATGCCGCTGCGGTCGTGGCATTCGCCCGTATCGCTCCAGTCGAGCACGAAGACGCCTCCATCCGGGCCGGTGGCAAGGTCGATGCCGCGAAACCACGGGTCGCCGAAGAAGAATGAATCGGCCCCGTGTTTGCCGATGTAGCCGCTGCCCTGGCGTTCGAGGATCTCAGTATTGAAGCGGCGGCCGTGAAAATTGATGGTGAACAGCTTGTCGCGATAATCCGCGGGCCAGTTGTCGGCTTGATAGATGACCGCGCCGCAATGGGCGTGGCCGCCCCCGAGATCATTGGCCGCACCGTCGCGTGAAGCCTGCCAGCCTTTGCCCGTATCGTAGTGGTAATGGTCTGCGTGTTGATCGATGAGGCCGTAAGCGTGCGGATTTTGGTCCAGAGTGGAGGACCGCGTGAAATGCGCGCCGGTGATGCCGTGCCAGAGGTGGCCGTTTACCGTATTGATGAAGAAGAGTTCGCCGAATTTGTCCCAGTCATGCCCCCAGGGATTGGTGGTCCCGGCGCACAACGCTTCGAAGATTTTGCGTTGCGGATGGTAGCGCCAGATTCCGCCGCGCAGTGGCACGCGCTGCTCCGCCGGTGTGCCGGGAGCGCCGATTTCGCCCGGGGCCGAGCCACCACAGCGTCCGTAGAGCCAGCCATCCGGGCCCCACGAAAGGCCGTTGGCGAAATTGTGGTAGCTCCCCTCGTATGGGACGCTGAAGCCATCGAGCACGATCTGCGGCGTACCGCCGGAGAGCCCGCTGGCGTCCTTGTCGGGGATGAATAGCAATTGCGGCGGGCACATCGCCCACACGCCCTTTTGGCCGCGGGCAATGCCCGTCAGCATTTGCAGCGACTGATCGTAGACCGTGCGCTTGGTCAGGTGCCCGTCGCCCTTGCCGTCTTCCAGGATGAGGATGCGATCGCGGAGATGGAGGTCGAATTTCAGCGGCGCCTCGGCGTAGGTGTAATTTTCCGCCACCCACAGCCGTCCCTGCGGATCGAAGCACATCGCGATGGGATTTTGCACCTGGGGCTCGGCGGCGAAGATCGTGGCCTTGAACCCCGGCGGCAGCGTCAGCTTCGAAAGCGCGTCCTCCGGCGAGAGCGGCTGCGGATCGCCCTTGTTGGTATTATAGGGCGTCGGAAATTCATCCGCCGCGAGGATGCTGGCGGTGAGAGCGGCGAAAATGGCGAGAGAACGAAGGTGCATGAGCGTGTGGGGCTTTGACGTATGGCAGGCCGAAAATCGGCTCTCAACCATCAATTGTCCCCACGGCACTACGGACCTTTATGCCGCCCACCTCCGCCCACGGCATCATCTGCGGTTCGCCGAGCCTCGAATCTCAACATTCAACTTTCCTATTTCGCCGCCGGCAGGTCCACCTGCTGGTGCCCCATGAGATAGCCGAAAAGATTCAGCGTCTGCTCCGGCGTGAAGGCGGCCAGGATGCCTTCGGGCATCATGGAGAGCGGGCTTTCCTCGATCTTGGCAATCTCGGCGCGTTCGACGGTTTGCACTTCGGTCATGGTGCGCAGGGTGAGGGTGCGGTCGGTCTTGGAGGGGATCATGCCGGAGAGGACGCGGCCGTCCTTGAGCGTGATGATCGAGAGGCGGTAGTCGGGAGCCACGACGGCGCTCGGATCGGCGATGTTTTCGAGAAGATAGTCGAGGTTGTCGCGGTTTGCGCCGGTGAGATCCGGGCCAATTTTGCCACCTTCGCCGTAGAGCGTGTGGCAGGTGGCACAGATGCCCGCGAAGATCGCACGGCCGGCGCGCGGGTCGGCGTGCGCGAGGGCGTCGGGCGTGAGTTGCGTGCGCAGCTTGGCGATGAGTTGCTTGATGCCCTCCGGGCTCTCGCGCAGGTCACCCCACACTTCGGTGAGACGCTTGTTCAAGTCGGTATCGTTGAGGTTGTGAATCTGCCGGGCATGAAAGGCGGTGACGTCCGTGCGCGGCACCTTGCCCGTGGCGATGGCATCGAGCAGCGCCTGTGCCCAGGCCGTGCGCGTGACCAGTGCGGTGATGGCCTGCGGGCGGTCGCCGAGCGCGAAGTTCTTGTAGGCAGCCACGATCTTCGCCCCGAGCGCCGGGTCACTCTCCTGCGCGAGCCCGCGCAGCGCCACGGCGTTGAGATAGCGCTCGTTGATCAATTGCTCGCAGATCCCGAGCACCTCCGGCGTGTGCGCATCGACCAGCGTTTGCAACGCGACTTTGCGCGCCGCGATGTCGGCGTCCTTGTTCAGCGCCACGACGCGCACGGCATCGAGCGCGCGGCCATCCCCGAAAAGCGCCCCGAGATCGCGCGCCTTGTCGGCCAGCGAGGGGTCGAGCTTCGCGACCAGGGTGTCCCAGGTCGCCGGCTTCGGCGCCTTGCGCCAGCCGGTAAAGGCCTCATTCATGCCGCCGAGCACATCGGCCTGGAAGGCCACAGGCTTGGCGGTGGCGAGCTTAAGCAAATCATTGAGCGGTGCGGGGGTTTTCTCCACGTCCTCCGCGATGCGCCGGGCGATGAAACGGCGCGTGAGCGGCCACGCACAGCCATCCGCCAGCGCAGGCAGCGCGGGGAGATTGTGATCGGCCAACCCGATGAGGCCGTACCATACCATCAACGGCTGGTTGTGATCGTCGGTGTCCTCGGCATGCGCAAGCAAGGGCGCGGCCATCGCGGCCCGGTTCGCCAGCGGCAGGCGCTGGAGCAGCGAGGCCAGCGTGAGACGCACGAGGCCGGATTTATCTTCCCGCGCCAGACGCGAAAACTCCGCCAGCAGATCCGCCGCCGGCTGTGCTTCGGGCTGCGTCGGACGCGCTCCCAGGCAGGTATCGAGCGGCCAGGCGTCGGTCAGCAGACGGATGGCCCACGTGCGCACGTGCTCGTCGTTATCATGCAAGAGCGCCCGCAGCTTCGCATCATCGGCACCCCCGAGGAGCCGCAGCGTCCAAAGTGCCCGCAAGCGCAGCGGCCCGCTTTTGCCCTTGTCGAGTTCCTTGGCCAGCGAACCGACCGCCGCGGAAACATCTTCGCCCTTCGCCGCCTTCTCCTGCAAAAGCTGGCTCGCTTCCCGCGCGTACCAATCGTTCGCCGACCGGTGCAGCTTCGCGAGTTCGAGGGCCGAAAGCCCGCTGAGATCCCAGCTGCTGGGCGGCGTTTTCGCGCCGGCCTCATAGGTGATCTTGTAGATGCGCCCGCTCGTGCGGCTCACGCCGGTGGCATTGTGGCACTCGCCGGTATCGCTCCAGTCGAGCACGAAGACCCCGCCATCCGGGCCAGTGGCCAGATCGATCCCGCGAAACCACGGATCGCCAAAGAACATGGTATCGGGCTCGCGCCGGCCGGTGTAGCCGCAGCCCGTTTCCTCGAGCCGCTCGGTGTTCAGGCGGCGTCCGTGAAAATTGATGGTGAAGAGTTTGTTGCGATACTCCGCCGGCCAGTTGTCGCCTTGGTAAATGACGGTGCCGCAATGCGCGTGGCCGCCGCCGAGATCGTTCGCCTTGCCATCGCGCGAGGCCTGCCAGCCCTTGCCCACGTCGAAGTGATAGTGGTCCGCATGCTGATCAATCAGCGAGTAGGCGTGCTGGTTCGGATCGAGCGTGTGCGAGCGGACGAAGTGCGCCCCGGTGATGCCGTGCCACAGGTGCCCGCAGACCGTATTAATGAAAAACAGCTCGCCATTCTCGTCCCAATCATGCCCCCACGGATTCGTGGTGCCGGAGCAAAGCATCTCGAAAACTTTGCGCTGCGGGTGGTAGCGCCACATCGTGCCGCGCACCGGCACCCGCTGCTCGGCCGGTGTGCCCGGCGCGCCGACATCGCCCGGGCACGAAGCGCCGCAGCGCCCGTAGAGCCAGCCATCCGGCCCCCAGCTCAAGCCGTTGGCAAAGTTGTGATAGTTCTCGGCAGGCACGGTAAAACCATCGAGCACCACCTGCGGCGTGCCCCCGGAAAGCCCGTTCGCGTCTTTGTCCGGGATGAAGAGTAATTGCGGCGGGCACATCGCCCACACCCCGCCATTGCCTCGTGCGATGCTCGTCAGCATTTGCAACTGGTCGTCATACACCGTACGCTTGGTGGCGTGCCCGTCGCCCTTCGCGTCTTCGAAAACGACGATGCGATCGCGCAGCCGCAGGTCGAACTTCAGCGGACGCTCCGCGTAGGTGTAATTCTCCGCCACCCACAGCCGCCCCTTGGCGTCGAAGCACATCGCGATGGGATTCTGCACCGCCGGCTCCGCGGCAAAGATCGTGGCCTTGAACCCCGGTGGCAGCGTCAGCTTCGACAGCGCTTCCTCCGGCGAGATCGGCTGCGGATCGCCTTTGTCGCTGTTGTAAGGCGTCGGAAATTCATCGGCGCCAAAGACGCTGGCAGTGAGAGTGAGAACGAGGGCGGAAACACGAAGACGAAGGCGCATGGGGAAGGTCGAGATGGGTCAGGGTCGTTGGGATGATTCCGCAAGGAAGTTTCCGTTAGCACCGAAATCGCCGCGAACGCGGGAGAGATCAAGCCCGGAACCAGCCGGCCTTCAGCAACGCCTTCAAGCCGTTCCAGCTCGCAAGCCCGCGAGGAGCAGTTGGAGCACGGCCCGCGCATCCGCTTCGGTGGCCGGGGGCTGCTGGATGACCAGCGCCGGATGATGGAAGGCGGCGGAGCCCAGGAGGAAGGCCCGCGCCGCCACCGAGGGATCGATAGTGCCGGAGAATTCGCCCGCCGCCACTCCGTCCGCGATGATCCGCTCCACTTGGTGATGCATCGTCCGCACGTGTTCCGTGACGACATCGCGCGCCATTTTGATGACGTTGATGTGCACCTGGAAGAGTTCAGGCTCCTCGACCAATTTGCGCCGCTTCGTCTTGCGCAGATGGTTGAACCACGCGGCCAGCCGCTGCGCCGCGGGGCGCGTCCGGTCAGTGGTGATGACCTCCAGCGGGTCGGTGAGCGCATGCAGCCAGCGGGTCGCCACGGCTTCGAGGAGCGCCTTCTTGCTGGGAAAATGCCGGTAGATATTGGCGTGGCTCATGCCAAGGATGCGGGCGATATCCACCACGTTGGTCTTTTCCGGGCCATGCCGCCGCAGGACCGTCTCCGCGGTATCCAGGATGCGTTCAGCCAGGGGAATTTCCTTACGCATAAAAACAGGGGGAGGAAGAGTCAGCCGCCGCCAGGCAAATCCGGCTGGAAAAGGAAAAATGACAAAAAACATAATTTGTCACTTGTGACGGAAGGGAAGTCATCGATCTTCCAACTCTACGCTATGAATACTCCCGCTCACAACCCCACCCTCGGTGGCATCTTCACGCTGCCCGGCACCACCCTGACCGTGAACCGCCTCGGCTACGGTGCCATGCAACTCGCCGGCCCGGGAGTCTACGGGCCGCCCCGGGATCCCGACGCCGCCCTCGCCGTGCTCCGCACCGCCGTGTCCGCGGGTATCAGCCACATCGACACCAGCGATTTCTACGGCCCACACGTCACCAATCAAATCATTCGCCAGGCGCTCCACCCGTATCCCAGCGGCCTCGTTATCGTCACCAAGGTCGGCGCACGCCGGGAGACTGACAAGTCCTGGCACCCCGCTCTCGCCCGCGAAGAATTGATCTCGGCCGTCCACGACAATCTTCGGAACCTGGGCCTGGAGGCACTCGACGTCGTCAATCTCCGGGTCGGTGGCATCCACGGGCCCAGCGACTTCTCCATCGCCGAGTCCCTGTCCGTTCTCGCCGAACTCCAGAAAGAAGGCCTCATCCGCCACATCGGCCTGAGCAACGTCACGCTCGGTCAATTGGTCGAGGCCCAGGCGATCACCAAAATCGTCTGCATCCAAAACTACTACAACCTGGCCCATCGGGAAGATGAGGCGCTGCTCGACGAAACGACGCGGCGGAATATCGCCTACGTCCCCTTCTTCCCGCTCGGTGGATTTGAGCCCCTGCAGATCTCTGCGCTGCAAGCCGCCGCCGATGCATTGGGCAAGACGCCCATGCAAGTGGCCATCGCGTGGCTCCTCCAGCGCGCCCCGAATATCCTGCTCATCCCCGGCACCTCCTCGGTCGCGCATCTCGAGGAAAACATCCAGGCTGCCACCATCGAACTGCCCTCGGAAATCGTCGCTCAACTGGATGCCATCGCCACGAAAGCCGGCTAAAGCCGCAATCAACTCTCAGCTCTCAACTCCTTCACTACCGGCACCGCCTCGCAAGACTCCCGCCACCCGGGAAAATTCCACGTATTCGGAAATCCCGCGCATTGCCGCGGCTTCACCGGCTGGATGCGGCAGTCGCGTCCATCGAGGAAGACGCATTCGTGATTGTAGCTGCCATCTGCCGCAGGCCCTTTATCGATCAGCGCCAGCCCATCCCGCTGTGGCCGCAAGGTCGTATAACGCTGGATGAAGTCGTGCTCCGTCATCTCCAGGAATCCGGCTATGCGCGGGATCTCGGTCTGCTCGATGAGCACCAGCCCCGGCCACCGGCAGCAGTTCGTGCAGCGCTGGCATTGGTAGTGGACTTCAGTGGACATGGGAACGGCCGAATGAACGCGGAAAGCGCGCTGAGACAAGGACGAACGCATTTTCCCGGCCGGGCGGAAACTCAAATGATTGTATGGCGCTCTTCGCTGCGGAATCCGATTTGACTAATTGCGCTCGAAAACAGCGCGACGTGCAGAGGCGACGCTCACATTTTCGCGCGATTTTCGCGTTATCGAACGAAGGCGCGAGAGACGGAAAAAGGCGCAACGACGCGTCGAACAGGGCTGGAATCGGGTGGACGCGCCCAGCGGCGGGCGGGGAAGAGCCGGCTTTTTGGGCACCGAGATCAGGCGCCAGCGTTGAGCTGGGCGAGGACTTCGGGGTCCCGGACGTCGGCCCAATCGCCGGTCAACTCGATGACCTGCACCTTGCGTCCGCTCAAGGCGAGGGCACGGATGGCGTCAGTGAGTTCGTATTCGCCGCGGGGGGATTTCTCGAGTTTGGCGGTGTACTCAAAAATGCTCGGGCGAAAGGCGTAGACGCCGGCGTTGTACCACGGGCTCGTGGGTTCGCCCGGTTTCGGCTTTTCGCGCAGGTCGGTCATCTCGAAGCGCTCGTTCACGAAGACCGCGCCACCCTTGGCGATTTCGCCCGGGTTGTGCTTCACGCTGACCAGTCCCTCGGCATCGCCGAGATCGGCCAGTCGCCGGTAATTGGCCGGATCGATGAGGATGTCGCCGTAGCTGAGGATGAAGGGGTCGGCACCCGCGAAGTCCTTGGCCAGCTCCACTACGCGACCGGTCCCGTCCTGCACGACTTGCGTCGCGTACTTCACGGAGACGCCAAATTTCGAGCCATCGCCGAAGTAATCCTGCACGACCTCCGCATGCCAGCCGACGATGATCTGGAAATGGGTGACGCCCGCGGCGCGCAGACCGTCCACGATGTGCCGCAGGATCGGTTGTCCGCGCACAGGGATCATCGGTTTGGGGAGTTCACTGGTGAGCTCGCGCATGCGCGTGCCTTTGCCCGCGGCGAGGAGGACGGCTTTATGGATGGTGGATGAACTCATGGGCGTGAACGGAGTCGGGCGTGGATGTGACAGGGGCTAATCACATAGCGGGGGTGGGGCGAGGGGGCAAGAGTCGGGGAGTTGAGGTTGAAAAGCCGAACGGAGGAGGTGGGGTGATCCGCCCGAAAACCCCTGTCATCCCTCGACATCGCTCAGGATGACAGGGGGAAGGGGCGCGTCCCTTGCAGGGAAGTCGCGTTTTCCGATTTGCATGGTCGCCCGGTCAGTTCGACCGGATGCGGTTGATCTGGGCGGCGAACTGGCGGAGGGAGACGAAGTAGGAATGGTCGGGTTGATTGCCCGGGGTGGCGGGCTCTTTGTCGTAGAGCGCCTTGTTGTCCACGTCCACGTCGGCACCGATGCCGACGAGCTTCCAAGCACCGCCCAGGTTTTCAAAGAGTCCGCAACCGGAATCGCCGCCCGTGATCTGGCCGGTTCGAGGGCCGGCGGCGAGGTCGAAGGCGGTCTGGACGTAGGTGACGTGGCTTTGCGGGTCGGTCTTGTAACCGCTGAGCGTGGTATTCGTCGCCCAGCGTTTGAGGCGCGATGCATCGTCAGACCAGTTCCAGCCTTGATTCGGCACTTCTGTGCCTTTGCCGAGGCCGTAGCCGATCATGGTGCACGGTTTGTTGAATTCCGATTCCGCCGGGCTGATCAAAGGCAGTGGCGGTAACCCCGGATCCTGCATGATCCGCATGACGCGCAGGTCAGTTCCCTTGATGACGACTGGAGTGAAGCTTTCGTCCACCGCGTAGTTGGTCCCATTGAGGTGGACGACATTGAGGTCGTGGTCGACATGGTTGGCGGTGAGCACGTAGCGATTGCCGATGTAAACGCCCGTGGCGCGCGGGCCGAATTTGTTTTCCATCCGCGCCACATAATTCCAAGGCGATCCATCGGGGGGCGCGGCGAGGCACTCGCTCTCGTCGGGATTGATGACGATGATTCCGAAGGAAGGGCGCGCGAAGGCGGCCAGGGCGAGCACGAGAGGAAGGAGGGTACGAGGGTGCATAGGGGTGTTTGCGCAGTATCACCTGAGGGAGTCCGTCTCTCAAGTATTCGGCGCATCCCTATGCCATTGCTGCCGGTAGTGCAGGCGCCGCCGTGGGGAGGATTGCAGCCCGGCGGTATTCGCCGCCGGGGCCGGCGCGATGGGGGCCGAATGGCGGCCAGGATGGCCGCCCTACCAAGCAATCCGCCGAAGACGGGCCTGGCCGCTTAGCGGGTGAGGGAGACCTGGCCGCCTTTGGGCAAATTGACTTCGAGTGATTTGCCATCGGCCGAGAAGACTGCGGTGCCGTCGCCGAGCTTCATCCATTTGAGGCCCAGTTCCCGCTTGGTGCGGTCGGTCCACTGCCAGGTGCCTTTCGCACCGCCGGAAGTGGTGAAATTGCCATCATCGGTCAGTGTCCACGTGCCCTTGGGCCCGGTCCAGGTGCCGACCGGGGAATAGGTCTGCGATGCGCTGGTGTTGCTGGACGCCGGAGGCGTGACGGGAGGAGGTGGTGGCGTTGGGGCGGGGGGAGTGGCCATGGCCAGTTGCTTCTCGGCCACGAGTTCCGCGGTGTAGGATTGCTCTACCAGCTCGTGAAGCTGCGACACGCGCTGCGTCCAGGTGGCGATGGCCCCTTGGTTCATGAATTTCTCCTTCTGC
>Ga0207703_10005006_pt1 | contig 10747 bp, 5 predicted proteins | sample KBSSwiS12_FD_184304 | JGI IMG/M metagenome (GOLD analysis project Ga0207703, IMG submission 184304) | Switchgrass rhizosphere microbial communities from Kellogg Biological Station, Michigan, USA - KBS Switchgrass S1-2 (SPAdes) (version 2) | ecosystem: Host-associated > Plants > Roots >... | reverse complement strand
GCTGCCCATGGTGGCCAGGAAGCCATCCGGACCCCAGGCCCAGTGGCCGATGATCGGATAGATGAAACCCGAAACCATAAAGCTATAGAGCAGGTCGCCCATCCAGGCCGTGCGGCCGATCATCGCGCCCGAGGTAATGGTGGAGCAGGTGTCGGCAAACGCGAATTGGAACAGCCAGAATGCCAGGAACGCGACGCCGGTTCCTTCATACGTGTGCGGCGCGCCTTGCAGGAAGAACCAGTTCATGCCGATGAGGCCGTTCCCGTGGCTGAACATGAAAGAGAAGCCCCAGGCATAAAACAGAAGACCGCAAAGGCAGGTATCGACCACGCACTCCATCAGCACATTTACGGTTTCGCGCGAGCGGCAGAAACCGGCTTCCAGCATGGTGAAGCCCACCTGCATGCCGAACACCAGGAACGCCGCGACGAGCGTCCACACGGTGTTAATCGGGTTGACGATGTCGTTACCCTTCAAGACCGGGTCTGCGGCAAACGTCCGAAAACCGATCAAGTCGGGGTTCAACAGCAGCGCGGCCAGCAGGATCAGGCCGACGCCGGTGAGTTTCCCCATGATCAGGATCTTGCCGTATTTGCGCCATTCCGGATTCTGAAGGCGCTCCCGCAAGCGGCTCAGCTTGCCCGGAAAAGATAGTCTATTTTCCATAATTGATTCCTCTCTACGTTTGGTAGTTAAGTCCGCTGGCGCTTGGGTACACCTACGGCCAAGGTGGCGCGGTGCCCGCAGTGAAAACAAAAGTTGTTTAACGGAATATCTCCCGCAGACCGGGCGGGGAGCAGATGTCAGTTCTTTTGCAGTCTACGGTATGAGTCCCACGGCGTCCAATCGATTTTTTAAATGTAGGAGGAAGCCATTTTCTATGCGGTCTCTAAAGACTTGCAAACAAACGAAATAGGAAGCTCGGCACCTCAAGGCTGCTTTACGCGTACTTGTTCGGCAAGGTAGGAGGTCGGACGCGCAGCTCCTGAAGTTAGCGCGAGTCGTCGGGTCACCTGGGCGGAAGCCCTTACGCTCAAAATGGCCGATCGCGGAACCGCAGGAGCTAAGCTTCCGGCCCGTCGGCGCGCCCGGCCAATCCCAAGATCGCCGGTTATTTCGCGTATTTAATGAGCTTCTGCTGGCCGACTTGTGAACCGTAGATATTGCCTTTTGAGTCCGCCGCTATTCCCTCGGCACCACTGGTCGTCGACATCGCGAACGCTGGGTTGCCGGGGTACTTGTCGTCGCTCTCCGGTGTCGGCATATCATCCGGGATGAACGCCAGCACCTTGCCGTTCTTGCCGTCCTTCACCTTACCCACGCGAATGCCACGCTTAAAGCCCGGATTGTTCTTCGCGTTCGACTGCGAGTCGGCCACGTAAATATTGTCTTTAGCGTCGATGTACATCCCGCTGGGTGCGCCGTACTGCTTCCATTCTTCGATGTAGTTGCCGTCCTGATCGAAGATTTGAATCCGGTTGTTATCGCGGTCCGCCACAAATAGGCGTCCCTTGGAATCCATGGCCAGCGCGTGAGGAGTGTTAAATTCGCCCGGACCCGAGCCCTTTTTCCCCCAGGTCTTGATGAACTTTCCGTCCTTGTCGAACTTCACGATGCGTGCGTTGGTGTTGCCGCCATGTCCATCCGCGACGAAGATGTCGCCATTGGGCGCCACCAGAACGTCAGACGGGCTATTAAAGGTGTCGTTGGTAGTCCCGGCCACACCCGCCTTGCCGAGCGTCAACAAAACTTTGCCGTCCTGGTTTAATTTGAAAACCTGGAAGCCCTTGCCGTCTTTAATCGCCTGGTCGACAATCCAAAGATTTCCATCCTTATCGATATACATGCCGTGCGGGGTTACGAACAGTCCGCCGCCGAAATTCTTCAGCATCTTCCCGGATGCATCGAATTCGAAAATTGGATCCAGCGAGCTGCCGCCGCAGGTAGCGACGCCGCAGCGATCGACGACCCAAATATTTCCCGTCTTGCGGTCGATGTCCATCGCGCTCGCCGAGCCCCATTTTCTCCCCTGCGGGATCTGCGCCCACTGGTCCTGGGCGTGATATGGATCGGGCTGGCTATAAATCTGGCTTGCGGATGCGAGAATGAGACACAGCGTAGTGATTTTCATGGCGACTCCACCGTTTATATTACAACCGAAGGCACTCCGCGCGCATGCCGCGCGCCGGAATCCGTTTTGTCTCGCGCGGAAACGGTACGACTTCGGAATCCGACCGCGAATATCAGCATAAAGGGTTTGTCCCATTACAGTCGGAAGTAATTACGTGCTGACTTCGGTTGGTTTGGTAGCGTCGTCGAGTACAACGAATCAGACCGGCCGGTTGGATCTCCGTTTTTATTCAGATTCCGGCGGGCCGCCTGGCGCACTGCTGGAGTCTTGGCTAAGTATTCCGGTTACAACTCCGTCATTGGTTACGAAACCGTCTGTCAGCAATCTGATTCTTCACCAACCGGAACTTGGGATTAATATACTCATTGGAGTCTGTCCCAAAGATCTCTGCTGAATGTAAGCGGCTGCGGCCTCTAGCGAAACCGAATTATGGACCTGTATTCAATTTCACCGAGATGGAGAAGAGTGGGCTTGATCCTCGCCATGGGTGCCAGCGTGGCCGTTATCGCGTTTTGGTACTTCTCGACTCGGCTGCCGCCTATCCCCCAGCGAACGCTTCGCATCGGGTTCGAGAGCAATCCTCCAGTCCAAATTCGCAGGGAAAACGGTTTTTCCGGTCTTGCTGTGGAGACCGTGAACGAAGCAGCGAAACGAGCCGGAATCAAGCTGGAATGGGTTGAAACGGGGACGAGTTCCGACGAGGCTTTCGGAAAGGGGCTGGTAGACCTTTGGCCATTGATGGTCGACTATCCGTACCGTCGAAAGCACGTACATTTTGCCCGGCCGTGGATGCACAGCAGCAACGTTCTGCTGCTCCGCGATGGGGCGCCGAATGCGGATCGCCACTTTAAGGGCAGCATCGCAGTTTTCAAGATGCCACTTCAAGTTAGACAGGCGCGCGAACAATTTCCTGAAGCGCATATTGTGGAAGTCCCCAACCTCGAAGACACCATAAAGCAAGCCTGTAAGGGGACCGATGCGGGCTTTATCGAAGCGCGCGCAGCCATGATGCTGCTGCGCGAGAAGTTCCAGGAATGCTCCCCAATGGCTCTTCGCGTCCAAGGCATTCCTGGACTAAAGTTTGACGCCGGAGTAGCTTCGACCTTTGAATCGGCGGGGGCAGCCGATCGGATCCAGGCCGAAATAGATAACATGTTCCGGGACGGAGTTCTGGCGGGTTTGATCGCAAAGTATTCCTATTTCGGGCTGGACGATACCTGGGCTTCTTATGAACAGATTGAGGCCGAGAGAAGATGGCGATGGTTCACCGGGGCTTTTGTCGGCTTGGTCTTCGCGCTGGGCCTGACGCTGTGGCAGGCCAGTTCCTTGAAGCAACGGAAGCGGACTGAAATCGGGCTGCGGGAAAGCGAAGAGCGGCTGCGATTCGCCCAGCAAGCGGCAAGCATAGGCACGTTTGATTGGGATATCGAGACCGGCATCAGCAGGTGGACGCCGGAACTTGAGGCAATATATGGGCTCCCTCGGGGCGGTTTTCCGGGGACGCACTCGGCCTGGGAAAACCTGGTCCATCCGGATGACCGGGCGCTTAGTGTACAGAAAGAAAAAGAGGCCTTCGAGACTGGAATGCCTGTAGAGGCTGAATGGCGGACCATCTTGCTCGATGGCCGGGTCCGTTGGATTTTCGGACGGTGGCAGGTGTTTAAGAACGCGGCGGGCAAGCCGCTGCGCATGATGGGCGTCAACATGGACGTCACCGATCGGAAATATGTGGAGGAGGCGCTGCGCCAAAGTGAGGAACGATTTCGGCTTGCCATCCAGGCCACGAACGACGCTGTCTGGGACATCGACCTGGTGGCTGGAACCGTGAGCTGGAATGAGACGTACGCGACGCTCTACGGACGGCCGCCCGAGACGTCGAAATCTTGGCAATGGTGGATCGACCGCATTCACCCGGAGGACCGCGAACGTACCAGCGGGGGGCTTCGCACCGCGATTAGCGGCAGCGAATCGACCTGGACCGGCGAATACCGTTTCCAGCGGGTCGATGGCGCTTGGGCGTATATCCATGACCGCGCCTACATTGCGCGTGATCCGTCAGGCAGTGCCTGGCGTGTGATCGGGGCTATGCAGGATCTCACCGAGCGCAAGCGGGCCGAGGATGAGCTGCGCGAAAGCCAGCAGCGTCTGGTCTCGATCTACAACACTGTCGAAGACATCATCTTCCATCTCGCGATCGAGCCTGAGGGGCAATTCCGCATCGTTTCTGTCAACGCGGCTTTTCTGCGGGTAACCGGACTGAGCCAGGAAGAGGTGGTCGGCAAAACGGTGAACCAAGTCATCCCAGAGCCGTCCCTAACGATGGTTCTGGGAAAGTACCGGCAGGCGATCGAAGAAGGTACCGTCGTGCGCTGGGAAGAAATATCGGATTACCCTACCGGGCGATTGACCGGGGAGGTCAGCGTCGCCCCTGTCCTTGACAATACCGGCACTTGTACCCACCTGGTTGGATCGGTTCACGACATCACCGAGATCAAGCGCGCTCAGGAAATCGAAAATCGCCTGACCTCGGAATTGGCCGCGAGCCGCGACGAAATCCGCGCCTTGGCAGCCCGTCTCCTTACGGTGCAGGAAGAGGAGCGTCGCAGTTTATCCCGCGAACTGCACGATCGGGTCTGCCAGAATCTGGTGGGTCTGGCCATGGAAGTTGCCACGCTGGCGACCAAGCCTCTGCCACCGAAGGAAGCGCAGACGCGGCTTAAGGCGATTCAGGCCAATATGTTCCAGGCGGCGGAAGAGGCCCGCGATCTGGCGTACCAGGTGCATTCACCGATCATCGATGAGCTGGGCCTGATCATTGCGCTGGAGGACCTGCACCGAAAGTTTTCCGAGCAGCATCCGGATATCCCGGTGGACTTGAAGAACGCTGGTCTGCCAGCCGTAGTGCCACGTGAAGTGGCAAGTTGTGTTTTTCGCGTTGCACAGGAGAGTCTGCAGAATATAGCGAAACACTCTAACGCCAAGAACGTCTCCGTCGCTCTCGGCTTTGAGAATGGGGCTGTCGTGTTAAGGATCGGAGACGACGGTGTTGGTTTCGATCTTAGGGCTGTCAAGGCCCGCAAAGGGCTCGGTTTAATTGGAATGGACGAACGAGCGCGCTTGGTAAAGGGAAAATTAACGATCACGGCACAGCCGGCCCACGGTGCTCAAATCACCCTGGAAATTCCTTTGGACGTCGGCAATTCATGAACACCCCGAATCTTATTGGCCGGCGATTCGAAAGCGGTAGCAACAGGGGCCGCTATTGCTTACCCCGCTCTCCCATTGACATCCCCTACACGCCTGTAGACCGAGCGTCACCCGCAGCGAGCGATTTACTCAGAAGTACTCCGCCTTTGTATCCATTCCATTTGATAATGCAATTTACCAAGCGCGCGTCGAGCCCCTTTTCACAAGCCCCCGGCCCTCCAGTTGAGCCAGGTATGTGTAAGCACGACGGACGGGCTGGATTATGAACTCCTCAAGTGGAGGTTATCTGTGCGGCGGAGGGAAGCTGCCTAACGGGCGGCGACGAAGCGGCTAGCCAGGTACACCTAGTAAATTTGCGAGATGGGCATTCGGAAGTTCTAAGGATAAACTTGACGGAGTATCCTTACAGTCCCTGAAGGGCATAGCGTTTAGGGGGGTGCCTCTCGGAGGGTACCTCCCAAATGCATCCTTCCCGTGATGTCCTGGCTGGGTTGTGATTCAAGTGCCATCCATGCTGAAACCGCACTTAATTTGACCGGCGGGAATCCATGGTCACTCGGTGACCCCGTGGCGAATAGCCAAACTGGTCAACTCTGCATCGGACCGGACACCAAGCCGTTTCATTAGCCGATATTTGTGGAACTCCACAGTCCGCGTTGAAATGCGGACAAGGTGAGCGATCTCCTTGGATGTGCGGCCTTCCGCAAGTAACTGCCAAATTTCGCGCTGACGAGGTGTGATCTCACTCAGCTGGGTATTTTGGAAGTTGCTTTTCGCGAGTTGTGGCCCGGACGGCGCGGATGAATGTTGCCGCCTTCTCCTGCCCGCGTTGTGGATCGCCGCCAGCAGTTTGTCAGGAGCATCCCGTTTCAGAACGTAATCGGAAGCTCCGGCGTTCATAGCCTGCTTGAGATATAACGTATCTCCATGCATCGTGAGGAAGATCAACTCTGCTCGGCAACCCGCGGCAACTAGTGCGCGCGCCGCTTCGATGCCATTGAGCAAGGGCATAGAGATGTCCGTAACAATTACGTCGGGATTCCATTTGGCTGCGGCGGCGATCAAAGCCCTTCCGTCCTCCACCGTGTCCACCACCTCGAACGTCGGTTCGAGAAGTTGCCGCAATCCAGCCAGGAACATGCGATGGTCATCGGCCAACAGGACTCGCAGCCTTTTCATCCGTCACCTCTGTCGCGGCACGCAGCCTCAACGTGTGTCCCACACCCGATGGCGCGTCGCGGACCTGATCGGCAAGTTCCTCCCCAGCCAATCAAGAATGTACCTTTCGGCCTCGCCCTCTGGCATAGCAACCGCTGGCGCAAGAGCGGACGCTAGAAGGAGAGGGAGCGCCCAAAACAGATGGCACCCCCGCCCCTCCAGCGGGTCTCGGAGGAAGAACCCGCCAGGGCGATTGTAGCAGACACATTTCAGTATTCGCTGCCCTCGCGGCGAATCTCTAGTTAGGTTGTCCGCTATCTCCGAAACTGGAGTTCTTTGCACACTTCGTAACCTTGTCCCGGAATTCTTTCAGTACTCGTCGAAGGCAAGAAACTTACTCGCTGTCCGCGCGGTAGCCTTCTGGCCGCGCAAGTAGAGATGAAAGAAAGAGGATTAGCATGAGGAATACTAACGTCCACCGGACAATCGTTACAGCCGCGCTAGCGGTCTTGGCCTTCACGGCTGCGCCTGCAGTCTCTGCCCAGCCGTGGACCTCATTCGACGACAACACCCGCTACCTGGCCTTGGGCGACAGTCTCTCAGCCGGATATGAAGCAAAACCCGTGACCCAAGGGTTTGTTTATCAGCTCTACCAGAACGGCACAATTGATGGATTGAACAACCTGCTGTTCTGCAACCAGGCGGTGCCAGGCGCGGCCAGCTCCGACGTTCTGCACTACCAGATCCCGCAGGTGCATTTATTCTTCGCGAACACCGGCAAGAGCTACCGCAAAGTGGTTACGATTACCGTTGGCGGCAACGACTTACTGGCGCTGCTCGGACCCAACGGAATTGACCTGAGCCAAATACCAGGCGTTTTGACGGCATACGGCAGCAATTTAGGCGGTATCCTCGCGTCTCTCGCCAGCAGTTTCCCGGATGTCAAGATTTATGTCGGAAATTTGTACGACCCGAAACTGCCCCTGCCCGGAGAGGAACTTTTGATTGGGGCGCTAAACCAGGTTACCGCCAACGTGGCCAGCTTGTTCCCGAATAACGTGGTAGTCGTGGATCTCTTCTCGGCTTTTCAAGGAAGGAGCGGATTGCTCCTGATCGAAAAGAAAGATGCCGTATTCAATATCCATCCCACGAACGCTGGTTATCAGGTGATGACAGGCGCATTCTCAGCCTCAATTGGGACGCACTAGCTGGCAATCCCGGTGAACTTCTCGAATGTTCACCGGAATTCCCGCATTTCGAAGCGCCTCGTCGCGTAAATCCTGCTGTGGTTTGCAGCTCTCAGTCTCGGTTTTGGAGGCATAAGTGGATTCCGGGCAAATCCGAACTCACCGAAGTTGGCTGAGTAATGTACTAGAATTGTTGCCTAGAATGCTCTCTCGCGGAACCGCGGGCGCGGGTCGCTTCCAGACCACGTCGTGGAGTCTGGTGATCGCCGCCGCGCAGCAGCCGACGGAGTCAGCTGAAACGGCACTGGCGAAGCTCTGCCAGTTGTATTGGTACCCGGTTTACGCGTTCGTTCGGCGGCGCGGCAACAGTCAGGACGACGCCCGGGATCTAACGCAGGAGTTTTTTTCGCGTCTGCTTGAGAAGAACTATCTCAAGGACGCCGATCCGGCGCGAGGCCGCTTTCGTTCCTTCCTGCTGGGAGCCGCCCGGAATTTCCTGGCGAATGAATGGAACCGGGGGCAGACACAGAAGCGCGGCGGTGGGGTGCTTACCATTGCACTCGATGCCGCGACAGCCGAAGGCCGCTATGCGGCGGAGCCGGCCAGCCAGGAAACGCCGGAGAGTTTGTACGAAAGGCAATGGGCCTTGGCATTGCTCGATCAAGTGATGAACGGCTTGCGCAAAGAATACGCACGCGACGGGCGCTTGGACCACTTCGAAACGCTGGCGCCGTATCTGACCGGAATGGATGAACCGCCGTACGCCGACATCGCCGGTCAGTGGAAGGGGAGTGCCGGAGCGGTAAAAGTGGCGGTGCACCGGCTTCGCAAGCGATACCGCCAGCTATTGCGCGAAACGATTGCCGAAACCGTGCTCACTCCCGAAGACATCGATGATGAGATCCGGTTCTTGCTGTCGGCGCTGGGGACGCCGTAATAGCCGTGATAGACGATGCGCCCAACCGCTGTCTGAAATGTGGGGCCCCGCTCGAAGCCGGCCGGCCGTGTCTCCAATGTCTGCTTAGGCTCGGGCTAGCCGACGATGCCATGGTCACGGCAACAACCTGGCCGAGGGAGCGCTTTCCCGCGCGCGGTGCCGCTCCTCGCGTAACCGACCGCATTGACAGCTATCATCTGCTGCGCATCCTGGGCGAAGGCGGAATGGGCATCGTGTACCTGGCCGAGCAGGAACAGCCCATTCAGCGGCAGGTTGCTCTGAAGGTCATCAAGCCCGGGATCGCGTCGCCGGCGGCGGTCGCCCGTTTCGAGAGCGAGCGCCAGGCGCTGGCCGTGATGGAGCACCCCAACATAGCTCATGTGTACGATGCGGGCACGACCGACGCCGGTCAACCCTACTTCGTGATGGAGTACGTGCCAGGCCCGTCCCTTACGGAGTACTGCGATCAACATAACCTGTCCAATCGAAACAGACTGAAGCTGTTCCGGCAAGTTTGCCTGGCGATTCATCATGCGCACCAGAAGGGTGTGATCCATCGTGATATCAAACCGTCGAACGTGCTCGTCACCGAGCGGGATGGAGAGCCGGTTCCCAAAGTGATCGATTTCGGCATTGCTAAAGCCATCGAGCAGCACCAGGCCAGCCAAAGTCTTTTCACGCAGAAGGGCATGCTGGTCGGAACGCCGGAGTATATGAGCCCGGAACAGGCGGCGCTGGACACGCACGATATCGATGCCAGCTCTGACGTGTATTCGCTGGGAGTCATGCTCTACGAATTGCTTGTGGGCGCGCTGCCGTTCGATCCCAAGGAACTTCGCAAGAAGGGGCTTCTGGAAATCCTGCGGATTATTCGGGAAGACGATCCGGTATCGCTTACCAACCGTTTTCGGATGCTGCCGGGGGCGGACGAGATCGCTCTGCGGCGGGACTCCAACCCGGGAACACTCCGGCGTCAGCTCAGCGGCGACCTCGATTGGATCACAATGCGGGCAATGGAGAAGGATCGCCGCCTCCGCTACAGCTCTGCGGCGGAATTTGCAGGCGATGTTGAGCGCTACTTAAACAACGAGCCGGTAATCGCCAGTCCTCCCAGCCGCCTTTATCGAGTGCGAAAGTTCGTGTCCAAGAACCGCTGGCCCGTCACCGCGGCCGCCGCGATCTTAATGGCACTGTGCCTGGGTCTGGTTGCCAGCACCATCCTCTACTTTCGAGCCGAAGGACAGCGCATCGAAGCCCAGCGGGAGCGGGCTGAAGCGGAACGGCAGCGCGTGGAAGCCGAACGGCAACGTTCGGAAGCGGAGCGGCAGCAGACGGCGGCGCAACGCGAGCGCGCGGAGGCGCTTCGCCAAGGTCAAGTGGCGGAGCTGCAGCGAAACTTGACCGGCCAAGCGCTGGTTCAGACCGAGCAGTCGCGCCGGGATGCCGAATTCCAGCGCTCCGAGGCGGAGCAAAAGGGGCAGCTTGCCGACGAGCGGGCGGTCGAGGCTCTGCGACAAAGGCAGGCGGCGGTGGAGCAAAAACGCTTGGCCGACCAGGCCCTTGCCCAGGAGGAGCAGGAGCGTCTCAAGGCGGACCAGGCGAATGCGGCGGAGGCGCGCGCGCGCCTGCTGGCGCAGCGTCAGAGTTATACCGCTCGTCTCAGTGCCGCCGATTCGCTCTTGCGCTCAAACGAAGTTGCCGAAGCCAAACGGCAGCTCCTCTCGTGTCCCGTCAACCTGCGCGGATGGGAGTGGCGGTATCTCATGTGGAAGGCCGACTCGAGCACAACCACGGTGCGCGCGCCGGGCGTGCGCACTTCGGAAGTTTCGTCTCCCAGGGCACTGACGCCTAGCAACGACGCCGCCCGAATTCTCTGGGCCTCCTCCGAGGCCTTGTATTCTTGGGTAGCCTCCGGTTACGCACCGGCGGGGGATTACCGTGGCTTCGAACATATCCTCGCCTTTAGCCGGGACGGATCAATGCTTGTCTCCGCTTCAGATAAACCCGGAGTTTCGAGTCTGGTGGTCCACGAAGTATCTTCGCGCCGAGGAGTCCCCGCTCTTGCCGGGTATTTGCGGAATCCGGTGAACGCTGCGTTCAGCAAAGATGGGTCGCGTGTTGTCTCTT
>Ga0207703_10005003_pt1 | contig 10753 bp, 9 predicted proteins | sample KBSSwiS12_FD_184304 | JGI IMG/M metagenome (GOLD analysis project Ga0207703, IMG submission 184304) | Switchgrass rhizosphere microbial communities from Kellogg Biological Station, Michigan, USA - KBS Switchgrass S1-2 (SPAdes) (version 2) | ecosystem: Host-associated > Plants > Roots >... | reverse complement strand
CCGCGGATTTGGAACGAGGCGCCTGCGCGATTGCCGCGCGTCAACTCTCGCTTTCGGCCGCGACAATTGAGGAGATTTTTGGGAGCGTTTTACAGGTTGCCGACGCGCTGGGATTGGCGGCCGAGGGACAAGCGGTAGTCCGTCGCGAGCGGCTGCGTTTGGAGGCCGTGCGGGAGCGGACTGCACGCTACCATCGGCCCACGGTAGTGCTGCTGGAGTGGACCGATCCGTTCTTCGCTATAGGCAACTGGGGCCCGGAACTCGTTGAGATCGCTAACGGCGAGCCGCTGCTGGGACACCCGGGCGAATTCTCTACCGCTATTCCTGCGGAACTGCTTCGCGATGCTGATCCGGAGTATCTGATCATCGCGCCTTGCGGCTTCGACTTGGAGCGGGCTGAGCGCGAGTTGGCCGTGCTCGAACGGCATTCTTGGTGGGGAGATTTACGCGCGGTCCGCGAGGGCAAAATGGTGTTTGCGGATGGCAATTTATTTTTCAATCGGTCGGGGATGACGATTTCGGAGTCGGCTGAAATTCTGGCGGAGATTCTGCACGGGGAGAAGAGGGACGGAGCCTCATTTCGCGAGGGCGCATGGAGCGTTGCTACTGAAAGGCCGGTGGCGAAATGAGGCTCCATCCCTCTTTTCCGAAGCGAGTCCTTTTATCGTGGAGCAGCGGCAAGGATAGTGTGTGGGCGCTGCGTCTGCTGCGGCAACAGGCGGATCTCGAAGTGGTTGCGCTGCTGACTACTTTTAACTCGGCGGCGGACCGCGTTGCCATGCACGCAGTGCGAAGGGCGCTGGTTGAGATGCAAGCGGCGCGGACCGGTATTCCGCTGTGGGCCGTAGAACTGCCGTGGCCCTGCTCTAATGGCGAATATGAACAGCGCATGCGCGGCGTTTGTGAGCGCGCTGTCGCCGACGGCATTACCGCGGTGGCGTTCGGCGATCTGTTTCTCGAAGATATTCGCAGCTATCGCGTACGGCAGTTAGAGGGCAGCGGCCTCGAGCCACTGTTCCCCGTGTGGCAAATTCCGACGGCAAAGCTGGCGCGCGACATGATTGCGGCGGGGGTGAAGGCGAAGATCACTTGCGTGGATCCGGGACAAGTGGAGCGGTCCTTCGCCGGCCGCGATTACGATCAGGCGTTGCTCGATTCGCTACCCATGAGTGTCGACCCCTGTGGTGAGAATGGCGAATTCCACACCTTCGTTTACGATGCACCGGTATTCTCCGCACCCATCGCGGTGCGCGCGGGTGAAATCGTCGAGCGCGACGGATTTGTGTTCGCCGACGTGCTTCCCGCCTAGCCGCGGAACTGGTAAAGATCCGGTGTCGCGACCGGCACACCCATTTGCTTCAAGTAAGCGAATAACTGGTGCTTGTGGTTGACCAAGTGTTCCAGGTTGCCGAGGAACAGCGTGAGCATGGGCTCCCCTTGCGCCACAAACACGGTGGGAACGCGACGCGCCAAATCGGCGTCTGTCAGCAGGGCGAAACCTTCCTCAATGTGGCTGCAATATATCTCAATCGTTCCAGGCACGTGGCGCAACTTGGCAAAATGTGCCAGCCGCTCGGGCTCGGCGGCGGCGAGCACCGCGCAGAATCCGGAGATGCAATCGAGCAGATGGCCGATGAGCACGCGGGTGGTCCACGCACCGGGCGATGGCGTCCAATTCTGCCGCGCCTCGGGAACCATTGCGATCAGATGAGCCGTGCGCTCGATTTGTTCGAGGATCTTTTCGAGCAGCGCGTCGCACAGGGGGGCATCAGGCATGCGCTTCGACGGCCAGCGGGCGTGATGAGATCGCCAACCCCAATAAAGCCACGGCGGCGACCGCCAGTCCCCAGGCCGTGAGCAGATCATGCTGAATAAGTAACCCGGCTAAAGGCGGGCCTACGATCTGCGATACCGACGTGAGCGATTGCGTCAGGCCCAACACTGTGCCCTGCTCTTCGCGCGAGGTCTCTTGCGTGATCATGCTGGTGAGTGTGGGACGCACCAGTCCTCCCAATGCCAGGACAGTCGTGCTTAACAGCAGCCACGGAATGGAATGCGCGAAGGCCAGCATGGAATAGCCAAGTACATAGGCTGCGAAGCCGGTGCGGTTCAACGCGCGCTCGCCGAAGCGCTTCACGAGGCGTCCCAAGGCAGGCCCTTGCAGGCCGATCCCCAGGAGTCCGGCGTAGGCCCACACGTAACCGGTCTGTTCGGGACCGAAGGGTTTGCCGTGCCACGTGATTCTGCGCTCGACGAACAATGCCAGCGCCGAGACGAACATTGCGAAGGAAAACGTGAACACTAGAAACTGAACCAGCAGTGTGCCAAGGCCAGGTTGCCGGAAGTAGCGTCCGTACTCGCCCCACTGCACTAGCGACAGACGTCGTCCGCCGGGGCCGCTGGGTCCGCTTTGCACGCGATGAACATTTTTGACGGAAGGCAAAAGAAATGTTGTGGCCAGTATGCTGGTGAAGGACATCAGGGCGGCGGCCAGGATCGGCAAGCGGTAATCGAAACGGGATAGGAGCCCGGAGATCGCGGGACCAATCAGGAAGCCGAGTCCGAAGGCGATGCCGATTATGCCAAAGGATTTAGCGCGTTCTTCGGGCTTGGTGACGTCAGAAATGTAGGCCTGCGCCAGCGACAAGTTGCCCGCTGTCGCGCCATCGATGATACGGCCGAGGAACACCACCCACAGCGTCCCTGCAAGCGCCGTGATCAGGAACCCGATCAGTGTACCGATTTGACTAACGATCAGCAGCGGCTTGCGTCCCACGTGGTCCGACATGCGGCCCAGCAGCGGTCCCGAAAACAACTGGCACAGCGCGTAGACGCCCACCAGCCAGCCCACCTGCGACGGACTCGCGCCGAGTTTTTCCGCGTAGAACGGCAGCAGGGGGATCATAATCGTGAGCCCGAGGACGTCCACGGCGACGATAAGGAAGATGGGGAGAAGAGGAGACTTACGCAAACCTCTCTATCATCCCATGCTCTGCACGTACTTTCGTTCATGCTATCGTACCCATCGTGAAGACCGCGTTTCTCGCTTTGGCTGTCTCGCTTACCGCCATGGCGCAGACTCCGAACTTCGATTACGACCGGGCGAAGCCGTTGGACGTGCGCGTGGTCGGCACGGAGATGCGCGGTGGCGTTCGCATCGACGATATCTCCTTCGCCAATCTAGCCGGCGGACGCACGGCTGCCTATCTGGTGCTCCCGCGCGGCCAGGGGAAAACGGCTGGAGCGTTGTTCGTTCACTGGTTTAATCCGGAATCGCCGCTGTCCAATCGCAAGCAGTTTTTGGATGAGGCGGTGGAACTCGGGCGCGATGGCTTGACGTCGCTGTTGGTCGAGACACCGTGGTCCGATCCGCAATGGTATGACAAGCGCGATGTCACGCGCGATTACGAGAACTCGATTCAGGAAGTGAAGGAGTTGCGCCGCGCGCTGGACGTTCTGGCCGCCCAGCCGCGTGTGGATCGCAAGCGGCTGGCGCTCGTCGGCCACGACTTCGGTGCGATGTACGGGATCTTGATGGCGGCCTTCGAGAAACGCGTCTCCGCCGTCGCTTTGCAAGCTTTTGCCGGCCGGTTCGGCGATTGGTTCCTCTATAACCAGCGGCAGCTTACGGCGGAAGGACGGCAGCGCGTAATCGACCGGCTGGCTCCGCTCGATCCCGTGAAGTTTCTGGGCTGGCTGGGACCCACGCCGGTGCTCCTGCAATTCGCTGAGAAGGACTTCTATGTGCCGCGCGAGACGGCTGAAGAAATCTCCGCGGCGGTTCACGGTCCCAAGCAGGTTCTGTGGTACCAGGCCGATCATGGCCTGAACCAGCAGGCATCGCTCGACCGGCAGAAGTGGCTGCGCGAGGCGCTGAAATTGAAGTAGCATTCTTCCGCAACATTCTTCCGCTCGGGGTACGCATGGAGTATAGTGCTTAGACGAAGGAAGGAACATCATGACCAAACGATTTCTAGTTGCCGTCACCGCGTTTGGGCTGCTCGCCACCGTGGCTTCCGCCCAGGATGCAAACGCTGTTTTGCAGAAGGCCGCCACTGCCATGGGTGCCGCCAATTTGAATTCCATCCAATATTCCGCTAGCGGAAAGGCCGCATCGCTGGGGCAGAGCTACTTACCGACAGTTGCCTGGCCCACGCTGAACGTTACCAGCTATACGCGGACTATCGATTATCCCAGCCAGTGTTCGCGCGAGGAAATGGTGCGCACGCTCGAAAACCCGCCGGCCAAGGGGGGTGGCGCTCCGTTCGCGGGCGAACAGAAGCAGGTCAACATACTGTGCGGCGCTTACGCTTGGAACCAGCCCGGTAATGCGCCGCTACCGGCTCCGGGAAACGTGGAGGAGCGGCAGTTGCAGTTAGTGATGTCGCCGCAGGGCTTCGTGAAGCAGGCGATGATCAGCAACGCCACCGCTAAAAAAGGCAAAGGCGGCACGGACGTCTCGATTACCGCGGTAGGCAGGCTCAACGTGGTGGGCACCATCGACGGACAGGGCATGGTGACGAAAGTCGCGAGCTGGATGGCGAATCCGGTGCTGGGCGACATGCTGTTCGAAACCGATTACTCGGACTACAAAGACTTCAACGGCGTGAAGTTCCCCACCCATATCGTGCAGAGGCAGGGCGGCTACATGGTGCTGGAGTTAACCGTGACTGATGTGAAGCCGAACGTAGGTAACGCGGCGATCAAGGTGCCGGATGCGGTCCAAACGGCCACGGCCCCGCCGGTTCGTGTGGACTCGCAAAAGATGGCCGACGGCGTTTGGTTTATCGGCGGCGGTTCGCATAATAGTGTTCTGATCGAATACAAAGACTTCGTGGCTGTTGTGGAAGCGCCACTCAGCGAGGAGCGCTCGCTGGCGGTGATCGCCGAAGTGAAGAAGCTGGTGCCCAACAAACCGATCAGATATTTGATCAACACGCATCATCATTGGGATCATTCGAGCGGCATCCGCACTTACGTCGCCGAGGGCGCCACCGTCATTACCAGTGATGTGAACAAGACCTACTACGAGACTGCCTGGAAAGCGCCGCGCACGCTGAACCCTGACAATCTGGCAAAGAGTTCCAAGAAGGCGACCTTCGTTACCGTGAAGGATAAATATGAGTTGACCGATGGAACGCGCACGCTGGTTCTATATCACACCGATGGTGACAATCATAACGGCGCGATTCTGTTCGGCTACTTGCCTACGGAGAAGATTCTGATCGAGGCCGACGATTTCACACCGCCGGCGCCCAATGGTCCGGGACTGGTGCCGCTGGCGGCGCAGTTCGGCAATAACCTTTATGACAATATTCAGAGGCTGAAGCTGGATATTCAAACCATCGCTCCGCTGCATGGACGCGTGGTGCCGTTTACGGAAATGCCCAAGGCTCTCGGTAAAGGGTAACGGATGCGCTTACAGAGAGTGATTTATTGCGGGATTGTTTTTGCGGTATTGGCCGTGGCGCAATCTGCTGCGCTGCAGGACTACAAGACGATCACAGCCGAGCGGCTTACCAAGCCGGACGACGGCGATTGGACCATGATCCGGCGCACTTATGACGGTTGGGGCTTCAGTCCGCTGTCGCAGATCACTCCGGACAACGTGCAGCGACTGCAGCCGGCGTGGGTGTTCGCAACCGGCGTGAACAGCGGTCACGAGGCCGCGCCACTCGTGAATAACGGGGTGATGTTCGTGGCTACACCGCAAAGCCAGGTGCTGGCGATCGACGCCTCCACCGGCAACCTCTTGTGGCGCTATCGAAGGCAGTTACCGGCGGGTGCGATCGTGCCGCACCAAACCAGCCGCGGAGTCGCGCTCTATGGCGATAAAGTATTCTTCGCAGCCGGCGACGCGACGCTGGTGGCCATCGACGCCAAAACTGGCAAAGAGGTCTGGACAAAAAGCGTGGCCGACAACCAGACCGGATACTACATGACGCTCGCGCCGTTGGTCGCCGGCGGCACTGTGATGGTGGGCGCGTCCGGCGGTGAGCTGGGCATCCGCGGATTCGTCGCGGGCTTTCAAGCCGACACCGGCGAAGAGTTGTGGAGAACTTACACGGTACCGGCGCCGGGAGAACCGGGCAGCGAGACGTGGCCTAAGGGCGACCAGTGGAAGAACGGTGGCGGCTCGGTGTGGGTCACTGGAAACTACGATCCGGTAACCAACCTGGCCTATTGGGGCGTCGGCAACGGCGGGCCATGGATGGGCGACCAGCGGCCGGGTGACAACTTGTATGTTTCCTCCACCATCGCGATCGATGTGGCGACTGGGAAAATCAAAGGGCATCATCAGTACGATCCGAATGAATCCTGGGACTGGGACGAAGTGTCGCCGCCGATTCTGGTCGACTATCAACGCAACGGGAGAACCGTGAAGGGCTTGATCGATGTGGCGCGCGACGGTTATCTGTGGTTTCTCGAACGCACCGACGGGGCGATCAAGTTCGTCGATGGGACTCCGTTCGTGAAGCAGAATGTGTACAAGAGTCTGGACCCCAAGACCGGGCGTCCCGAAGTCGATCCCGACCGCAAACCGGGCACCGGCAAGACCGCGGACTTTTGTCCTTCGCTGTGGGGCGGCAAGAATTGGCCCCCCATTGCGTTTAGTCCGCAGACACGGATGATCTACATTCCGGCGAATGAGAATCTATGCATGACCAGCACCGGTGAGAAGGTGGAGTACACTCCCGGCGGCCGGTTTTTGGGTGCCCGAACCCAGTTGACGGTGGCTCCGGGAGCCGATCACATCGGCGAAGTGCAGGCCTGGAACGTCGACACCGGCAAGCGAGTGTGGACCCACACCTACGCGAACTCGCAGAACTGGGGACCGATGCTCGCGACGGCCGGGGGGTTGGTGTTTAGCGGCGGTACCAACGATCGCATGTTCCACGCCTTCGACGCCATGAGCGGAAAACTTTTGTGGGAGTTCCCCACCAGCTCCGGCATCACCGGGCAACCGGTATCGTTCGCGGTGAACGGCAAACAGTACATCGCCGTGCAATCGGGCTGGGGCGTGGACGCGCGCTCCATGCAGGCGGTGCTCAATACGCTGATCCCCGGCAAGTATCCAGAAGTGCCGGAGGGCGGCGCTATCTGGGTATTCGCGGTCAAGTAACTATTTTTTCGCGCTGCCGGCGGGATCGCGCACGCGCTTGTTGAACGATTCCTCTTCCGAGGGTGCGCAGAAGATTTCCGCCACCTCGGTCTTGGGTTCCAGCTTGAACATCTTCTTGTCGCTTACCCAAGGCTTGGTGTAAGTCTTCGGGTCGGTGAGCGTCATCGTGAGTTCCAAGGTGTCGCGGCTCACACGGCGGTAGCGCTCCTCAAGACGCATCTCGTCACTGTGCGGATCGCCGAAGTGATCGAGCCAAGTCTTCTCCGTGAAACCGTTGGACTCGACGACGAACGCGTCGCCATCCCAGCGGCCCACCGAGTATCCCAACCAGCGCGAATCGAGATCGGGATCGTTGGACAACTTGCGGCCGTCGGTCCAAATGGTGCGCCAGACGTGGCCCCATTCGAAGAACTGCAACATGCGATCTTTCGCCGGCAGCATTTCAATGGTGGTGGTGCCGCCGTAGAACAGCAGGCGCGGAATGCCCAGGGGATCGCACTTGCCTTGCGGATCGTTCCCCACCGCGGGCGGGACCTGTCGCGCGCCGTAGGAGGGTTTGTTGGCGTCGAAGCGAGCCTTGCCCCAGGCCGTCATCGGGGGCGTTTCCGCACTGAAAGTTAAAACCCGTCCTGTCCACCGCCACACGCCTGATAGATCATGCGGATCCTGAACTTGTGCGTGAGCGGAATTGGCCAGGACTCCGATTCCGAGGGCAACGACTGTAAAGGTTCGCATTTCAGTTCCCGGGGATCGCTCGATCGAATTCTTTGCCGTCGGCAAGCGTCAGCTTGACCAGCACTCCTACCGGCGCTCCCGTCTTGGCGGGCGCAAGGATCACCGTGACCGGGTCACCAGGTTTCAGCAAGTGTTTCGTCCAGCCTTCTCGCGCCAGCACACCGGGACTGCCTGTTTCGGCCGCCCAGTTCACAGTCTTGCCGCTGTCGTCGGCGGCGTCGAAATAGATCTGGACATGTGGATTGGACCATGCAAACTCGGTGACCGTTCCTTTGAACGTCATGCGCTTCGTTAAGTCATAGGACGCATTGGTCCCGTGATGCGCAAAAGCCAGCGTCGCGACCGCAAACAAGCAAGCTCGAGTGATCATGCGAACCGTATCATATCTCACCGGCCGATCCGTGGAAAGCGCTTTTCTGGCGGCGAATCAAATCCAAAATCCATCCGCCAGCGTAGATCCCTTTGAAAGGATCTTACCCATGAAAATGAAACCCCTCGCACTGCTACCGCCCTTGGCGGTCCTGGCGATGTTGCTGGCGCCGCCCGCCCAGCTCTTCGCCTCCAGCCACCGCGAAGCGCCCATCACGGCTCTCGACCAGAAGGCCGACATCACTGATTGGTACGCCTTTGTCAGCCCGGAGCATCCCGATCATGTCGTGATGATCTTGAATGTCGACCCGTTCCTGGAGCCTGCCAACGGTCCTAACTACTTCCCGTTCGACCCCAACATCCTTTATGAAATGAAGATCGACAACGACCACGACGGCAATGAAGACATCACCTTCCAGTTTCGTTTCACCACGCAAATCCGCCAGCCCGGAGTCTTCACCGGATTCGTGGGGAACCTGGCGGGGATTCCGGCCATCACGGCGCTCGACGGCGCGGGATCGGAAGGCTTCAGCCTCCGCCAGACTTACACCATCACGATGGTTACCAAGCACGGCCGTCAGGCGATCGGGCAAGGACAGACACTCTTCGCCGTCCCCAGCAATGTCGGGCCGCGCACCATGCCGGATTACAACGCGCTGCGCGCCCAGGGAATCTACAATCTGCCCAACGGGATTAGCGTATTCGCGGGCACGGTCGCCGATCCTTTCTTCATCGATCTAGGCGCGGCGTTCGATTCTCTGAACTTCCGCTCGGCGGTTGGCGGCGGCGTGCTGAGCGCGAGCGTGGATGCCGACGATCACCATAACTATGCTCCCAATACGCTGGCTGGCTATAACGTGAACAGTATCGTTCTCGAGGTTCCCATCTCGCTGCTCACGGTGGACGGTAAGATGCACGCGGCTGGCGATAAAAACGCCGTGATCGGCACCTATGGCACCACTTCGCGGCCGCGCGTCACCGTGCTGCGCGACTCCACTACCAATCTGGCCGGCGGTTTTTCGCAAATACAGCGCGAGGGCAATCCGCTGATCAACGAACTGATCATCGGCACGGGTTCCAAGGATCGTTTCAGCACCGAAGATCCGTCGAACGATAGCCAGTTTGCGAACTTCTTCTTGAATCCGCTGTTGGCGCAGATTTTCGGCTCCATCGGAATTCCGGTGCCTCCCGCGCCCCGTATGGATTTGTTGCCGCTGGTGCAATACAACGCTCCCATCTGCCCCGGCTGCGGTCCGCAGGACGCCGGGCCGATCGCCGATTTGATGCGTTTGAATACCGGCATTCCTCCCACGCCTTTCGCCATGGCCAAGCGCTTGGGCTTCCTGGCGGGCGATAACGCCGGCTATCCCAACGGGCGCCGTCCTCTCGACGATGTCGTGGATATCTCGGCACGCGCGGTGGCTGGTATTTTGGCGGATCCGAAATACAACACTCCGATTGGCGATGGCGTGAACACGGCGGCCACGCCGCTGCCTTCTACCTTCCCCTTCGTCGCGCCGGCTTATAGCGGACGCGACAGCGTGCACGGTGCTGGTCCCGGTCAGCCGGGATGCAGCGGGCAAATCGGCAACGTCTGTCCGAACTAGTGAGTGAAATGAGGAAAACTCAATGAGGAAAACCATGAACCATTCATTGGCGATTTGCACACTGAGTGTTCTAGCTTCCGTGGCGGTCTGTGCCCAAACGGCGCAGACCGCCGCTGCGATGTCGCCAGCGGAAATCAGTATTCAGAAGGCTGAAGCACAGATCGCCAAGCAGCCGAATCACGTTCCTTATTACGCTAGCCTTGCGATGGCGTATGCGCGGCGCGCCCGCGAAACTTCCGACGTCGCCTACTACGCGAAGGCGGAAGAGACGCTGGAGAGATCGTTCAAAGTAGCGCCCGATAACTTCGACGCGCTGAAGGTCAGAGCGTGGCTGCTGCTGGGCCGCCACGAGTTCGCCAAGGCTCTGGAAGCCGCAACGGTCTTGAATAAGCGTGTTCCGGACGACATCACCGTTTACGGGTATCTGGCGGACGCCAACGCGGAACTCGGCAACTATGATGCCGCCGTCAAGGCAGCGCAGTGGATGCTGAACATCCGGCCCGGCAATGTCGCAGGTCTCACGCGCGCGGCGTATTTGCGGGAGTTGCACGGCGATCTTTCGGGCGCGATGGATCTCATGCACATGGCCTACGATTCGACACCGTTTCAGGAAGCGGAGGACCGCGCCTGGCTGTTGACGCAGATCGCGCACCTGCAATTGCTGTCAGGCAATGTGCTGGAAGCCGAGACTTACGCCACCGGCGCGCTGGGACTGTTCCCGAATTACCACTACGCACTGGGGACGCTGGCGCAAGTCCGGATTGCCCAAAATCGTTATGACGACGCGGTCGCGCTGCTCGAAAAACGCTACTCGGCGGCGCCGCACGCGGAGAATCTGTTCGCCCTCGCCGAGGCGCTCGATCGTGCAGGACGCAAAGACGACGCCGCCAAAGCGTTCGCCGAGTTCGAACAAAAGTCT
>Ga0207703_10004998_pt1 | contig 10759 bp, 8 predicted proteins | sample KBSSwiS12_FD_184304 | JGI IMG/M metagenome (GOLD analysis project Ga0207703, IMG submission 184304) | Switchgrass rhizosphere microbial communities from Kellogg Biological Station, Michigan, USA - KBS Switchgrass S1-2 (SPAdes) (version 2) | ecosystem: Host-associated > Plants > Roots >... | reverse complement strand
CGGAGGAATCGGTTCCGCGAAACCGGTTGATCCAGTCTCTTGCGTTAATCACAGTCTTGTCTCCGATGCTGATGATCTTCGCCATTCGTGGCCAGGAGAGACTCCAGGTTCAGTTGGGGACCTTCGATTTCGCGTGGTGGTGGACCAGCATTCGTTACATGTTAGTTTGCTATGAGATGGCGTTGATGGGGCTGGTGATGACCTTGAGGTGGGATTCGTTGTTCCCAGATCGACGCGATTACCTGATCCTCACACCCTTCCCGATCTCCGGCCGGCGACTATTCCTGGCAAAGACCGTCGCAGTGAGTGTCATTCTCATATTGTTTGCAGTTGCTGCAAACGCGGTCTTGATGGTGCTGATTGGATTTATAGAGCCTAGCGCCCTCGTGGGTCACGTAGTCGCGGTTGTGGGCGCATCCTTATTCGCTATCTTGTTTTTTATGGCGTTACATGGAGTTCTCATGAATCTGTTACCCACGAACACGTTTCGGAGAGTTTCTCCGTCCGTTCAGATGGTGGCTATCGCGCTGCTCATCACGGTTCTGCTGGTGCTACCTCTCTTCGGCGCTATCCTCAGGCCCCTCGCGGTGGCCAATAATTCGCTGCTCGATTACTTTCCGCCCGTATGGTTTCTCGGGATATACGAACTATTGGCTCCATCCGGGACTCCACTTCCCGAAATGACAACGTGGGCCGGAAGGGCCGTGACGATGACGGGTTTGACAGCGCTTCTGGTCATGATCTGTTACGCAATCGGTTACCGGCGCCATTCCCGGAAGGTTCTGGAAAGCTTCGATACCGTCGCTCAACCTTCCCGATGGTGGTCGCGGATGGGAAGGAAAGCGCAGCATTCTGTGCTTAGTACGACGGCTTACCAACGTGCTGCCTTTGATTTCATAGGAAAAATTTCGGATCGAAGTCCCAAGCATCGCATCTCTGCCGCGTCTTTTGCAGGGCTCGGAATTGCTCTGACTCTGTCCTCATTGTTCGTCATCGATCGCCGTCTGGAATTTCCGATTCGCCTATCGGCCTCGGGAATATTGGAAGCTCCCGCGGTCCTGTCGTTCCTGCTTGTGGTTGGGTGGAGGTCGACTTTCAGCGTTCCTTACGAGCTTGCTGGGAACTGGATCTTTCAAATGACAAGCCGGACGGGCGCTGCGGATTTTCGAAAGGCCATTCGGAAGTGGCTGTTCGTCTGCCGTGTAATTCCTCTCTATGTCTTAGTGGCATGCTTCGAGTTTGCATGCTTCGATGGAAGTGTCGCTGTAACTCATCTGGTGTTTGATCTCGTCACGACCGCATTCCTCATCGAGGCCTTCTTTTTCGATTTTCGTAAGGTTCCTTTTACATGTAGTTATCTGCAAAGCAAGCTTCAACTCGCTGTCTACGCTGTGGCATACCTGTTTGCGTTTACCACCTATACGTCGCTGATGGGGGAGTTGAAAGCGTGGGTCTCGGCGGATTCTCAGCACCTCGTGAACTTTGCCGCCGTTTCCTCGATTCTCTTCGGGGTCATCCTGATTTATCGGTCGGTGACGGGAGCGGAAAGGTCCCGATTCGTCTACGAAGACCGCGAGCCGGTGATTCAGCAATTGGATTTGTCGTAAGGCTCGTCGTTCCTGCAGTCGAATAAAGGATGGGCCTGGCGCGCAGAACAGCTATACGGCGCTTCTGTCGTGCGTGGGAAGCGACGTGGTACTCTGCGAATACCTGATGCCACCACGAATCTTCATCAGCTACAGGAGAGACGACGCGGCGGGTGACGCGGGCCGTCTTGCCGATCACTTGAACCGCCGCTTCGGCGAAGGGCAGGTCTTTCTCGACATCGACGCGATCGATCCTGGTGTGGATTTCGTGCGGGCTCTACAGTCATCGCTACGCGAGACCGCCGCTGTCCTTGTCGTGATCGGGCAGCGATGGACTTCGGCCGCGGATAGCGCGGGGGCGCGTCGGCTGGACAATGCGAAGGACTTCGTCCGTCTGGAAGTGGAGGAATCGCTCGCTCGAGACATCCCCGTCATCCCTGTGCTGGTGCAGGGCGCGGCAATGCCGAAGCCAGAGGATCTGCCGTCTTCCATGGCATCGCTCACGACACGACAGGCGGTGACACTCGATTACGCGGAGTTCCACGACGACGCGAATCGGCTGTGCGATCACCTGGAGAAGATGATCGGACTCAAGAGAGTCTCGCCGCTGTCGGCAACAAAACGTTGGTTGCCGGTGGTAGTACTCCCTGTTCTGGCACTTGGGCTGGCCGGCTATTTCGCGACCCGCACGCCAGGGCGGATAGAGACCGGGACGTCGACCGGCGGTTCTGCTGCGACGAAAGCCGTGGAAGCCCCCGTCAAAACGACCGAATCCGAAGACTTGCACGGGGCCGAAGGCCTGGTGGCGACAGCCGAAGCCCAACGGCACCGCAATCAGTATGACGAAGCGCTGGCAACACTGGCGCGAGCGCGTGACCTTGCACCGTCCTCTGATGCCGTCCGGAAAGCACAAGAGGACGTCGCGATGGAGTGGATTCGCAACGTTCGGGTTGAAAACGACAAAACGTCGTTCGGTGACGCGATCAAGCCGGCGCTTGCGGTGGTCGATGCCGCTCTTCCGTCGGCCATGGGCACGCGTCGCGCAGATCTTCTTGCGCATCAAGGTTGGGCAACGTTCCTCTTGTGGCGTGACGGCGATCGCCGCCTGAATCCTGGCGAGACATATCGGGAAGCCTTGTCGATCGATCCGGGGAATCCCTATGCCAATGCGATGTTGGCGCACTGGAGGCTTTTTCAGGATTCGGACGACGTAGCCGCCGCGGTGAGTCTCTTTGAGATGGCGGTGAGATCCGGACGCGCGCTCGATGCTGTTCGAACCTTACAGTGGGCGGCATACGGCAACGCGAGCAACCCTGCCGCAGATGTTCAGCGCGTACTGCTTGCCGATGCGATGCGGCGAGCGGGCGAGCGTGTCAATATGAGGCAGGCGCAAGCGCTATGGGGCCCGTACTACTTTGCCACGCCGGTCTCTCACGAAAAGGAACGCGACACGCTGCTGGCTGCCTTAGCCCCTGACGACCACATCAACACTCTGCGCTGGGCATTCGACGAGTACGCAGGAAAGGAAGAGTTCCGTCTGCGGACCATCCGCTTCTACACCGCGCTCCTCAATGCAAAGGCAGGTCGCAAGGATCAAGCCATAACCGAACTGCAAGCGCTGAATAAGGAGATGGGCCAGGACGGCATGAGCGGCTCGCTGCAGCAGGCCGTCGTGGCTGCGCTGAAGCAACTCCGGCCTCGATGAGGTTTCCCGAAGCATGAACTGGCTGCTATCGGCCGACACCCAGCGCATCAGCAACGCGGTTGATGTAGTTGAACCAGGACGCGATCAACGTGATTTGGAGTATGGCTCGGTCGTCGAATCCCTCGTTTCGCAACCGTTCGTGGTCCTGCGGGCCGATCTGCGTTGCATCTTTTGTGAGCTGTACAATGTAATCCAGCATCGCGCGCTCAGCATTTGTGATGGGAGCGCGTGTGTAGTCCTCTTCGAGCGCTCGGACCAACGCCTCGTCCAGTGTCACCCGACGCAGAAACTCTGCGTGAGATTCGATTCAATAGTGGCACCTGTTTGTGACCGACACCACGGTCGCGATCATCTCATGGTGGCGTCGGTTGAGGGGTAGATCGGGAGACATCATTGCGCCGAACGCGGCGAATGAGTGGTAGAGTGCCTCCGGAATAAGGCTGTGTGACGCAACTATCTGTGACGTATCGTCGCTCGGATGCACAGGCGTTGCGTACTCGATCGGATAGAGAGCCTTCTGTGCCTCGATAGCTTTGCGGAGTTCGTCGTTTGCTTCCGCCGGAACGGTCTTTATCCAGGCCATTATGTTGTCCTCGCCGCGTGATTATCGCCCAATTCTACTTCACCGCTTCGAACAAACGCTCATCGAGAGGACTACCTGCCATGGGGCCGTAGTCATTGCGATATTGCCGCGTATGCGGTGCCGCAACGTGCGCGTCGAACGCCTGCCGGTTTCGCCATGCTTCGATAATAGTGAAGTGGTTCGCGCGCATCGTGTGTTGGTAGATATCGAATCGGAGATTGCCGTCATCTTTGCGGCTGTCTTCGGCAAAACGCTGCAACATCATCGGTAACTGCGGCGTCGGCGAGGCGTCCACGTGCGTGATAACGTAAAGCGTCTGATTGTTCGTCTGCCCGTGCGGAGCCACTGTCAACACCTTATAAGGACGTCGATCGACGTCACTCACGCGAATAGGCTCCAGCGCATCCGTAAACCGATTCTGCACGGCAGAGTCGCGCTTGTCGAATGCAGCCGGGTCCCGCCATGTCTCAAACATCAGGAAGTGACCGGGGCGATCCATTTGTTCAAATGATTCGACACTTATAAACCCGTCCTGATTGCGAGATGCCGCGGCATAGGCCTTTATGGCTGCCACTGCGGACGCTCTGGCATTGTTCGTGGACATAACCTCGAAATAGGACACGCCATGAAACGTTGATGGAACGGATGGAGCCGGCTGCGCCTGTGGGCTAACAAGCGTGGTTGCGATCATCGTCAACAGCGAAACGAATGTCGTCATGATGCCTCCTCGCGCCCTAGGATATGCGGAGAGAATAGATTCCTCAATTCCCGCAATTCGGGAATTGAGTCGTGCGCTTCGTGGCGATAAGCTGCAGGCTGCATTTAGGGAGCACGCATGTCGAAATCGAAGGGATCGGTGGGTCGCCGCGGTTTCCTCACGGGAGCCGCCGTGACAGCGGCGGGAATGGTCGGCGCGGCGAAAGGTCTAGCGCAGCAGGAACTGCATCCGGCAGAACCCGAAGCAGGAGGCTCTGTCGAAGTTGCCGGCAACGAAAAACCGGGATCGGACTTCATGGTCGACGTCCTCAAGACGCTCGGTATGGAATATTGCGCGGCGAATCCGGGTTCCAGTTTTCGCGGTCTTCAGGAGTCCATCGTCAACTATGGCGGCAATCGGAGTCCCGAATGGTTGACGTGTTGCCACGAGGAGTCCTCGGTTGCGATGGCGCACGGGTACGCTAAGATCGAAGGCAAGCCCATGATGGTGATGGCCCATGGAACTGTCGGCCTTCAACACGCGTCGATGGCTGTCTATAACGCGTATTGCGACCGTGTGCCGGTCTACATCATCCTCGGCAATATTCTCGACATCAATTTCAGACGCGGCAATGCCGAATGGGTTCATAGCGTCCAGGATGCTGCGTCGATGGTTCGCGACTACATCAAGTGGGACGACACGCCGGTGAGTCTCGGGCATTTTGCCGAGTCTGCGGTGCGTGCCTACAAGATCGCGATGACACCACCCTACGAGCCCGTGGTGATCGTCGCCGACGGCGTGTTGCAGGAAGAGCCACTGGTGGAAAAAGGCCTTCGCATTCCGAAGCTGGTCATGAGCGCGCCACCTCAGGGGGATTCCTCCGCCGTTCAGGAAGCCGCTCGAATGCTGGTGGCTGCCGAAAATCCGATGATCGTCGCCGGTCGAGTCGCCCGCACGCCTCGAGGAATTGAATTGCTTGTGGAGTTGGCCGAGACCTTGCAGGCCACAGTCAAAGACCAGCGGCTTCGCATGAATTTCCCAACCTCGCATCCGCTCTATGGGGATCCGGGACAGTTACCTCTGTCTCCGAATGTTTCCGAGGCGGACGTCATTCTCGGGCTCGAGGTTCAGGATCTCTGGGGCGCCACGCATCAGATGACGCCTTTGAACCGTTTCGGTATGGAGTCGCGGCCCACGACAAAGAACGGGGCGAAGATCATTTCGATTTCTGCCGTCGAGCTGAATCACAAATCCAACTATCAGGATTTCGGCCGTTACGTCGAAGCGGATCTCGCAATCACGGGCGATGCCGAGGCGACATTGCCCGCGTTGATCGAAGCCGTGAGGAAAGGTCTAACCGGGGATCGCAGGCGTATTTTGCAGGAGCGCGGCACGAAAATCGCGGAAGCCGGCCGCCAATGGAGACAGCGGCATCGAGAGACCGCGGGTGTGGGTTGGGATGCAAGCCCCATCAGCACCGCTCGTCTTTCTGCGGAGTTGTGGGCGCAAATCCGCAATGAGGATTGGTCGCTCGTGTCATGGGATCGCATGCTGAGTTCATGGCCTACGCGATTATGGAATTTCACCAAACCGTATCACTGCATTGGAACCCACGGAGGGTCCGGCATCGGTTATGGCGCACCCGCGGCAATCGGAGCGGCGTTGGCGAACAAGAAGCACGGCCGGTTAACCATCAATATTCAGAATGACGGCGATCTGAACTACGCGCCTGCCGTCTTATGGACTGCAGCTCATCACAAGATTCCGTTGTTGAACATCATGCACAATAACCGTGCGTATCATGAGGAGCGGATGTATCTCCAGATTCTCGGCGCAAAGTTCAATCGTGGAATTCAGACTTCCGACATCGGTACGGCGCTCGATAATCCCAACATCGACTACGCGTCGATCGCGAAAGGCTATGGCCTGTATGCCGAAGGTCCAATCACCGATCCAAAGGATCTCGCCCCCGCGATTCGCCGCGGCATTCAGCGCGTGAAGTCCGGTGAGCCGGTGTTGCTTGATGTCGTGACGCAGCCGCGATGAGGCCGAGGGTTGTGAAAGCTGCCATTCTCATTCTCTCCTTGCTGACGATGGTGGCTTCTGCGCAGACGAAGCCTGGAGATACCGCCAGGGGGAAAACTACCTTCATACAGAACGGTTGTTACCAGTGTCACGGTACGGTTGGACAAGGCGGACTGGCGGGACCGCGTCTCGCGCAAACCAGATTGACGCTCTCGGGATTTACCGCTTATGTGCGCAATCCGAATCCTGGGAATATGCCGCCATATCGCGTGAAAGTGATGAGCGACCAGGAACTCGCCGACGTTTTCGCGTACCTGCAGTCGGTGCCACCGCCAGTGCCGGCCGCAAACATTCCAATCCTTAATGATGGCCGGTGAGCACATCGCTCAAATTCTGGCTTCGCGGTGTAACCGCCTCACGCGCAACTTCGACGGGTAGGAATCCCGCCGATCCGGCGTGATGTCTCACAATCCTGTCGGGCACCCGTACATGCCGTACATGCTCGGGCCTTGAACTCCTTACATCTAGCGCCTTATACTCGCGACCTCCCGCGAAGCTCATGGCTAACGTATTCCTCAGTTACCGGCACGAGAACGACGAGCATCGCGCCCGAGTGCGCGACTTGGCTCTCCGGCTCGAAAACGCGGGCGTCACCGTCGTTCTCGACCAGTTCGCGCAGGAGCGCGAGTTCAACGGAGGCGGGCCGCCGGAGGGGTGGCCACAATGGAGCACCGCGCAAGCCGGCAGCCCGGATCACAAGGTGCTGATCGTCGGCACTCCAGCCTGGTTCAAGGTGTTCAATCGGACGGAGGTGCCGGGGACGGGGCTCGGTGCCGCTGCTGAAGCCGGGGTGATCATGCAGCGCCTCTACAACGCCGGCTTCGTTACCGCCGACATCCGTATTGTCTTTCTGATCGATCTTGATCAGTCCATCGTGCCGCTGGAACTGCAGCGGTATCACCGTTTCTCCGATCCGGCCGATTTCGCGGACCTCGCGCGCTGGCTAACGGGAAGCGCGCCCGCCGAGCATCCGGTCGAGGAGTGGCCGGCGAGGGCGCCTGCATTCTCATGGGTGATGGCGGACCACGACGTCGCGCGGCAGGCTTTCAATCAGCTCATCATGCGGGATCCGCCGTTTCGCTACCTGCCGGTCCGCGGCCAGAGCGGCACGGGTAAGAGTCACATCACGCGCCAGTTCCTCGGCAACGCGCTGCGGTGCACCGGACTGGCGTGCGGGCGATTCGACTTCAAGGGTATCGCCGATGCGGACGGCGAACTGCAGCGTTTCATTCAGAACCTCGAAGTAACTGTGCCTCCCACCGCCACGACCCTCTCGCGGCAGCTGGACGCTGTGCTCAGTGCGCTCATTGCGCGCAAGCAGCCCGCTCTTTTAATCTTTGACACATTCGAGGCCTCGGCATCGCTGGATCGCTGGGTAAACGAAACACTGCTCGTCGCCCTCATCCGTCAGAAGTGGTTGCGCGTCGTCACAGCAGGGCAGAAGGTTCCCGAGCCCGACGGTGTTGCTCCCTGGAGCGCCGAAGCCAGCCGCACTGTCGTTCTGACGTTGCCGGAACCGACAGACTGGCTCAATTTCGGAAAGGGCTTCAAGCCCGGCCTGACGCTCGAACAAGTGCAGACGGCGCATCTCCTTGCTAAAGGCAACAGCGCGTTGTTGTACCAACTGCTGGGACCGGATACGTAGCCATGGGCTTCGGCGATCTTCTCACACAGCAGCTCAAGGTGTTGGCGGAGGCCGCGGGCGACCCAGCGCAGCTCGCGCTGGCCACGGTCGACTTGGCCCACCCATCGCTGAGTGAAACCGAGCGCAACCGTCTGAAGGCTGGGCTCGAGGCAGCGGCGGTTCCCCACTGGGTCGACGAACCGCTGCTCGGCGCGATGATCGGTGCGTCCGTCGAGGAGAGCACGCAGCAGCTAGCCCGGCTCCGGTCACTGCGGGTCATCGAGCCGTTCCCCGCGCGTGGCTTTGGGGCGGTCAATGTACACCAGGCGAGCCGCAGGGCCCTGCGTGAGAAGCTTCGCAGGCAGGCACCGGAGCGCTTTGTCGTCCTATCCGCTAACGCGCGGGTGGCGCTCCTGGTGCGAAAGGAGCTGGTGTGTCGCATTGAGGCGCTGTATCACCTATTCGCGATCGATCAGGAGGCCGCAGCGACAGAGTGGGAGCGAATCGATCGCGAGATTATCCACCCCGTCGAGAAGGAGACGTTGGCAGCTGCCTTGGACGAACTGCTCGCCGAGGGCTGGCTCACGAATACCGGCAAGGCCGTCGCGCTAATCGCGCGCGGCTACGTCCGCCTGAACAACGGCGAGTACCCCCAGATCGAGGCGCCGGCCCGCGAGGCTATCGCCCTCGCCGAGCAGGCGGGCCGGGAAGGGCTGATGGCCTTCGCTCAGTGTTTACTTGGGGAGGTGCTTGCCGCACGGGCTGACACGAAGGAGGCCGCGGCCCTCTTCCGGTCAGAGCTCGTTATTCTCGAGCGGCTGCGCCGCCGCGATCCGCGCCTCATCACATGGCGGCGGGAAATCGCGGTCGCCCATTCGAAAATTGCCGACGTGCAGGAGGACGAAGGGCAAATCGATGGTGCCCTGAAGTCGATGCGCAATGGCCTCGCGATGTTGAAGAAGCTGCTAAAGGAGAATCCCGGAGACGTCGATCTGCAGCGTGAAGTGGCGGCGTCCCAGGCTCGCGTCGCCGACTTGCTTCACGCGCAGTCGAAAGACGGGCACGCCATCCGAAACTATCGTCTCGCGCTGGCGACCTATGCACAACTCACCAAGCGTGACCCGACGAACTCCGACTGGCAGCGTGACCTGGCCAATGCACACCTCGAGATCGGCAGCGTCCTGGCCGGTCGGAATGAGGCTGAGGGGGCGCTGCAGGCCTTTCGCAATGCACTGCCGATCTTCGAGCGCGTTGCCGAGCTTGATCCCACCAACGCCGACGTGCAGCGCTCCATTGCGATCTCGCAGTCCTGGCTGGGGACGACGCTGCGCGACCAGGGAAAGCCGGAGGAGGCAATGCCGTACCTCGAGAAGTACGTCGCCATTCTCGGGCACCTCAGCGCCGAAGATGAACGCAACGCCAGCCTCCTGCGCGATCTGGCAACGGGGCAGTGTAACCTCGCCATCACGGCAGCCAAGCTGGGACGCACCGATGAAGCCCAGAAGGTGCTTCGCACCGCAGAAGAGCAGATGCTCCGAGCGATCGAGATGGCGCCGACGGTAACGAAGTGGCGAGAGGATCTTGCGAATATCCGGAGCTGGATCGAGAATCCGACAGGCTGACCCCGCGTTTGCGTCGTCACCCCGTCAATGCCGTACGTAACTTTCCCAGCCACCGACATACCCTCTTGTGATCGCGGAACTTCAACTCTTGCACCCCGCACCTCGCACTGAGCGAAAGCAAACCCTGTATGAAGCCGCAGACTTTTTTGTTACTGTTGTTGGTTTTACACTGAGGCCAACAAGGTTTATTGATGAGCACGCCGAAGGGAAACGTTCCCGACATCGAGACGATTAAGAGTCAGGCTTACAGGCCCAAGCGGGCCGTGATTACGGCTGGAATGCCGTATGCCAACAAACCACTGCATCTCGGTCATCTCGCAGGTGTCCACGTCCCCGCTGATATTTATGCGCGATGGATGAGAATGTTGATCGGCGCGGAGAACGTTCTCTTCGTCTGCGGGTCGGATGATCATGGCTCGATCAGTGAGATCGGCGCCATCGAAGCCGGAAAGTCCGTGCGCGACTTTATTGATGGCATGCATAAGGAACAGCGCGCGACGCTTGACCGATATGCCATCAGCCTCGATACGTACTCCGGAACCTCCAGGCCGGACTGCTTTCCGATTCAGAAGGCTCTTGCCGATACGTTCATTCGCAAGTTGTACAAGAATGAAATGCTGGAAAAGCGTGCGAGCCTTCAGTGGTTCGACCCCAAGAGCAATCGATTTCTCCAGGATCGCTTTGTGCGGGGGAAGTGTCCGAACCCCAAATGCGCCAACGAAAACGCCTATAGCGACGAGTGCGACAGCTGCGGTTCGCGCTATGAGCCCAGCGAACTGATCAATCCTCGAAGTGCGATCAGCGACGGAATTCCAGTACTGCGAGAAACGCTGCACTGGTGGCTCGACATGTGGAAG
>Ga0207703_10004997_pt1 | contig 10759 bp, 10 predicted proteins | sample KBSSwiS12_FD_184304 | JGI IMG/M metagenome (GOLD analysis project Ga0207703, IMG submission 184304) | Switchgrass rhizosphere microbial communities from Kellogg Biological Station, Michigan, USA - KBS Switchgrass S1-2 (SPAdes) (version 2) | ecosystem: Host-associated > Plants > Roots >... | reverse complement strand
TTGGCGTGGCCCAGGGCCTGAGCGTCTTGTCCTTCGACTTGAAGGACGCGATCTGCGCGCGATAGCTCTCGGTCAAATCGACGTCGTCCCAGCCATTGAGCAATTGATTGCGGCTGACCGGATCGATTGTGAACGCAAAGGAAATGCCATTGCCGTCTACCGTTTGCTTGTCGAGATCGACGGTGATCGGCTGTGACGGCCTCTCGCGTACCAGCGTGGCAAGCTTCTCGATGTCTGCTTCTGCGGCGACGGCAGTCAGGAGCCCGTTCTTCACGGCATTCTGCGAGAAGATGTCACCGAAGGAGGGCGCGACCACGCAACGGAAGCCGTGGTCGTAGAGCGCATAGACTGCCGCCTCGCGCGATGAGCCGCCGCCGAAATTTCGCCCCCCTAGCAAAATCTTCGCGCCGCGATAGGCCTCATTGTTGAACGCGAAATCGTCGCGCGGCTTGCCATTCGCGTCTAGCCGCACATCGTCGAACAGCACCGTTCCGAGTCCCTTCGAACGCGGCCATTTCAAGTAACGCGCCGGCAGAATCTGGTCGGTGTTCAGGTTCGGCAGCGACAGCGGGCAGGCCGTTGCGATGAGGCGAACGAATTTGTCCATCGGCGCCTCTACGCTTTCCGTCCGGCGAGCAAAGGCCGGACGTCGGCAAGATGGCCGGTGACCGCCGCTGCCGCGACCATGGCCGGCGACATCAGATGCGTGCGCGCGCCCGGTCCCTGCCGGCCGCGGAAATTCCGGTTGGTGGTCGAGGCGCAGCGCTCACCGGACGCCACCAGGTCACCGTTGATGCCGACGCACATCGAGCAGCCTGAATCGGCCCACTCGAGGCCGGCGTCGCGGAAAATCTTGTCGAGACCTTCCTGCTCGGCTTGCCGTTTGACCGACGACGATCCCGGTGAAACCAGGCCGGGCACTTTACTGACGCGGCCGCTAAGCACCGCGGCGGCCGCGCGCAAATCCTCGATGCGCGAATTGGTGCACGAGCCGATGAAAACCCGGTCGACCACGATGTCGGTCAGCTTGGTTCCCGGTGCGAGCCCCATATAGTCGAGGGCCTCGCGCAGATATTTGGCGCGCGTTGCATCGCCCTCGCGCGCGGGATCAGGAACGCGTCCGTCGACCGGCAATGCATCGTCGGGCGTCGTGCCCCAGGTTACGATTGGTGTGATCTCGTTTGCGTTAAGCGAGACCTCGCGGTCGAAACTCGCGCCGGCATCCGTTGTCAGCGCCGACCAGGCTTCGACCGCACGGTCAAAGTCAGAGGCCTTCGGCGCGAATGGCCGGCCTTTTAGATAAGCGAAGGTGGTTGCGTCGGGCGCGACCATGCCGCAGCGCCCGCCGGCCTCGATCGACAAATTGCAGAGCGTCAGCCGGCCCTCCATCGACAATGAGCGGATCGTGCTGCCAGCAAATTCAATGGCGTGGCCCTGCGCGCCGTCGGCGCGAATGTGCGCGATGATTGCGAGCGCGATATCTTTCGCCGCGATCCCGGTTCCAAGCGTGCCGTCGACGGTGATCCGCATGCGCTTCGGCTTCCTCTGCCAGAGCGTCTGCGTCATCAAAACGTGCGCGACTTCGGACGCGCCGATCCCGAAGGCATAGGCGCCGAATGCGCCATGCGTGGATGTATGGCTGTCGCCGCAGACGATCAGCAGCCCGGGGAGTGTCAGTCCCTGCTCGGGGCCCACCACGTGCACGATGCCCTGGCGTGGATCGCGCAGGCCGAACAGCGTGATGCGATTGTCGCCGGTGTTCGCCTCGAGGTTGCGCACCATCGCAGCGATCTCGGGATTGGCAATCCCGCCGTCCCGGCCGCGGGTCGGCACGTAGTGATCGGCCACGCCGAACGTGAGCTGTGGCTCTGCGACACTCCGTCCGCGCGTTTTCATCTGGCTGAAAGCATGAAAGGAGCCTTCGTGCACGTAATGGCGGTCGACCCAGAGGAGCGAAGCCCCGTCGTCGCGGCGCACAATCTCATGTGCCGCCCAAAGCTTGTCGATCAGGGTCTGGGAATTGCTCATCATCCGATCAGGTCTGCTTTAGCGGTTGCGGGCTCTGGGGCGGTCCGCAATAGTATAAAACCAAGAGCGCAGCCTTGAACAATCAAACGGGCGGGCTTCGCCCCGCGACGCTGACCCAGGAGGAAGTCATCATGCCGAACCAGAAGTATCTGCTCAATCGCCGCCGCTTTCTCGCCACGACGACCGCGGCGACCGGCGCCATCGCGATGCCTTCCATCCTGCGAGCGCAGGGCGCGCCCGTGAAACTCGGCGTGCTGCATCCGGTCACCGGCGCGCTGTCTTATTCGGGGCAGCAAGGCCGCCTCGGCGCGACTCTCGCGATCGAGGAGATCAATGCGGCCGGCGGCATCAAGGGGCTCGGCAAGATCGATCCCGTGCTCGGCGATGCGCAATCGACGCCCGAAGGTGGCGTCGCCGAGGTCGAGAAGATGAATTCGGCCGGCGTCGCGGCAATCGTCGGCGGCTATGCCAGCAATATCTGCCTTGCGACTACGCAAGCCGCCGCGCGCTACGAGTTGCCTTACGTGGTTGACGTTGGCGTTGCCGACGGCATCGTGACGCGCGGGTTGAAGAACACATTCCGCTTCGGCCCCGGCTTCGGCGTCATCTCGAAGACTGCGCTCGCCAACCTCAACGCGATCAACGAAGCGGCGGGCAAGCCGGCCAAGACCGTCATGATCGTGCATGAAGACACGCTGTTCGGTTCGGGACTTGCCAAGCTGCTGAACGCGCAGCTGCCGACGCAGGGCTTCCAGATTCTCGAAACAATCCCGCACCCGACGCCGACGCGCGATTTCAACAACGTCGTGCTCAAGATCAAGGCGCAGAACCCGGATCTCGTGATCCCCGCCAATTACTACAACGAATATGTCCTGCTCGCGCGCACCATGCAGCAGCAGCACGTGAGGCCGAAGGGAATCTATTCGGTACTCGGCGGTGCGGCGTCCTCCTACAAGTTTGTCAAGGAATTCCCGGATGCCGCCAAATACATCATGGATTGCAATCACTGGTTCGACCCGCGTAACCCGAAGGCGGTCGCGCTGAAGAAAACGGTCGAGGACAAGGGACAGTTCTACACCTACGAAGTGTACATGAACTACAGCTGCATCATGCTCGTTGCCGATGCATTACAGCGTGCGGCTTCGGCCGACCGCGCCAAGCTCACCGACGCGCTGGCGTCATCGACCTTCGCCGGCCACCTGATGCCTTACGGGCCGACCAAGTTCGCCAACGGCCAGAACGAAGGTGCGGCGCCGGTGAACACGCAGGTGCTCGACAACGACATCAAGGTGATATTGCCGGCGACATTCGCCAACGCGAAGCCGGTGTTCCCGATGCCCGCCTGACCACAACTGCCTCGCGGCCGGCGCCCTTACGCGCCGTCCGCGGGTCGTTCGGCGGGACCGTTTTATGCTGTCGGCTGCCATCCTCATTCCTGCCGTCCTCAACGGTCTGTTGATGGGCGCGGTCTATGCGCTTGTCGCGCTCGGGCTGACGCTCATCTATGGCGTGCTGCACATCATCAACTTCGCGCATGGCGCCCTATTGAGTGCGGCGCTGTTCGCCGCGTTCTTCGCGTTCAAGTTGATCGGGCTCGATCCCTACCTGGCGCTGTTTCTTCTGGCGCCGCTATTTTTTGTGCTCGGCTACGGGCTGCAGCGCTTCGTCATCGGTCCTGCCTCGCACGGCGACGACCGCAACATGTTGCTGGTGACGCTCGGCATCGCCGTCATCATCGAGAACGCACTGCTTTACAACTTTCGCGGCGATACCCGCACGATCGATGTTCCTTACGCCTTCCAGACGTTCAATCTCGGCGTGACGTACCTGGCGGTGCCGCGCGTGGTCGGCTTTGTCGCGGTCTTCGTGGTGGCGCTGGCGCTGTGGCTGCTGATGACCTTCACCGACATCGGCCGGGCCATTCGCGCCGTCGCCAAGGAGAAGCTCGGCGCTCAGCTGGTGGGAATCGACGTCGGCCACGTCTATGCGATGACCTTCGGCCTCGGCACGGCCTGCGTCGCGATTGCGGCCTGCCTGCTGATCCCGACTTATTACGTCAATCCGGGCGTGGGTAACGCCTTTGTGCTGGTTGCCTTCACCATTGTGGTGCTTGGCGGCATGGGCTCGGTGCCGGGGGCGGTGATCGGCGCTTTCGTCATCGGCGTGGTGGAAAGCCTGAGCGGCCTATTTCTTGGGGAGTCGCTCGGCCAGATCGGCATTTTCCTCATCTTCATCGTCGTGCTGCTGCTGCGCCCGACCGGCCTGTTCGGGGCGCGCGCATGAAATCATTCGCGCCGACCGCCATTGTCATTGCCGTGCTGGCCGCGGTGCCGCTGGTTGTGCAATCCAACGCCACGCTGAATTTCCTCGTGGTGACGTTGATGATCGCGCTGGCGGGACAGGGCTGGAACATCCTCGGCGGCTATGGCGGGCAATATTCGTTCGGCCACGCCGCGTTTTTCGGAACCGGGGCCTATGTCACCGCGATCCTGCAGATGCGCTACGGCGTTAATGCCTGGCCGGGCTTTGCGATCGGTATCGCGGCCGGGGCGGCCCTCGGCGCCGTGATCGGGGCTCTGACATTCCGGTCAGGTCTTCGCGGATCCTATTTTGCACTGGTCACGCTCGCCTTTGCCGAGGTGCTGCGCATCGTGGCAAGCGTCGCGCCCATCACCGGCGCGGGCGTCGGCACGTTGATGAAACTCGAGCTTGGCGCGCGCACGTTCCAGTTCCAGAGCCGCGCCGCGTTTTATTGGGCGATCCTCGCGCTGGTCGCGGTCTCGCTCGTGATTGCGGAGCTGATCGAGCGCTCCCGTTTCGGCACCTGGCTGGCGGCGGTGCGTGAGAACGAGGATGCCGCCTCGGCGCTCGGGGTCGACGCGCGCAAGGTCAAGACCGCGGCGATGACGATCTCCGGCGCGATTACCGCCGCGGCTGGGTGCTTCTACGCGCAATATTTCCTCTTCATCGATTCCGGCATCGCCTATGGGACCTGGATCTCTGTTGAGGCGCTGCTCACCGCCATCATCGGTGGCGTTGGCACTGTCTTCGGCCCGCTGGCCGGCGCGCTAGTCGTCAAGTCGCTGGGGGAGGCGACGCGGCTCTTGATCGGCGATGCGCCCGGCCTCGACCTCATCATTTACGGCGCCGTGCTCGTGCTGGTGATCTGGATCATGCCGCGCGGGCTGATCGGTGGAATTGCCGATGCGCGGAAGGTCTTCGGCCGCCGCAAGCCGGCGGCAACGTCGATCACGAAGGTGCCTCATGGTTGAGCCGCTGCTCGCAGTCGACAACGTAAGCTGCTGGTTCGGCGGGCTGAAGGCCGTCGACGGCGCATCGCTGACGGCACCGCCGGACCGCATCACCGCACTGATCGGGCCGAACGGCGCGGGCAAGACGACTCTCTTTTCGATCATCTCCGGTTTCGTACGCGCCCGCGAAGGGACGATCCGCTATGCGGGCGAGGAAATAACGGGCAAGCCGCCGCATGAGTTGGCGCGCCTCGGCATCGCGCGCACCTTCCAGATCGTGCAGCCTTTCGTCGGCCTGTCGGTGCGCGAGAACATCCTGGTGGGCGCGCATCTTCATCACCGGGCGCGCGATGCCGCGCTTGCGGTTGCCGATCGTGTCGGCCGCGATCTCGGTCTGACCGATCTGCTCGACCATCCCGCCGACACCTTGACGGTCGCCGCCCGCAAGCGCCTCGAGCTTGCGCGTGCGCTGGCCACCGAGCCGAAGCTGCTGCTGCTCGACGAGGTGCTGGCCGGACTCAACCCGACCGAGATCCGCGACATCGTTCCGGTTATTCGCGACCTCTGCCGGCGCGGCATTACGATTCTGATGATCGAGCACGTGATGCAGGCGGTGATGTCGCTTGCCGAGCACGTCTTCGTTCTGGCGGAAGGGCGCGTGATCGCACAGGGCGCGCCGGCGCAGATCGCGCAGGATCCGCAGGTGGTTGAGGCCTATCTTGGTCACGGTGCCGCGGCAAAATGGGGGGCTCCCCATGCCCAGTGAAGCTCTGCTCGACGTGCGCGATCTGCGCGCCGGCTATGGCGAGACCGAGGTGCTGCGCGGTGTCGACCTGACGATTGCGCCCGGCGAGATCGTCGCCGTGCTCGGCTCGAATGGCGTGGGAAAATCCACCCTCAATCGCGCGCTGTCCGGCATCGTGCGTGCGCGTGCCGGCGCGATCAAATTCGAAGGCCACGATGTGGCGCATGAAAAGCCGCAGGCTATCGTGGCCCGCGGCCTGATCCATGTCCCGGAAGGCCGCCGTGTCTTTCCAAATTTGTCCGTGCGCGAGAATCTCGATCTCGGCAGCTACCGGCGCGGTGCGGCCAGCCGTACGCAGAACCGCGAGCGTGTTTTTAAGATTTTCCCGCGCCTGCGCGAGCGCAGCACGCAACGCGCCGGCACCTTGTCCGGCGGCGAGCAGCAGATGCTGGCGATCGGGCGCGGATTGATGGCGGAACCGAAACTGATGATCATGGACGAGCCGTCGCTGGGCCTGTCGCCGATCCTGGTCGAGGAGCTGTTCGCGCTCATTGAGCGCATCAACGCTGACGGCGTGTCGATCCTGCTGGTGGAGCAGAACGTGGTGCAGAGCCTCGAGCTCGCAGACCGTGCCTATATTCTGGCTGAAGGAAAATTCGTCATGTCCGGCTCTGCGAAGGACATCGGCGCGAATCCCGAACTCAAGCGCGCTTATCTTGGAATGTGACCCATGACTGATACGACCTTACGCACCCGTCTTGCCGCCCCGCCGATCCTCGTCGCGCCGGGGGTCTACGATGCCTTGACCGCGCATCTTGCCGAGCGGGCGGGATTCTCCGCGGTCTATGTCTCGGGGGCCGGCATTGCCTATACCCGGCTCGGACGTCCCGACATCGGCCTCGTTGCGATGAGCGAGGTGGCTGATACCGTTGCACTGATCCGCGATCGGGTCGGCAGCCATCTCATCGTGGATGCGGATACCGGTTACGGCAACGCGCTCAACGTGGCGCGCACGGTGCGCGTGTTCGAGCGCGCCGGCGCCAATGCGATCCAGATCGAGGACCAGGCCTTTCCCAAACGTTGCGGGCACCTCGACGACAAGACCTTGATCCCGGGGCAGGAGATGGTCGGCAAGATCAAGGCCGCGCTCGATGCGCGCCATTCGCGCGAGACTTTGGTGATCGCGCGGACCGACGCCGTCGCCGTCGAAGGTTTCGAGCCGGCGATTGCGCGCGCGGTGTCCTATCGAGATGCCGGCGCGGATGTTCTTTTCGTCGAGGCGCCGAAGACGCGCGATGAGCTCCAGCGCATTTCGCCGGCGTTGAAGGGCGTGCCGCTGATGGCCAATATGGTCGAAGGTGGCAAGACGCCGCCGCTCAAGGCGGTTGACCTTGAATCGCTCGGTTTTTCGCTGGTCATCTTCCCGGGCGCTATCGTCCGCGCAGTGGCGCACGCCGCCGGCGAGTTTTATGCATCCCTTGCCGCCAATGGCACATCGGAACCGTTCCGCAATCGCATGCATGACTTCGATGGTCTCAACGAAGTAATCGGTACGCCGTCAATGATCGATCTCGGCAAGAAATACGAAGGAACCGGCAAGAAAGGCGGAGGCTAATAACTGTGCGCGTGTTTTTGCAATTCTGCGCGGCCATTGCCGTTCTAATGCTGGCGCAGGCGGCAAGGGCGGAAGACTTTCCCGCTCGGCCGGTCAAGATCCTGGTCGGGGCGCCGGCCGGCGGCACCACCGATACGATGGCGCGCGCGATCGCCGATCCGATGGCGGCGGCATTGAAACAGCCCGTCCTGGTCGAGAACCGCCCCGGCGCGGGCGGCAATCTGGCCGCGGCGGCGGTCGCGAAATCCGTGCCCGACGGCTACACGCTGCTGGTCAGCTTCAGTAGTCACACGATCAACGCCACGCTTTATCCGTCGCTGCCTTACGATCCGGTCGCCGACTTCACGCCGATCACCATGATCGCGCGGGTGCCGAGCCTGCTGGTCGGGCGCGCCGATCTGCCGGCCAAGGATCTCAAGGAGCTGATCGCGTTGGCGAAGGCACAGCCGCACAAGCTGACGATCGGGATCGGTGGCATCGGCTCGTCGCTCCATTTGGCGGGCGAGAAATTCAAACTGATGACCGGCGTCGACCTACTGAACGTGCCTTACAAGGGCACCGCGCCGGCGCTCACCGATCTGCTTGGCGGGCAGATCGATTTGATGTTCATCAGCGTAGTGACCGGTGCCGAGCAGGTGCGTGCCGGCAAGTTGCGCGCTTACGGCGTGACCAGCGACAAGCGGCAGGCGATGTTTACGGACCTGCCAGCGATCGGGGAGGTGGTGCCGGGATTTGAATCCACCGCCTGGTTCGGGGTATTCGCGCCGGCGGGCCTGCCGGACGCAGTCACCCAGAAACTCCATACGACGATCGTTGCTGCGCTGGCTGAGCCGAGATTGCGTGAGCAACTCAAGACCGAAGGCGCGACGGCTGTCGGTAACACACGCAAGGAATTCACGGCCTTCGTGCGCGAGGATATCGAGCGCTGGGCGCCGGTCGTGAAAGCGTCGGGCGCAAAGCCCAACTAGGAAGTACAAGTCAGGGAATGTCTCGCATGGACAAGGTTTTCGACACCGTCATCAAGAACGCCCGCGTCGTCCGCCCCAACAAGACGTCGGTCGACTGTCTCGATATCGCGATCAAGGACGGAAAGATCGCGCGGCTTGCGCCCGACATCCAGGCCGGGGAGGCGAAGCAGGTCTTCGATGCCAAGAACCGGCTGGCGTTCCCGGGCTGCGTCGATGCGCACATGCATATCGGCATCTACGCGCCGCTCGCGCAGGATGCGGTTTCGGAAAGCAAGGCGGCCGCGATGGGCGGGGTCACCTCAAGCCTCAACTACATCCGCACGGGACACTATTACCTTAACCGCGGCGGGCCTTATCGCGAGTTCATGAAAGAGGTCCACAAGCAGGCCAAGGACAAGTTCTGGGTCGACTACGGATTCCATATCGCGCCGATCGAATCCGCGCATATCGACGAGATGGAGCACCTTGTCACCGATCACGGGGTGACGTCGTTCAAGATTTTCATGTTCTACGGCGGCTATGGGCTGCACGGCGCCTCGTCGCAGCAGAACGAATTTTTGATGATCGGGCCGGACGAGCGCTACGACATCGCGCATTTCGAGTTCATCATGCGCGGCGCGCAGCGCCTGATGGAGAAGTTTCCGAAGCTTGCGCCCTATATCAGCGTCAGCCTGCATTGCGAGCTGGCGGAAATCCTCACCGCCTACACCAAGATCGTCGAGCGCGAAGGCAAGCTGAAGGGCCTGCACGCTTACAGCGCGGCGCGCCCGCCGCATTCGGAGGGGCTCGCCATCTGGATCGCGTCATATCTCGCCAACGAGACCAATTGTCTGAATATCAATCTGCTGCATCTGAGCTCGCGCAAGGCGATCGACGCCGCCTGGACCATGCAGCAGGTCTTTCCGCATATCGCGTTCCGGCGCGAGGTCACCGTCGGCCATCTTTTGCTCGACACTGACTGCGAATGCGCGGTGCACGCCAAGGTCAATCCGCCGATCCGTCCGCGCGAAGATGTCGAGGCGCTCTGGCAGGCCGTGCTCGACCGCAAGATCGACTGGATCGTCAGCGATCACGCCTGCTGCTCGGCCGAGCAGAAATGGTCGAAGGACGATCCCGACAATATCTGGCTGGCGAAATCGGGGTTTGGCGGCACCGAATATCTTCTGTCAGGCGTGGTGAGCGAGGGCAGCAAGCGCGGTATGTCCTACAATCACATGGCCGAGATGCTGAGCTGGAAACCGGCACAGCGCTTTGGTTTGAAGAACAAAGGCGATCTCGCGCAGGGCTACGACGCCGACATCGTGCTGGTTGACCCGCATGAGAGTTTTGTGGTGCGCGCTGCGGAATCAGAGTCCGTGCAGGGCTATTCGCCCTTCGAAGGTGTCGAGCTCAGCGGCCGGGTGAAGAGCACGTTCCTGCGCGGCGCGCTGATTTACGACAACGGGAACGTCGTCGGCCCGGCAAAGGGCCAATATTTACGCAGACCTATACTTAAGTGACCAAATGAAAAGTGCTTATCGCTGTGGCACGGGCAGCGGCGGTATCGGATGTTCCGCCGTTCGCGGCGGCGGCGGTGGTGGCGGCATTGTTGCTTCCATGGCCGCCGGTGGCGGAACAGAAGGCCGCGGCGAAACAGGAGCTGCCCGGGATTGTACGGGAGCCGGCGTCTTTTGGCGGGCCTGCTCCAGCGTCTGGAGTTTCGCAATACTTTGGCCAACCTGTTCCTGCTTGGTCGCAAGCTGTTGCTGCTTGGCTGCGAGCTGATCAAGCTGTTTTTGTGCGGCGACAAGCTGCTGTTGCTTGGCGGCAAGCTCCTCCATGCCGCGCCGCACGGAGCTGATGTCGTCCGCCAATTCTTCCAGCTGCCTGCCCAGATAAGGCGCAATGAGGGGCGCAGGTGCGATGGCGGCTGGCGCGGCTGCCGTGACGACCTCGCTGGGCTGGTGAGCTTGCCAGGCGAACGTGCCTCCAGCGCCGATCAGGGCTGCCACGGCAAATCCCGCCAAGATGAGAGCTCGGTTGGCGAATTTCGGTCTCTCAATGATAACCTGATTGTTTTCTAAACCGGCCGGCCGCGGAAAGACGCTGATGGACGGCTCGGGTAGCTGCGACTCGCCGGGACCGCTGGCGTCTTCCTCCTCACTCTTGTCGC
>Ga0207703_10004996_pt1 | contig 10761 bp, 7 predicted proteins | sample KBSSwiS12_FD_184304 | JGI IMG/M metagenome (GOLD analysis project Ga0207703, IMG submission 184304) | Switchgrass rhizosphere microbial communities from Kellogg Biological Station, Michigan, USA - KBS Switchgrass S1-2 (SPAdes) (version 2) | ecosystem: Host-associated > Plants > Roots >... | reverse complement strand
CACCGTCGGATTGCAGCATGCGTCGATGGCGATCTATAACGCTTACGCGGATCGCGTGCCGGTGTATATCGTTCTGGGCAACATCCAGGACATCAAATTTCGCCGCAGCGACGTGGAATGGGCGCATAGCGTGCAGGACGCGGCGGCCATGGTCCGGGACTACACCAAGTGGGATGACAATCCGGTATCGCTGGGCCACTTCGCGGAATCATCGGTGCGCGCCTATAAGATCGCGATGACGCCGCCGTATGAGCCGGTGGTGATTGTGGCTGATGCGGTGTTGCAAGAAGAGCCGATGCCGGAGGCTGACCGGCGCACGGCGCGGATTCCGAAACTAACGCTATCGGCGCCGCCGGCGGGGGATTCGGGAGCGGTGGCGCAGGCGGCGAAGATGCTGGTGGGAGCGGAGAATCCGGTGATCGTCGCGGGACGCTCCGCGCGCACGCCGCAGGGAATTACTTTACTGGTGGAACTTGCGGAAACCTTGCAGGCTCCGGTGCAGGATCGCCATTTCCGCATGAATTTTCCGTCGATGCATCCTTTGAACGGCGGCAATATTGCCACCGCCGATGTGGTGCTGGGACTGGAGGTGCAGGATTTTTGGATGGCGACGCATTCGATGACTCCCATCAATCGTATGGGCATGGAGTCGAAGCCGATCACGAAGCCGGGCGCTAAGCTGATCACGATTTACTCGGGCGATCTTTACGGCAAGAGCAATTATCAGGACTTCGGGCGCTACGCGGAAGTGGACTTGTCGATCGCGGCGGATGCCGAAGCCACGCTGCCGGCCTTAATCGAAGCGTGCAAGAAATTGATCACGCCGGATCGCAGGAGCGCTATGCAGGCGCGCGGCGCCAAACTGGCTGAGGCTTCGAAGGCCCTGCGGGAGCGCGATATCGAACTGGCGGCCTACGGCTGGGACGCCAGCCCGATCAGCACGGCTCGGGTCAGCGCGGAGTTGTGGAACCAGATCAAGAATGAAGACTGGTCACTGGTGTCCGACGTCACTCCGTTCTTCAGCGGCTGGCCGTTGCGGATGTGGGACTTCAAGAAGCATTATCAGTACCTGGGCGAGCACGGCGCGTACGGGATCGGCTATGGAGCGCCGGCGGCGGTGGGCGCGGCGCTGGCGAATCGCAAGCATGGCCGTCTGACGGTGAATATTCAGTGCGACGGCGACCTTAACTACGCACCCGGCGTGCTGTGGACGGCGGCGCATCACCGCATCCCGCTGCTGACCATCATGCATAACAACCGCGCCTATCATCAGGAGGCGATGTATCTCACCGACATGGCGGCGCGCGCTAATCGGGGCATCGAAAACTTCGCGGTGGGCACAGGGATCAATGATCCCAATATCGATTACGCGATGATGGCGAAAGCGTATGGTATGTATGGCAAGGGTCCGATCACGGATCCCAAGGATCTGGGTCCGGCGATCAAGGAAGCCATCGCGGTGGTCAAGCGCGGCGAGCCGGCCTTGATCGACGTGGTGACGCAGCCGCGCTAGAGGGCGATCATGCGGAAGATTTTGGTCGCAACGATATTGACGGTAGCGACGCTTCGGGCGCAGGATTCCTCTGGTAATGCCGAAGCCGGCAAGCGCCTCTACATGAAAAACGGCTGCTATCAATGCCATGGGACCGTGGGGCAGGGAACCATCGCCGGAGTGCGCATCGGTCCGCCTCCGCTGAGCGCTGAAGGGGTGATCCGCTATGTGCGCCGCCCGGCGGGGCAGATGCCAGCCTTCACGGAAAAAGTGATGTCGGACCGGGAGATCACCGATGTCTACGCTTTTCTGAAGATGATTCCGCCGCCGAAGCCGTCCAAGGATGTTCCGCTGCTGAACGATCTGCGCGGGAAATGAGGCCCCGACCGCCAGTACCTGCGTACCAGTATTGTTTCGGCGCCCCATCCGCTCCGGTACTCTCCCCTTTGGATCTCGGCCTGTGTTAGAGTGACTTCTGTTGACACTCAGGCGGGTCGTCAGCCTGAGCGGAGGAGGTTGGTCAATGCTGAAAGATGGTGTCGTATTGATGGTAATCTGCCTGGTGGTGGTGGGCGGGCTCGCGGTCTGGTGGACGCAAACTTCCGTGCATCCCGTTACTGCAACCGCACCGCAAATCCAGGAACCTGTGCCCGCACCTGCGCCGGCTCCGGTAGTCAAGAAAGTTTCGAGGCCCAAGCCGCTCCCGCCGCCGGTTGTGGAAGAGCCAGTTGCGGTAGTGGTGGCGCCTCCGCCGGCTCCGGTGGTGCAGGCACCTCCGCCGCCATTTCCTTCCGTCGAACAGATTGCGAGCGGATCTCACGAAACCGCGATTACCGGTAGGTTTGGGGATCCATCCCTATTCGCCGTAACTTCCGCCGGCGGCCATATGGTCGAGACTTTCGTCTACTCCAAGAATCGCGGCCGCAATGCGACTGTCATTCGCCTGGAGGATGGCAAAGTTGCCACCGCTTATTCCCAGGCGGAGCCATTCGTTCCACCGGGCTTGTCCGCCCCGCGGCGTTACAAGAGCCAGTAGCCGCGCTGGCCTTCGCGACTGGCGGATGACGGCGCGCTTCCGATCTGCAAGCGATCTGCGCTGGAAATGCGGGCTGAGTACTCGCGAGTGGCAGCCGTGTGCGGCGAAAAGACGCAGCCGGCTCAGCTAATCTTAAGTGTGCAGCGGTTACCATGTGTCGATGGGCCTCGTGAGTCACGCTGTTTGGGCAGCTAAAAGCCGACTCAATCGCAGAAGGATCGGATTGCTGATGCCGGTGGGCGGCACGCTATCGCAGGCCGCGGCACTGCTCCTGCTGGTTCTATGCGGCGCCGCATCGTCGTTCGCACAGAACTCGATCCTGCGCGGCGTGGTTACGGATGAAAGCGGCGCCGTGGTTCCCAATGCGACGGTTGCGCTGTCGGGCCCCGGGGGAGTGCAAAGAACCGCCACCACTACTGGCGGCGGCGCCTACGTCTTCGCTGGATTGACGACCGGCGACTACACGGTTCAAGCATCCGCGCCGCAGTTGGTGCTGGCGCAAGCCCAGGCTGTGTCGATCCGCGCCGGCACGCAAACCCTGAATCTGAGGCTGATGGTGGCTTCCACTGTGCAGCAAATCGTGGTGGAGGAGAATGCCGGGCCAACCGTGAGCACCGATGCGGCGAGCAACGCCACGGCTACGGTTCTCACCGGCGACGATCTGAACTCGCTATCCGACGACCCGGAAGATCTGCAGGCAGACTTGCAGATGCTGGCGGGGCCTTCCGCCGGCCCGGGCGGAGGCGCGATTTATATCGACGGGTTCAGCAGCGGCGAATTGCCTCCCAAGGAATCGATTCGCGAAATTCGTATCAACCAGAATCCTTTCTCGCCGGAATTCGACCACCTCGGCCTGGGACGCATCGAGATTCTCACCAAGCCGGGAAGCGACAAGTATCACGGCTCGCTCAATTACAACTTCGCCAATCAGTTTTGGAATTCGCGCAACCCGTACTCGAATCAGAAGGCCCCGCTATCGCTCAACGAATTCGAGAACACCTTAAGCGGACCCATCAACCGGCGCACCTCGTTTGCGCTGGACGCCAACCAGAACAACGTTGATAACGGTTCTATTGTCAATGCAGTGACGCTGGATCCGAATACGCTGACCGCGACGCCCCTGCTGAACGTTTTCAAAACGATTCAGCGGCGCAGCCGTGTGGAGCCGCGCATCGACTATCAGGTAAACGAAAACAACACCATCACGGCGCGCTACGGGTTCATCGACGGCGATATCAAGGGCGCGGGTATCGGCGGCTTCAATTTGATATCCAGCGGGATTCACGTCCATTTCGTCATTCAGACGGCGCAGTTCATAGAGACTTCCGTACACGGCGCTACCGTAAATGAAACCCGGTTCCAGCTGTATCACAACTCGCAGGATCTGCAGGCCGATTCCGCCGGGCCCAGCGTGCAGGTTATGGGTTCGTTCACTTCCGGTGGTTCGCCGGTGGGGCACAGCCTCGATCGGCAGACGTTCTACGAGCTGCAAAACAACACTACCAGCGTGCGGGGGGCGCATACCTGGAGATTCGGCGTTCGCGCGCGCTTCGTGACGGATGACAATGTTTCCCCGCAGAATTTCAACGGCACCTTCACGTTCAGCGGAGGCCTGGCGCCGGTTCTGGGCGCCAACCAGTTACCGACGTCCGCTGTGGAGCAAATCGATTCCATCGAGCGCTATCGCCGGACAGTTGTGTTTCAGCCATTAGGAACAGCGCAGATGATCGCGCGCGGCGGCGGCGCATCGCAATTCAGCATCGCCGCCGGGAATCCGGAAACGAGTGCCAACCGCTCGGATATTTCGGTTTTCGCCGGCGACGACTGGCGTCTGCGCCCCGACTTCACGCTCAACCTGGGACTTCGGTATGAGGACCAACCCAACATTTCGGACGCCCGCGATATCGCGCCTCGCGTGGGGGTCGCATGGGCGCCCGGCGGCCGAGCCAAGAGTCCGCGTCCAAAAACTGTCTTGCGCGGCGGGTTCGGAGTCTTCTACGATCGCTTCCCACTTTCCTACTCGCTCGCCGCGAAGCGCTACAACGGTATCGTCCAGCGGCAGTATGTCGTCACGAATCCGGACTCCATTCCCGGCTTTCCCATCTTCCCCAACCTTCCTTCGCTTTCCGCGCTGCGAGAGATCCAATCGCAGCAGGTGATCCGGCAAGTGAGCCCGGCCCTGCGGTCGCCGTACGTGTTGCAAACCGCGGCGACTTTGGAGCGCCAGTTACCGAAGAGCACGACAGTAGCGGTCACCTACACCAATTCGCGGGGCTTTCGCGAACTGCTCTCGGAGGACCGCAACGCGCCTCTGCCGGGCACCTACATTGCCGGGACGCCGGGGAGCGGGGTCTTCCCGTTAGGGCATCCCGGCCCCCTATTTCAGATGGTGTCTTCGGGCGTATTCCGTCAGAATCAACTGCTGGTGAATATCAATTCGAAGGTGAGTCCCACCATTTCGCTTTTTGGCACGTATGTCTTGAGCAAAGCCATGAGCAATACCGACGGCGTCGACACTTTTCCCGCGAATCCTTACAGTTTCGCGGGGGAATACGGTCCGGCAGGTTATGACGTACGGAACCGGTTGAATGTGGGCGGGTCGATCAATACCAAGTGGAACGTGCGCTTGAATCCGTTGATCGCCCTGCAATCCGGCACGCCGTTCGATATCACGGCGGGCAGCGACCTGTATGGCACTACGCTGTTCAACGGGCGCCCCGGCATTGCCACGGACCGATCGCGCCCGGGGCTGATTCCGACTCCCTACGGCCTGCTCGACCCCAATCCGGCGCCGGGGGAGACGCTGCTTTCGCGCAACCTGGGACGCGGGCCCGGCCAGATGTCGGTAAACTTGCGGGTCTCGAAAGTGTTTGGGTTCGGGGCGGAGCGGAAGTCCGCGCAGCATACCGGCGGCATCTTCGCCGCGCCGGCCGAGCGCCACTATACCCTTAGCGTTTCGATGTCGATGCGTAATCTGCTGAATCACACGAATCAGGGTCCGATCATCGGGAACATCACGTCGCCGTTGTTTGGGCAGGCGAATCAGGTATTCGGCAATCGCAACGGCGAGGGTTTTTCAGAGAACGCCAACAACCGGCGGCTGGAATTGCAGATACGGCTGGGGTTTTAAGGTCTTGACGCACCGGAGGTCGGTCCCGGATGGGTGTGCGCGACATCCTCACAGCAGAGGATGCCGCGCTCGGCCATGTCGTCACACCCCCGGGCACGTGCCGGGGTTGGGCTCGTCGGTTCTCGCGGAGTCACCCGGAGGTACACGCGGGAAGGTGACGAACAGGACATACGGGACCGTTCCGTTGTTGAGGACGTTATCCAGTTCGCCGGGTCGCTCGATGAACGCCTGCCCCGCACCGTATGTGGTGGTCTCGCACTTGTTGCCGGTCGATCCGTAAACGGTCAGCGAGCCCTGCTTGACGACGATGATCGCGCCCCCCGGGTGGGAGTGCCAGCCGGAAGAGCCGCCCGGAGCAACCGTGATCTGCGCCATGGCGACGTCTGCTCCGAATTGCAGCGGGATGGTCCCCTCAGAAACATTCGTCCCACGCGCCAACGAGACGTTCACCAGCCCTGACGGCGGTGTGGCGCCCGCCTTGAACACTGCAACGCCGGCGAACATCGTCGCTAGGATGATTATCCCGAATATCACGTGAGTAAGCTTCCGCTTCATATGCACCTCCTTAACGTTCGACCAGCTTTCGATCGTGAAAATGCTGCGTATGTTCATGTGGGGTCTCCTTTAATAGGCAATTTGGCCCGGCTGCTCGAAGGATCTTTCCATGTCTTCTTGCTGTGCGGGCTTGCACAAACGATGCGGCCGGCAAGCCCTCAAAACAAGTCCAGGGGTGTTGGAAAGGGGTTTCGTACATTCGCACGGCGCTGAAAACAAGAGGTATGCTCGAAACATGGCGCCCACCGGGGAATCCGAGGCACTTGCCGCGCGGCGGCAGCTGGAGCGGGTACTGGCAAGCCCTGGTTTCTCGCGCAACGAGCGCTTGGGCCGATTCCTGCGGTTCGTAGTCGAACAGCATTTGGAGAGCAGGGATGGCGAGATCAAAGAATCCGTCATCGCCATCGAGGTCTTCGGGCGCAGGCCGGATCATGACCCCAAACAGGATTCGATCGTGCGGACCGAGGCCGCCAGGCTGCGCGCGCGACTGAGTGAGTATTATTCGGGCGAAGGAAAAAACGATCCGCTGGTAATCCAGATGCCGAAGGGTGGCTATGCGCCCGTGTTTTGTCACGCTGCAGTTGAGCCAAAGCTCGTGCCCCGGACGCCCGTAACGACGAGACGTGCGATGTTGCTGGGAGGGGTTACAGCTGCTGCCGCGGCGTCGGGCTTAACAGCATGGAAACTATGGCCGGGAGACTCGGGAATCCGATCACTGGCCGTTCTACCCTTTGAGAACCCCGCGAAGGACGCTGACGCGGAGTTTCTTTGCAACGGCCTGACCGACAGCTTGATCCGGCAGATTACGGCTCTGCCGGCGCTCACGGTGAAACGCGGCGGCGTCTTCAAGGGCAAGAACGTAGATCCACAGATTGCCGGCCGGCAACTGGGTGTGGACGCCATCGTAAGCGGCACCGTGGCGCGGCGATCCGGACAGATTCGCATTACCGCTGAACTGGTCGCCGTGAGAACCGGCGCCGTGTTGTGGAGCGGCAAGTACGATCGCGATGAAGCGGACCTGCTCCCCATTCAAGACCAGATCGCCAGCGCGATCCTGGACGAAGGCATTCGCTTGAAGTTGAGCGCCGCCGACCGCCGCCGGCTGGTGCGACGCTCCACTAACAACCCGGAGGCGAACGAGCTTTACCTGCGCGCCATCTTTTACGAGGCCAAAGAAACCGAGGGCGACTACCTGATGGCCCGCAAACTTCTGCTCGAAGCCATCGACAAAGACAAGAATTTCGCGCGCGCCTTTGGAGCGCTTGCCCGAAACTACGTGATCATGGCTGTGGATGGCTACGCGCGGCCAACCGAGGCCTGGCCGCTGGTAAAACTATACGCGGAGAAGGCGCTGGCTCTGGACCCCGCTCTGTTAGAAGCGAACGCTGGACTGGGGGCGGAAGCATTCTGGAACCAATGGAACTGGAGCTTGGCGGAGCAGCAGTATGAGACCGCACTACAGTCGGCGGCGGACCGTACCACGATGGGCTACGTTCTTGAGCGATGGGCAATCGGGCGGCCCGACGATGCTCTTCGACTGATCCGTAAGGTCCGTGTGGTGGATCCACTTGACCTCGGGTGGAAGCTGAGGGAGGCGGACATGCTCCTCCGGACCGCGCAAACTCCAAAAGCCGCGGAGATCTACGAAGAGATCATCCGCGACTCACGGGATGATCCCCGCGCGTACTTCGGCCTGGCCGAAGTGAGGAACACGCAAAAGCAGTTCGACGAAGCCATCACGCAGCTCCGCCTGGGCTACGACGCATTGGGCGCAACGGACGATTCACTCCTGGAAGTGCTCGCAAAGGCACGCGGTGCGGAAGGTTACCGTCAAGCTGAAAAAGCAGGGGCGCAGCTGGAGCTGGACGGCCTCGCGAAAAATGCCACCTCCCATTCGTACGTATCGCCGCTGGACTTCGCACGCGCCCATGCCCGGCTCGGCCATAAGCAACAGGCGTTTGCGTACCTCGACGCCGCGTTCGAGGATCGGGCTCCGGGTCTGGTGTTCCTGAAAGTCGATCATGTATGGGACTCAATTCGTAACGAACAACGGTTTCAAGATGCCGTGAGAAAGGTTGGGCTGCCCTGATCCATTGCCGGGATGTGGTAGCCTTAATCCGAAACGTTTGGAGGAACGTATGAGGAAGGCACTCTGTGCAGCGAGCCTGGTGATTCTGATGGGGATTAGCTCTGTCAATGTTATCCTGGCTTGCGGCGACAAGTTCCTCGTATCGAGCCGCGGAACCCGTTATCAACAGGCTCCCGCAGTGCGCAAGCCGGCGGCCATTCTCATCTACACTAACCCTGGATCGGAAGTGCCTAAGGCGCTGGCTGGCGTGCCCGTCGACGCCACTCTGCGCAACGTGGGATATCGGCCCACCACCGTGGGAACTCCAGCCGAGTTCGAAAAGGCATTGAGCCAGGGCGGGTGGGATCTTATTCTCGTGGGCCTGGCTGACGCTGAGGCCGTAAGGAAACGCGTGCAAGGCAGAACCGGTGTGCTCCCGGTCGTGGTCAACGCGACGACGGCGGAGATGAAGCAGACCAAGCAGCAGTATGCGATCGTCCTGAAGGCGCCCACCAAGAGCCGGACGTTCCTCGCGGTTGTCGACGAGGCACTCGCTTACCGGTCCAAAGATCAGGCCAAAACCGGAAAGCCCGCCATCTGATGACGGGATGGACCCCGTGCGTCGGCGACACATTCCGGCTCCCGTGTCCGCCTTCGCCGCCTTTTTTGCGATAGCCAGCAGCGCCATGGCCCAGGCTTGGATACCGCCTCGTGGATTCGGATCCGTCAGTTTAAGCTACCAGAGGATCAGCAACACCGGTCACAAGAGGTCCAATGGTTTTCTGGTGGAAGCCGGGCAGAGTCTCAACATGGGTTTGTATCTCGAAGCCGAGTACTCTCTTACCGACCGGTTATCGCTGGCGGCTGGCCTGCCTTATGTTTTCGGCAAGTCTACCACTGTCAATCCGCCCCCGCCACCGATCCCCTATTTTCCTTGGGACCAGTGCCACTGCTGGCAATCGGGTTGGCAGGACGTCGGTTTTACCGCCCGCTACAACCTGGTTCACGCGGCCAACGGTGCTTTTTCCTTGACGCCGTCCGCGTCGGTGGGCGTGCCCAGCCACAACTATGAGTTCAGGGGCGAGAGTGCGCTGGGCCGGCATCTTAAAGAAGTGCGGATCGGAGTCGACGCGGGGCAGCGGCTGGACGTCATTTCTCCCAACCTCTTTGTGGAGGGCCGCTACTCCTATGCTTTCGTCGAACGCGTGATCGACATCCCCAACAATCGCAGCAACGCCAGTGTGGAGGGCACGTATCTGCTGCTGAAACGAAAGCTAGCGGCGCGGGGCCTCGCGTCGTGGCAGCGCACGCACGGCGGCCTGCTCTTCGGATCGCCGCCGCCTGCGAGTCTCCAGTTCCCTGGCGAAGTGAACACGCCCGAACGTCTGTTAGAGCACGATCGTCTACTGCGGGACAATTACTTTCACGCCGGCGGCGGCCTCTCCTACTCGTTCCCGCGGATGGATGTGTTCGTGTCCTACATCGCCTTCATCAGCGGCACGGATACGCATGCCGGCCGAGCACTCACTCTCGGCGTCAGTTGGCCGTTCGAGTTCCACGGCATTCATGCACGCTAGGAAATCCACGCGGGTCGGTCTCGGATTGCCCGCACGGAACGGTGCTGGGGTTTTAGAGCCGCCTTACAGCATCCCCTAGAAAGTTGCGCGTAGCGCCAGCTGAAAGGCTCTGGGATCGCCCACCGCCGTGATCTGCTTAAATGTCGACGACGGGTTGGCCGGGTAAGGGCCGGCGCCAAACACCCCGTTCAGAGTCACCCCATTCACGTGATTGGTGAGATTGAATCCTTCGGCGATGGCGTCCAGCCGCAATCGTTCTGTGATTTGAAAGCCGCGGCTGAGGCGTGCGTTCAAATTGAAGAAATCGAAACCCGAACCCGCATTGCGATTGATGAAAACCCCATTGGCCGTGGGACGCGCGGCGGGTCCCTGAATGGTGTTCGCCCCGGTCGTGATATTGAACGGCAAGGGCGAATAATACTGCAGCATGGCGGTCAGTTGAAAGCCATGGCTGATGCGTTGCCAGGCAGTGTGGCCCTTGCCCATCGCGGAATGAATCGTGCCGTCGAAAACCAGGCGGTTGCGCTGATCGTCGTCGGAGCGGCCGTAGTCCTGCCAAATATCGAAATTGTTGATCGGCGCGCTGAAGAAAAATTCACCCACGTTATCGAGCGCCTTCGAATAGGTGTAGGACACACGGTAGTTGCCCCATCGCACAGGCCGTTGCACAAATGAAACATGCAGCGCGTCGTAGTGCGAATCAGCCAGTGAGGAATACTGGCTGTTATTGGCGAAGGCCGGATTCGGACGACATCCGTTGTTGTTTTCGGAGGCGGCGCACGCCGGCACATTTTGATTGACGGAAATCAGCAGATGAAGCCCGCGAACGTGCTGATAGCCGGCGCTCAGCGTGGCGTGATTTCCAAGCTGTTGCTCGATCTCGAAGCTGCCCTGCTCGGAGTA
>Ga0207703_10004991_pt1 | contig 10768 bp, 4 predicted proteins | sample KBSSwiS12_FD_184304 | JGI IMG/M metagenome (GOLD analysis project Ga0207703, IMG submission 184304) | Switchgrass rhizosphere microbial communities from Kellogg Biological Station, Michigan, USA - KBS Switchgrass S1-2 (SPAdes) (version 2) | ecosystem: Host-associated > Plants > Roots >... | reverse complement strand
ACCTCGAAGAGAACGGCGAGATTCCCTGGTAAGTGATGGATCAGGAACTCCTGGCGAAAAGCGTAACAACGCCACAGCCGTCCTAGACCATGTCGGATTAACGCTGGGGCTCTCCCAGATTATGGTGATTTCGGACAGTGCCGTCATCACGATCATCCCGCTTGGCGCGGTTGAGCGTCTTGATCAGGTCGAAAATATCGCCGGTCGTTCCGATGGTGAACCAGATTGTGGTGATGATGCCAAGGACCATGGGAATCCAGATAGCGGTCACGACCATCCAGTTAAACCACCAGTCATCCGACAGCTTCCCCACGAAAAACCACCAGCCCACGATTCCCACGCTGATCAGTTGCCAGCCAATGCTCCAAAAGAAAGTCACTTGGGACAAGAGCTTATCACCCCGGGAAAAATGCTCGTCGATGCCAATGAGCTTGTTGAAAGAGAATCCTTTCTTTAACGGAACAATCCTTCCCTCCTCCGATGCGATGGCGTAACGCCCACGATGGAGCATGCGGTCCATATCGAAACTTTCCTTACAAGTCAGAAGCGAGACCGTGATGTAACCAATGAAGGCGCAGGAGGCGGTGAAGAAACTCAATTGCGTTCCATTGAACGGACATTTATCCGGATGCGCAGCGAGATAAGTCGCCCAACTTCCCGAGCCAGCCAATTTGACCAGGAGAGGTTGGAGATCGCCCCAGAATTGCTGGAAAATATTGAACATGATCGCCATCGACGCCCCGATGCTCATGGAAGTCCACGCCCCAGCGGTTGTCCCTTTCTTCCAGTAAAGGCCACCCCAGACAATGGCCCCAATACCCGCAAGATAGATCGCGCCGATGAGCGAGACCATCATCTGCAGATAATCAACCGGCTTATACAACGCACTGAAGGTGCAGACGAATATTGCCACGCAAGTGAACGTCAACCGGAGCGCGAACAGGTGTGCACGGGGGCTCAGTGGTTTCTTGAAAAGCGGCAGGATGGTGTCCTGCAATAAAGTGGAACCGTAGCCATGTAACTGCATCCCCTGCGACGACAACACGCCAAACAAACAGATTGCACAAAAAGCACCCTTCACTCCGGGTATCAGCAAAATTCCCAAGGCCATGGGCATTCTCATTTCGCCCCGTAACTGCGCTTGCGGAATATGACTGAGCCCCTGCTCCACCAATTTTTGCTGGGCCAAAAAGTCAGGATGATGGAGCAGCGTGAAGGCTCCGATACAGACCAGCGTCATCATCGCCCCCGCAGCCGAGCCGCGCCACGAGGCCAGGATGCCCGCCATCTGCCCTTCGTGCGCAGTCTTGGCGGCGGCGTTGAATCCCTGGTTCCACGCCGTGCCACGCCAGATCATCAGGTTGATCATAAAACCCAGGAAAATGAAGGTGCCGTTAAAATCGGGCCGGTCGCCGATTTGGAAGGGATTGATGAAAGAACTACCCGACGACCCGGAAAGAAAAGCTTCCTTCATCTGCGTGGTGGAAATGGCACTGATAATGAAGAAAGCCACGACCAAATAGAAAATGCCCGAGATCAGGCCTTCCACGCAATCGGTCACCATGACGCTGATCTGGCCCCCGGCCAGTGCGAGTGCAAGAGAGCTCGCCATCAGCACGACCATGACGATGACAAAGGTGGGAACGGGAAAACCAAGAAGAAATGTCGTCTCAGGCCACCCGCAGAAATAGACGAAGAACCGTCCACCCACGGCCGGAATCAACCCGAAGTTGATCATCCCGGAAAAAATATTGATGAAGCTGGCGAAGACACGGATTCCCTTGCTGTAACGCACCTCCAAAAACTGGTGAAACGTCAGGCAGCGGGTTTCGCGAAATCGGTATGTAACAATACCGAAGAGCGTAAACATAAAAAAGAAGATGCCGGTAAAGCCGCCCCACAGACCGAGGGAAAAACCGGTCTTGGAAAAAGTCTCCATCGTCATAACCGTGGTCATCACGGCCGCGCCCAGCTCAGCCAACGAGCTGCAAATCAAATAGCGTCCCGCGCAACGATTGGCGGCCAGAAAATCGGCGACGCTGTGCATGTAGCGACGCATGACAACCGCTATCACCAGAACCGCAACCAAGGGCACGCCAATGATCAGGTAATCGAGAAGAGTAAGACTCATAGACGCGAAGCAGCCAATATGATGCTTGCAGGCAAAGGCGACGAGCTATAAAGCGTTTCCAGTTGGCCGCCGCTTGTCACAAAACGAATAGATCGCATCACAACTAACATCTTGCTCGCCTAAGCCGATTTGCGAATCTCGAGGCATGAGTTTGAAAATCACTTTGATCGGCGCTGGTTCCGTTGTCTTCGCCAAGAATCTGATCGGCGATATCCTCCAATTTCCGGAACTTTCCGACGTCACGCTTTGCCTGATGGACATCGACCCGGCCCGCGTCAAGGTGGCCGGTCTCATGGCCAACCGCATGGTTGCCGCGCTCGGCGTGAACGCAAAGGTCGTGACGACCCTCAGCCAAAAAGAAGCGATCCGTGGCGCCAAATACGTGATTTGCACGGTGCAGGTCGGCGGTTACAAGCCGGGTACGGTCATCGACTTTGAGATCCCGCGGAAGTACGGCCTGCTGCAAACCATCGGCGACACACTCGGCGTCGGCGGCGTTTTCCGCGCCCTGCGCACCATTCCAGTCATGACCAGCATCGCGCAGGACATCGCGGAGATCGGCGATCCGGATTGTATTCTTCTCAATTACAGCAATCCCATGGCGATGAACTGCACCGCCGTTGCGCGCGCCACCGGCATTCCTCACGTGGGACTTTGCCATTCCGTGCAGGGAACCTCCCATCAACTGGCCTCTTACATCGGGTTACCCATCAAGGACATTACCTACCTCGTGGCAGGCATCAATCACATGGCCTTTTTCCTGAAGTTTGATTATCGCGGACAGGACGCCTATCCCCTCCTCTTCCAGCTTCTCGACCAGCCCGACTTCAAGAAGGACCGCGTCCGATTCGAGATGATGCGCCGCACCGGCTATTTCGTCACCGAATCGAGCGAGCACCAAAGCGAGTACGTGCCTTATTTCATTCATCATGGCAAGAAAGTGATCGAGGAATTTGAGGTGCCTATCGACGAGTATCTGCGTCGTTGCGAGTCGGGCCTGCGCAGCTGGAAGCACACCGAGGCGGACTTGCTTGGGCGCAACGGCAACATCGTGGTCAGTCCCCAGTCACACGAATACGGTTCCTTCATCATCCACTCGCGCGAGACCAACACACCTCGCGTTATTTACGGTAATGTCCCCAACACCGGATTAATCGAAAATCTTCCCAATGGCGTCTGCGTGGAAGTTCCCTGCCTGGTCGATGCCCAGGGAATTCAGCCGACGCACATCGGCATATTGCCTCCTCAGCTGGCGGCTCTTTGCCAGACGAACATCAACGTCCAGACCCTTACGGTCGAAGCGGCGCTCACCGGCAAACGTGAACACATCTACCATGCCGTCATGCTCGACCCTCACACTGCGACGGTCCTTCCGCTCGATAAAATCTGGGCCATGTGCGACGACCTCATTGCCGCACACCAGAAACACGGTTTGCTCGGCAATTTCGCTCCGGCGATTACAGGTACAGGACGCGGTTATGCTGGCACGGGCGACCGGGTCTTCGCGGAAGTAGCGGTCAATACTCCGAAAAAAGGTAAAATGGAGGCGGAAATCATCCTGACCAATCCGCGCTCGAAACCTTTCGCCGTTGACCTTGCCGTCGAAAGCGTTGGAGAGGTCTGGGGCTCCCATGACGGTCGCACCACAAAATTAAAGGCCCGCATTCCCGCAGGGAAAACGATCCGCAAGAAAATCACCATGTTGAAGCCCGAGGCAGCCAAGGAAGGTTTTGCCCTTCGCCTTTCCTCTTCATCACCTGAGATTTTCGCCCGTGATTATGTCATCCAAAAACGACGCGTACTTTCTGCCGGTGAAAAAGGTGGAGCAAGCTTCGATCTCAAACTCGCAGGATTCCCTGCCGTCGATGCCAATCTCGCCATCACTAAGGGCAAGATCAACCTTCGACTCGCCATCGACGACACCAAGATCACACCCCAACCGTTAAGCCCTTGGGAGGGTTCCGGGGTTGAACTCTTTTTCTCCAACCTGCAAGGTCGGGGTATCCGCCAGATCTTTTTTGTTCCTCAACCCAAAGGATCGAAGGTCGCGGTGCTCGATAGCAATCTCAAGCCTATCCCCGGCATCCAAGCCAAAGTCGGCCCACACCCAAGGGGAGCCGGATACGAAATGATTATTGAGCTGCCCTTTTCCGCAGCAGGATTGGCCGCCAGCGACACCAGCTTCCTCTTCAACATCATCGTGAATTTAGCGGCCTTGGGTGATGCTCATACCGGTGGTCGTACATCGCTCAACGGTCGATTCGACTCGCACACCAGCTCGGATCACTTCGTACAGGTGGAAGCCTAGATCCTTTGTGGTAGCCGTCGCACTCCGCGCGACGGTTCCGCTCGCTGCTAAACGCGTTTTTGCAAAGCCAGAAATGTCCCGGCCGTCCAGCCGAGCATCGGCTGGGCTTCGTACTCTCCGCCGGCAATCTTTCCTGTAACGACGTCAAACTTTTCCCAAAGCTGCCCGGTTCTTTCAAAGTGACTCACAATGAGTTGCTGGAACTTGGCGGCAAGACGATCCGCATCTTCTGTGAATCCGTAGCGGCGCAATCCTGAAATCGTGGTCCAGAAAAGGGGCGGCCATCCATTGGGAAAATCCCACTGGAAGGTCTTGGCGTGCTTTTCCTGCGCACAGACCGAGATGCCGTATTCAAATTCAAACAGCGTCAGGTTATCGCGGATGCGCTTGGCCTGTTCGGGCGTCGCCAACCCGGACCAGAGTGGATGAAAGGTCGCCAGGCTGGGCACTTTGCTCTGAACCGAAGCCTGGTAATCGTAATCGAAATAGAGCCCCTTGGTCTCATTCCAAAGATGTTCCTGAATGAGCTGCCGCCTTTGCTCCGCCTTCGCTTCCCAAGCCTCGACATCTCCATGACCCAATTCCTGGGCAAACCAGGCAAAGTTCTTTTCGTAAACGTAGAGATTTGAATTGAGATCGACCGGGTTGAAATCGCCACACCGTCCCGAGAACCGTGGATTAAAATCCCAGCCCGTCTCCGCCTCACCGAGATAGTTGGCGGAAATCGCAAGACGCTCCTCCTCCGGCAAGTTGAGATCGAATCCGAGCCGGTTCACCACCGCACCGTAGAACTTCAATAGATATTCTTTGGACGCATGATGAAAGTGCCGATTCAGGTGTGTTGGTGTGCTCCGCTTTTCCATCCAGAAGGCATATTCCTTTTCCAAAGCCGCCACCGCCTGCGCAAGCCAGACCTTATCCTTCGTCTTCTCATAGAGATCACGAACCATCATGGAAAAGTAAGGCGGTTGGGAACGGGTATCATCACCGCGAAAAGTACTATTCGGAATGAACCCCTTGAGGTTGATCAGGTAGATCATGTCGTCGCAGTTTCCCTTCGCGAGATCGATTCTGTCCTGCAACAAGAGCCCCAGGTTGGTGAAGTAGGTATCCCAATAAAAAAAGGCAATAAAGTGGCCCGTCATGCAGGGTGTCGTATGCGGATACGGCAACGGTTCGATACCCGTTTCTCCCGGCTTGGCCGCATGAACGGATTTATCCCAATTCGTGCGAATGTAGTCGGATATCTGATCTAGTTTGGAGGCAGGAATAGACATGGCAATTTAACGATGACTTATTGAGTTTTCACGTCGCCGGTTTTTTGAATCGGCGCGGCAAAGGTGGGGACGTTCTGGACTGCGGTCGGCGGAGCAATCTGGCTCGGTTCCTTGCTGATTAACGACGGCTGATAAACCCGAAGCGCCTTGAACTTGACCGGTCCATCATGGCCGATGAGTTGGAGTTCATGTGGACCATTGCTAAGGCCCTGCGCCAGGATGACCGGAGTCTCCACAGTCGAGTCCGCGATCGTCGGAGTTGAATAGGTATCCGAGAAAAACGGAACGACTTTCCATTTTGCCTCGATTTGCGCCGGCGGAACAAACGGTGGCAGATTCTTTTTTTTCGCCCAAGCCCCCTGCATCAACCCGAACGAATAGCCCATGTTCCAATATTCAGGTTTGATGACTACCCGCCCCGACTTTGAAACGAAGGTTTCATCCGAAGAGCCTTTGCCATCGGGTCCCGTCACGGAACCTGTGACGCTGAACTTAAAGTGTTTGCCATCGGGACTGAAATCGGTTGCCGTCGCCGTCCAATCCTCCAGCACGAGCGGAGCATTGTGATCAATATGACTGATGACCGGCCAGCCGATTCCCGGAAAACCACTTACCCGCGAGGTCTGGTAAAGCTCCGGCAATTCCGATGGCTTCTTCCCGTCAATCAGGACATCAGCTGATCCTTTGGCTCCGGACTCGGCGATCACATCGATTTTGTTGCCGATAAAGGGAAAGACCAACTTATTGCCCGTCCACTTCAAGTCCTTGTCCGGCACATAATCACGAATTTCGTTCTCCACCGCAGAATCGTCGTATTGCGGACGTCGCACCAGATAGGCACTCACAATCTTGGCCATCAGAAAATTCCCCTGATCGTTCAGGTGCGCACCATCGATCGTCAGGTTGTAAGGATCCAGGTTGGTTTGCTGGCAATAGAGTTTCCACAGTGCGCGCTGCTGCACCATGCCGGTTTGGTACTTATTGGCCATCGCCGGAATAAACGCATTCGGAAACCAACTGCCCCAATTTCCCGGGTTCAACTTGGACGGATCGGTCTCCTCCGTCAGGTTGGCGGCTTTATTCAGATGATCTGTCTGTAGAAGGATTTCCGAGGTCGTCCGCTCACGCACCCGCCGGATCATGTCTTCGTAACGGTCAGCCCGTCCGAAGTCATAAAAAATCAATAAGTCCGGATAGTAGGGATAGAGATCGCACTCGGACGTATAAACCAGCCTGTCAGCAGCAAAGCCCCCGATCGCGCGGTTCTCGATCACGAAATTAACATTGGGATAGCGTTGGCGTAAATCAGCCGACACCTGCTTGGTCCATTCCTGCTCAGTGATCGACTGGCCGTAATACAGAACGCGAACCGTGTTCTTATGCTCAGGCGTGCTTTCCTCCAGACGCTTCATAAACCGCTGGGTTCCATTCCCGAGTTCGTCCTTGAGTTCGAGCTTCGCGGGCTCAGGAAATGGGTTCTGAGCCGATAGAGGAGCCAGGGGAAATAATAACGAAAGGCACGTGAGACCAAGAATAGCGTGCCGCTTTCGGAAAGTAATACACACAGTCGGCTCAGGTTGGTCGAATAGTCACTTTACGAGCAAGCAAAAATGCGCTTCAGTTGTAATCATCGTGATCTCTCATTCTGCGCTTTTGCCGCTACCTTTTTCAGAGATCAGGGTTCCTATCTGGTGGCATTCTTTCCCAGATAACAATTTGAACTGAAATAAGCGTCCATACCGCCTCGGATACCACCGTTTTCCTGCAAGTCGTAACCCCTAAAACTCCCTTTATGCCCAAGCTCAACTCCTCACTGTTTCAATCATTCTTAACCTTGACGCTCCTCCTGGCGATTAATGTCGCCGGGGAAAGCTGGGCTCAGGCCCAAGCTCCAGCCGCTGCCGCACCATCTACTTCCATTTGGATAGAGGGCGAAACACCCGGCACGGTCAATCCCGCCACCTTCCAACCCACAACGGCCGGTGGTCCCCCGGAAGTACTTTCCGCCGGCAAGTGGATGAACATCAGCATTGAAGCGGGCAAGGTTGATGCAACCGTTCCCGATACCGGGATTGTCTTCGATTACCCGGCGGTCGTCACCACGGCAGCGGATTACGATATTTGGGCCCATGTCGGCTATGAGCAGACGCGTGCGGCTTTTGATTGGCGAATCGACCAGGGCGATTGGCATACGGTTCAAAACACCGAACCCACGGTTGACCTGCAGGAATTGGGCGTCTGGGCCCCAGTGGCTTGGTTGAATCTTGGTAAGCAAAATTTAACCGCAGGCAATCACACGCTGGAAATCCGCCTCAACAAGCCTGCCAAGGACGTCAAGCCAGGCCCTTTCCTCTTTGGCATCGATGCCCTTTGCCTCACCTCCAAGCCGTTTCATCCTGATGGATCGATCAAGCCGGGCGATACGAGCTGGATGACCGATGCGGACAAGGCCGCCCAGTCGCAAACCTTTGCCGTACCCAGTTCCGCTGATCCCGCCCAAGCTCCGCTTTCCCTCGCGGGACCGTGGCAATACGCCGGTGATGATGAAGTCACGGTCGATGATCGACTCGGAGCAACGAAAGCAATCCCCAGCGCTGATAGCCTGACCTGGCACGCCATCCAGGTTCCTGGAGATCGCAATACGCTGCTTCCCCACGAGACCTACGTCCACCGGTATTACCTCCGGACGCGCGTGAATGTTCCCGCCGATCTTGCGGGGCGCTCATTCGTCCTGCACATTCCTGCAGAAAATATGGTCGCCACGGTCTTCGTGAACGGCCAGTCCGTTGGCTTTACCAAGGACAACTATGCTGCGTGGGACAGCGATGTGACCAAGGCGATCAAGCCGGGACAGGTCAACGAAATCTGGGTTGCCTTCAAGGACGATTTCTACGCCTTGAACGATGAGGCGGACGCCAAGCATCTCAAGTATATCCCTTATTCTTTCTGGCATTTTCACACCACGATGTTGCTCGATATGCCGGTACTCGGCAAAGAAGGCACCGGTTTTGTCACGACCGAACCCTCCCTGGTTGTCGGTGGCAGTGTCTACACCTCGGATGTCTTCGCCATCCCGTCCGTGAAAAATAAAACCCTCGGCCTGGAAGTCACGGTGCATAATTCCACCGGCGCAGACGCCAGCGTGCAGGTTGGCAACGAAATCCAGCCGCTGGCTGGTGGAGCCGCAGAAAAGACCTTCGCTCCGCAAACCGTCACCGTTCCCGCCGGCAAGGACATGGTCGTGAAGCTTTCCGAACCTTGGGCCAACCCCAAGCTCTGGTGGCAGGATGATCCTCAGCAGTACAACGCGGTCACCAAGCTCACCGTGAACGGCAAGGTGGTGGACCAGCGCAAAACGAAATTCGGCTTCCGCGAATGGACCTGGGATGGGCCCGAATTCAAGCTTAACGGCATTCCGTTCCACGGTTTTGCGGACACCACGACAACGGATATCGCTAAGTTGCGGGAAGCCGGCCAGGACATGGTCCGGGTCTGGGGAGAAACCGACAAAACCGAGTCCTACCTTGACGAATGTGACGCCAAGGGCATGCCTGTCCGTCGTACCGGCATCTTCGACGGAGAAGGTTATGCCGGTCTTTACGCACTCAAGGATAATCCCGCTCTCTGGGATAATTATCGGGAAGAACTTCTCGCCTGGGCCAAGGGTCAACGGAATCACCCCTCGATCTTCATTTGGTCGATGGAAAATGAAATCACCTTCATCAATGGCCATGTAACCGGTCTGGACAAGATCACCACACCGGAGATGAAAAAAGCGTCAGACATGCTGATGCCCCTCGACCCCACCCGCCCGGTCATGACCGATGGCGGCAATGCGAACCTTGAAGAATCGCAGCCTGTTTACGGCGGCCATTACATGGAGCCACCGCTCAATACCTTTCCGGAAAGTATTTATGACAAGGCCGGTTATGCTCACCGTCAGGTCTGGCCCATCACCCAGGATAAACCCATTCTTTTCGGTGAGGCCGCGTATGTCTCGGGCACCAGTCATGAAGAGCACGCTACGGTTGGAGGTCCCCAAAGCTTTCTCGGGGCGGCTGAAGCGCGCCCCGGTATTGCCGAGGAATTGCGCATGCTGTCGGAAGGCTATCGCTGGCTTGGAATTAATTTCCACTTCTGGGCAACTGGAGAGATACCAACCTACCACAAAGCGTGGCAACCCGTCGCTGTACTGAGCCGCCAATGGGACTGGACGTTTGGGTCGGGAGAAAAAGTCGCCCGTACATTTGGCATCTTCAATGACAGCCGGGCCACCGACCCGATTACATTCACCTGGAGCTTGACCATGAACGGCGCCAAGGCAGGTGACGGATCGTCCACCCATACAATCGCACCGGGAATGAATGAAAAGTTTGATGTAACCATCCCCATGCCGACCGTCCCCGCCCGCCAGGAAGGCGTCCTGACCATGACATTGACCCAGGGCGGAAAGACGGTGTTTGAGGACACGAGAGATGTCTCCGTCCTGTCTCCCAACGCCATTTCGCCTCAAGTGGCGAAGGCTGCTCCCGGACGCATCGCGGTCTTCGATCCGAATAATAGCGTCAAGGACTTCCTGACCAGTATGAAGGTTCCCTTTACCTCAATTGATGACCTGGCCAAGATTCCCGACACAGCCAAGGTGTTGATCGTAGGCAAGGACGCTCTTACATCGACGACCTCCACCTCGAGCCAGCTCTCAGCCTGGGCCGCAGCGGGCGGCAGCCATGTCGCCATCCTGCTTGAGCAGGCCAATCCCTTGAAGTTCCAGGGATTACCCGGACAGATGGCCCCGGACACCAACGCGGGTTGCCTGGGTTTTCCGGAAGACGCGACGCACCCCGTCCTGGCAGGTCTTCAGGTCAAGGATTTCTCAACTTGGGGGCTGGATGGTTTTCTCTATCGCAATGCGTACGTGAAGCCGGTCAGCGGCGGCAAATCACTCGTCCAGTGCGATACAAAACTGGCCGACAGCGCACTGATTCAGATGCAGGCGGGCGATGGCATCCTTCTCCTCAGCCAACTGCTCGTCGGTGAAAAACTCAAGACCAA
>Ga0207703_10004985_pt1 | contig 10775 bp, 10 predicted proteins | sample KBSSwiS12_FD_184304 | JGI IMG/M metagenome (GOLD analysis project Ga0207703, IMG submission 184304) | Switchgrass rhizosphere microbial communities from Kellogg Biological Station, Michigan, USA - KBS Switchgrass S1-2 (SPAdes) (version 2) | ecosystem: Host-associated > Plants > Roots >... | reverse complement strand
CTTCGATTTCGTAGCCCACGCCGTGGGCGTCCACAAGGATCTGCGGCGGGTTCTTTTCCTGCAACGTGCCCGAGATGCGCCCGATCATCGCCGCCTCCCGCGGGTCCTCATACCAGCCGCCCGCGCTTCACTCGCACTGCGCTGCCCTTGCTCAGCGCGGCGAGCTTGGCCAAGACGTCCTTTTCCCCGCTCAGCGTGCGCCCCTCCCCGTAACGGCTGTGCGCGTGGCAAATGGCGCAGGCCAGGGCGTCGGCCGCGTCCGGGCCCGGCAGGCCCGGCAGGCGCAGCAGGCGCTTGACCATCTCCTGCACCTGCTCCTTGGCGGCGTGGCCCTTGCCCACCACGGCCTGCTTGACCTGCAGTGCCGTGTACTCGGCCACGGGCAGGCCGGCGTCCACGGCGGCGCAAATGGCCGCGCCGCGCGCCTGGCCGAGCAGCAGGGTGGACTGGGGATTGACGTTGACGAACACTTTCTCGATCACCACCTGCACGGGTGCATGCTGGTCGATGACCTCGTGCAGGCCCTCGAACAGGGTGCGGATGCGCTGCGGCAGTTCGCCTGCGGGGATGCGGATGCAGCCGCTGGTGATGTAGGCGAGTTTGTTGCCCGACTGCTCGATGATGCCAAACCCCGTCAAACGCAGACCGGGATCGATGCCGAGGATGCGGGTGACCGGCATCAGGCGGTGCGGCTATTCGGCTTCGACATCCAGCACCGCGCTGGTGAACACGTCCTGCACGTCATCCAGCGATTCCAGGGCATCGAGCAGTTTCTGCATTTTCACCGCGTCGTCGCCGGCGAGGTTCACTTCGTTCAGCGGCTTCATGACGATTTCCGCCAGCTCGGGCTTGAGGCCGACCTTTTCCAGGCCTTCCTTCACTTTGACGAAATCGGCCGGGGCGCTGATGACCTCGATGGAGCCGTCCTCGTTCGCGACCACGTCCTCGGCGCCGGCCTCCAGCGCCGCCTCCATGACCTTGTCTTCGGACAGGCCGGGGGCGAACACGAACTGGCCGCAGTGCTTGAACAGGAACGCCACCGAGCCGTCGGTGCCGAGGTTGCCGCCGTGCTTGGCGAAGGCGTGGCGCACGTCTGCCACGGTGCGGGTGCGGTTGTCGGTCATGCAGTCCACGATCACCGCCGCGCCGGCCAGGCCGTAGCCCTCGTAGCGGATTTCCTCGTAGTTCACGCCTTCCAGCTCGCCCGCGCCGCGCTTCACGGCGTTCATCACCGTGTCCTTGCTCATGTTCACTTCGCGCGCCTTGTCCATGGCCAGGCGCAGGCGCGGATTCATGTTCGGGTCGCTGCCGCCCATGCGCGCGGCCACGGTGATTTCCTTGATGACCTTGGTGAAGGCCTTGCCCTTCTTGGCGTCGGTGATGGCCTTTTTATGCTTGATGTTGGCCCATTTGCTGTGTCCTGCCATGATTCGTTCCCGCCAAGTGGCTTCTGTGAGGTTGGGATAGGGCTCGTGACCCCTTGTTCCGTGCCGGTCGCCGTTCCGGTTGTCTGGCCCTATAATTTTAGCATCCGCTACTCTGGAGCACTGACATGGACCTGGGCATTCGCGGCAAATCGGCGCTGGTGTGCGGCGCCAGCAAGGGGCTGGGGCGCGGCTGCGCAATGGCGCTGGCGCGCGAGGGCTGCAAGCTCACCGTGGTGGCGCGGGACAAAGGTGCCCTGGACGCCACCGCCGCCGAATTGCGCAATGCCGGCGCCGCGGCGGTGAACGCCGTGGCCGCCGACATCACCACGGCCGAGGGCCGCACGGCCGCGTTGGCCGCAGCGGGCCAGCCCGACATCCTGGTCACCAATGCCGGCGGTCCGCCGGCCGGCGACTTCCGCAATTTCAACCGCGACGACTGGATCGCCGCCCTGGACGCCAACATGCTCACGCCCATCGAGCTGATCAAAGCCAGCATCGACGGCATGATCGCCAACCGCTTCGGGCGCATCGTCAACATCACCTCGGGCGCGGTGAAGGCGCCCATCGACGTGCTGGGGCTGTCCAACGGCGCGCGCTCGGGGCTTACCGGTTTCGTTGCGGGCCTGGCCCGCGCCGTGGCCAGGCACAACGTCACCATCAACAACCTGCTGCCCGGGTCGTTCGACACCGACCGCATCCGCTTCGTCAACGCCTCCCAGGCCAAGGCGCGGGGTATTGGGGAAGACGTCGCCTGGAAGGAGCGCATCGCCGGCATTCCGGCGGGGCGTGTGGGCGATCCGATGGAATTCGGGGCCACCTGTGCTTTTCTATGCAGCGTGCAGGCCGCCTTCATGACCGGGCAGAACGTGTTGCTGGATGGCGGGGCGTATCCCGGAACGTTCTAAGTTTTAGATAAAACACGCGAACTAACCACGGCGCCATGCCGCAATGTTCGGAACGCTGAAAGGATTGTTTGGAGGCCGCCGCGCAAGCGCGGGGGGAATTGATGCTCTGTACTCCGACGCTGTCAGCGCCTGGAATGCGGGCGACTACGGCACAGCACTTCGACGCGTGGACCGCGCCATCGCCGCAGACGCCTCATTGCCCACCCTGCACTTTCTCAAGGCCAGCGCACATCTTGAACTGGGCGAATACGCCGCCTGCATAAGCGCCGGTGAAGCCGGGCTGGCTCTGGCGCCGCCGTATCCGATGAGGAACGATTTACGCCTGCGCGTGGCACTTGCGCAAGCGCGCGCCGATATGGCGGCGGGCGTGCCCCCGCCTCCCCTGTTCGCCGTTCCCGATTCCACAGCTAAAATCTCCGTCATCATCTGCAGCATCACGCCGTCCAAGCTCGAACGGGTCACGGCCAATTATCGGCGCCTGCTTGCGGGCGTCCCGCACGAGATCATCCCCATCCATGACGCGCAGTCGCTGTGCGAGGGCCATAACCGCGGCGCGCGCCAGGCGCGGGGCGACATCCTGGTCTTCTCGCACGACGATGTTGAAATTCTCTCGGAAGATTTCGCCGCGCAATTGCTGCTCGCCATGCAGCGACACGACCTCGTGGGCGTGGCCGGCACCGACAAGCTGCTCGGCGCGGCCTGGATGTTCGCTGGTTGGCCGCACCTGCACGGCCAGATCGGCATGCCGGGCGCCGCCGGAGGCATCACGGTCACCGCCTACGAGTTGCACGGCCGCTATGGGGAAAGGATGCAGGCGCTGGACGGCGTGTTCCTCGCCGCGCGGCGTGAAGCCGTGGAGGCCATCGGCTTCGACCAGCAGACCTTCGACGGCTGGCATCTGTACGACCTGGACTTCTCCTTTCGTGCGCACCAGGCCGGCTACCGCTGCGCCACGGTGAATGACCTGCTCATGGTTCACCAATCGGCGGGCAACCCCGGCGAAGCCTGGCGGCGCTACGCGCAACGCTTCCTGGACAAGCATCGCGGCATTGAACGCTTCGAAGACCTTGCGCCGCCTCCGCTTGCGGCCGTGAGCGTGCGCTCGACTGAAGAGTGGAGACGGCTGACGGCCTGGCTGAGCTCACAAGAAGGCAGCTGAGGAAGGCAACTGAGGAAGGCAACTGAGCGCCCTCTCACCCGGCTTGCGATTAAAAATTGGGCATGGCAGCATGCCCACGAGGAGGAACGGCACAGACCGGGCTCCGTGCAGCGCCATCCATGGCGCAGCGCACAAAAAGGAGGGGTCGTGAGCGCGATCGAAGCGTACCTGTCCAAACCCTGGCTGGCCTTTTATCCCAAGGGCTCGCCCGCCACGGCCGAAGTGCCGGCGGTGTCCGTGCCCGAGGTGTTCGACGCGGCCTGCGCGCGCAACGCGTCGCGTCCCGCCATTGCCTTTTACGGGGCGCAGATCACCTACGGTGAACTGCAGGAGGCGGCCAACCGCTTCGCGGCCGCGCTGGCGGCGCTGGGCATCAACAAGGGCGACCGCATCGCGCTGTACCTGGTCAACAGCCCGCAGTTCGTGATCGCCTATTTCGGCGCGCTCAAGGCGGGCGCCGTGGTCACGCCGGTCAGCCCCGTGTACACCAGCCATGAAGTGCGCCACCAGCTCGAGGACAGCGGCGCACGCGCCATCGTGTGCCAGGACGTGCTGTTCGACAAAGTGAAGAAAAGCGGCGTGAAGCTGGACTTCGCCGTGCTCACCAGTGTGGGCGAATACCTGCCGGCGCTGAAGCGCGTGCTGGGCAAGGGGCCTCTGGGCAAGCTGTTCTCGGGCATGAACCTGGGCGCGGTGAACATCCCGGCGCAGCCTGGCCTGCACTGGCTGCAGGATCTCCTGAAACGCCACCCGCCCACGCCGCCCGACATAAGCTTCGAGCCGGACAAGGACCTCGCCGCCCTGCCCTACACCGGCGGCACCACGGGCAACCCCAAGGGCGTGATGCTGACCCACCGCAACCTGGTGGCGGCACGCACCAACAGCCACGCCGCCTTCCCGTATTTTGAGCAGGGCCGCGAAGTCATCATCGCCTTCCTGCCCTTTTTCCACATCTACGGGCAGGTGGTCATCATGCTGAACGGCCTCGCCGAGGGCCACCTGCTGGTGGTGTTCACTAGCCCCGACACCGAGGCCATCCTGGCCGCCATGGAGCGCTACCGCGCCACGGTGTTCTACGGCGTGCCCACGCTGTACGAATACCTGAAGGACCACAAGGACACCGCCAAGGCCGACTGGAAGCGCATGAAAATCCTGCTCTCCGGCGCCGACACCCTGCACGAGTCCACCATGAACGGCTGGACGGCGCGCACCGGCACAAAGATCACCGAGGGCTACGGCCTGTCCGAGACCTGCGCCACCAGCCACGTCAATCCGCTGGAGCGACCCAAGCCCGGATCGTTCGGCTGCCCGGTGCCCAACGTCAGCGCCGCGGTGATCGATTCGCAAAGCGGCGAATTCCTCGCGCCCAACCAGACCGGCGAACTGGTGCTGGCCGGTCCGCACGTGATGCAGGGCTACTGGAACAAGCCTGAGGACAGCGCGCGCGTGTTCATGGAAGCCGCGGGCCAGCGCTGGCTGCGCACCGGCGACATCGTGCGCATGGACGAGGAAGGCTATTTCTACTTCTACGACCGCACCAAGGACCTGATCAAGTTCAAAGGCCATTCGATTTTCGCCAAGGACATCGAGGACGTGCTGTACGAGCACGACAGCATCAAGGCCGCCGGCGTGATCGGCGTGCCCGAGCCATCGGTGGGCCACTACGTCAAAGCCATCGTGGTGCTGCAGCCCGACGCGCGCGGCAAGCTGTCGGAAGAGGACGTGCGCGCCTGGTGCGCCTCGCGCCTGGCCGAGTACAAGGTGCCCAGGGTGGTGGAGTTCCGCGGCGAGCTGCCCAAGACCGACGTGGGCAAGGTGTCGCGGCGCGAACTGCGCGACGAGCACGCCTAAACCCGGTGAATTAATGGGGCTCGACACCTCCTTCTTCAGGGTCGAAGGGCTGACCAAGCGCTTCGGCGGGCTCACCGCCGTCAACAACGTCTCCTTCGAACTCGCGCGCGACCAGATCGTGGGGCTCATCGGCCCCAACGGCGCCGGCAAGACCACGCTCATGCGCCTCATCACCCGCGTCCTGCGCGCCGATGCCGGCCGGATCATCTTCAACGGCGAAGACCTGACCACGCTCAAACCCTGGGACGTGGTGAACCGCGGCATTTGCGGCACCTTCCAGAACACCCGGCCCTTCCGCAACCTGCCCTCCATCGCCAATGTCATGGTGCCGCTGGTGTCGCCGCGCGCCAAGTCGCGCGGCGAATGGGTGAAGCGCCTCGAAGCCAAGGCCATGGACGCGCTGGAGTTCGTGGGCATTTCCGACATGGCGCTGGAGCCGGCCTCGGCGCTGTCGCAGGGCGACCTGAAACGCCTGGAAGTGGCGCGCGCCATCGCCACCGAGCCCGAGTTGCTGCTCTTGGACGAGCCGCTGGGCGGCCTGTCGCCGGCCGAGTCGGAGCTGCTGGCGCGCTCCATCCGCCGCCTGCACAAGGGCGGGCGCTTCGGCCGTCTGCATTCCGAGGGCCCGGCCGTGCTCATGATCGAGCACAAGCTGAAGGAGCTGATGTCCATCGTCGACCGGGTCATCGTGGTGGACTACGGGGAAATCATTGCCGACGGGTTGCCTTCAGAAGTCGTCAAGAACCCGCGCGTCATCGAAGCCTACCTTGGCAGCGGGCATGTGGGTGACGTGTTGGCCAAACCATCCGCAACCGCGCAGGTCTGAACATGGGCGCGCCCCTGCTGGACATCAAGGACCTCTCGGTCAGCTACGACAAGGCGGTGATCCTGAACAAGGTGTCGCTGTCTGTTCGTGAAGGGGAATTCGTTGGCCTTGTGGGACCGAACGGCGCGGGCAAATCGACGTTGTTGCGCGCGATTTCCGGCCTGGTTGGATTCGAGGCGCGTTCCAAGCGCGGGACGGACGGAGAAATACGCATCGAAGGGGAAATACTGTTCAAGGGCGAACGCATCGAGAAGCTGTCGCCGCACGAAATACGGGAACTCGGGTTGGGGCATTGTCCCGAGAGGCGGCGGCCGTTCCGGGAACTGTCAGTAATAGAAAATCTGATGGCGGGAGCTTACCTATCGAGCGACAAGGCCGCCAATGAACAACGGCTGGAACGGTGCTTTGCGCTGTTTCCGCGCTTGAAGGATCGCCGCGAGCAGGTGTCGGGGACGCTGTCTGGTGGAGAGCAGCAGATGCTGGCAACAGCACGGGCATTGATGTTCGACGCGTCGTTGCTGGCGATTGATGAGCCGTCACTAGGACTGGCGCCCATCGTGCGGGAGGAGTTATTCAATGCCATCGGGAAAGTTCATGCCGAGGGCGTGCCGATATTGCTGGTGGAGCAAGAAGTGGCGCAGGCGTTTCGGTTGGCGAATAGGAATTACGTGCTGTCGCAGGGGAAGATCATTGCTGAAGGGACGGGGGCATCACTCAGCGCCGATGAAACATTACGGGCAGGGTATCTCGGTTTATAGGTTTTGTTCTCGTTACCCTCATCCCCAATCCTTCTCCCTGTGGGAGAAGGGAGTCAGGCCGCACGAGCTTTAAGCTCCCGCGCCGTCGCGCTCAGTCCGGCACTGCACAACCTGCACTGATTTCTCCAGATGCCGTTTCGTTGCTTGCATCTCGGGCATTCTGTCTCGATCTTGTCCCTAACCCAAGGTGTAAGTCCCCTTGGCATAAATAGCAGGACCAATAGCACGATCACCGCGAATATCAACAATCGATAAGGTGCAATCGCGTCCACGCTCCCGAACCACTCGGTCAGAGGATAGAGCAGGAACACCGCGACCACCGGTCCGTAAATCGTGGCCACACCGCCGAATATGCCCCAGATCACCACCTGGAACGACAGCCCCACCTCCAATACCGACGGCCCCGCGACGCGCAGGAAATGCACGTACAGCGCACCGGACAGTCCCGCGCATAAAGCCGACAGCGTAAACACCGCCAGTTTGTAGCGCGTCGTGTTGATGCCCGAAGCCCGCACCGCCACTTCGTCATCCCGGATGGCATGCAGTACCAAGCCAAAGTTCGAATCCGCCAGCAACCACAGGCCGAACACGATGATGAGCATGGCCCCGGCGGCGATGGCGTAGTTGGCCTCTGGAGAAACGGCTAGGCGCCTCAGACCGGAAATGCCGAGTTCTCCGCCTGAGAAGCCCGGAAAGGCGAACAACAGCCCGAGTGCGATCAGCGGAAAGGCCAAGGTGGCCAGGGACAGATAGGAACCTTTAAGGCGCAGGCACAGCGCGCCGGTGGCCAAGCCCATTATCGCCGCCACGATGGCTCCAACGGGAATGCTGATCCACGCCGGCCAGCCCAGATGGTGCGCCAGCAGCGCCGAACCGTAGGCACCGGCGCCGAAGTACAGCGCGTGGCCGAAGTTCACCTGGCCGGTGTAGCCGGCCAACAGGTCCCAGCTCGCCGCCAGAATGGCGAACAGGCAGGTCATGGTGGCCACGCGCATCAGGTAGGCGTCGGGCCAGACCAGCGGCAGCACCAGCATCGCCAGCACCCACGCAAGCACCAGTGTCCGCGAGGGCAGCACCAGCACCTCGTTTTTCAAATTAGCCCAGGCTCGGCGCAGCAGATACATCAACGCTCTTCCTCAAACGCCACGCCGAACAAACCTTCCGGACGTGCCAGCAGCACCACCACCATGATGACCAGCGCCACCGCGCCCTTCAAATAGGCACCCGAAGGAACCGCAAATACGGTGATGGCTTCGACGTAGCCCAGGATGAACGCGCCGATCAGGCTGCCGCGCAGGCTGCCGAGGCCCCCCAGCACCACGATGGCCAGCATGGTCACGAGCGGAGCCAGCCACATGCGCGGATCGACCACGAACACCGGCGCCACCACCACGCCGGCCACGGCCGACAGGCCCACCGACAGCGCCAGGGTGGCCATGGCCACGCGGTGCGCGTTCATGCCCATGAGCTCAGCCACCTCGACGTCGTTGGCGGTGGAGCGGATGGCCAGGCCCAGGCGCGTGCGGTACAGCACCCACCACGTGAAGGCCAGCATGACCGCCGCCACAACCAGGATGAGCAGGCGCTGGTAGGGCACGTTCACCCCGGCCACGCTCATGACCCCGTCGATGGTGGACGGGATGCCGAGGTAGCTGCCGCCGAACGCCACCTGCATGAGCTCCTGGAAGATCAGGGCGAGGGCGATGGTGGCGATGAGCACGGCGGAGGGGTGGTCGCGAACCGGCTCAATAATCAATTTATAGCAAGCCAGCGACAACATCGTTACCGCTGCCACGGCGATGAGGCCCGACCACACCACGCCCAGGCCGGCTTTGACCAGGAGGCTGTAGAAGCAGTAAGCCGCCAGCATGTAGAAGGCGGTGTGGGCGATATTGACAATGCGCGCCACGCCGAAGACTAGGGAGAAGCCGACTGCCAATAGGGCATAGACGCCGCTATTGATCAAACCCGTAACGAGAATGTCGGCGAACAAGGGGATGGAGGCTAGTTATTTTTCACGAGGCTTCCCGCCCCGCGGGAAGGGAAAAACAATCCGGGCTCGAATAGCGAAGCTCGATTTGCCCAGCGCAGCCGGCTTGCCGCTCGAAGCACGGTTGTCTTTCATCCTTCCCGCGGAGCGGGAAGCCTCGTGAATAAAAATAAAACTTGCTCTCTACGGCATCTTGAACGCCTGCATCCCCTTTATCTGCGGTGGCCAGAAGGGCACCTTTTTCCCGTCCTGCCATTCCACGGCGATGCCGGCAGTGGTGCCAACACCCCACACCGGATCATGCTTCTTGTCCCAGGTCAGCTTGCTCCCCGTGCCCACGTGCTCCATCTGCTCGATCACCGGCACCAGTTTGTCGGCGTCCAGCGTACCTGCTTTTTCGATGGCTTCCTTGAGGATGTAGACGCTGTCATAGGTGGCGGCGGTGTAGGTGGGCGCTTTCTTGTAGCGCTCCTTGAAAGCCTTGACGAAGGCCACGGTCTTGGGCGTCATTTCCACTTCGGAATAGGTGTCCAGGGTGGAGACGAACTGGCCCTTGCCCGCGGTGGCGCCCCAGAACTCGTCCTTCTGCGCTTCGACGTTGATGCCGAAAGCCACGGCCTTCATGTTGCGCTCGCCCATCTGCCGCCCCGCCACCACGCCCACCGGACCGGACAGCAGGGTGTAGACGATGTCGGCGCCGGAGCGCTCGATGGCCGACAGTTCGGCGGTGATGTCAGTGGCCACGGCCGAGCGCTGCCATACGCCCACCACCTCCATCTTCATGGTCGGCAGGGTCTTCTGCGACACGGCCACCAGCGCTTCGGTCCAGGCCGCCTTCTCGGCCAGGATGGCCACCTTGGGCGTGTCCTTCTTCAGGTCCTTGCGGATCTGCTCGCCCACCGAGCCCAGCACCACGAACACCGTCCTTACCAGGTCGGTGTCCTTGGTGGGCGATACGCGGAACCAGTATTTGTAGCGGTTGTAGTCTGCTTCCACGTTCGCGCCCAGCTTGGACAGCGACGCCCCGTTGCCGAGAAATATCTTCTTGTTGTCCATGGCCACTTCCTGCATGGCCACCACCGCCTCGGAGCGGAAACCGCCGATCACGAAGTCGGCCTTGTCGCGCGTGATGGCGCGCTCCATGGCGTTGGTGGCGTCGGGCACCGAGGTCATTTCGTTGGTGTCCACCCGCACCAGTTCCACCAGGCGCTTGCGCCCGCCGACGGTAATGCCGCCGGCCTTGTTGATTTCATCGCGCGCCATTTCCGCGCCGGCCCAGTGGTATTCGCCCTGGATGAAGGCCATGGGCCCAAGCACCGCGATCTTGATGTTCTGGGCCGCAGCGGGTGCCGCTGCAAGGGACAAGACAACTGCAAACACCGCCGAAACAGCGGCTACAACTGCGTTGCGCAGCATGGTGGCCTCCTCTGGCTGGTAATGCGTTCTGAATTGTCGTGGGGCTGTTGAGCGCCCTTGTTGACAGTCAGGGTACTGCAAGCGCTGAGGAAATGCACCCAAAGGCGCTTGTGCTTTGCAGCAAAGGCCGGGGCGAGCACTTGAGACCGGGTTTTACGCCATCATATGGGGATAGGCGAACACCGCGCAGTTGAACCAGAACGGAGAACGCATGGCCGACAAGATCAGGAAGTCCGAGGAAGAGTGGCGCAAGCAACTGACGCCGACACAGTTCGAAGTCACCCGCCACAAGGCCACCGAGCGGGCCTTCACGGGCGAATACGACCAGACCAACACGCCCGGCACCTACCAGTGCGTGTGCTGCGGCGCGACGCTGTTCGAGTCGGACGCCAAGTTCGACGCCGGCTGCGGCTGGCCCAGCTTTTCCAAGCCGGCCACCGACA
>Ga0207703_10004978_pt1 | contig 10782 bp, 6 predicted proteins | sample KBSSwiS12_FD_184304 | JGI IMG/M metagenome (GOLD analysis project Ga0207703, IMG submission 184304) | Switchgrass rhizosphere microbial communities from Kellogg Biological Station, Michigan, USA - KBS Switchgrass S1-2 (SPAdes) (version 2) | ecosystem: Host-associated > Plants > Roots >... | reverse complement strand
TACTCGCTCTCCCCGGAGCGGTACAACCGGCGCGTCACCTCGACTTCCCGTGCGACGGACTGGATGATCGCGTCGAGCCCGACTACCGCGAGGGCGCTCGGGTCGTGCGCCCGATCCCCGTCGCCGGCGTGATGGCCGTGCCCGTTGCCGTGTCCGTTACCGTTACCGTTTCCGTTGGCGTGAGGATGGCCGTCAGCGTCGAGGCCGGGCTCGGGCGGAAACGCCGGGCCGCTGACCGTCTTCAGGAAGCCGCTGAATCGCAGCCGCACTTCGGCGGCGGCCGTCGGCTTGCGTGCGTCGCTGCCGCTGAAGATGACGTCCTCCATCTTGTCGCCGCGCAGGCTCTTGGCGCTCTGCTCGCCCATCACCCACGTGATCGCGTCGGCGACGTTGCTCTTGCCGCACCCGTTGGGCCCGACGATCGCCGTGACGCCCTTGTCGAACGCGAGCTCGGACCGATCCGAAAACGATTTGAAGCCGTTGATCTCTAGGCGTTCAAGACGCATGTAGGGACACCCGCGCAAAAGCGCTGATTGCAAATTGCCAAATGCAAAATGAATTTGCATTCAGCAAGCAGCAATTTGCATTGCTGTTGATCTGTAACGGTTGGCTGGGATCGACCTGGCAAAACGACCGAATTCTTGGGCCCACTTTCGCCTTCCGACACGTGGGAAGGCGGCCCCGGGGCCGAACGGTCGTCAGTCTAACAAGGCCTAGCTATAGGGGCAAGAGCAATCTGCGACCCCAATGCGTTGTGGTCGCTTGCCCCAAGCTCAGTGGTTGGCCTTGATCTTCGAGCTCTTACTGAGCTCAGTCAGCTTCTGCGCTTCGCCAAACATCTGCAGGGCCGCCTGGGCCTGCGGATCGACGCCAATCAGGTGGCGGCGTGCGTCGGCGATGCCGAACACGGCGTTGTCGATCTCGAAACGGATCATCGCCTTGACGAACTCGATGTCCTTGGCGAATGCCTCTTCGTCGACCTTCAGCTTGTCGGTCTTCATCTGCTCGCGGAAGTCGGCGACCATCGCCTCGTCGACCACGAAGTTGCGCTTGACCAGCTTGCGGTTGGTGGACGCCTGCGTCACGCGCGTGTCGCCCTCGGCGGCGAACTTCTGCGCGTAGTTGGCGAACTCGCCGCGCGCGACCAGCATGCGGCCGAACCGCGCCGGGTTGAAGCCTTCGAGCGGTCCGGCGACGCGCTTGTCCGGCTCGATGCCGCCGCCGGCGTAGACCGGCCGTCCGGCATCGGTGCGCTTCAGATCGCTCGGGTTGTGCGGCTTGTTCGCGTCCTGATCGCGCAGCGTGTAGCTGAGATATTCGTCGAAGCTGGCATCCCACGGCCGCTGGATGATGCGCCCCGACGGCGTGTAGTAGTGCGCCGTGGTCAAGGCGAGCCCCGCGCCGCCGCTGATGCGGTAGACCGACTGCACGAGCGCCTTGCCGAACGTCGTCTCGCCGACCAGATACGCGCGATCGTGATCCTGCAGCGCGCCCGAGACGATCTCGGCCGCGCTGGCGCTGTTGCGGTTGACCAGCGCGACGATCGGCATCTCGGTGAACTCGCTCTCTTCCGTCGCGCGGTAATCCTGATCCGAGTTCGGCACGCGGCCGCGCGTGTAGACGATCATCTTGCCCTTGGGCAGGAACTCGTTCGACACCTTGATCGCCTGATCGAGCGGTCCGCCCGGATTGCCGCGGATGTCGAACAGGAGCCGCTTCATGCCCTTCGCGTTGAGATCGTGGAGCGCGTGCTTGACGTCGCGGTCGGTGTTCTCGCCGAAGTCCTGCATGCGGATGTAGCCGGTCGTGTCGTCGATCATGAAGTACGCGGGAACGGTCGGAATGTAGACCTCGTCGCGCACCAGTTCGAACTTGATCATCTCGGGGAAGCCGCGCCGCTTGACGCCGACGTAGACGGTGGTGCCCTTGGGCCCGCGCAGCTTGCGCATCGCCTGATCGACGGTCCAGCCCTTCGTGTCCTCGCCTTCGACGTTCGCCATCACGTCGCCGCGGCGGATGCCTTTCTTGTACGCCGGCGACTGTTCGAACACCTGCATCGCCGTGATGTCGCCGTCGATCGCCTGAATCGACACGCCGATCCCGTAGTAGCGCCCTTCCTGCCGCTCGCGCATCTGCGCGTATTCCTTGGGGCTGAAGAAGCTCGAATGCGGATCAAGCGTGCCGAGCATCCCGCGTACGGCACCATACACAAGGTTGTCCGAGTCGACCTTGTCGATGTAGCTGGTTTCGATCGCGTTCAGCGCCGCGGTGAACGCGCGGTAATGTTCGGGAACCTTGTCGTCGGTCGCAAGCGCGCTGCGTCCGAACAACCCGCCGACGAGGGCGGACACCAGGATCGCGAAGAGTACGGCGGGCAGAGGACGATAGCGTCGCATGATAGGTACCCTAGCAAATAAGTTCCTTATGTGCAACGACTTCTGGGCATCGCCACGGTTCGGAACTGCTTGACCCGGCCGCCGGCGCGTTCCTATAATGACGACAGCGTACCCGCCCCGGTTCTGGAAAGTAGGGAGTCACATGCTTGGTTCGATCGGAATGCCCGAGCTGATCATTATTTTCGTGATCGCTCTGATTATCTTCGGCCCGCGCAAGCTGCCCGAACTGGGCCGCTCGCTCGGCAAGAGCATCGCGGAATTCAAGAAGGCCTCGAACGAACTGAAGAGCACGCTCGAAGAGGAAATCCGCCTCGAAGAGCAGCGCTCGACGCTCGAAGCCTCCAAGACCGCGGCCGCCGCGCCAGCCGCTCCCGTCGCCGTGCCGCACGCCGAAGAGACCGTGCCGGCGCGGAAGGTCGACCAGAGCGCGTAAGCGCGCGTCATGGCCCTGGTGCCGTTCCCGAGCCCCCAGTCGGGGGCTCTGCCGATTCCTCCGGACGAAGACGACGACAATTCCGCCGCCGGGCGGATGTCGTTTCTCGAGCACCTCGACGAGCTCCGGAAACGCATCGTCAACTCGGCGATCGCGATCGGCGTCTGCGTCGTCCTCGGCTTCGCGTTCATCAACCGGATCGTCGATTTCATCCTGGCGCCGACGCGCGGCGCACTGCCGCCCGGCGTGAAGATGATTTACACCGAGCCGGGCGAGGCGTTCTCCCTCTACATCCAGATCTCGCTGATCATGGGGGTGGTGCTGGCCGCGCCGATCATCATGTACCAGGTGTGGATGTTCATCGCGCCGGGGCTCTACTCGAACGAGAAGCGGCTGGCGATTCCGTTCGTCCTCTTCACGACGATTGGCTTCGTCGCCGGCGCGGCGTTCAACCACTACATCGCGTTCCCGTTCATGATGGCGTTCTTCGCGAGCTTCAACACGCCCGATCTCGCGTTCATGCCGAAACTCGATGACGTGTTCGGGCTCTACACGAAGATGCTGCTGGGCATGGGCATCGTGTTTCAGATGCCGACGGTGGTGTTCTTCCTCGCGAAGATGAAGTTGATCACGGCGCGGTTCCTGATCAGCAACTTCAAGTACGCCTTCCTGATCATTTTCGTCGTCGCCGCCGTGATTACGCCGACCGGAGACATGATGACGCAGACGATCTTCGCGGCGCCGATGGTCGCTCTCTATCTCCTCAGCATCGGCATCGCCTGGGTCGTCGGGCCGAAGCGCATTCGTGCCGCCAAGGACGCCGTCAGCTAGAGCCCGCGCAAGTCGTTGATTGACTCCGAGTACAGCTCAGCCGTACTATCATGGCTGAGCCGCTTTTGCTGGTACCGCGGGAGGTACAGCTTTGATGACGACTGTTCGCCGATCTTCGACACTCGCCGCCGCCTTCGCGCTCTTTTCCACGGTCGCCGCCGCCCAGACCCCGGCCCCCACACCGCCCCAGACGCCCGACACGGAGACAGCAACCCGCCCCGCGACGACCACATTCTTCGGCGACACGGGGATCTGGTACGTGCCAACGGGCGAGGTGCTCGGTAAGGGCCAGTGGTCGACGAGCGGCTACCGCCGCGGCACCAACTGGATTCAGGGGTACACCAACGTCGCCGACTTCGCCGGCACGTTCGCGGTCGGGCTCGGCGGCCGAGCGGAGGTCTTCGGCTCGTTTCTCGTCGACACCCGCATCGATCACGACAGCCGTCCGATCTTCGGGACCGACCCGGCCTTCGGCAGCTTCATCGACCGCTACCCGAAAGTGAACCAGTACTGGACCGGTGACAACGTCGGCGACCTGTACGTGGGCGCGAAGTACAACTTCCTGTCCGAGTCGCGCAACGACCCGGCGGCCGTGGCGCTGCGCGGGATGATCAAGCTGCCGACCGGCAAGTTCGACGCCGGCGTCAGCACCGGCAAGGCGGACGTGTCGATCGACGCCGTGGTCAGCAAGGAAGCGGCGAAGCTGGTGGAAGTCTCGGGCTACGGCGGCTACGAGTGGCGCGGCAGCCCGGACGGCTTCGACATTCCGAGCGGCGCCTTTCGCTGGGGCACGGGCCTGACGTTCCCGTCGCGCAATTTCCTGCGTGTCGTCGGCGAGGTGAACGGCTTCATGCCGTCCAAGGACCTGGCGAGCACGACCACCGCGCTCCTCGGCACCGACGGCAGCCGCTCGCCGCTCACGGCGAACACGGAAAACATCACGCGCGCCACGCTCGGTCTGACGCTGCAGACGAAGAAGGGCATCTTCTTCGGCGCGGGCGTGAGCTGGAACGTGCCGTCGCGTGCCCGGATCTCTTCGTTCACCGACGAGCCCGACGTCATCGGCGACTACTACGACATGCAGTTCCGGATCGGTTACCACCCGGGCGTGAAGGTCTACGTACCGCCGCCGCCGCCGAGGCCGCCGGAGCCGCCGGCGCAGATCCCGCCGCCCGTGCACACCCTGACGGTCAAGGCAGCCTGCGACCCGTGCTCGGTTGAAGTCGGCAAGACGTCGACCGTCACGGCGACCGTGCAGGACTCGATCAGCTGTTCGGTCACGTATCGCTGGACCGCGCCGAGCGGCACGCTCGCGCAGCCGGCGGAACGGTCGACGATCTGGACGGCGCCGCAGCAGGAAGGCAGCGTGCCGGTGACGGTCACCGTGACCTGTCCGTCGGACAACAAGACGGCGTCCGACACGGTCAACATCCAGGTGACGAGACCGCCGGTGCGGAATTACGTCTTCGAAGACGTGTACTTCGACTTCGACCGCTACTCGCTGCGGCCGGAAGCGACGCGCGTGCTCGACGAAGCGATCGCCGCGCTGCGGGAAAACGCCACGCTGCGTGTGGAGATCGAAGGACACACGTGCAACATCGGCACGGCCGAGTACAACCTGGCGCTCGGCGATCGCCGCGCCAACGCCGTGAAGGACTACCTGGTCAGCCGGGGTGTCACCGCGGATCGGCTGCGGACGGTGAGCTACGGCGAGGAGAAGCCGAAGTACGACAACAGCCGCGAGGAGACACGCCGCTTGAACCGGCGTGCCGCGCTCGTGGTCAACCTGCGGTAACGAACGGAAAGGGCTTAGGGCTCAGGGTCGAGGGCTGAAACACAGGCTGAACGTCAGCCTTCAGCCCTTAGCCCTGAGCCCTTCGTTTTTCAGCATATGCGCTTCATCCATCTCTTTCTCATCGGCTACTTCGTCCTGGTGATCGGCGCGGTCATGGCTCTGTGGAAAGCGGGTGTCCTCGCCCACGTCAGCGGGACGTGGGTGGCCATCGGCACGATCATCGCCGTCGGGCTTGGAATCATGCTGGCCGTTTCCTCCGGAAAGCCGGAGATCACGAGGGAATAGCACTCGGTCATTCGACGCTGCGACAAGCGAACAAAGGCTGGCACAAGTTATGGTTCTGTAAGGCCAGCCATGCGTCTCCCGATTGCCGCGGTCGCCCTCGTCGCCCTCGCCTGCACCGCCGCCTGCAAGGAGACCGGAACGATAAAAGTCCACAGCCTTTCCTTCAAAGGCGTGAAGGCCGTGGACGAGAGCCGTCTGAAGGACGCGCTCGCCACCCGTCAGAGCTCGAAGATTCCGTGGGGTAAAAAATACTTCTTCGACCGGTCGCGCTTCGACGCCGACTTGAAGCGTGTGCAGGCTTTTTACGCCGACCGCGGGTTTCCCGACGCGCGCGTCTCGGCGTTCGACGTCAAGCTGAACGACAAACAGGACGAAGTCGATCTCACTGTCACGATTACCGAAGGCGAGCCCGTGCTCGTCACGTCGATCGCGTTTTCCGGGTTCGATGCGATTCCTGCGGCACACCTCGACGATCTGAAAAACCGCGTGCCTCTCAAGGTCGGGCGCCCTCGCGATCGGCAGCTCGTGGTCAGCACTCACGAGATGGCCGTCAACGAGTTGAAAGATCACGGATACCCGTACGGCAAGGTTGCCACTGGCGAAGACGATGGGAGCGACGGCCGCCAGGCGGCGCTGACCTTCACCGCTGAACCCGGAAAGCTGGCGCATTTCGGCACGGTCGACATCGTCGGCAACAAGAGCGTCGACGAGCACATCATTCGCCGGCAGCTGACGTTCAAGCCGGGCGAACTGTATCAGCGCAGCGTCGTGCAGGACTCGCAGCGGCGGCTGTACGGCCTCGAGCTGTTTCAGTTTGCGAACGTCGAGGCGCTGAATCAGGAACTGCAGCCTGACGCCGTTCCCATCCGCGTCACCGTGGCGGAGGGGAACCATCAGCGGATGAACTTCGGGGTTGGCTACGGCACCGAGGAAAAGGCGCGCGTGGACGCCGAGTATCACCACGTCAACTTCCTCGGCGGCGCGCGATCGGCGGGGGCGCACGTCCGATGGTCGTCGCTCGATCGCGGCGCGCGCCTCGACTTCAACCAGCCGTTCTTCTTCCGTCCGCACTTCTCGCTCGGCGTCGAAGGCCAGCAGTGGTACACGTACACGCCCGCCTATCGGTCGACAGTGTCGGGGGGCAAGCTCACGCTGACGCACCGGCAGAACGAGCACACATCGTGGGCGGTGTCGATCACGAGCGAGCATGACAGTAGCCTGATCACCGAGGACGCCTTCAAGAACGACGCGCTCCGCAATTACTTCATCGCGCTCGGCCTCGATCCCACGACGCGTGAGCAAAACGGCACGCTCAACGCATTAGGGTTCGACTTCCAGCATTCCACCGCTGACAACCTGCTCAACGCGCACCGAGGGTATCAGCTGGCCCTGCATGCGGAGGAGGCAGGCAGGCTCGTGCCGGGGAGTTTCAACTACTACGCCGTGTCGGCGGACGGCCGCCACTATCTGCCGATTACCGACAAGATCGTCTTTGCCAGCCGGCTGCAGTTCGGCAACATCCGACCGGTCGGCAACGAACCGACCAACGTGCCGTTCGCGAAGAAGTACTTCCTCGGCGGGGCGACCAGCATCCGCGGCTGGGGACGCTACGAGGTGGGGCCGCTTGTCGACGGGCAGCCGGTGGGTGGCAACAGCATGATCGCCTTCAGCGAAGAGCTGCGCGCCACGCTCCGGGGCAATCTGGGCGGCGTCGTGTTTCTTGACGGCGGCAATGTCTGGGCCGATTCGTTCGGCTTCAAGCTCGGCGACCTGCGCTACGCGATCGGCCCAGGCCTGCGCTACCAGACACCGGTCGGCCCGATCCGCTTCGACGTCGGCTACCAGCTGAACCCGACGCCCGAGCTAATCGTCAACGGCAGCCCGAACTTCCGGCGGTGGCGCATGCACTTCAGCATCGGACAGGCCTTCTAGCATGAGTCTCGTCAAACGGCTGACTCACGTGTTGATCGTCGTGCTCACGCTGATCGTCGGCGCGACCGCGGCGGCGGTCATCGTGTCGCAGACCGCCTGGTTCAGAAACTGGCTGCGCGGCTACATCATTCGCGAAGCGAACACATATCTCAATGGCACGCTGTCCATCGAGCGCCTCGGCGGAAACCTGTTCTTCGGCGTCGAGATGGAAAACATCGGCGTCTCGCTGGACGGCAGCCAGGTCGTCGCGGTGAAGGACATCGGCCTCAACTACAACGTGTTCCAGCTGCTCACACGCGGACTGTCGGTGGACAACGTCCGCCTGGACAAACCGATCATCTATCTCCGGCGCGAAGGGGACACCTGGTCGCTCAGCCGGCTGGTGAAGAAACAAGAGACCGAAGCGGATCGCTCCGGGCCGGACAAGCCGATCGCGATCGACGCCATCGGCATCACCGACGGATCGATCGTCGTCGAGTCGCCGGTCGGCACGTCGGGGGTGGAGGTTCCGAAGCGCTTCGATCACCTCGACGCCAAGCTGTCGTTCAAGTACGAACCGGTGCGCTACTCAATCGAGATCACGCACGTCTCGTTCCGGGGTTCAGAGCCGGCACTGGCGCTCAACGCCCTCTCGGGCGGAATCTCGGTCAAGGACGACACGCTGTTTGTCGAGAAGCTGGCGCTGCGAACGTCGGAAACCTCGTTGTCGTTCGACGGCGCGGTGCAGCACTATCTGACCGCGCCGGTCTTCAACCTGGAGATCAGCTCCGACAAGTTGTCGCTGCCGGAAATCGCGCAGCTCGTGCCGGCCCTGTCGGGAATCCGCCTGCAGCCGTCCTTCAACGTCAAGGCCGCGGGGCCCCTGGACCGGCTCGGCGTCGAGATGAACGTGCAGTCGTCGGCGGGAATGGCGAGCGGCAAGCTGCTGGCCGACCTGGCGGCGCCTGGACAATCGGTCGAGGGCGACCTGTCGGTGCGGCATCTCGACCTGTCCGTGTTGCTGAACGACAAGACGCAGAAGAGCGACATCACCGCGAACGCGCGCGTCAACCTGCATGGTGAGGCGCTGGCGAACGTCAACACGCTCCACGGCACGATCGCGCTCGACTCTCCGCGTGTTGTCGCCGCCGGCTACGTCGCGGAGCGCATCCACGCGAACGCGCGGATCAACGGCCGACGGATCGCCCTCGACGGGCGCGGAGTGGCGTATGGCACATCGGCGACCGTCGCAGGCGACGTCACGCTGCCGGATCTCGACGAGCCCCGACGCGTGGTTGCATACGACCTGCGCGGCCGGGCGAATCATGTCGATCTGCGGAAGGTGCCGCACCAGTTGAAGGCGCCGCGGGCGGCGACCGACATCAACGCGGAGTACCATGCCGTCGGATCCGTCGGGTCCGGCTCGAGCCGGACCGTCGTGGATCTTCGCTTCCAGCCGTCGACTGTCGCGGGCGCACGGATCGCCGCCGGCAGCACCGCCGGCGTGACGCTGAACGGGTCCGACATCGCGTATCGCGCGGATGCGACGGTCGCCGATCTCGATCTCGAACGCCTCGGCCGGGAGTTCGATATCCCGGCGCTGGCGACCGAGCGGTATGCGAGTGCGATCAACGGACACGTTACAGCGAGCGGGCGTGGGACGACGCCGGCGACGCTGGAAGTGACGGCGAGCGGAACATTGACGGATTCGTCGATTCTCGGCGGGACGATTCCGCAGCTGTCCTTCGACGCGTCGATCGCGCGCGACACCGCGCACGTGAAAGCCAACGGCAGTTTCGCCGGGCTCGATCCGGCCGCGCCGACCGGCAGGCCGGAGGTCAAGGGCAGCGTCGCCGGGACGCTCGACATCGACGCGACCGTCGCGCACCTGTCTGACGGCGTCACCCCGGACAGCGTGCAGGCCGACGGCACCGTGACGCTGCAGCCGTCGACGATCGGCGGTCTGGAGATCACGCGAGCGTCGTTGGCCGGCGCGTATCACGACTCCGTCGGCAACATCCGGACACTCGACGTCACGGGCCGCGACATCAACGTACAGGCCAGCGGCACGCTGGCGTTGAACGACACTGGCCAGTCGAACCTGAAGATCCACGCTGATTCGCCGAGCCTCGAGCAGATCGGCAAGCTCGTGGATCAGCCGCTCACCGGAATCGGCAAGGTCGACGCGACGGTCACCGGCAACAAACACGAGCTCAAGGCGAGCGGCAATCTCGTCGGCGACGGGTTCAAGTATGGCGAGAACGGCGCGCTCGCCGTCTCGAGCACGTTCAATGCGTCGGTGCCGGAACTGACGATCGCCGACGCCACCCTGACCGCCGACACGCACGCCACGTTCGTGTCGATCGCCGGCCAGGAGATCAACGAGCTCGATGCGAAGACGACATACCGGCAGAAGCAGCTCGACTTCGACGCGACCGCCAAGCAGCCGCAGCGCTCGGCCGGCGCGACTGGCTCGCTCGTGCTGCATCCGGACCACCAGGAGGTCCACCTGCAGCGGCTCGGCCTCCAGACGCAAGGGCAGACGTGGCAGCTCGCGCCGGGATCGCAGGCCACGATCAACTACGCGCGGGACGCCATTGCGGTGCAGAACCTGACGCTCGCCAACGGCGTTCAGCAGATCACGGCGGACGGCACCTTCGGACGGAGCAGCGACGCGCTCAAGGTGACGCTGACCAACGTCGACGTCGCGAACGTCGACGCCATCCTGCTCCGTCCGGCGCAGCTGACCGGGACAGTCAATGCGTCGGCAACGGTGACCGGCAGCAAGGATGCGCCGGACGTGAAGGGCGAATTCTCCATCGCCAATGGTGGATTCCGTCAGTATCGCTACGAGACGCTCGGCGGCACGGTGAACTACGCCGGGACCGGCCTGACGCTCGACGCCAAGCTGCAGCAGAATCCGACGACCTACTTGACGGCGAAGGGATACGTGCCGATCGCTCTGTTCAAAGGGAGCGAAACCGCAGCGGATCGCGCCAAGGCGCACGGCGCCCCGATCGCCGCCGGCGACCGGATCGATCTGCACGTGGAAAGCACGCCGATCGATCTCGGGCTCATCCAGGGTTTCACCACGGCGCTGACCAACGTGACCGGGACGCTGCAAGCGAAGA
>Ga0207703_10004977_pt1 | contig 10784 bp, 11 predicted proteins | sample KBSSwiS12_FD_184304 | JGI IMG/M metagenome (GOLD analysis project Ga0207703, IMG submission 184304) | Switchgrass rhizosphere microbial communities from Kellogg Biological Station, Michigan, USA - KBS Switchgrass S1-2 (SPAdes) (version 2) | ecosystem: Host-associated > Plants > Roots >... | reverse complement strand
GTCCAACGCGGTGAAATACACCTCCCAAAGGGAGCAGGCGCGCATCGAGGTGGCCGCCCTGCCTGGCCGTGGAGACAACGGCGAGACGGTGTTCATGGTGCGCGACAACGGCATCGGCTTCGACATGCGATACGCGCACAAGCTGTTCGGAATGTTCCAGCGCCTGCACTCTTCGCAGGAATACGAGGGCCACGGCGTCGGTCTGGCCAACGTGGCGAGGATCATCCAGCGTCACGACGGCCGCATTTGGGCGGAATCGGCTCCCAACCGCGGAACAGCCTTCTACTTTTTCGTGTCCAGTAGGCCCGCCCAGGCCAATGAGGAAGCCGGAATGGCGGCCGCCTCCGGCGCGGAGGGCGGCGCGACGCCCAGGAGCGCCGCCGGCTGACGGCCCGCGTGGTTCAGGCGGCCGGGCGCTCTCCGGCGATCAGCCACTCGCGCAGCTCCTTCTTGTCGGGCTTGCCGCTGGCAAGGTAAGGCAGCTTGCCCTGCGCGCACGTGCGTGTCGCCCAGGCGCGCCGTCTCGCTCATGATGGAGATGTCGGCCGCCAGGGCGATGGAGGCTCCGAGGCCCATGGCGTCGCCGTTGATGGCCGAGATGATGGGTTTGGTCACTTCCAGCATGCCGGCGATGATGCGCCGCGCCTTGGAGAATCGCGCGGCGGCCCGGTCAAGCAGTTCGGCCAGCGTCAGCCGGGTGGGCGCGTCGGGCGCGATCATGCTCGGCGGTCGTTGCGCCCTCAGGCCACGGCCTTGGACGCCCGAAGCGCTGCGACTTGATCGCTGCTCAGGCCCAGTTCTTTCAACAGTTGCCCGGTATGCTCGCCCAGCGTCGGTGCGCGCGACGGCACGGGCAACTCGCCCTCGGCGAGGCGGATGGGGGTGGGCAGCATGTCGGCGCCGTGGCGCTCGCGCGGCAGCCAGTCGAAGCGCGCCTGAAACTGCGGATCGGCACGCACGCCGGCGGCGTCGTGAACAGGCGCGATGGGCACCTTGTGCTCGATGCCGAACTGCTGCCATTCCGCGGTGGTGCGGCTGCCAAAAATGGAGGTCAGTTCGCGCCGCAGCTCGGTGTTGCCCAGGGCATGCTCGCCCAGTTCGCGTCCCGGCCACTTCTCGAACAGGTCCATGCGGCCGACGGCTTCACAGAAGTCACGCCAGAACTTGCGCTCCGAGGCCATGAACAGCACGTGGCCGTCGGCCGAGGCGTAGTACTGCGAACGCACCGAGGCGCTGAAGTCCTCGAAGCCGATGGGCCGGCGCTTGTCGCCGGTGTTGCCCTGGTTGTCGGTGACGTCCGGGCTCTCGTAGGCGAGCTTGCCCTCGACCTGCATCCAGTTCCAGGCGATGGCGGCATCCGACTGCGCCACCTCGAACACGCAACCCTTGCCTGTGGCGCGGGCGTGCAGCACCGCGGACACCAGGCCGAAGGCCGCGAACAGCGGCCCGGCATTGATGCCGATGGACACGTGCGAGGGAATTGTGGCAAAGCCGTCGGAGGTGCGAATCGGCGGCGCCACGCCGGCCATGGCGTCGAAGGCCAGGCCGTGCGCCGGCACGTCGCGGTAGGGGCCGCTGCCGCCGTAGCCGGACACGCGGCACAGCACGAGGTCAGGCTTGACCTGGCGCAGGCGCTCCCAGGTGAGGCCGAGGCGATCCAGCGCTCCCGGCCGCATGCCTTCCACCAGCGCGTCGGCGCCCGCCAGCAGGCGCAGGAACACCTCCATGCCCTCGGGCTTTTTCAGGTCGATGCCGATGCTTTTCTTGCCGCGGTTCCAGCGCCAGTGTTCCAGCGCCTGCCCGCCGATCACCGGCCATGTGAGCGTGCGCACCTGGTCGCCGCCGCCCGGGGCCTCGACCTTGATGACCTCGGCCCCGAGATCGGCCAGGTGCTGTCCCACGCCGTCGGGCGACAGCAGCGCGCATTCGATGACGCGCACGCCGCCGAGCAGCGCGACTTGTTGCTTTGGCTCCGACATGCTCAAACCGTGGACCCTGTTTAGAAGCCGTAAAGCTTCGCGGAATTGTCCCAGGTCATGCGCCGCACCTCATCCGCGGGCACGCCGGCGAAGGTCTCCTCGATGGCCTCCTTTGACTTGGGCCAAGTGGTCGCCGAGTGGGGATAGTCGGAGGCCCACAGCAGCGCCCCCACACCCGTGATGTGCCGCAATTGCACGCCCAATCGGTCTTCCTCGAAGGTGGCGAAGAAGTTGCGGCCCACGTAGTAGCTGGGCGGCTGGCCCACCTCCTGCCCCGTCCAGCGCTGGTGCCTTTTCATCAGCTTCGCGCCGCGCTCGATGAAATAGGGCAGCCAGCCGGCGTCGCCTTCCACCGAAACCACCTTCAGCCCCGGATGGCGCGCGAACACGCCCGACCACAGGATGTAGCCGAAGGTCTCCATCAGGCTCATGCGTCCCATCTGGATGTAGATCTGCATGCCGGAGTTCTGCTTCTCCATCTCGGACTGCTTGGGCATGCCGCGCGGCTTGCCGGCGTGGATATGCACCACCAGGCCGAGTTCCTCGGCCGTGCTCCACAGCGGTTCGTAGCCCAGGTCGTTCCAGTCATTCTTGGGCGGATAAATCGGCAGCAGCACGCCCTTCATGCCGGGCAGCTTGGCCACCCGCCTCATCTCCGCCACCGCTTCGTCCACGTCATACAGCGGGACCAGGCCCACTCCGCCCAGCCGCTTGGGATTGGCGGAGCAGAACTCGGACAGGAAGTCGTTGTAGGCCCGGCACACCGGAGCGAACAGGTCCGGGGCGAGATCGATCTGGCGGATGAAAAAGGTGAGGCACACGTTCGGGAACAGCACCGTGGCCTGGATGCCGTCCTGGTCCATGGCCGCAAGGCGCGCATCGGGCTCGTAGGCGCCCTTGGGGCATTCCGCCCAGGTGAGGCGCGACTCCTTGATGCCGCGTCCCGCGGCGGCCACCACCTGGATGCCGAAGGGCTTGGGAGGATGGCCCGGTATGTCCCACGCTTCGCCGCCGTCGGGCATCTTGATCATCTTCGGCGCGCGGTCACGCAGCGACTTGGGCAGGCGCTTCTCCCACAGGTCCGGCGGCTCCTGCACGTGGTCATCGGCCGAAATGAAGCGAGTGGCTTCGGTCATACGTCCTCCTCGACGCGGTACCGGAATTGGCACCCCAAGTATGGACCGAAAGGGGACGAGCGGGAAAGCGGTCGAACGGCGGCCACAAATGACAAAGGGCTGGAAAAATCCAGCCCTTTGTCTTGAGGCGTAGCGCCTAGCGCTTGGAGAACTGCTTGCGACGACGCGCCTTGTGCAGGCCCACCTTCTTGAGTGGAAACGAACAAGGGGGCATAGCCCCCTTGTATATCCCCTACTTCAGTTCGCCTAGCGCTTGGAGAACTGCTTGCGCCTACGCGCCTTGTGCAGGCCCACCTTCTTGAGCGGAAACGAACAAGGGGGCATAGCCCCCTTGTATATCCCCTACTTCAGTTCGCTTAGCGCTTGGAGAACTGCTTGCGTCTACGCGCCTTGTGCAGGCCCACCTTCTTGCGCTCGACTTCGCGCGCGTCGCGGGTCACGAGGCCGGCCTTGCTGAGCTGGGGTTTCAACGCCGGGTCGAACTCGATCAGGGCGCGGGTCAGGCCGTGGCGCACGGCGCCCGCCTGGCCGGATTCGCCGCCACCGTGCACATTGACGTTGATGTCGAAGGTGGTGACGTTGTTGGTGAGTTCGAGCGGCTGGCGCACCACCATGCGGCCGGTCTCGCGCGCAAAGTATTCGTCCACCGGCTTGTCGTTCACGATCATCTTGCCCTTGCCGGCCTTGATGAACACCCGCGCCACAGCGCTCTTGCGTCGGCCAGTGCCATAGTTGTATTCGCCAATCATGCTTGCTTGATCTCCAGATCCTTCACGTCCAACACCTTCGGTTGCTGCGCGGAATGCGGGTGCTCGGCACCCGGATACACCTTGAGCTTCTTGATCATGGCGTAGCCCAGCGGCCCCTTGGGCAGCATGCCCTTGACGGCGAGTTCCAGCGCGCGGCCGGGAAAACGCTGTTGCATCTTGGCGAACGTGGTTTCGCGGATGCCGCCCGGATAGGTGGTGTGCCGGTAATACTTCTTGCCTTCGGCTTTGTTGCCTGTGACCGCCAGCTTGGCGGCGTTCAGGACGACAATATAATCACCGGTATCGACGTGCGGCGTGTACTCGGGTTTGTGCTTGCCACGCAGGCGGCGGGCGAGTTCGGCGGCAAGCCGGCCCAGCACCTTGTCGGCGGCATCGACCACGAACCAGCCGTGCTGGACGTCCTGGGGTTTGGCGGAAAACGTTTTCATTATTGCGGGGCTTGAGCAGGCGAAAGGGCGTGATTTTATTGGGGAAGTGTCCCCCTGTCAAACCGCGCTGAAAAGCCGCCATGAACAACCGGCGGCACAAAAAAAAGCGCAACCCCGAGAGGTTGCGCAATATCCACCAAAGGAGGAGGGTGGAGGAGACTTGAATACGATGCAGCTAGTATACAAGGAATTTTGGTGCAATGCAAGAAAACGTTGAAGCCATCGCGAAATCCGATATAAAGTCTTACAAATCATATCTCTAATCGCGATGGCTGCCTGCAATTTCTTGTTTTAATTCATTTTATAGGGGCGCGAAGACGGGAAATTGCTGCTTCGCGGAAAACTCTCTTAAGGCTGAGGTGGTGATGGACTGTCGCGTGAAATGGATAGAGGGGGGCATGAGCTTCGTGGCCGAAACCGGCAGCGGCCACGCCTTCGTGATGGACGGCGCTCCCGAGGCCGGCGGCCGCAACATGGGGCCGCGCCCCATGGAGGCCGTGCTGTCGGGGACGGGCGCCTGCACGGCCTTCGACGTGGTGCTCATCCTGAAAAAGAGCCGCCAGCAGGTCACGGGCTGCGACGTGAAACTGACCGCGGAGCGCGCCGAGACCGACCCCAAGGTGTTCACCAAGATCCACATGCACTTCATCGTCACCGGGCGCGACATCAAGACCTCGGTGCTGGAGAACGCGCTGCGCCTGTCGCACGAGAAATACTGCTCGGCCTCGGCCATGCTGGCCAAGACCGCCGACATCACATACGACTACGAAGTCGTGGCTGCGTAAGGGATCCGGACAAAGTGCAACCACAGGACATGCCGTGCACGTCATCGAAGAGCTGCTGAACGCCGAAGAATTGACCTGGGTGCGCGCGCTGGTGAAGCGCTCGCGCTTCATCGAAGGCACCGCCACGGCGGGCGGCGCGGCGCGCGAGGTCAAGCGCAACCAGCAACTGGAATATGGGCAGGCCGATGCGCAGCAGCTCGCGCGCCTGGTGTTCGGCGCGTTGAAGCGCAGCGTCAAGCTGCAGCGCTGCGCCCTGCCGCTGGAAATCAGCCAGCCCACCATCAACCGTTACGGCCCGGACATGACCTACGGGCCGCACTACGACTCCACCTTCATGCCCGCGCTGGACGGCCAGCGCATCCGCGGCGACCTGTCGATCACCATATTCATTTCCGAACCCGACAGCTACGACGGCGGCGAACTGCGCTTCGCCAAGGCCGGCGGCGAGCGCGTCATCAAGCTCAAGGCCGGCGAAGGCTTCGTCTACCCGGCCAGCACCCTGCACTGGGTGACCCCGGTGACGCGCGGCGAGCGCGTGGGCATCGTGTTCTGGATGCAGAGCATGGTTCGCGACACGGAGAAGCGGGCCATGATCACCGAGCTGGATGCCGTGATTGCGAGGCTGGGGGAGAAGATGCCGGGGTCGGACGAGGTGCGCGACCTTGCCGGGTTGGAGTCGAATTTGCTGAGGATGTGGTCGGAGCTGTAAGCGAACGCCGCTAGCCTTGATTGGCTCTTCCGCTACGGCTTGGGATGTGTCAGGAAGAAATTCCAGAGAATGTCGTTGGTGGTCGTGCCGATGGTGGCGTTGAACGCGGGGTTGTACGGCACGCGTGTCGGATTATCCATCGGCGAGCCGTACCACGTGTGCACGCCGCCAAGGAGCACGTAGCTCCTGACTTCCACGTTGTTGAGACAGTTGGACGCCGTCTTGTAGACGGCCCGAGTGGGACCGGAGCAGAAATTGTCTGCCGTGCTGAACATGGCGCAGCTGTTGGCCGATGGTCCGGTCCAATAGGCGAACGCTTGGTCCGCCGATGCGCGGTAAATGGCGGTACAGAGTTGCGTGCCTCCGTCGGCGGGAGTGAGCTCGCTTTGCAGGGTAAGGACGGAGATCGGCGTGAGCGTGCTCGGCATCGGCGGGACGGGGGGCAGCGAAATGTACATGGCGCCGTCCACCGCGCCCACGGCGGCGACAAGATCGGACAGCTCGACTGCAACCCGGTGAGTCATGTTGGCACCGTTTGAAAAGCCGGCTACGTAGATGCGCTTGGGGTCCGGGTTGACGCTCACCTGCAACGTATTGATCAGCGTCCGCAGGAACAGGATGTCGTCGGGCGGCGGCGAGACGGCGAAGGTGTCGACGAAGAAGTACGCCCAATCTTGGAAGGAACCCGTCGGCTGTGTCCATCGGTCGGCCAGCGGATAGGCAATGGCGAATCCTTCCTGCTGAGCCTTGGCGGTCATCTGCGTGTTGTCCTCGAAGACTGGGCCGTTTATCGTCATGCCATGCAGCACGAGTACGAGTGCACTGGAATTCGGCCGAAAATTCGGTGGCACATAGAGCGTGTAGCTCCGGACCGTACCTGCAACAGTGACCGTTGCAGGATGGGTGAGCCGAACGGCAGGAGGGGCGCTACCGTCGCCGCCGCCCCCGCCGCCCCCACCGCAACCGGCCAGGGCGAAGAGGCACCAGCAAAGAATGGTGCGCGCCTTCGACGTGCGCGGAAACGGGCCTATCAGGATCGCGTGGAGACCAGCAGTCTTCAATTGCCGAAACATCGTCCCTCCCACAGGGTGGCATTTGTTTCTTGCTGAAATGCAACTGGCGCCGCTTGGTGGGTGAATTTACTTCAAGTTCGAAATCATCTTTGTCCGCGACGGCGGGAGCCTAGCTGCGCATTGCGACACGCAGCTTATCATTTGGAACTTGAGAGGAGGATTCTCGAAAAACGATGGGTAGATGGAATCAGTAGTTCCCCGCCCCATTCTTTTTTGAATTGAGCAAGGGAGCGATTAGCTAATCGAAGCTTCGATAGACTTCGAAGGGTCCGCTCTTCTGGATCCCCGTTAAACCCAGTACGACACCGTCGTCATCACGCGCGCGGCCAGCGCCATGGCGCCCTTGACCGGCTTGGGCAACTCAGCGGCCCCCATGTCGCGCGCCATGCGGGCATGGCGCATTTCGTCGATGCGCATGCCTGCGACCACGGCGCGCGTGCGCGCGTCAGCGGCCGGCAGGCGCGCCAGATGCCCTTCGAGGTGTTTTTCCACCTGCTGTTCGGTTTCGGCCAGGAAGCCCAGGTTCCAGCGGTCGCCCAGACGCCCGGCCGCCAATCCCAGCGCCAGCGACCCGCCGTACCACAGCGGATTGAGCAGACTGGTGCGCCCGCCCAGTTCGTCGATGCGCTGGGCGCTCCAGGCCAGGTGGTCCTGTTCCTCGCGGGCGGCGCCGGCCAACCGCTCGGCCAACAACGGGTTGGCGGTGGCCAATGCCTGGCCCTGGTAAAGGGCTTGGGCACAGACTTCGCCGCAGTGGTTCACGCGCATGAGCCTGGCGGCCAACTGGCGTTCCTCCGGGCCCTGCTCCGGTTCGGGCGTGCCGCCGGCGGGGCTGGGACGCGCCGCATTGGCCACCCCGGCAAGGGTGCGGAGCGCGGTATCGAAATGGCCGATCAGGTGGTCGAGCATTGGAAAATGGTACCAGTCCGGCCAGGGGTTGCAAGCGACGGGTTGCAAGAACCGGACGGTGCAAAAAAAACGGGCGCCCGAAGGCGCCCGTGAGTGCAACTCTTGCGGCCGAAGCCGCTTGTTATTTTTTAGAATATGTGACGCACCGCGATACCCCAGGAGTTGGAGTCTTCGCCCGTGTACAGCTCGGAGTTAGCTGTGCTGTAGGCGTTGGCCACACCGGTGGTATCTGCAGCGGAGTAGGTCGCGGCCGACTTGTTGGTCAGGCGGGCGTAGGCAGCGCCGATGCTGGTGCGCTTGGAGAAGTTATACGCATAGCCCAGCGACCAGAAACTGGCGCCGGTATTGGCACCCGCAATCTTGTCGTCACCAGCGCGGGCATACAGAAACTGCACGCCATGCGGCCCCGTGGTGTAGCTGATGGGAATGTTCCATGCGGTACGCTTGCCCACGTCGCCGGCCACGCCCGTCGGGGTGAGGACGCCAGCCACAATGGTCGTGGTGGACAACGGGTTGTAGGCCTTGAAGTTGTCATACGTGATGCCCACGCGGATTCCCATGGGGAAGGTGTAGGCCGCCATGGCACGCAATTGCTTGGTGTCGACGACGCCGGTGTAGGATCCCGGAACCGCGGTCACGGCAACAGTGACTTGGCTTTCCCGAGTGTCGTAGTAGCTGATGCCGGCGGTGATCGGACCGGAATCGTAGTTCACGCCCGCGAACCACACTCGTGCGGTGCGCACATGACCGCCCGCGCCGGCCAAGCCGGCCGGAATCACGCTGTTGGCCATGTTGAAACCCTGGCCCGACGAGTCGCGCGTGCCGAAGCCGGCGTTGAACCTCCAGGCATCCGCGATGACCGGCGAGTCGTAGCCGATCTGGTTGCGCGTGCGGGTGGCCGAGCCGATCGACAATTGCGAGGCGACTCCGACCGTTGCCGACGGCGCACCAGGAGGAGCTGAAATAGGCGCGCCGCTGGTCTGGCCGGGCGACGTGGGCAGGATGTAGGCATAGCCGGTCAGCGGGTCGGCGGCAAAGTTCGGCAGCGCGCCGCCCAGCGCGGTGTTGGCGCTCAGGATGTAGTGGCGATCGATGGCGCCGAAGCGCAGTGAACCCAGGCTGCTCGACTCGATACCCACCCAGGAGTTACCCGCCGTGGAACCGAAGCCGGCGGTGTTGCCGAAGCCGCTGCTGCCGTTCACGGTCGGGCGGATTTCGAGCTGGCCGAGGCCGTACAGGCCGCCGCCAAGGTCCTCGCGCATGGTGAAGCGGATACGCGACGGGCCGTCGTCAATGAAACGGAATTCGCTCGTATTGCCGATGCGAGGGCTCGTGCCGGCGCCGGCACCCACAGTGTACGGAGTGGCGCCGCTGACACTGATCTCGTTCACGCTGGCTTTGATGAAGCCGGATATGGTGACGGAAGACTGTGCCAGCGCCAGCCCAGGCGCCGCCAGCGCGCCTGCTACCGCGACCGCCATAAGTTTCTTGTTCATCGATAACAACTCCTCTGAGGTTTTGAATTCCAGGCGGCCTGTACGGCATGCCCGCTCCCCCTGTTTACGAGTTGTTGTCTGTGTTATTGACGACGACAACAACAGGGTTGAGGCGATTGTGCGGGCTGGCCGGGGGCTTCTCAACAACAACCGCCTCTCCGGACCGGCCTCGACGCGATTTGTTGTATGCCAGCAACAACTTCGCGTGCAAAGATATTGTTCTGATTCAATAGGTTCTAAGTTATCTGCACAGCGGGATTTGAATTAAGGTCATGAAATCTATGTAAATCAATGATTTATATAGAAAAGGGACTGGGGCGCAATCTCACTGTGTCGGATAGTGGTCATCGAGGCGGCGGTCTGGGCGACGGCTGGCCATAAGTTGTTACAAAACTGAATCAAGATTGCCTTGGCCGCTGCCTATACTTGATTCCCGACCGGCGCCCCGCGCTGGATTTTCCACAGCCATTTCCGAGATTCTTGCCTTCTCCATGAGCAGCGCTCTCCCCTACGTCACGGCGCCCGGCAGCATCACCAAGGCGCTGACCGCCATCCGGTGGGCCGCGCGCCCCGAGCGCGTGAGCGCGGACTTCATCCACAGGGTGCTGAAAATACCCGGAAGCTCCGGCCGGCAAATAGGCACTTGGCTGAAGCGGACAGGCTTCGTCGGAGTGGACGACGTCCCGACGGCCCTCTACGACCGCTTCAAGACGCCGGGTGAGGCGCAGGCGGCTGCGGGCGAAGCCCTGCGTATCGGCTATGCCGGCCTTTTCGCCAGGGCGGCCGACGCGCACGAGCTTGCGGACGATCAGCTTCGCAAAATGATCCAGGACGAGATGAAGCTGGGATTGGGATCGAACGTGATCACACTGGTCCTGGCCTGCTTCAAGGGGTTGCGGGCCTATGCACAGGGGAAGGCAGAACCGCAGTCGCAACCCCAATCACTTCGCCATCAAGCCCACCTAGCGGGGCAAACGGGCCTCCCGCCCGAGGGCGCCGCTGTGCCGCCCTCGGTCCGCATGGCGTTCGACTCGGCGTTGCGGCGGGCCATGCCGCCGGGAAAGGTCGAAATCCCGCCGGCCAACCAAGGCGGCCCCACCATCCAGATCACGCCACCTCCGCAATCAGGCTTGAGCGGCCTGCGGGCCAGTGCCGCCTATACGATTTATCTCTCGTTGCCCGCCACCAGCGACGCCACGGTGTTTTCGGCCATTTTCCAGAGCCTGAAAGACACGCTGCTCAGTTAGGCTTAGGCCCTTAATTAAGCCGCGAACGGAAGGGGGCTGCGGCCCCTTTTTTTCGCGCTCAGCTCCCGAACAACGCGTTGAGTTCCGTGCCCGGGTCGGGTGCGCGCATGAATGCCTCCCCGACCAGGAAGGCGTTCACCCCGGCCGCTCGCATGCGTGCCACGTCGCCTCCAGCCTGAATGCCGCTCTCGGTCACGACCACCCTGTCCTTGGGAATCGAGGGGAGCAGGCCCAAGGTAGTGTCCAGCGTGG
>Ga0207703_10004973_pt1 | contig 10789 bp, 3 predicted proteins | sample KBSSwiS12_FD_184304 | JGI IMG/M metagenome (GOLD analysis project Ga0207703, IMG submission 184304) | Switchgrass rhizosphere microbial communities from Kellogg Biological Station, Michigan, USA - KBS Switchgrass S1-2 (SPAdes) (version 2) | ecosystem: Host-associated > Plants > Roots >... | reverse complement strand
TCCGGCCATCGCGCGCGAACGCCATGTTCGCGCCGGCGAAACCCTGGCCGCCGCCCGCGCCTCGTCCTCCGCCCTCGAGGGACGGCGCCGGTGGGACGCGCGTGACCTGTCCACTCTCCACGTTGACGATCGAAATGTCCGCGCCTGCGTCGGGCGCGCCGCCGCGCCCTCCGCCGGCGCTGGCGGTCGCGACCGTCAACGCGATCGAGTGTCCTTCGGGTGCCGGCGTCAGGCCGCCGAGTGTTGTTCCCGGCACCGTCAACCGCCGCGCTCTGCGCGCAAGGCCGCTCCAGTCGATCCTCACGTCGGGCACCGGCGCGGTGCCGGCCGCACCGCCACGTCCGGCCGCCTGCCGTGCCGCGGCTTCCGCGGCGAGGCCCTGCGCCTCGTTGTCGATGTCGCGGTTCATGGGATCGCGATCCTGATCCTGCAGCGACAGCACGTGCAGGCTCATCGTCGTGCCGATGCCGCCCTGGGTAGCGATGCCGTTGCTGAATCCCTCGGACGAGGTGAAGACCAGGTAGCGGCCGTCGGCGGTCCAGACCGCGTTGTTCTCTGAATAGAGCAGGCTGTCGTCGGAGACGTGGCGCTCCTCGCCGCCGCGGATCGGCGCAATGTAGACGTGCGAGCGCAGCGTGCGGTCCTGCTTGGAGAACGCCACCCACTTGCTGTCGGGCGAGATCGAGACGGTGCCGATGCGGTTGACGTCGCTGGCAGTGACGACCGCCGTCCGGCCGTCGGCGACCGTGTAGTTGTACAGCTTCTTGTCGGCGGCGGTGTACAGCAGCGATTTCGAGTCTGGCGACCAGACGAGTGCGCCTTTCTCGTTGTCGAGATCGGTGATCTTCTTCGGGCTCTTGCCATCGGGATCGTTGATCCAGATCTCGTCGCGGCCGGACTTGTCGGAGACATACGCGATGTATTTACCGTCGGCCGACCATTTGGGAAACTGATTGCGCGACGCCATGTTGTCGGGCGCGACCCGGGTGATGTCGCCGCGGTCGGTCGCGATCGTCAGTATCTGTCCCCGTGCCGAGATCACCGCGCGCCGCCCTGACGGGGAGATGTCGAACGCGTCGACCTCGTTGGCGACGTTCTCGATGTCGATCTCGTTGTCCTTTTCGTCGGCGGCAATGTCGATCCTGATTTCGTTCGTTTTGCCGGTGGCCACGTCCAGCTTCCAGATGCCGAACAGCTCTTCGTAGACGATGACTTTGCCGTCGCTCGACATCGACGGCCAGAACAGATTCCCGTCGACATGACGTGTCACCTGTACCGGCTGCCCACCCGTCGCCGGAATCTTGTAGATGTTGTTGGCGCTCTTGCGGACCTCGGCGCTGCCCGGAACCACGGCCTTGTCGTTCGGCAGGGGATCGGCGACGTAGTAAATCGCGTTGTCCGCGCCCCACATCGGCCAGTAGCGGTTGTAGCGCTCGTCGGGCAGCAGCTTTGTATAGGTCCTGGCCGTCAGATCGGCAATCCACAAGTCGGCAGCGAAGCTCCCGCGATAGTGCTGGCGGGTCCAGACCGCCGGGTGACGGTTGAACACCAGCGATGTGCCGGCCGGAGAAAAACTGCCGGTGTAGCCCCAGTCGACCGGCAGTGCCTGCTCGCGGCCGCCGCCGACCGGGACTTCGTACAGCGTCGCGATGTTCGGAAACGCGCCGTCGCCGTGCGCCGCGCGGAACAGGACCTGTTGTGAATCGCGCGTCCAGCCGACGACTTCGTCGTTGCCGCTATGGAAGGTCAGCCGCTTCGGCGAGCCGCCGGTCGCCGGGACGACGAAGACGTCGTTGTTGCCGTAGCGGTTGGAGGAGAAGGCCACCCAACGGCCGTCGGGCGAGAAGCGCGGGTACATCTCGTGGCCGCGGCTGTCGGTCAGGCGCTGCGGCGCGCTGCCGTCCTCGTTGGCCACCCAGATGTCGCCGAGGTAACTGAACGCGATTTTACCGGCGTGATAGTCCGGATGGCGCGCCATCCGGACGGGTGCCGCTGCCGACGCCGTGCACGAGAAAAGAAACGCCGCCGCAATCCACGCAGCGCCCGATGCTTTTCGACCCATCACCACACCTCCGGTTTCGCGACGGGGCATCCTACACCCGCCGTGGGACTGCGTGTAGGGCGAGTCTTTTCACGACTTGTGTGGCGCAGGGCTTCAGCCCTGCGTCCTTCGCAGCCCTAAAGGGGGCTGCGCCACTACAGCGATATCGAAACCGCTCTCAGAAGCTGAAATACAGCAGCAGGTCGATGCCGGCGCGCTCGACGCGCCTGAAGAACGTGCGCGAGACCAGCGTCTGCGCGTCGGAAAAGGTCGCGCGCAGCCTGAATAGACGCGACAGGTAGTACTCGATCGACGCCTCGTCGTAGCCTTCCTGGCCGAATTGCCGGCTGAACCGCGCGACCAGTCCGGGCGCGATCTCGTGGCCGATGGTGACCTTGACGTCCGTGCCGACGTCGCCCGGCTCGACCTCGAGCACGTCGATCCCCGTCTCGCTCGAGATGGCTGCGATGATCGGCTGAGCAAGGAACCCGGCCGCCAAAACGCCTGCGCGTGCGACGAGCTGCTGTTGCTGGGCGGCCGACAGCTGGTTCGTCGACGTGTTGAACACGATCAGCGACAGGATGTCGGACTGGTCCAGCGGCGGCGTGCTGGCAAGCCGCAGTTCCGGCTGCCGCATCGGCCCGAAGATGCTGACACGCGTCTCGACGCCGGAAATCACGCGGGTCACCGTCACGTAGATCTCGGGGTTCAGATCGCCGCGGAAGTTGATGGAGCTCGACTCGAACACGTTGAACCCGCGGCCTTGAAACGCATAGGTGCCGGTGATCTGATCGAAGGAGCCAGTCACCGACGGCGGCTCCCCCGGATCCTTGTAAATGTACAGGTCGCCACGGACTCGCAGGTTGATGTCCCCGAGCCCGATTGGCGTGTCCTGAGAAACCTGGACGCTGTCACCGATCAGACGGAGAGTCGCCGGCACGTGCAGCGACAGGTCGAGGCCCAGGCGATCCCACGGGTTGAGGGCGGCAACCGCATCGACGTCGCCGATCGCCGTCTGTTCCGTGGAGTACGGCTGGAACAGGGCGCGCGTGAGAATCTCGTCGACGCGCAGGGAGCCGCTCGTGATCGTGATGTCGCCGGCCACGCGCGGCGCTTCATACCGCCCTTGCAGCCGGACCGCGGCGTCGACATCGATCGTGCCGAACTCGTTTCGCATCACCTCGAAATGACGTGCGGTGCCTTCGATCTGCAGATCGCCGACGCGCAGTTCGTGCGTGCCGAGGCTGCCGCGCACGTCGAGCGGCCGGCCACCGGCGTCCTCGACGTGGAGCGACTCGACCGTGATGCGATCGGTTGTCAGGGCGAACGAGGCGCGCGTGTTCTTGTACTTCGATCCGGTCGGCACGACCAGAAAGGCCGCCTTCGCGATCGCGACGCTGCCCTCGATGTGCGGGTCCTTGCTCGTCCCGACCGCCTTCACGTCGAGCGTGATGTCGCCCGTCACGTCCCGGACGACGTCGGTGATCCCTTCCACCAGGCCCAGGCTGATCGTGCTCGACTTGATCGTCAGATCGATCGGCTGATCCGGGCTGTCGGTGCGCATCAGCCCGAGTGGCAGTTTACCGACGGCCGTAATCCACACGCCCGGCGTCTGGTCGAGCCGCGCGTCGACGTCGAACATTTCGCTGCCGTATGCGAAGCGCGCCTCGAGCCGTTGATAGCTCACGCGCTCGACGCGGCCGTTGACGACGGTGACGGTTCCGGCCGCTTCGGGTCGTTCGCGGGTGCCGCGGATCGTGGCGTCGAGGTCGACAATCCCGCCGTAGCGCGTGGGCCGGTCGAAAGCCGCCTGCAGCGTGTCGAGAAAGAGATGGCTGGCGGTGACGTGCAGGGCGCCCTGGCCGTCCTTGCGCCAGGTGCCGGAAACGCCGATGCGCTCGCCGTTGCTGCCGCCGGTGAATTCGATTGGCGTCACCGCGATCTGCGCGGCGTCCCACGAGACGATCGGCGGTGGGGACGCGGCAGCCAGACGCCAGGGGAGGCGGCCGAGCGTGACGGTCAGATCGAGGAGCGAGGCTTCGCGCTCCTCCGGCCGAAGCGCCACCGTTCCTGTCAGCCGGCCGTCGCGGCCTTGCTGCTGTTTCATTGCCAGGTCGAAGCCGATTCGCTGATCGCCGTACGTCACGGTTCCGGACGCTTCCTGCAGCACCTGGCCGGCCACCGTCAGAAACTCGCCTCGTCCGTTGACACGGCCCGACGCGTGAACGGCGTCGCCTGACGGCACCGTCACGTCGTACTGTCCGCTCATCGTCAAGGCGTCGACGTCCAGCGCATTGAGATGGGCGATGGACGCGTCGCCGGCGGCGCGCATCGCGGTCCACGGGCCGTTGAGGCGCCCCTTCGTGGATAACGTGCCGTGGACGCCTTCTCCGACGATCGATGACATCTGCTCGAGCTCCACCCGAGCCAGGTCGTAATTGAAGTCCGACGTCACATCGTCGGTGAAGGCGACGGTGCCGTTGCCGTTTCCCTCAACGGCGGGACCGCGCAGCGCGACCCGCGCAATCGTCAGCGTCGAATCACGAAGCGTCGCGTTGATGGTGGCCGCGTCTACTTGCAAGTCGCGTAGTCGCGAAGGACCGAGCGCCAGCCCTCCTTGCACATCGTAGTCGTCGAGCGCGACCGGCCGGATCAAGAGCTCGCGCACCGTTGCCGCCATCGTGCCGGTGCCGGTGAGCGAGCCGGCAAGACGTGAATCGGCGAAGGGGATCGACGGATCAATCGCGGCGAAGCGGCCGCTGTACGACGCGCGGAGCGTGCCCTCGGCGATCTCGACCGAGACGTCGGCGTCGGCGAGCGTCCCGTTGAAGAGGCTCGCGCGCGACAGGCGGCCGCCGCCGGTCAGTGCCAGGGTCGCGGCACTCGTGCCGGTGCCGTCGACGCGAAAGTGCCCCGACACGGTCCCGGCATAGCGGGAGTCCTGGAGCCATGCGACCTCGAGCCCCTCTCCGAACCGTCGCATGTTGATTTCGTTGACGTCGCCCTCACCCGCGTAATGCACGGGTTTCTGCTGCGTGTCGATGGTCCCTGTCGTGCCGTTGCCGATCCTCGCGCCGAGAAACTCCGAGGGCGCGAAGGTGGCTCGCCCCACGATGAACGGCTCGGCGAACCGGCCCGAGACGTCATAGTCGAACGTCAGGAGGCTCTCGACGTGCGGCACGGGCACCGTCTTCGGCACGCGCCGCAGATCGATGCCCGCCGTTCGGCCCCGAAACCGGAAGGGGAATGGCGCGTCGATGCCGATCGTGGCGTCCTGCGTCGTGACCGCCGCACCGTAGGCCGTTGCGCTCGCCTCGGCGACGCGCACGTCGGCGGTGGTGATCTGGCCGCGCGCGCGAACGTTGTCTGCGGCGTAGTCCATGTACATCGCGTGCTTCCCCTCGAACGCGTACATGCCGCGCGGGAAATGACGCCCGAGCTCGAGGGCCAGATCGAATCGCACGCGGCCGGTGATGTCCGACGGGCGATCCGCGCGATTGAGCCATCGCGCCAGGTTCAGGCGTTCGACGTCCACCGCGCCCGCGCCGTGCCAGCCGGGTACTGACGTGTCGAGAATCAGCTGGCCCTTGATCGCACCACCGTTGCCGGTCAGGCGCAGATCGGTGCTCAGCTGGTTGACAGGTCCGTTCAACGACGTGTCGAACGACGCATCGATCGCAATGTTCGTCAGGCCGCGAATCACGCCCGCCCATTCCTGAAACGCAAAGCGCGGCGCCCGCACTTCCAGATTCAGCACTGTCGGCTTGACTTCGGTGTTGATCGTGCCATCGAGCGAATACGTCGACCGCGCCGTCTGGACCGAGAAGCGCTCGAAAAACCAGCCGTTGGGACCGCGTCCAAAGATGCCGCTCAAGGGATTGACCGAGAGTTCCGGGGCGTGGCCGATCCAGGAGACGCGTGAGAAATTCAGCGTCCAGCGGACGGGGAAGTACGCGAACGAGAAAGCCGCATTGAGCTGCTGAAAGTCGGTGGGTACATGGGCGGGACCGAAGTCGAGCGGATCCTGAAGCGAGATGCTTCCATCGATGACCTCGATCGACTGAATCTGGATCGGCCGGTTCGGGCCGGTACGATTCTGCTCGCGCGAGTCGCGCTTGACCAGGGCGCCGAGGTCCCAGCGGCCGTCGGACATCTTCGCGCCGGCCACGTACGGGCGCGTCAGGCGGACGCTGCGGATTACGACCCCCTGCTGGAACAGTTCCCGGATGCTGTAGCTGACCGCGACCTCGTCGATCCGGATCAGCGTCCGCCCGTCGCGTCCCACCGACACGTCGCCCAGCTGCAGCCCTCGCAGCAGCGATCCTTCGAGCCGTCCGATGCTGAGGGTCGCCGTCAGGTACTGATTCGCCTGACGGACGATGAGATCGCGCAGCCAGTCCTTTCCCCAGCCCGTTTCGACGACGGCGAGCGCAAGGAGGACGACCGCGAGGATGAGCGCGACCAGGCCGATGGCCATCTTGGCCAGGGTTGCGGAGATCGACCGAAGTCGGCGAAGACGTACCACCAGACCGTCAGTCTATCAACCGGCGTTCGGATCGGCTCAGCGGCAGTGGTAGCGGACCAGCTTGAGGAGACGATCGAAGTCGAGCGGTTTCTTGAGGAACGCCGTGGCATCCACCACCGCGGCACGCGACTGATCCAGCGCCGACAGGACAATGACCGGCACGGGCGCGATCGCGGGATCCGCCTTCTGCTGCCGCCGGAACTCCCAGCCATCCATCACCGGCATCATCAGATCGAGCAGGATGACGTTCGGCTTGGGCGCCGTATGCAGATAGTCGAGCGCTTCCTGTCCGTTCGCGACCGATGCCGCCGAGAACCCCTCGATGCTGAGCATCTGCGCCATCATGTCCCGTAGATCCTCGTCATCCTCGACGATCAGGACGGGGCACGGAGCACGAGGCGCGAGCCGGTGATCCTGCGTTGGTGATTCCGCGCTATCCATCACTCTCAAGACTTGTTAAGCTCTCCACGGCTGACCCACTGTATCGCACCCGTTCCAGATGCTAAAGGTTTCCGCGCACGACGCGGCTCTCGCACTCCTCGCCACCTCGCTCGTCTTCGTCGTCCTGTTCTGGCGCCTCGGCACTCCGACTTTCTGGGATCCGGACGAGGCGCATTATGCCGAAACCAGCCGCGAAATGATCGCCGCTGGCGACTGGTCGGCCCCTTTTTACAACGAGCAGCCGTTTTTCGATAAGCCGGTTCTGTTCCATCAGCTGCAGGCCGCGGCGATGAACCTGGTCCCCGATCCCGAAGCGGGGGCGCGTCTGGTGCCGGCCGTGGCTGCGTTGGGGCTGCTGGCGATCACCGTGTGGTTCGGCACGGTGATGGTATCGCGAGACGTCGGAATTGTCGCGGGCCTGATGCTCGGCGCGTGTCCGGGAGTCTTCGGACTGGCGCGATACGCGATCCTCGACACCCTGTTCACGATGTTCATGTTCGGCGGCGCCTCGTGCCTGGCTGTGGCAGCGCTGCGAGGCCGAACAGCTCTGCAATACGTCGGCTACGTCGGCATCGCGCTGGGGGTCCAGACGAAGGGGCCGATCGCCCTCGTGCTGTGCGGCCTCACGATGCTGATCCTCATCGTGTGTTCGACCGACTTGAGACGCCGTCTGCTGGCGCTTCATTGGGCATGGGGACTGGCGATCATCGCCGCGCTGTCGGCACCCTGGTTCACCTACATGTACGTCCGCTTCAAGGACGGGTTCGTCAACGGCTACATCCTGGACGAGAACGTCCGCCTGTTTGCGGCCAGCCGTTTTGCCAATCAGCCCGGGTATGGCTTCTACGTGCAGATTCTCGCCGGGACGTTGCTGCCGTGGACCGGACTGCTGATTGGGCGTCTGATCGACGACGCGCGCGCGTTCAGACGGGACGGCCGCCTCGACGGCGTCGAGGCCATGCTCTGGGCGTGGACGCTGGCGGTCGTCGGCTTCTTTACGCTCTCGACGTTCAAACTCGATCATTACGTCTTCCCGGCGGCGCCGTCGCTGTGTCTGCTGTGTGCACGCGCGTGGTCGGACCTGCGAACGGATCATCAATCGGACCGCCATCGCTTCTCGCGCCTCGGGTTCTACCTCATCGGACCGCTGCTCCTCGCGATCGGTGCGGCGTGCGCCTACTTTCTATCGGCGCGCCTTGCGCTGCCAACAGGCGCCCTCGTCGTCCCGGCCGCGCTGACGCTGACGGGCGCCGTCGTGACCGTCGGATCGATCCTGCGGCGCGCGCGCCCGCCTCGAGTACCCTGGCTGGTGACCGGCGCTTTGCTCGCGACCTATGCCGGCCTGATTCTGTTCGTGCTGCCGGCTTTCGAAGCACAGAAGGTCGTCCCCGACGTCGCGCAATGGGTGGCCGCGCGAGCACAGCCATTGGATCGCGTCGCCAGCTTCCGCTTGAACCGGTGGAATCCCGCGTACCGCTTTTACGTCGGCCGTCACACGACGTTCCTCGAGGATCCGGCTGAAGCCGCGGCATTCTTCGGCGCGCCCGAGCCGTTCTATTGCGTGATGCGCCGGGAGGAATTCGACGCCTTCGTCGCGCGAGGCGTGCCGCTGACCGTGCGCTACGAGCGGGAAGGCCTGTGGGCCACCTCGGGCCGCGCACTCTGGCGCACGCGCGCGCCGCTGGCGCGCTTCGTCGTCGTGTCCGCGCCGTAAGCGAGGGTCCCGGTGTCGGAGCTTAGTGTCGGAGCTTAGGGTCGGAGACTGGTGTCTGACACCGTGGCAACTAGTAGAATCACTGGTATGTCTCGACATGTGAAATATTTCGTCGTCTTCGTCCTGCTCCTCCTGCCCGTGCTTGCCATCGCCCAGCGCGGCGGCGGGGCGGCACCACCGGCCAGCGCCGGGCCGTTTGGCGCGTTGCGTTGGCGCAGCCTCGGGCCGGCGCGCGGCGGACGATCGATTGCGGTGGCCGGCAGCGACGCCCGCCCGTACGAGTACTACATGGGCGCCACCGGCGGCGGGCTCTGGAAGACGACGGACGGTGGCATGTCGTGGAAAGCCGTAACCGACGGCCTGATTCATCATTCCTCGGTTGGCGCCGTCGCTGTCTCCGCCTCGAACCCCGACGTCGTCTACATCGGGACCGGCGAGGCCGATATCCGCGGCAACATCATCCAGGGTGGCGGCGCGTACAAGTCGACGGACGGCGGCAAGACGTGGGCGCACGTCGGGCTCGCCGACACCCAGGTCATCTCCAAGATCCGCGTGCACCCGACCAATCCCGATGTCGTGTACGTCGCCGCGTTCGGCCATCATGCGGCGCCGAATCCCGACCGCGGCGTCTACCGGTCGAAGGACGGCGGCAAGACCTGGGAGAAGATTCTGTTCCGCGACAACAAGACCGGCGCGAACGAGCTGGTCATCGATCCGAAGAATCCGCAGGTGATCTACGTCGCGTTATGGGAGGCCTACCGCAACGCGTTCGAGATGTCGAGCGGCGGTCCGGGCAGCGGCATCTTCAAGACGACCGACGGCGGTGATCACTGGACCGAAATCTCGCGTAACCCCGGGTTGCCGAAGGCGACGCTCGGCAAGATCGGATTCTCCGTGTCGGGGGCCGACTCGAATCGCCTGTACGCACAGATCGAAGCGGAGGACGGCGGGTTCTTCCTGTCAGACGATGCCGGCGCGACCTGGACGAAGGTGAACGAGCGGCGCGATCTGCGGCAGCGCGCCTTCTACTACTCGCGCGTCTACGCTGATCCGAAGGCGAAGGACACCGTCTGGGTCTTGAACGTCAACATCTACAAGTCGACCGACGCCGGCAAGACCTGGAAGAGCAGCAACGTGCCGCACGGCGACAACCACGACATGTGGATCGCCTCCAACGATGCCAACCGGATGATCGAGGCGAACGATGGCGGCGGGACGATCTCGGTCAATGGCGGAGAAACCTGGACGGCGGAGCTGATGCCGACGGCGCAGTTCTACCACGTGATTACCACCAAACATGTGCCGTATCACATCTGCGGCGCGCAGCAGGACAACAGCACCGCCTGCGTGTCGAGCGCGCCGGCGCAGGGCGGGCCCGGGGGATCCGGCGGCGGCGCCGATCAGGTGTTCTACTCGGTCGGCGGCGGTGAGAGCGGCTACATCGCCAGCGACCCCCGCAATCCGGACATCTTCTACGCCGGCAGCTACGGCGGTCTGCTGACGCGGCTGGATCGCCGGACCGGCCAGGAGCGCCAGGTCAATCCGTACCCGGACAACCCGATGGGATATGGATCCGGCGACATCGCCGAACGTTTTCAGTGGACGTTCCCGATCGTGATGTCGCCGATCGACCCCCGCATCATTTACGCGGGGTCGCAGCACGTGTGGAAGTCGACCAACGAAGGACAGAGCTGGGAACGGATCAGTCCGGACCTGACGCGTCACGATCCGAAGACGATGGGTGCGTCGGGCGGTCCGATCACCAAGGACAACACCGGTGTCGAGACTTATGCGACAGTGTTCAGCATCGCGCCATCGCCGAAAGACGCCGGCGTGATCTGGTCCGGATCCGACGACGGCATTGTGCAGGTGACACGCAACGGCGGCACGAGCTGGAAGAACGTCACGCCGAAGGGGCTGGGGGACTTCGCCCGCATCAGCCTGATCGACGCGTCACCGCACCGCGCCGGCACGGCGTACGTGGCGGCGAACCGGTACCAGCAGGACGACTTCAAGCCGTACGTGTTCCGCACCGACGATTACGGCGAAACGTGGACGGCGATCACCG
>Ga0207703_10004971_pt1 | contig 10793 bp, 9 predicted proteins | sample KBSSwiS12_FD_184304 | JGI IMG/M metagenome (GOLD analysis project Ga0207703, IMG submission 184304) | Switchgrass rhizosphere microbial communities from Kellogg Biological Station, Michigan, USA - KBS Switchgrass S1-2 (SPAdes) (version 2) | ecosystem: Host-associated > Plants > Roots >... | reverse complement strand
GCGCAAGCAGGTTCTGCTCATGGGCGGACTGGTGGAGCAGCAGATCGTCTATGCCATCGAGGCGCTGCGGCGCGGCGACGCCGGCCTCACGGCCCAGGTCGTCGAGGTGGAAGTCGAGGTCAACCGCCTGGAGCGGGCCGTGGATGAAATGTGCACCACCGTCATCGCGCTGCGCCAGCCCAATGCCAACGACCTGCGGCTGATCATGACCATGCTCAAGGTCACTACCGACATCGAGCGCATCGGCGACGAGGCCAAGAAAATCGCGCTGTATGCCGGACAGGGCCGCAGCAACCTGGGCCGCGCCACGCTGCCCAGGTTGTCCGAAATCACCTCCATGGCCGACCTGGTGAAGGAAATGCTGCGCCGCGCGCTGGACGCCTTCGCGCGCATGGACGTGGAATCGGCGGCCTCCATCGCCCAGCGCGACCTGGACGTGGACCGCAGCTTCCAGTCCACCCTGCGCGAACTGCTCACCTACATGATCGAAGACCCGCGCACCATCTCGGCCTCCATCGACGTGCTGTTCGTCGCCAAGGCGCTGGAGCGCATCGGCGACCACGCCAAGAACATCACCGAGTACGTCGTTTACCTCATCAAGGGCAAGGACGTGCGCCACGTGACGCCGGAGGAATTCGAGGACGCGGTGCGTTCCTAAGGCGAACCGTCCCGGTCTCCGCCGAGCTTTTCGCTCCAGTGGAAGCGATGAATCAAGCGGTGGACGACGGGCGTGAAGATCAGCGCCGCGGTGACGATGAACAATAAGCCGGCGTACAGCGCGTAAATCCCCGCAAACAGCTTTCCCGCATCGGTCTTGGGCGCATCGACCGGCCCCATGCCGCCGAGCAGCATGGCCGCGTTCAGAAACGCGTCGCGCCATGCCAGGCCCTCGAAACGCATGTACCCCAGCATGCCCACGGCCAGCGACACCGCCAGCAAGCACAGTGCCACCAGCAGATGGCCGCCGATGCGGCGCATGAAGGCTGCGGCGGAAAGGGGAGGTTGTCGGTGCGATTCGTAAATCATGTGGCGATGCCTGTCCGGGCGCGCGGATGCGCTGTGCCGCCCGTCCTCTGGACGATTGCGGCGGCGTGCCGGCAATGCTATGTTGCTTCGGTGAACAAGTCCACGTTGAAACTCGAAACACTGGCCGCGGTCGACCTGGGGTCGAACAGTTTTCACCTGCAGATCGGCCGGGTGGTGGACGACCAGATCTACCTGCTGGATTCGCTGCGCGAACCGGTGCGCCTGGGTGGCGGCTTCACCCGCGACGGGCGCATCGACCGGCCCACCCAAGTGCGGGCGCTGGAGGCGCTGGAGCGGTTCGGCGAACGGCTGCGCGGCTTCTCCCGCAGCGCCGTGCGCGCGGTGGGCACGAACGCCCTGCGCATCGCCAAGAATGCCGACGCTTTTTTGGCCGATGCGCGCCAGGCGCTGGGATTTCCGGTGGAAGTGGTGTTCGGGCGTGAAGAAGCGCGGCTGATCTACCTGGGCGTGTCGCACAGCCTGCCCCCGTCGTCCGACCGCCGGCTGGTGTTCGACATCGGCGGCGGCTCCACCGAATTCATTGTGGGCACGGGCTACGAGCCGGAAATCATGGAATCCCTGTCCATGGGCTCGGTGAGCTGGAGCCAGCGCTATTTTCCCGGCGGCCGCATGGACAAGGGCGATTTCAAGAAGGCCGAGGTGGCCGCCGCCAACGAGCTGCAGCGCATTGTCGAGGCCTACCGCAAAAGCGACTGGAAAGAGGCCGTGGCCTCCTCGGGCACGGCCAAGGCCATTGCCACCCTGCTGGAAACCTTCGGCTGGGCCGAGCGCGGCATCACCCCCGACGGGCTGGAGCGCCTGCGCTCCCACCTCATCAAGGCGGGCGACGCGGCCAAGCTCAAGCTGCCGGGCCTGCGCGATGACCGGCTGGCCATCCTGCCGGGCGGCCTCGCCGTGATGTCGGCGGTGCTGTCCGCCCTGGACATCCACGAACTGCAGATTTCCCAGGGGGCGCTGCGCCAGGGCGTGCTCTACGACCTGCTGGGCCGGGTCAGCCATCACGACATGCGCGAGGCCACGGTGCGCCAGTTCATGCGCCGCTACCACGTGGATGCCGCCCAGGCCGACCGCGTCGAGCGCCTGGCCACCCGCATCTGCGCGCAGCTCGCGGGCGACCCGGCCGAGTCGGACCTGCAACTGCTGCGCTTCGCCTGCTACCTGCATGAAATCGGCATCAGCATCGCCCACGCCGGCTACCACAAGCACACGGCCTACATCCTGTCGCAGGCCGACATGCCGGGCTTTTCCCGCGACGAGCAGGAGCGCCTGGCCCGGCTCGCGCTGTCGCACCGCGGCCGGCTGTCCAAGCTGGATGGGCTGTCCGCGCGCAGCGAGGACTGGACGCTGGTGCTGGCGCTGCGCCTGGCGGTGCTGATCTACCAAAGCCGGCGCGATTTCGCGCCGCCGCCGCTGGCCTGCAAGGCCAGCGACACCGGTTATTCGCTGTCGCTGCCGCGCAGTTGGCTGGACGATCATCCCTTGAGCGAGGCCGCGCTCGATGCCGAGGCCGAAGAATGGCGCGGCTTGGGCATGCGCTTCGATATCCGCGGCGTGGGCGAGGAACGGGCCCAGGCGCTGGGTCTGCCGGCCGGGACGGCCTGATTCCCGGGCTCCCAGGTCGGCGGGCCGGAAAAACAGCGGTCGAAGGCGAAGACTGAGCGGCGGCCTTAGCGCTTGCGGCTGGGCGCCGCGTAAACTTCCGACAGGGGCGTGCCGCGGGCCTTCTTGTCCACGTGGCGCATGACCCGGATGAGTCCCCCCAGGCTTTGCCGCAGGGCGGTCAGGGTTGCCGGGGGCGCGTCGAGCAGCGCCTTCTGCAGCAATCCCACCGCGGGCGCGCGCACCTTGTTGCACAGGCTGGCTCCCCTGGCCGTGGCCTCGATACGGACTTTGCGCTGGTCAGCGCGGTCGGCGGATTTGATGACCAGATGCCGGTCGTGGAGGCGGTTCACCAGATTGCTGGCGGTGGAGCGCTCGATGCCCAGACGTTTGCCCAGCTCGGTCACCGTCAGCTTGGGGTGGCGGTGGATTTCGACCAATGCCCATAATTGGGCGCCGCTCAGCCGGGTGGATTTTTCGATGCGGTCGTATTGTTTCTTTTGCGAACCGAAAATGACCCGGAACAGCTTGAGAACCTCGAGCATCGATTCATGGGAGGGCTGTGGCGCGCTCATGGGAGCTTAACGGGCCACGCCCGGTTTTGTTGACGGCTACCGGCACCAAGACATTGATTTTTTTCGGGAAAATATACTGTTGCCGCTGCGCGTGACAGGATCTTAACAGACTATTTATCTCTGACGCTTCAAAGGGATATTTGCTTGTACAAAGCAATCTTGGCGAGCATGAACGCCGCCCTGATCAATGATGGTGTCGGCTCCCAAAAGAAAACGGCCCCGAGGTCGGAGCCGTTCGGAGGTTGAAGCTGGTGGCTAGGCCGTCCGGCGGCGCCTTCTTGCCACAAAACCCAGCAGGCCCAGGCCGCTGAGGACCATGGCGTAGGTTTCAGGCTCTGGAACCGTGGTGACGATGCAACCGCTTGTACAGCCGCCCAAGAGGTATTCACCGGGTTGCTCCGTACCGAATCGGAACTTGACGTTGCTCAGATTGCTCAACGAATTCGCAGTAACCCCGCCCGTGAAGCTGAAGTTGAAGGTCGCGGACTGGACCAGGAAAGGATTGTGCGCGTCGTTCTTGAGGCTGCCATTGGCGTTGGAGTAAGTGCCTCCGGACCCTGGCGCGCCGAGGATGGTATTTTCAGGACCCGCATGACCGGGGCCGGACAATACATCCAACGTGTAAATGCTGGACGATTGGGAAAACGCCCACCCGACTGCTGCAGCTGTGGTGTTGGGATTAACGGCGGCGTCGGTATACGTCCCGTTTGAATTTATCGTCCTGGAGCCAGGGCTGCTGGCGCCGGACAACGTCCCGCCGGTGGCGCCCGCGAGATCGAACTTGAGGCCGCTGAGGTTGTAGCCGACATCGCCGGGATTGACCACCGTGTCAGTCAGCAGGACCGTGAGCGAGTTCGTTCCAAAAGTGAACATTGCCGTGCCGGTCTGGCCGCTGGAACTGGCGATGGAAAAGGTCGTGCTTGCGTTTGCGAGCGGAGCAAGGCCCAGCGCCAGCACCGCCGTCAAAGCAAATTTGTTCATAGTCTTCATCGTTCCCTCCGCGCTCGTTTGAACTTCCAGCAATCAACCAATCTGACCCATCTTCGCAGGCCATCTTCAGGACAGAGGTTATGCGCGTCAATCATTCAAGGGAAGGGCTGCGCTATACCAATTTTGGCTAGGTGGATTCAATCAAGTACTTCTACCCCCGGACTCATCGCATGACGTTGTCATCAACGTTGTCATCAAACTTGGCGTCAGATGACGATGGCCATGTCAAAGGTCGCCCGGGGTTACCGCCTTGTGCAGGGCATTGCCGTCGGGACTCGATGAAATCCACACCACCGCGCCCTTCTTGATGCTCATGTCGGCGGCTTCGCCGGACAGCAGCAAAGACGCCACCTCGCCCAGCGTGGGCTGATGCCCCACCACCAGCACGCTGCCTTTGTGCGCCGCATCCCAGCGCGCGGCCTTGAGCACACGCCGGGCGTCCGAGGCGGTGCCGATCTCGGCATCGGTGAGGAAGGGGAGACCCAGCGCGGCCACGGTCTGCTGGGTGCGGGTGGCGGGAGAGACCAGAATGCGGCAATCCGCCGGCAAATGTTTTTTCAGCCAGCCGGCCATCTTGCGGGCCTGCTTGTGGCCGTGCTCGGTGAGTGCGCGCGCCTGATCGCCGACGCGGCCGGGAACGGCGTCCTCGGCTTCGGCGTGGCGCCACAGGATCAGGTCCATGGCCCTCCTTGCCCCCGGGTCGCGGGTCCGATCGTCAGCCCAGGCCGGGCTGCAGCTTGGTCTTGTTGGGGCAGTCCGGCTTGAGGCAGTCGGCGTACAGCGAGAGCGCGTGCTCGCGCAGGGCGAAGCCGCGGTCCTTGGCGATGCGCTGCTGGCGTTTCTCGATTTCCCCGTCGTGGAATTCTTCCACCTGGCCGCACTGCATGCACACCAGGTGGTCGTGGTGTACGCCCTCGTTCATTTCGAATACCGCCTTGCCGGACTCGAAATGATGCCGCTGCAGCACGCCGGCCTGCTCGAACTGGGTCAGCACGCGGTACACCGTGGCGAGGCCGATATCCAGACCCTCGTTCATCAGCAGGCGGTACACGTCCTCGGCCGACAGGTGGCGCACCTGGCTGGTCTCGAACAGTTTCAGGATGCGCAGCCGGGGCCCGGTGGCTTTCAATCCAATGGTCTTGAGGTCGTGCACGTTGCTCATGGCGGGGCCTTGCAAAGAGGGCCGGCCCGGTCCGCGTTGAACGCGCGGTTCGTAAACTGTGGTTCGAGCGCAGAAGACCCGGGGTCGGCTGGGGTTCTCTTGATATGATAGCTATATTGTCAAGCGCGCGGACGGTCCTCCCGGGCCACAGGCTATCCCTATGAAAGCACTGAAGGAAGGCGGTTTTCTTGCAGCCTGTGCGGCGGCGTTGCTGCTGGCCGGCTGCAATTACCTGCCCAAAGTCGATCCCTATCGCATGGAAATCCAGCAGGGCAACTACGTCACCCAGGACATGGTGGCCAAGTTGCAACCCGGCATGAGCCGTGAACAGGTGAAATTCGCGCTGGGCACGCCGCTGGTGGTGGACACGTTCCGCGACGATCGCTGGGACTACGTATACCTGCGCATTCCAGAAAATGCCAAGGTCCCGGAACGGCGCCGCATTTCGATCATCTTCGAAAATGACAAGCTGGCCCGCATCACCGGCGACGTGGTGACGGCACCCACACCCGCGCCGGCGGCGCAGGGCGCAGCGCCGCCGGCGCAAGGTGCGGCTCCAGTGGCGCAAAACGCGCCCGCCCCGCCGGACAGCAAGGCCACGCCGTGAAAGTCGTCATTGCCGGCGCGGGCGGCCGCATGGGCCGGTCGCTGATCGAAGGCGCGCTGAAGGACCCGGCCCTCACGCTGGCGGCGGCCTTCGACGTTCAGGCCAGCGGCGTGGTGGGGCGCGAAGCGGGTGAACTGGTCGGCGCCAAATCAACAGGGTCCGCCGTGAAGATCGGCGCCGACGCCCGCGCGGCCATCAGCGCGGGAGAATGCCTGATCGACTTCACACGGCCGGAAGCCACGCTGGCGCATCTCGATTTATGCCTGGCCGCAGGGGCTCGCATGGTCATCGGCACCACGGGCTTTTCGGCCGAGCAGCGCCAGCGCGTTGCCGACGCCGCCAAGCGCATCGCCATCGTGATGGCGCCCAACTTCGCCATCGGCGTCAACGTCACGTTCAAGCTGGCCGAAGTCGCCGCCGCCGCCTTGGGCGAGGGTTTCGACGTGGAAATCATCGAGGCCCATCATCGCCACAAGGTGGACGCGCCGTCGGGTACCGCGTTGCGGCTGGGCGAAATCGTGGCTGGGGCCACCACGCGCACCCTGGACGAGGTGGCCGTGTACGGGCGCGAGGGCATCACCGGCGAACGCGACCGCCGCGCCATCGGTTTCCACAGCATCCGCGGCGGCGACATCGTGGGCGAGCACACGGTCATGTTCTCGGGCGAGGGCGAGCGCGTGGAAGTGACGGTGCGCTCGCAAAGCCGTATGACCTACGCGCTGGGGGCGCTGCGCTCCTGCCGCTTCCTGGAAGGACGGGCCGCGGGGCTGTACGACATGCAGGACGTTTTGGGATTGCGTTAGTCCAGGGCACGGCTATGGCCTGGAGACGGCTGCGTTGAAAGCCGGGCGCATTTACGTTACAATTCAAGTATGAAATCATGAAGCGGGACGGCCTCTAAGCCTGTCCCGCTTTTTCACGTCTATCGCCTTAATTCAGAAGAGTTTTTCCTTGCCCTCCATGCCGCCTGCCGTGCTCGCGCTTGCCGACGGCAGCGTATTTAAGGGCCATTCCATCGGCGCCTCCGGATTGTCCGTCGGCGAAGTGGTGTTCAACACTTCCATGACGGGATATCAGGAAATCCTGACCGATCCTTCCTACTGCCGCCAGATCGTCACGCTGACTTATCCCCACATCGGCAACACGGGCTGCAACCACGAAGACCAGGAGTCGGGAAAGGTGTACGCAGCCGGGCTGGTCATTCGCGATCTTCCCCTGGTGCGCTCCAACTGGCGCGCGGAGGAGTCGCTGGAGGCCTATCTCAAGTCGCGCAACATCCAGGCCATCGCCGGCATCGACACGCGCCGCCTGACGCGGCTGCTGCGTGAGAAGGGCGCGCAGAACGGCGCCATCATGGCGGCGGGCTCTGCGGAGAACGCGAATACCGAAGCCGACGCCACGCGCGCCATCGAGGCGGCGCGCGGCTTTCCCGGCCTCGCCGGCATGGACCTCGCGAAGGTGGTGAGCACCACTGAACGCTACGAGTGGCGCGAAGGCGAATGGGCGCTGGGCAAGGGCTACGTCGAGGGCAAGGCGCCGCGCTTCCACGTCGCCGCCTACGACTACGGCGTGAAGCGCAACATCCTGCGCATGCTGGCCGCGCGCGGCTGCCGCATCACCGTGCTGCCCGCCCAGGCGAGCGCCGAAGAAGCCCTCGCACTCAAGCCGGACGGCATATTCCTCGCCAATGGGCCGGGTGATCCCGAACCGTGCGACTACGCCATCCGCGCCATCCGCCATCTGCTCGACCAGACCCGCCTGCCGGTGTTCGGCATCTGCCTGGGTCACCAGATCATGGGCCTGGCCTCGGGCGCGAAAACCATGAAAATGAAATTCGGCCACCACGGCGCCAACCACCCGGTGAAGGAGCTGGATAGCGGCAAGGTGCTCATCACCAGCCAGAACCACGGCTTCGCCGTGGACCCGGCCACGCTGCCCGCCAACACGCGCGTCACCCACGTGTCGCTGTTCGACGGCTCGCTGCAGGGCTTCGAGCGCACCGACCGCCCGGCGTTCTGCTTCCAGGGCCATCCCGAGGCCAGCCCCGGCCCGCAGGACGTGGCCTACCTGTTCGACCGCTTCATCGGCATGATGGACAGAGATCAAGGTTCGGAGGTCGCCCGTGCCTAAGCGCACCGACATCAAGAGCATCCTCATCATCGGCGCCGGGCCCATCGTCATCGGCCAGGCGTGCGAGTTCGACTATTCCGGCGCGCAGGCCTGCAAGGCGCTGCGCCAGGAAGGCTATCGCGTGGTGCTGGTGAACTCCAACCCGGCCACCATCATGACCGACCCGGAGACGGCCGACGTCACCTACGTCGAGCCGGTGATGTGGCAGACCGTGGAAGCCATCATCGCCAAGGAGCGCCCGGATGCGCTGCTGCCCACCATGGGCGGCCAGACCGCGCTCAACTGCGCCCTCGACCTCGCCAAGCACGGCGTTCTGGAAAAGTACGGCGTGGAAATGATCGGCGCCAAGAGGGACGCCATCGACAAGGCCGAGGACCGCGAGAAGTTCAAGCGCGCCATGACCAAGATCGGCCTGGGCAGCGCGCGTTCCTCCATGGCGCACTCCATGGAGGAGGCGCTGCAGGTGCAGGCCGGCATCGGCTTCCCGGTGGTGATCCGGCCCTCGTTCACGCTGGGCGGCGCGGGCGGCGGCATCGCCTACAACCGCGAAGAGTTCATGGCCATCTGCGACCGCGGCCTGGAGGCCTCGCCCACCAAGGAACTGCTCATCGAGGAGTCGCTCATCGGCTGGAAAGAGTTCGAGATGGAGGTGGTGCGCGACAGCAAGGACAACTGCATCATCATCTGTTCCATCGAGAACCTCGACCCCATGGGCGTGCACACCGGCGACTCCATCACCGTGGCGCCGGCGCAGACCCTGACGGACAAGGAATACCAGATCATGCGCAACGCATCCGTCGCGGTGCTGCGCGAGATCGGTGTGGACACGGGCGGCTCCAACGTGCAGTTCGCGATCAACCCCAAGGACGGGCGCATGATCGTGATCGAGATGAACCCGCGCGTGTCGCGCTCCTCGGCGCTGGCCTCCAAGGCCACCGGCTTCCCCATTGCCAAGGTCGCCGCGAAACTGGCGGTGGGCTACACGCTCGACGAGCTGAAGAACGAGATCACCGGCGGCGTGACCCCGGCTTCCTTCGAGCCCTCCATCGACTACGTGGTCACCAAGGTGCCGCGTTTCGCCTTCGAGAAATTCCCGCAGGCCAACGACCGCCTGACCACGCAGATGAAATCCGTCGGCGAGGTTATGGCCATCGGGCGCAATTTCCAGGAATCCTTCCAGAAGGCGCTGCGCGGCCTGGAAGTGGGCGTGGACGGCCTGAACCAGAAGACCACCGACCGCGAGACCATCGAAAAGGAACTGGGCGATCCCGGCCCGGACCGTATCTGGTACGTGGGCGACGCCTTCGAGAACGGCTTTTCCATCGAGGAAGTGCGCGCGCTCACCCACATCGATCCGTGGTTCCTGGCGCAGATCAAGGACATCGTCGACACCGAGATGCGCCTGGACGACATGTCGCTGGACCAGATCGACGGCCCCGAGCTGCTCCGCCTCAAGCGCCAGGGCTTTTCCGACCGGCGCCTGGCCAAGCTGCTGAAGACATCCGAGGCCGCGGTGCGCGGCAAGCGCCACGCCAGCGGCGTGCGCCCGGTGTACAAGCGCGTGGACACCTGCGCGGCCGAGTTCGCCTCGGGCACCGCCTACCTGTATTCCACCTACGAGGAGGAATGCGAGGCCGCGCCGACCGCCAAGCGCAAGATCATGGTGCTGGGCGGCGGGCCCAACCGCATCGGCCAGGGCATCGAGTTCGACTATTGCTGCGTGCACGCCGCCATGGCGCTGCGCGAGGATGGGTTCGAGACCATCATGGTCAACTGCAACCCGGAGACCGTGTCCACCGACTACGACACCTCGGACCGGCTGTATTTCGAGCCGCTCACGCTGGAGGACGTGCTCGAGATCGTGGACAAGGAAAAGCCCGAGGGCGTGATCGTGCAGTACGGCGGCCAGACGCCGCTCAAGCTGGCGCGCGACCTGGCCGCGGCCGGCGTACCCATCATCGGCACCACGCCGGACATGATCGACGCCGCCGAGGACCGCGAGCGCTTCCAGAAGCTGCTGGTGCAGCTCAAGCTGCGCCAACCGCCCAACCGCACCGCGCGCACCGAGGCCGACGCGCTGGCGCTGGCGCAGGAGATCGGCTACCCGCTGGTGGTGCGCCCCAGCTACGTGCTGGGCGGCCGCGCCATGGAAATCGTGCACGAGCAGCGCGACCTCGAGCGCTACATGCGCGAGGCGGTGAAGGTGTCCAACGACTCGCCGGTGCTGCTCGACCGCTTCCTGAACGACGCCATCGAGGTGGACGTGGACGCGGTGTCCGACGGCAAGCTGGTGGTGGTGGCCGGCATCATGGAGCACATCGAGCAGGCCGGCGTGCATTCCGGCGACTCGGCCTGCTCGCTGCCGTCGTTCTCGCTGTCGGCCCACCTGGAGCGCGAGCTGCGCCGCCAGACGGAGGCCCTGGCGCACGGCCTCAACGTGGTCGGCCTGATGAACGTGCAGTTCGCCATCCAGCGCGACGTGGTGTACGTGCTGGAGGTCAACCCGCGCGCCTCGCGCACCGTGCCGTTCGTTTCCAAGGCCACCGGCCTGGCGTGGGCCAAGATCGCGGCGCGCTGCATGGCCGGCAAGGGCCTGGCCGCGCAGGGCGTGACGCGCGAGATCATTCCGCCGTATTTCTCGGTGAAGGAGGCGGTGTTCCCCTTCATCAAGTTCCCCGGCGTG
>Ga0207703_10004967_pt1 | contig 10802 bp, 8 predicted proteins | sample KBSSwiS12_FD_184304 | JGI IMG/M metagenome (GOLD analysis project Ga0207703, IMG submission 184304) | Switchgrass rhizosphere microbial communities from Kellogg Biological Station, Michigan, USA - KBS Switchgrass S1-2 (SPAdes) (version 2) | ecosystem: Host-associated > Plants > Roots >... | reverse complement strand
ACCTTATTGACTTTATCAAATATCCCTCCGAGAGATTGAGCGACGGACATTGATTCGATGCACGGTCGATCGGCCGCGTGAGTGAGGTGTACCGGTCGCTCCTGTGCGGGCGACGATGCCGGAGGCGCGGCAGGAGGGGTTGGATGGTCGGGATGGTCGCATCAAAGCGCGTGGCGCGTGCACCGACACCGTGGCTCGCCGCGCTCGGCTGCGCGCTACTGATGGCGTCTCCAGCCTATGCGCAGCAGCGCGCCAGCGGCCCTCGCGTGCAGACGCCCGAGCAGCGCGCGCAGATGCTGCAGCAGCATCTCGGTCTGGCGGGCGCACTCGATCCGGCGAACCTGGCGAAACCGCGACCCAAGCCTCCGTTCGACATGACCGGCACCTGGTTCATCGATCTGAGCGGCGGGTTCAGCAAATTCATGTTCGGCCCGCCCTATCCCGAGTTTTTCGAGGAAGGGAAAAAGGCGCTGGCCGAGGGCAAGGCGGCGCGCGCCGCCGGCCATAATTATCGCGACAGTATCGGCCAATGCTATCCGGCAGGCATGCCGATGATCATGACGCGGGTGTGGCCGATCACCTTCGTCCAGCTGCCGACCGTCGTCTATATGGTCGCCGGCTTCACCAACAGCTTCCGCGCGATTTACCTCGACGGGCGCAAACCCACCGACCCTGACCTCTATGTGCCGACCTATAACGGCGAATCGATCGGCAAATGGGAAGGCGACACGCTCGTCGTCACCACCCGGGGCTTCGAGACCGACCATCACTGGATCGATATCGGCATTCCGGTGAGCGACGAGTTCCAGATCGTCGAGCGCATCCGCCAGATCAACCAGGGCAACACGCTCGAGATCGAATATATCATGACCGATCCGAAAATGTGGAAGGGCGAGTGGCGCAACACCAAGCGGTGGGACCGTGTGCTCGAGGGCGACATCGGCGAGGTTGAATGCACCGAGGCGCGCAACGCCGATCTGCCAGGGACTGACCGTGGTCAGGAGGCGCTCGATGCGCACGCCAAATGATGAAAGGCAAGGCACTGTGAACAAGCGTAATCTCGGTCTTATCACGGGCGCGGCCCTTGCCCTGGCGGCGGTTCCGGCCGGCGCGCATCACAGCTTCGCGATGTTCGATCAGGCGCGGCCGTTGACGCTCACCGGAACCGTCACGCAATTCCAGTGGACCAACCCGCACAGCTTCATTGAACTCGACGTGCTGACGAAGAGTGGCGGCACCGAGCATTGGAGCATCGAGCTCAACAGCCCCAACAACCTGACCCGTCAGGGGTGGAAGCGGACCTCGATCAAGCGCGGAGACAAGGTGACGGTGACGATCAGCCCGCTGCGCGACGGCAAGAAGGGCGGGTTGTTCAGCAGGATCGTGCTGGCCGACGGGCATGTGCTGAACGGCGAGCGCGGTGCTGACGGCAAGGCGATCAACGTGCCGACGACGAATTGAGGAGCGAGATGATGCAGCACAAGCACTGGATGGCGCTGGGCCTGATCGCGATCGCGGCGCCGGTGACGGCGCACCACAGCTTTGCGATGTTCGATATGCAGAAGGACGTGACGGTGGTTGGAACCGTCACCGAGTTCCGCTGGACCAACCCGCATTCCTTCATGCACCTGCTGGTGCCGGATGCGCAGGGCGGCTCGACCAGCTGGGCGTTCGAGATGACCAGCCCCAACACTCTGGTCCATGGCGGCTGGCGGCGTTCGTCGCTCAAGCCGGGCGACAAGGTGACGGTCACCTATCATCCGCTGCTCAACGGCAAGCTCGGCGGCGCGCTGGTGCGCGTCAAGCTCCCTGACGGCACCGTCCTCGAAAACAAATAGCGAAGGGGCTGACGATGAGACGCATGCTGCCGCTCGTGGCGCTGGCCACGGCGCTGATCTCGGTTCCAGGCGCCGTCCCCGCCGTCGCTCAACAGGCCGGTGGGCCGGTGCAGCCGCCGATCGTGGCGCCCGACAAGGTGTGGCCGGCTTCGGCCGAGCAGGTCGATTATGCGGCGCTGCAGTCGCTGCCCGACTGGCGCGGCATCTGGCTCCCCATGATGGGCGCGGGCGGCAAGCCGGAAATTCCGCAGCTGATAGGCCCCTATAAGAGCTATTACGACAAGGTGCAGGCGCTGATCAAAAGCGGCGATCCCGAAGCAACGCTCAAGGTAGAACGCCGCAGCTCGGCGTGCGAGCCGCCGGGAATGCCGGGCATCATGACCCAGCCTTATGATCTGGAATTCCTGTTCACGCCGGGCCGGGTCACCATCCTTCAGGAAGCCTATATGCAGGTGCGCCGGGTCTTCACCGACGGCCGGCCGCTGCCCGAGGATCCGGACCCCACCTATAACGGCAGCTCGATCGGCCATTGGGCAGGCGATACCTTGGTGATCACCACGATCGGCCTGCGCGAAGGCGCTGCGATAGGCCGCTGGGGCATCACCGCCAGCGACCAGGTCAAGCTGACCGAGCGCATCCACCTCGACGCCAGCAACAAGGATCAGCTCGTCATCGAGACAAGCTTTACCGATCCCAAGGCGCTTGCCGCGCCGTGGCATACGATCGCCAGGTTCAAGCGCCAGCGCTCGCTCGACCAGCTCGAATTCATCTGCGTGCAGAATGATCGCAATCCGATCAACGAAAAGGGCGAAGTTCTGTTCGAGGGCGCCAAGCCATAGCTGGCCCGGACTATTGCCGGTCCTGACGGGAGCTGTCGGCAAGGACGAGGGTACCAACTGCACGATTTGCCCATTAGATCGATGCCCGGGTCAGCGGTCACAGGATCGTCAGCCGGAAAGCAGGGGACAAACTATATGGGCACCATCCGCATTGCGGTGTCGACACTTGCATTATGCGTCGGCGTTGCGCCTGCCATTGCGCGTGCCCCGGCAGACCCGGCCGCTATCGTCGCGACCGACAGCGGCAGGGTCCGCGGCACGATCGAGCATGGTGTGGCAAGCTGGAAAGGCATTCCCTTTGCCGCTCCGCCCGTGGGCCAGCTGCGCTGGCGGGCGCCGCAGCGCCCCGCGCCCTGGCGCGGGGTTCGGGACGCGATCGCCTATAGCCATGATTGCATGCAGGAGCCTTTCCCCGGCGACGCGGCGCCGCTAGGCACCCCGCCGGCCGAGGATTGCCTTTACGCCAATGTGTGGAAACCGGCGGGTGCGAAGGCCTGGCTGCCGGTGCTGGTCTGGATCTATGGCGGCGGTTTCGTCAATGGCGGTGCTTCGCCGCCGACCTATTCAGGCGCGACGCTCGCCAAGCGCGGCATCATGGTCGTCAGCTTCAACTACCGTGTCGGGCGGTTCGGCACCTTCGCGCATCTACAATTGACCATGCGCAATCCCGACAGGGGGATGCTCGGCAATTACGGCTATATGGATCAGATCGCCGCGCTCAGATGGGTGAAGCGGAACATTGCATCTTTTGGCGGCGACCCGGCCAATGTCACGATCATGGGTGAAAGCGCGGGCGGCATGTCGGTGCTGGCGCTGGTCACCTCGCCGCAGACCGGCGGGCTGTTCCACAAGGCCGTGGTGATGTCCGGCGGCGACGGCGGCGGAATGTCGGGCATCAATGGCGGTGGTGGAACGCTGGCATCGGCCGAGGCCGCGGGGCTTGCTTTCGCCGCGTCCAAAAACATTGCCGCAGGTGATCCGCACGCGCTCGAAAAGCTCCGCGCGCTCTCGGCGGAAGAGGTCACCGGCGGCCTCAATCTGGCAACCATGGGCGGCCGCAATGCCGCCACCAATGTCAGCCCCTTTGCCGATGGCGTAGTGGCGGTGAATGTTCCACGGGCCATTTCCTCTGGTCATTTCGCGCATGTGCCGGTGATCATCGGCGCGACCAGCAATGACCTTGGTGGCAGGGCCGGCTTCATGGTTGCCGGTGCACGCAAGCTGGCACACGCGATCTCGGGGCAAGGCGTGCCGGTCTATTATTACCGGTTTTCCTATGTCGCTCAGTCGATCACTGGCGCGCACGGCGCTGATCACGCCAGCGACATCCCCTATTTCCTCGACACCGTGTCGATCAAATATGGCGACAGGGCGACACCGCGCGATCGCGCCGTGGGAGGCGTTGTCAGCACCTATCTGGTCAACTTCGTGAAAAACGGAAACCCGAATGGGCCGCGCCTGCCGGTGTGGAAGAACTATGCACGCGCTGACGACGCGATGGTCGATTTCTCGCCCGACGGCATCGCTGTTCCCGGACCAGACCGCTGGGCGCGCGGCGTCGGCGGCACGTCAGGGAAGCTGCCAGCCCACTAGGCTCTGCCGTTTACAGGGTCTCGGCGGATCAGACCTGACGCTTGCGAACTGACCAGACGAAGCTGTCGAACCAGAAATGGAGCAGTGAGCAGGCGACGAACGGCGCGAGGAATATCTTGATACTGCCGGCCGCTGCCGCGGCATAGCCCAGTCCGAAGACGATGCTGCCGCCGAAAAACAGCAGCGCAGTGTAGCCCGTCCGCCCATGACCGAGCTTGCCGGTCATGTGGCCGCTCTCCTTGGCCCAGACGAGCGCGAAATACTGGACCGCATGATAGAGGTTGATCGCGGCGAGGGCGACCAAAGGTGGTGAGAAGCCCCAGGCCAGGATCGAAACTACGCCGGTGATCACCATCGTTGCCAGCTTGTGTGTCGGCAACCGATAGCCGGCACGCATCGCGCGGGCATAGTCGATCGCAGTCCAGCCGATGACCAGAGCGTAGAGCGCGATCGCAGCGATGCGGATGCCCTGATGATCGGCGGCGAAGATGCCGGGAAGGGTGGTCAGCGTCTGAAAGATGGTTCCGTCGAATTTCAGCAGATAGTTCGTATGAGTCGCGAGGGCGGCGCCGGCCGCGATGGGGCCGACATAAAGGGCCCAGTTGAGCCTGAGGTCCGTCGCGCGCAGTTGTTGGGGCGAATTACCCATCTTCATGTCATAGATGCGCGCGAAGCCGAAATTCTGCATTGCCGAATGGTGGACGTCCCAGAAAATGGCGAGCACGGCAGCCCCAATGAGCGCGGTGGGCCACAGCAGGAGCAAGGCGATGAGCAGAACCGGCGCGATGGTGAGCCGAAGCCGATAGGCCGCGAACACCTCGCTATTCAGATAGGCGCGCGGCACGACCGCGATCAGGTGCGCCCATGTGAGCACGGAGATTGCGCCGAACATGCCGACTACCATCGGCTTGCCGATAGCGGGCGGAGCCAGCAGGTCCCAACCCCGCAGCCACGCCTGCACGAGCAGGAAGGCAATCACGGGCGCCCCCCAGAAGAGCAGGGCATCGCGTATCGGGCCGATGATCGCCCGCGCCGGATCCGTGAGAGACCCGCCGACGCGAGGCATGGCACCCTGGCCGGAAACCCGTGAATATAGTGCGGCCAAGGCACGCCCCCCCGCGACCAATGAGAGCCGCAAGTTCCGAGTCTAGAGCGTTCTGGTTAAGGCAAGTATACCGCCGGAATTTATTTCGGTAGCGTTCCCGACTAGCCACTCAAGCCGCCAGCGCGCCGATCAGGCCTCAATGCGAAAGCACCACCGGGCTGACTACCGGGCTGACCACGATGGGCCCTGTCGGAAACCGCCGTAGCGGGCTGGGCAGGGGAACCCAGCCATTCCATGGGCCGGGTATCAACGCGCCTGGCGGGCCGGCGAGCAAGCCTTCGGAAACATTGCGATACATCCGCCCGTTGCTTGCCATCCCGATCAGCACCAGCCGGTCGGGTCCGCCATTTTCCTTGATCGCGGCAATGCTGTGGATTGACCCGGGGATCTGGCCCCAGCCCGTGTAAAGCGTGCCACCGCCCAGCTTCGCGCGCTGGAAAAGCCGGTCGTCGCGGGTGACGCAGAAGATGTTGATCCGCCCGCCGAGATCGAGCGATACGGCAAGCGACCGCATCGGCGCCGGCACGTCGATCTGCTGCCAGCCGGTCCAGGCTCCGCTCGCGGCAATATCGGTCGCGTTGCGGATGAGCTGCTCGCGGTGGAACAGGCTGCCCGCGCTGTTGACACCGAAGATGTGAATATGCCCGTCCGCGGCGGTCAGCGCGGCGATCTGGCTCAGGGCGCCGTCTATTTGCTTCCACGCCGTCCAGGTGTCCGTGGCTGGTACAGGCGTGGGCAATTGCACCGCCTCCTGCTGATCGCCGCCCAGCACCTGGTTGCGGGTGAAGATGTTGCCGAACGGGTTCGTACCGAACACCTGCAGCACGCCATTGGCGTTATGAGCCACAGCGATCGCGTTCAGCTGACCGTCGAATTGCGCCATGGGCGACCAGCTGTTGGTGTCGCCGGGCGTCCGTTCCCAGCGATGGTAGATGGCGCCGATCCGGTCGATGCCGAACATCTCGACGCGACCGTCATAATTGGTATCCGCCGCCACCGACAACCACGTCCCGCTTGCGGCCTTCCAGCCCGAAAAGACCGGGTTGTTCACATCGGGAGCCGGGTTCAGCGTCCCCTGATAGAGGTTGCCGTTGCCGACGAGAAAGGCGTTGTTCGGCTTCTGGATCCTGCCCGGATCCCGCGTCATCGCGATCGGGGAACCGACCGGAAGTGCCGAGGGCTCGAGCTGATCCAGCGCCGCGTGCGCGACCTGCCAGCTGGTGCCCTGCATCACCTGGGCAGCGGCGATCGAGAAATCGACTCGCGGGAAGAAAGCAGTGTGGCCGCGCCAGTAAAACACGTCATCGTCGGGATAGGCCTTGCCGGTCAGCGGCCACCACAGAAAGGCCCTGCCGGGTCCGTGCGTGAGGTAGAAGACACCGCCACGCTCGCCCTTTTCGACCCGTGCCGGCGTCGGCACGGTGAAGTTATAGCAGGCGCCATGCCCCTTCACTGAACCGCTGTAATGAGGAAGGTCGTCCGGATTATCGATCGAGACATCGCATGTCGGCGCGAGCCTGGCGATGATCCGCTGGTTCGCCTTCATGATGCGCAGCTTCAACGGCTCGGTCGGAAAGCCGGCATGGGCGTTCACCGCCAGCGCGATCGGCCCGACGGTGTTCAGGGCAAAGCCGATCTTGTCGACCGCCTTCTTGTCGGTAACCGCGTCGATCTGTGCCTGGGCCTCGGTGACGCATTTGTCGCTCGAGATCGCAAATGCCTGGAGGTTGTCCGCGGTCAGCTGGTTGATATTCTGGAATGTATCGACCGCATTGGCCGCGCAGGCCGATATCCCGGCGGCGGTAACGCCGTCGAGCTCGGCGATGATCTGGTTTTTGGACTGCGCGATCAGCCCCTGCAGCACCGACAGGTCGCTGGGTTTGTCGAGGATCAGCTGATAGGCGTCATAGCCCTTGCTGACATAGCCGAGGAATTCGGCGAACTGGGCATGAGCGGGCGATGCGACGACACTGCTCGACGCCAGCGCCCCCAGAGTGACCGCGTGCCTGTAGCGGCTACGCGTCGCGCGCTTCGATAGATTGGCGTACATTTTTCGCAACTCCTGTTTTCCCGCTCCCAGGATTGTCGAAAAGAACCGGCAGCCGCCCCAGGCTGCCGGTTCCAATGGCCGTTCAGGCGGGCACAGGCGTGCGGTGATCGCGCACGACGACATTGTGGCGCGCCTTGCGCGCAGCTCGGGTCGCCGCGCGCTTCTGTTTCACGATCGCCGACACCTCCTGCATGTAGCGCTGATAGTCATCGAGCGTGTGGATCGTCGCGAGTCGGGCGCGGATCTGTGCCTTCTGGTCGGGCAGGGCGGCCATGTGCTGGATCGCAGCGCTGTTGAGCGAGGGCAGGAAATTCTCGTCGCGAATGTCGCTCAGCCTCGTGCCGGCCGGCATTGGAGCGGCGGCTGCCGTTCCCGGTGCAAGCGCCGCAACGAAGTTCGGCGCGGTGACCGGGTTCGGGAGATGCGACGGCGTGTCGGTACGCGGCGCCTTCAGCGTGGCGAGAGTCTGCAGCCCGACGAGATTCGCATCGCGATCGGTCAACGGCGCGAGGCCGAAGAGCTGCTCGACCGTTGCCGGAATGACCGAATGTTCGAGCGTCCGGTGCTCGATCAGCTTTTTCGGAATCAGCGGGGATATGACGATGGCCGGCACCCGCGATCCGAGCTGATCGAACAGGAAGCCATGCTTCTTGCCTTTTTTGCCGGTGGGTGTGGCGCGCGGCGGCAGGACATGGTCGTAGAAGCCGCCCGCCTCGTCCCAGGTGACGACGAGCAGGCTCGAATTCCACACCGGCGAGTTGCGGATCGTCTCATAGACCGATTTGATGAAGGCCTCGCCGGCCGCCACGCTGCCGCGCGGATGCTGCGAATTGCCCTCGTAAAATCCCTCGTCGAACGGGTTCACCACGGCATAATTGGGCTCGATGAAGGTGTAAGCCGCGTCATAGCCGTCGTGGAGATCGTCGCTGAAATCCTCATAATCGTCGATGTCGGTATAGACGCTGACGCCGTGCAGGATCGCGACATTGGGGAAATCGTCGCCGGCATAGATGCAGAAATTGACGTTCGCCTTGCGCAGCCGGTCGAAGATGGTGCCATGGTCGAAGCCGATATCCTCGCCGAGGATCTCAGCCTCGAACTGCTCGGTGCTGCTCGGGGAATCATCCCAGTCGTCGCACTCGGCTGCATGGACGAACATGCGGTTGGGCTCGGTCGGCCCCGGCATCGACCCATACCAATGGTCGCACACGGTGAACTCTTGGGCGAGCGCGTTCAGCACGGGGAGATTCTTTGGCGGGAAGCATTTCATCACCTCGCCGGCGCGGCCCACATCAGTGACGATGCCATAAGCCGCGGCATAGCCAGTGCCGATGACCGGCGGATAAGGATGGCCGTTCGGATTGAAATTGTCTTTGTCCGGGCCGCACAGCGAGACCATGAAATCGTTGAAGTTATGCGGCGGCCCGGTCTCTATCCGGTCGGTTGCCTGGTCAGAGGTCTTGAAGGCCTGGTTTTCATAGAATTGGGTTTCGCCGCCCGGCGGCAGGCCGTTGGCGCTGGTCGGCGCGCCCGAATGCGCGTCGCTGCCGTTGATCGCGGCGAGGCCGAGGAAATGATCATAGGACCTGTTCTCGAGCATGCAGACAAAGACATGCTTGATGCCCGTGCGGCCCGACTTCGCGCCGAAATCGGCCAGCACGAACCTGGCGGCGCCAAAGGTGCCGTCGCCATTGTTGGGCGCAATCCAGACACCGTCATCGCCGAACCCGACAATGTCAGGCTTCCCGTCTCCGGTTACGTCGGCGAGGAAACGCGGATGGAGATCGACCCGCCAGCCCTGGTTGAAGCCGAAATTGGCCAGCACGAACCTTGCGGGCGCAAAGCCGCCATTGCCGTCGCCAAGGCTGGTCCAGACGCCGTCATTGCCGAAGCCGATGATATCGGCCTTGCCGTCGCCGGTGATGTCGGCGAGGAAGCGCGGATGCTGGTCGACGCGCCAGCCCTGGTTGAACCCGAAATTGGCAAGCACGAACTGCGCCTCGGCGAGACCGCCGGCGCCGTTGCCGCGGCTGGTCCAGACGCCGGCATCGCCGAAGCCGATCACGTCGCCGCGGCCGTCACCATTGAAGTCGGTGACCAGCCTCGGGTGCTTCTCTACCCGCCAGCCCTGATTATAGCCGAGATTGGCGAGCGCGAACTTCGGCTCGGCAAAGCCGCCGGCGCCGTTCCCCAGGCTGGTCCAGACGCCCGCGTCGCCGAAGCCGACGATATCGGCACGGTGATCGCCGGTCAGGTCGACCAGCGCGCGGACATGGTGATCGCCCCGCCAGCCCTGGTTGACACCGAAATTGGCGAGCACGAACTTGCTGTCGGCAAAGGAGGCTGCGGGCCCGCCACCGCCGTTGCAGAGCGAGGTCCACACCCCGTCATTGCCGAAGCCGATGATGTCCGAGAGGCCGTCACCGGTAAGGTCGGCGAGGATGCGCGGATGCTGGCCGACGCGCCAGCCCTTGTCATAGCTGAAATTGCTCTGGACCATCGTGAACGGCCCGAACGCACTGCCGCCCTTGCTCAGCGTCGCCCAGACGCCGTGATCGCCAAAGCCCATCAGGCCCGGCACGGTCCGCATGGGGAGGTGGATGGCGGTCGCATGGAGGCCACCAGCGCCTGCGGCGGCCGTAGCTGTGGCTGCAGGCGCGCTTGTTGCGCCGGCAACACCGGTCGCCACGCGTTCTGCCGTTGCGCTCGTCGGCAGATGGTCGGTGAACACGAGCGGCACCTTGGCGAAATTGCCGGTGGTCCGCACATGGTTGGCGACGCGCCACGACTGGTTATAGCCGAGATTGTTGAAGGCGAGTTCGGGCGGCAGGAAATTGCCGTGCCCGTCATTGCGCGACACCCAGGTGCCGGTAGGCCCGCACCCGACAATATCGGCGCGCCCGTCGCCCGTTACGTCCAGAAGAAAGCGCGGATATTCCGCGGTCCAGTCAACACCCGTCCAGCTCATTGGACATCTCCGCACAAGAGGTTTGAGATTACTCTGGGGCGGCGGCATGCAGCACGGACGGGGCGGCTATTCGCGTCTCCGGTGTCGTGCGCTGTTCGCTTCGATTGGGCGACCGTGGGTGCGGCTGATACACCTAACTGCATCAAAAGTCATGGTTAACCGGGCCCCATAGTCGCCGCAGGGGCCCGTCTTGTCGCATTTTCGTCGCTTCATCGGAGCAGCGTCGTTCCGGCCGTATCTGCAGCATATCGGCATGACGATCCGCGGAACCTTCAAATCGCGTTTGCCCGCGCAATGCTGCCAAGGTGCAGCGCGCTCGGTTTCAGCGTGCGCTTGAACGTCTCGCGGTCGACCGCCACCAGGCCGAACGGCACGCCATAGCCCGACGTCCATTCGAAATTATCGAGCT
>Ga0207703_10004956_pt1 | contig 10811 bp, 8 predicted proteins | sample KBSSwiS12_FD_184304 | JGI IMG/M metagenome (GOLD analysis project Ga0207703, IMG submission 184304) | Switchgrass rhizosphere microbial communities from Kellogg Biological Station, Michigan, USA - KBS Switchgrass S1-2 (SPAdes) (version 2) | ecosystem: Host-associated > Plants > Roots >... | reverse complement strand
AGGGCAATGCCGCGCGGCGCCCGCGTTTCCGTGGGACCCGGTACGGTTCGTCCGCCTTCCACGGCTGCGGACGAGGTCCTCCTCGTCGGACCGTTCCGGGTCGCCGCGGACCACCTGACCAAATTCGCGAGGCCCGCGACCCTCAAGTTCCGCCTGCCCCACTCTCGGAGGCAGCCGGGAATGGCCGGCTACCAGGAGAAGGGCTTCCGGGTGCTTCAGCTCGACCCGGCGAGCGGCACCTGGGTGGAGCGCCAGGCCGTCGTCCATCCGTTCCCAGTGGACGAGGTCATCGCGAAGATCGACTCGCCCGGCACGTTCGTCCTGGCGGCTCGACGAGAGGCCCCGAAGCCCGACCAGAAAGAGTAGCGGAGGACTACGAAGACGCCGGCGCCCGCTCGATCACCGTCGCGCCGACCAGCCGGTCGCGCAGGCGCAGCACCGGCCGCTCGAACACCCCGTACATCAAACCGGCCAGGACCGTCGACGCCGCCAGCGCGCCCGCCATGAAGAGGAGCGACTGCGGGACGCCGGTCGTCCGGTCGTTCAGGATCCAGAAGGGCTCGAACGCGGAGAGGTGGATCAGGTACATCGAGTAGCTCGTGAGGCTGATGAATCGCACGACGCCGGCCCATCGGTGCGTCGCCCACGACGCATTGACCCTCCGGCTCGATTCCAGTCCGACGAGCCACACGCCGATCGAGATCGAGAGCGGATCGAAGTAGAGCGTCCGCATGAATCGGGACTCGTTGATGGTTCCCACCCAGATCTCGCGATAGAGAATCGCCGCCATGGCGAAGATCCCGAGCAGGCCGATTCCGAAGAGCGCCTTGCCGTGCGCGGCCAGGCGGTCGTACCGCGCGCGGTCGTAGACGCGGAAGCCTCCCAGCATCACGCCGACCATCATCGTGTCCATGCGCAGGAAGATGTGGTCGCGCGGCTGGATGTTCCATCGGTGGACGGCGACGGCCCGCGCGACGATGGTCACGACCGCGATCGCGGCACACGTCACGAAGAAGGTCCTGGGCGAGCCCCCGCGCCCGAGCCTCGCCGCGAGGAGAAGGAGAAACGGAGTGATCAGGTAGAACCACTCCTCGATCGACAGGCTCCACGAGATCGGGAAGGACTTCATGGCCTCGTGGTCGAAGTTCTGGACGAACAACACGAACTTCCACGAGAAGGGATGCCCGATCCACGTCCGCAGCGCGAGGACCAGGTAATACGGCGGCAGGGTCCGCAGCCAGCGCCTCAGGTAGAAGCGGCCGAGGCCCCGGCCGGAGGGCGGCGAGAGCACCTCCTTGATGATGAGCTGGCCGATCAGAAATCCGGAGAGGACGAAGAAGATCTCGACGCCGAAGGACGCCGTGACGCCGTAGATCCCGACGAGGTCGTTGAAGTAGAACGGAAACAGGAACCCCATCGCGTGAGCGGCGAGAACCAGAAGGATTGCCGTGCTGCGGACGATGTCGAGACCGAGGTTTCGCCCCGAGCGCGTCGAGGTCAGTCTGGCCCCCTTCGAGAGTTGCCTCGATTCTACACGCCCCTCCGCGCTGTCCCTCGCCCCTGGGGGATCATGGCGCCGTGGAAAGCGGTCCGGAGGAGCCCTCGCCACTCCGCAGTCGCTGGCTCGACGCGTTCGCCGGTGACCGCTATCGGCTGACGCGCCGCCTCTTTCAGCGCGGGCTCGCGCTCGTCTACGGCATCGCGTTCCTCGTCGCCGCCAACCAGTTCGTGCCGCTCCTCGGCGAGCACGGGATCCTGCCGGTTCCGAGATTCGTCGCGGCGGTCCCCTTCTCGGCCTCGCCGAGCCTGTTCTTCCTCGCGCCGAGGGACTGGGCGTTCACGGCCGCCGCGTGGCTCGGGCTCGCCCTCTCCCTCGTCGCGCTCAGCGGACTGTCGGAGAAACGCGGCTGGCTGCTCTCCGCGCTGACGTGGGGATCGCTGTGGGTGCTCTACCTGTCCTTCGTCAACGTCGGACAGATCTTCTACGGCTTCGGCTGGGAGACCATGCTCCTCGAGGCCGGCTTCTTCGCCATCTTCCTCGGAAGCGAGCGGACCGTGCCGAGCGGAATCGTCGTGGTCCTCTACCGCTGGATGCTCTTCCGGACGATGTTCGGCGCGGGGCTCATCAAGCTCCGCGGGGACTCCTGCTGGAGGGATCTGACCTGCCTCTACTACCACTACGAGACGCAGCCGATGCCCAATCCGCTCTCGTGGTACTTCCACTGGCTGCCCCGGCCCTTCCACAAGCTCGAGGTGCTCTTCAACCACTTCACGGAGATCGTCGTCCCGTTCGCCTACTTCGCTCCCCAGCCGTTCGCCTCGATCGCGGGCCTCCTCACGATCTTCTTCCACCTCTGGCTCATGGCCAGCGGCAACTTCTCGTTCCTGGGACTCCTGACGATGGTCCTCGCGATCCCGACGATCGACGACCGGATGCTGCGACGGCTGCTGAGGATCCGGACCGCGCCGGATGCACCGCTCCCCTCGCGGCGCGCGCATCGATGGGCCACCGTCGCGCTCGCGGTCCTCGTGGGCGTGCTGAGCATCGGTCCCGCGCTGAACCTGGTCTCGCCGCACCAGGCGATGAACACCTCGTACGACCCGCTGCACCTCGTCAACAGCTACGGGGCGTTCGGCTCGATCACGCGTCCTCGCTACGAGGTCGTCGTCCTCGGAACGTCCTCCGACACGATCGACGCGCGGACTCCGTGGCGCGAGTACGCGTTCAAGGCCAAGCCCGGCGACCCGCGCCGCGCGCCGCCCCAGATCGCGCCGTATCACCTCCGGCTCGACTGGCTCATGTGGTTCTGCGGCTTCACGCCGTGGTACCAGGAGCCCTGGTTCGCCAACTTCATGGCGAAGCTCCTGCAGAACGATCCCCGGACGCTCTCGCTGATCGCCGGGAACCCGTTCCCCGAAAAGCCTCCCCGGCATGTCCGCGCCCTGCTCTACGAGTACCGGTTCACGACCCCGGAGGAGCGGAGGAGGACGGGCGCCTGGTGGGTGCGTGAGCTCAAGGACGAGTACTTCCCGATCGTCTCGCTCGACGACGCCGACTTCCGCGGGCTCCTGGAGCGGGAGGGGTGGATTCCTTGAGGGAGACTCTCCGAAGTCTCACATCCGCCTCGCGGTCCACGAGCCCACGACCCGCCCCACCGCGTTGCGCAACCGCAGCTCGTGGTCGAACGCGCCGGGCCGCCCGAGGAGCAGGCGCTTCGCCCACTTCCGCCGTGGCGGAGGCCGCCGCGCGCGCCTCGCCGACACCGTCGTCGAACGCGAGGCGCCGGAAGTACGCCTTGCGCATCCGGTCGGGGCCGATGCGGTGATGGACCGTGAGCGAGGCGTCGTAGGCGATCCGCATCCCGAGAGACAGCGCGCGCGCGATCAGGTCCGCCTCCTCACCGCGGAAGAGCCGCCGGCCGAAGACGCCGCGGCGCGGATCGAACTCGCCGACGCGGTCGAAGACCTCGCGCCGGAACGCCATGTTGGCGCCCCAGACCTGCGGGTTCGGCGCGAGCGGCAGCGCGAGCGGTCCGCTCTCCTCCCAGTCCATGAGCGCGAGCTGGCGCAGGAGGCGGCGGTTCCCGGTCAGCCACGCCGGCGGCGGCGATGGCCCCTCGAAGCGCGGAAGGATCCGGCCGCCGATCCCATCCGCGCTCCAGCGCTCCAGCGCCGCCGGGATCCGCGCCACCCAGTCCCCGGCCGGCAGCACGTCGTCGTCGCAGAAGGCCAGGATCGTGCCCTGCGCCTCCCGGATGCCGCGGTTGCGCGCTCGGGACAGTCCCTGCTCGGGCTCGAACACGCGACGAAGAGGTACCGGCGCGCCCGCGGCGAATTCGTCCACGACCTGCGCGGTCGCGTCGGTCGAATTGTTGTCCACCACGACGATCTCCCACGCGAGCCCGGGCGGGACCTCCTGCGCCGCGAGCGCCCGAAGGGTGTCCGCGAGCAGGGGCACGCGATTCCAGGTGGCGATGACGACGCTCAACTGCATGGCCGTCAGCAGTATGCGCCCCGCCCGGGCTGCCGCGTGGGGCGCGCCTGGGCTAGACTTTCGGACCCATGTCCAATCGCCGGGTGCTGGCCCTTGGCCTCGACGGCCTCGAGATCACCGTCGCCGAGCGGTTGATGGCGGCCGGCGAGATGCCGGCGCTCGCCGGGCTCGCGGCGAGGTCGGCGCGCTTTCGCCTCGATCACGGGCCGGCGCAGCGCACCGGGCTCGCATGGGAGCACGTGGCCTCGGGACTCTCTCCCGACGCGGGCCGCCGCTGGGCGGCCGTGGAGTTCGACCCGGCGACCTACGCCACGTGGCAGGAGGGAGCGCGCTTCGATCCCTGGTGGGGCGGCCTCGATCGGAAGGTCGTCGTCTTCGACACGCCCTACGTGGACCTGCGCCGCGCGCCCAACACGCGGGGCGTCGTCGGCTGGGGCGCGCACGATCCCGGAATCGACCTCGACGCGTGCCCCCACGAGCTCCTCGCGGAGTTCGAGACGCGGTTCGGAAAATATCCGGCGCCGGAGTGGACGTACGGGATGCCCTTCCCCTCGACGGCGCGGACGCAGACGATGGGCGACGCGCTCGCCCGCGCGCTCGATGTGCGGACGGAGGCGGCCCGCTGGCTCGCGACCGAGCGGCTCGGAGACTGGGACCTCTTCGTCGCGGTCGCGGGCGAGGCGCACGGCGCGATGGAGGGGCTGTGGCACGGCCTCGACCCGAGTCACCCGCATCATGCCCACCCGTCCGCGCCCGCCGCGGGCGAGGCGCTGCTCGCGCTGCACCGGGCTCTCGACCGCATGGTCGGCGAGCTCGTGGCGGCCGCGGGCGACGCCGCGGTGGTCGCGTTCACGATGGGCGGCATGGGACCCAACCACTCCGACGTCTCATCGATGGTCCTCCTGCCCGAGCTCCTCTATCGCCACGCGTTCGGGAGGCCGCTCCTCGCCGTGCCGAGCGAGTGGAGCGCGGCGCCTGGCGGCGTGCCGATCCTCGAGGAGGGGAAGCCCTGGGCGCGGACGAGCCGCGAGTGGGTCCCGGATCCCGGGACGCCGGAGTCCGGCCGGACCTCGCCGCTGCGGGCGCTCGCGGGGAAACTGCCGTCGCCCCTCCGGAGCGCGCTCCGGGAGCTTCGGCCCGCGTCCGGGAACGGAAGGCCGCGCCATCCCAGCTCGCCCGCGACGGCGAGCGCGGCGCGCCAGGGGCTCGGCTGGCAGCCGGCCGCGCGCTACCGCCCATTCTGGTCCGCGATGCCGGCCTTCGCGCTGCCGTCCTTCTACGACGGGCGCATCCGTATCAACCTCGCGGGACGCGAGCGCGATGGAATCGTTCCGGCCGCGCGGTACGAGGAAACCCTCGCCGGGCTCGAGACGCTGCTGCGCGAATGCCGCAACCCGCGCACCGGCGAGCCCGTCGTGGAGTTCTTCGAGCGGGCGTCGACGCGGGACCCCCTCGCTCTCTCGGGATCCGAGGCCGACCTGCTCGTCATCTGGCGCGGTGTCGTCGCGGCGCTCGAGCATCCGCAACTCGGCCTCATCGGTCCGGTGCCCCTGCGACGGACCGGCGGACACACGGGCCCGCACGGGATGGCCTTCGTTGCGTCGCCCGGCCGGGGAGTCGTGCCGGGAGACCGCGGCGTACGGTCCTCCTTCGACGTCGTCCCGACCCTCGTGGATTTGATGGGCGCCGCGGCTCCGGCCGGCGTGACCGGCGCGAGCCTGATCTGATCCGTCATCTCTTGCGCTCCCCTTCGGTAGCCCGCTGAGGAGCGATCCCATGCCGCTGTTCTCCGTCGTCATCCCGACCTTCAACCGCGCGCGGCTCGTGCGCCGCGCCATCGACAGCGTGCTCGCGCAGACGCTCGGCGACTTCGAGGTCCTCGTCGTCGACGACGGCAGCACCGACGACACCCGGCGGGTCGTCGGCGGCATCGGCGATGCGCGCGTCCGCCTGGTCTCGCTGCCGACCAACCGGGGCGCCGCCGCGGCGCGCAACGCCGGGATCGCCGCCGCCCGCGGAGAGCTGATCTCGCTGCTCGACAGCGACGACGAGTACGAGCCGGGCTTTCTCGAGAAGACCCGCGCCGCGCTCGCGGGAACGGGCCCGGACGTCGGCTTCTGCTGGACCGGGACCCGGTGGTCCTCGCGGCTCGAGAAGGACGGGCTCCTCCGCGAGCAGATGCGGCGCCGGATCTGGAGTCCGACGTTCGCGTCTCGCCACGCGGCGTGGCGCTACTGCCTCACGCACGACGCCCCGTGGGGGACGAGCAACGGCGTCACCTTCAAGGCCTCGGTCTTCGCGAAGAGCGGCCCGTTCGACGAGGCGATGCGGGCGTGCGAGGACATGGACCTCCTGGTCCGGCTGATGCGCGACTTCGACTTCGTCGTGATCCCGGAGTGCCTCGTGATCGTCCACGACGACGCGCCGCAGCGGGTCGACGGACATCGCGGCAACCAGGCCGACGCGTGGGCGAGAATGTACGCGAAGTACCGCGACGACATCCGGGGAGACGCCGGGGCCGTCCGGTTCTTCCTGACCATCATCGCCCGCACCTACCGAGAATCGGGCCGCCGGCTCGAGGCCTCGATCTGGGCGCTGCGGTTGATCGCGCGGCGTCCCCTGGATCCCGCGGCCTACCGCCTCCTGTTCCGCAGCGTCACCGGCCTCGCGCGCGGCTGAGCGAGCGAACCTACCGCGCGGCAGGATCCTCGTTCCACAGCGCGCGGAGGGCGGCGTGCGCCTTCTTCGGGCGGCGGTCCAACGTGACCAGGCCGAAGGGGCCGTACTCGGCCGGAAAGTCGTTGGTGAAGCCGCGGCGGTGGCGATAGTCCGCCCAGGACCAGACGACTCCCCCTGCGATCTCCGGGACCTCCCCGACCGCGCGCCAGACGGCCGACACGTACGCGGCCTGGTAGTCCTCGCTGAAGCGCACGTCGCCGCCGGAACCCGGGATGCCGATCGTGCCGAACTCGGTGACGAGGATCGGCTTGTCCGGAAAGAGGCGCGCGAGATCCCGCAGCGCGCCACGGGTCGGCAAGTACACGCGGTCCTCGATCTGTCCGAGATCCTCCGCGACGTCGCCCTCCCACATCCCGTAGTAGAGGTTCGCGGCGATCAGGTCGGCGCGGGCGAAGGCGCGGTTCTTTTCGAAGTCATGGTCCGCGACGTAGGTCGCCAGGCGGGACGGGTCGAGCGCCTTCGCGCGCGCGAGGAGCCTTTCCATTGCGCGAACGCCGAGCTCATCGGCGGTCTCGCATTCGTTCGCAACGCTCCAGATCACGAGCGAAGGATGATTGCCGTCGCGGCGGACCATCTCCCCGAGCGCCTTGTCGGCGAGGTCGACGATCCGGTCGTTCGCGAACTCCGGCGGGACCTTCGGGCGGAAGCTCGCGCGCCACCAGTTCAGCGGAACCTCCTCCATGAAGAGGAGGCCGATCTCGTCGGCGATCCGCAGGTGCGCCGGGGACTGCGGGTAGTGCGTGCGGATCAGGTTCGCGCCGGTCGCCTTGACGGCGAGGAGGTCGGCGCGGATCGTGGCCTCGTCGACGACGGGGCCGTGAACGGGGAACTCGTCGTAGCGGTTGACTCCCCGCACTCGGAGCGCGCGGCCGTTCAGCCGGATCTCCCGGCCGGCCGCCGCGATCGAACGCACGCCGAAGCGATCGCCGACCGCATCGACCTCGTCCGGCCCGGCGAGCAGCCGGACACGCGCCTCGTAAAGGGACGGCGTCTCCGGGCTCCAGAGCCGGGCATCCGGAAGGGACAGCGCGAGAGTCGCGGTCGCCGTACCTCGGGCCGCGACGCGCGCCTCCGCCTCCACCGTGCGCCCCTCCACTTCGAGGCGCACGCGGCCCGCGAAGGGGACCGGAGCCGTGTTCCCGATCTCGACGACGGCCCGAACGTCTCCGGCGCCGCGCGCGACCGGGGCGGCCCGGATCGCGACGTTGCCGAGGTACGCGGGCGCCGTGGTCAGCAGCTCGACCGGCTCGAGGAGTCCGCCGTACTGTACCCACTCGACAATCTCCATGCCGGGCAGCCAGTCGTATCGCGTGCCGTTCTCGACGCGCACGACGATCCACACCCGCGCGTCGTGCCCGCTTCCCGGTGTCCGCCGCGGCGTGATCGGAACCTCGAAGGGCAGGTAGCCCGTCAGATTCTCGCCGGCGGGCTCTCCGTCGATCCAGACGACCGCGCGGTGGTTCGCGCGGCCGAAGCGGAGCCGCTGCCACGTGCCCGGGACGATGCGGTCGGCCGGCAGCGAGAGCGCGTACCAGCCAACGCCCTCGAAGCCGTTCATCACGGCGTCGTACTCATCCCACGCCATCGGGACGGCGACCGGACGCCAGCCCTTCCGATCGAGATCCGGCCTTTCCCAGTGCCGCACGTCGCCGATGCGCTGCGGGTCCGGCTGGAAGAGCCAGCCTTCGGAGAGGATCCGGCTCCGCGGCGGCGCGACGCGGCCCGAAGCGGCGAACGCTAGCGGCGAAGCGAAGAGGGTCGCGGCGAGCGAAAGGCCGACCGCGAGGCGGCGCACCGTGGCCCGCTTCATGAGCGCGATTATGCGCCGGAGCGCGCCGCGAGGGTGCGCAGCCGCCGCCACGTGTAAACGATGAGCGCGAGTGCGATCGGCACGCCGATCAGGCTGCGCGGATCTCCGGCGACCGCGTTCACGGAATCCCCGACCAGATTCACGGCGAGGATCCCGAGCGCGACGCGATGACCCCAAACGGTGTTCCTCCAGAGGCCGACCGCGGCGAGCGCGCACGCCGCCGCGACGGTCGCGAGCAGCGGGAGCGCCCATGGCCCCATCCGCAGGAAGCCCTCGTGGCCGCGCGGATTGATCCTCCAGACGGCGTCCAAGGCGGTGCCCGGGAAGAGGAGCAGCAAGGCGGCGAGGCCGCACGCCAGGACGCCGAAGGCGAAGAAGAGGCTCAGCGCCCTCACCCCCGCGGGCCGGGACTCGGGGGTGACGGTGTCGAGGCGGCCCGCGGACATGGGACGTCATTCTGCCGCGGAGGCGGGCGGAGACCGAAACCCGCTCCCGGCGAGGTCTTCCCGCCGCTCTTCCATCGCCACCTCCGCCTCGCACCGCGAGCTCCCCGGTTTTCCGGAACCCGTCGCCGCGCGCCGGGGTTATTTGGGGAAACGGAGGTGCTCGTGGCCGAGACGTTTCAGGAGTACACAGCCCGCATCGGCAGCTACGTCGCCGGCAGGGATCCGATGGCGATCCTGCGGAAGACGCCGAAAACGCTGGCGCGCGCGGTCGGGGCCGCCACGCGCCGCCGGCTCACGGCGCGCCCGGCGCCCGGAAAGTGGTCGGCCGGCGAGATCCTGGCGCATCTCTCCGAGCTCGAGATGCTCTGGGGCTGTCGGCTTCGATTGATTCTGGGAGAGTCCGGCGTCCCGATCGTGGGCATGGACCAGGACGTCTGGGCGAAGAACTCCGCCTACCGGACGATCGACCCCCGCCGCGCCCTCGCCGCCTTCCTCGCGATCCGGCAGGCGAACCTCGACCTGCTCGGGCGCCTCACCCCCGCGCAGCGGCGTCGCTGGGGAGCCCACTCGCAGTTCGGGCGCCTGACGGTGACGCGGCTGACGGAGCTCCTCGCCGGCCACGACGTGAACCACGTGCGGCAGGTCGTGGAACGGCTCGCCCCGAAGAAGAGGAGACGCCGCGCGCGCGACGCCCGCTGAAGCGTCTGGCGGCGCTCAGTCGTCGTCCTCGTCTGCGCCGCCGCCCGCGACGAGCGCCGAGCGGACCGGCGGCGGCATGGGCGAACCGGCGCCGCGCACCGACCTCCAGACGATCTCGTTGAGCTCTCGGTCCGGCGCGCGGTCCGGCTCGTCGAGATTCATCGCGGCGGACGCCTCGGCTCCCCAGGCCTCGGGGTCGTTGCGCTCGTCGAGGGCGATCCGCGCGGGCCGCGCCGCGTACGGCCGGGTGTCCGGCTTCGCGGTGAACGCGGCGCGCAGAGGCGTTGCGGCCGCGTCGTACTGGCTCATCGGGGGAAGGCCCAGGATGAGCTCGATCGTCCGCAGCACGGACGCCGTCGTGTAGAGCGTCGAGTCGAGGAGCTCCCGGCGCGTGTACGGGCTGATCACGAGCGACACCGACCGGTGCGCGTCGACGTGGTCCGGCCCGTCCTGCGCGTCGTCCTCGAGCACGAAGATCACGGAGTCCTTCCAGTACCGGCTCCTCGAGATCGTCTCGACGAGGCGGCCCAGCGCGGCGTCGTTCTCGGCGATCATCGCGCGCGGAGTGGGCATCCGGGCGCGCGTCCCCGCCGTGTGGTCGTTGGGCAGGTGGAAGATCGAGAGCCGGGGAAGATCCCCGTTCTGCTCGAACGCGCGAAACTCCTCGAGCCACGCGTCGATCCGTTTCGCGTCCGGGATCGAGAGGTTCCAGGACGGATACGTCGGGCTGATGTGCCCCTCGAGGCCGGGCACGGCGGCGACCACCGGTCCCGTCCCCGAGTCCGGATCGTCTTTCCCGGGACGGTGGCCGAACTCGCCGTAACTGCGGTAGCTCACGCCGGCGCGCGCGGCCGCGTCCCAGAGATAGCCCTTCGCCGGCGCCGACACGTTGCCGTAGGCGTTGCGCATCGGGCCGCCGCTGTCGGTCAGGTACTTGCCTCCGCGGCCCCCGTAGTTCATGGGCCACGTCTTCTCGATGACGTCGGTCGCGTAGGCCGCCGTCGAGTAGGAGTGGCCGTCGGCGCTGACCTCGGCGTTGACGTAGAAGTTGTCGAGCTGGACGAACTCGCGGGCCAGGGCGTGCGCGTTGGGCGTCGTCTCCTCGCCGAAGAGGCACAGGCTC
>Ga0207703_10004952_pt1 | contig 10812 bp, 6 predicted proteins | sample KBSSwiS12_FD_184304 | JGI IMG/M metagenome (GOLD analysis project Ga0207703, IMG submission 184304) | Switchgrass rhizosphere microbial communities from Kellogg Biological Station, Michigan, USA - KBS Switchgrass S1-2 (SPAdes) (version 2) | ecosystem: Host-associated > Plants > Roots >... | reverse complement strand
CGGGACATCGTCCGGCTCCTGGTGTGGCAGTTCAGCCGGCCCGTCATCATCGCCAACGTCATCGCCTGGCCAGTCGCCTGGTGGCTGATGCGCGACTGGCTGAACAATTTCGACCAGCGAATTCCGCTGACGCCCGTGCCGTTCGTAATCGCCGCGGCGGTCGCCCTCGGAATCGCGGTCGCGACCGTCGTCGGCCATTCGGTCCGGGTCGCTCGCGCCAATCCGATCCATGCATTGCGTTACGAATAGAGGTTGGTGCCAGGTACCCTTTCACTCTGGCACTCAGGGGTCATCGCGGCTGGACGCGCTGTGCTTGCAGCTGCGATGACTCCAACCATCGCGCGGCCGGCGCAGTAAGCGCCTAACCGCTTGTTTGATTTCCCGCCTCCCGTCTAAGGACGCGTGCTCAATCGCATTGGGGAGCGATATGTCGGCGTCCGATCAGCCCGTAACGAAGGTCACGATTGTCGGTGGGGGGACCGCCGGCTGGATGACGGCTGCGGTGCTGTCGCAATGGCTGAGCCAGGTTGAAGTTCAGCTCGTCGAATCTGACGAGATCGGGATCATCGGTGTCGGTGAAGCGACCATTCCGCACATCCGCAATTATATCGCGCTCGCCGGAATCGATCCGCTGAAGATGATCAGCGAGAGCAAGGCGAGCTTCAAGCTCGGCATTCAGTTCGTGGACTGGGGGGCGCCGGGCGAACGCTACATCCACGGATTCGGCAAAATCGGCCGCGATATGCTGTGGCTACACCCGCATCAGCTGTGGCTCGCCGCTCGGGATCGGGACCCGTCCTCGGTCAAGCATTTCGACCATTACTCGCTGAACTGCGTCGCTTGCCTGAAGAATCGCTTCGCGTTCGCCGACAAGAGCAACCCCAATTCGCCGATCGCGGACCTCGATTACGCCTATCACTTCGATGCATCGCTGTTTGCGCGCTTCCTTCGCGCCGAAAGCGAGGCGAGGGGCGTGACGCGGATCGAGGGCCGGATCGTCGAGGTGATCCAGGACCCTGAGTCCGGTCACGTGACCGGCGTCCGCCTCAACGACGGCCGCGAAGTCGACGGTGAATTGTTCGTCGACTGTTCGGGCATGCGGGCGCTGTTGATCGGCGGCGCGCTCGGGGTCGATTACGAAGACTGGAACCAATGGTTACTGTGCGACCGCGCCCAGGCCGTGCCGTGCGCCAGTGTTTCGCCCCTGACTCCTTACACGCGATCGACCGCGCGCAGCGCCGGTTGGCAGTGGCGAATCCCGCTGCAGCACCGGATCGGCAACGGCTATGTCTACGCGTCGAACCTCATCAGCGACGAGGAGGTGGCGGAAACCCTGCTCACGAATCTCGATGGCGAGGCGCTCGCCGATCCCCGGCCGGTCAAGTTCGCCCCGGGCCGGCGGCTCAAGGCCTGGGAGAAGAACGTCGTCGCGATTGGGCTGTCCTCGGGATTCCTCGAGCCACTGGAATCGACCAGCATCCACCTCATCCAGACCGCCATCCACCGCCTGCTCGCGATGTTCCCGGCGACCGGATTTTCGGCGGCCGATGTCGAAGAGTACAACCGCCAGTCGCGCTTCGAGTATGAGGACGTGCGCGACTTCGTCATCGCCCATTACAAGGTCACCCGGCGCAGCGGCGATCCCTTCTGGGATTATGTGCGGGAGATGGATGTCCCCGACAGCTTGAACGAGCGGTTCGAGCTGTTCCGCTCGTCCGGCCGTTTCTTCAAGCATGGCGCGGCCGAGCTGTTCGCCGAAGAAAGCTGGGTGCAGGTTCTGCTGGGGCAGGGTTTCGAAATGCGGTCGGACCCGGTTGCGCGATTCGTACCTGATGACGAGCTGGCTGGTTTCCTGGGCGACATCGCCGAGGTGATCGAGGATGTCGCGAAGGACCTTCCGGACCATGGTGAATTTGTGTCGCGACTGCCGACGAGCAGCAATGTAGCCGAGGCTGCGGCACAGCCTCCTCCGGTCAACTTCACCCTTCGCTACGAGCGCCTCATCCACTGATCCTGCCATGCCGTGCGTGGCCGATGGGCCACACCGGCGAAGCCTTTTGAATGAAGGGCAGATTGACTCAGGACCTTGGAAAGGCTTTCATCGTTACCAAGGAGTCATTTTGCAGACCTAAAAATGTAACCGGTTACACGCTGTCACGGGAGAGGGGCCAAGTGACTACGAAGAACGCCAAGCGCAGGCTTGCTTCCGGGATTTCCACAGTCGCGATCGCGGTGGCACTTTGTGTCGCGCAGCCGGCCTATGCGCAGGCCGAGTACGGCACCATTCAGGGCCATATCGACGGCGCGAAGGCTGGGGCCCAGGTCGTGGCCGTCGATACCCACACCGGTCAACGTTCGGTCGGCACGACCGACGCCGGCGGCAATTACGTAATCCTGGGGCTGCGGCCTTCCACCTATACCGTAACTGCCGAAGGCAAGGCGCCCCAAACCGCTGAGCTTCAAGTGGGCCAGACTGTCTCAGTGGACTTCGTCGAGGTGCAACCCAGCGGCGGCGCGATCGTCGTGACTGGTCGGCGCAGCGCGCAACCGGCGCAGGCCCAGGCGGTCGCGACCAACATCACGCCGGCGCAAATCGAAAATCTTCCACAGAGTCAGCGGAACTTCCTGAGCTTCGCCCAACTGGCGCCAGGCATCGCGTTGATCTCGCCGAGCGGCGCGCAGCAACTCCAGGCCGGGGCGCTCGCTCCGCAGAATGCCAACATCCTGCTCGATGGGATGAGCTTCAAAAACCCGATCAACCATGGCGGCATGTTCGGGCAGAACTTCGGTGATTTCGGTAACCCCTTCCCGCAGATCGCGATCCAGGAATATCAGCTCCAAACGCAGAATTTCGGCGCTGAGAACGGTCAGTCCGCATCTGCCCTGCTCACAGCGCTCACGAAGACTGGCGGCGACCGGTTCCACGGCGACGCATTCATCGAGTGGCAGCCAAGATCGTTTGTCGAAAAGGGCCATTTCGAGACGACCAAGCAGCCATATGACCGCAAGCAGTTCGGTGGTGATGTCGGCGGCCCAATCATTCCGGGCAAACTGAGTTTTTACTTTGCGTTCGAAGGCACCAACCAGAAAGTCCCGCCCGGGACCTTCAATAATCTGGCTGTGACGATCCCCCAGAACATCGAGGATCTGATCAACAACTCGATATCGAGGACCTTCAAGCAGCGGCTCTATTTCGGAAAACTGACCTGGTTCGCAACGCCGAACGACACGGTGAATTTGAGCGGATACAAACGCAAACAGAGCAATCTCGCCGACTTCGGCGGTAACGCGCCGCCGGAGCACGGTCACTTTCTACAGACCAACCAGGACCGCTATCAGGGACAGTGGCGGCACAGCGCCGGTAATTTCCTGAACTTCTTGAACATCGCTTACGACAAGGCGAGCCAGGGGACTCCCAACGTCAGCGACGGGCCTGAGTACATTCTGAAGGCCGCGGCGAACACGGGCTCGCAGGATCTCGTGCTGATGGGTGCCAACGGCTTCCAGCAGGACGACACCGAGAAGTCGTGGACCATCCGCGACGACGCCACATACCGAATGGGGCAACATACGCTGAAGGCTGGCGGCCAGGTTGTGTTCTTCAAGCTGTCGCGAATTGAGGCTAACGGCACCAACGGCACCTACTTCGTCGTGAATCCTTGTGCTCCACCGGCCGTGATCTGTCCGTCGAATTTCGACATCACGACGGCGGTGCCATTTGCCGCTAGGATCAACATCAATCCGGCGCCGGGCCTGTCGGCCAAAGACACCCAGATCGGGCTATACATTTCGGACGAATGGAAGCCCGACGATCACTGGACCATCAACGCCGGCCTGCGCTGGGACTTCGAGAGCAACCCCAACAACAAGGATTATGTGACACCGCCGGCAATTGCGGCCGCGCTCCGCGCCTATCCGGGTTGGGTGGCACGCGGAATCGATCCCGAGGATTACATCTCGAACGGACACAACCGCAAACCGTTTTATGGCGAGTTCCAGCCGCGGCTCGGCGTTGCCTATGACGTGCATGGCGACCGCGATATGGTCTTCTTCGGAGGCGCCGGTCGCTATTACGACCGCAACCTGTTCATTCAGGGTGTGATCGAGCAACAGCAGAACGCCAACACGGTCATTACTGTGGGCACCGGCGGTCCGGCCGATCCGTTCACGGTTGCCTGCGCCAGCGGGTCGCCGCCGGCTTTTTGCAGTGATCCGGAAGCGTTGCGGACCTATGCGGCGAGCCTCGGTTTCACCGGCGGTGCCGTCTGGGTCCTACCGAACAAGGTCAAGATGCCCTATTCGGACCAGTTCGACCTGGGCGTTCGCAAGCGCTTCGGCGATATCACTGCTACGCTGACCTACAGCCACGTCGAATCGCACAACCTCTCGATGTTCGCGCGAGCCAATTTCTATGAGAATGGCTGGTACACGCTCATCAGCACTCCGGCCGGATGTTCAAACGGCGGAGACCAGTGGATCATCGACTTCACGCCAAATGGACCGTTCCCGAACTGCGCGGCCAACATTGCCCAGCTGCCTGGCTTCAACGGCAAGCTCAACCGTGGCCTTAACAACGGGCGGGCGCGCCTCGATGCCCTTTTTCTGCAGGTGGAAAAGCCATTCACCAATACGAGCACTTGGGGCTTCACCCAGGCGCTCACGCTGCAGCGGGCGAAGAGCAACGTCCCGATGGAGCTCAACAGCGATGAGATGTTCAACGCTCCGGCGTTTGGCACTTATGGCTGGAACCACATCAACGGTGTCCCGAAATGGCAGTCGGTAACCTCGGGCATCTGGCGGGCGCCGCTAGGCATCACGCTGTCGGGAACGCTTACCCTGTCATCTGGTCCGGCGTTCGGCCACATTGTCGCGCCGTGGAACGGCCTTACCGGGCCAGTCCCGGTGGGCGCGTGCTGCTTTGGGAATTTTGGCGGCGCTCTCTTCCCGAAGAAGGATATCGCCTACAAGCGGCTGGACATACGCGTGGCCAAGACCTTCAAGATGCCTTGGGGTAACGGTCACGAGGCCACGATCGATTTCGCGGCGTTCAACGTCTTCAATTGGCTTAATCGCACTTATTCGACATGGGGTGCCGGTGGAGGCGAACCTCCGCCGCTCACGGAGAACGGACAGGTCGCGAACGACCAACGCCAGTTCCAGGTCGGTCTCAAATACAAGTTCTAGACAGCGTGCCGATGTTAGGGAGGGGGACGCGAGCGTCTTCCTCCCATTGTTTTCGGGGATCCTGGTGAAACCTGAGCTTCGCCGCTTCGGCAACAATGACAGTCCCGTCGTGGTCATCGATGACTTCAGCGGCGATGCCGAGCGCATCGCGCGGATTGCCGAGGCGCTCGCGCCGTTCCCGGAAGTTACGAGCGAATATTATCCCGGAGTCAGGCGCGTGCTTAGTGAGCGCGATGAATATGCCTGGACCTACGTTCGGCGAGCCTGCGAAGGCGCGGCGCAATTCATCGCCGGTGCGTTCGACGTCGATGGCTTCGAGTTGCTCCGAGGAAGTTTTTCGATGGTCACCGTGCAACCCGATCAGCTCAGTCTGCCCCAGCGCGCTCCCCACTTCGATTCCACCGACCCAAAATATTACGCGCTGCTTCACTATCTGCGCGTGCCGGAAGGAAGCGGCACCGCTTTCTACCGGCAACGGTCGACGAGCATTGAACGGATCACCGAAGCGAACGTCGACTGCTTTGTCAGAACCTCCGAAATGGAGGCGGCAAAGCTGCCGGCGGACTCGGGCTACATCAATGGATCCGACGCTTTTTTCGAGCAAATCGGCGCGATCGAGGCGGTGCCCGACCGGATGATCATCTATCAGGGCAGCCTGCTTCATTCCGGGATCATCCCGCCTGGGATGAGCTTCAGCGCCGATCCCAAAGAGGGGCGGCTGACGGCGAACATCTTCGTGCGCGGCCATTGAGGAAGCGATGCGGAAGCTGCTGTTCATCGCAATGCTCGTCGCCAGTTCCGCGCAGGCTGAGCAGCGCACCTACATCAACCCGCTCGACATCGACTACCGCTACAATTGGGAGCAGCGTTACGAAGGCATCAGCTATCGCACCGCCGCCGACCCCGCGGTCGTTTGGCACAAGGACGCTTACTATCTCTTCCTGACCCTCGCCGACGGTTACTGGCGGTCGACCGATCTCATTCACTGGACGTTCGTCACTCCGAGCAAATGGCCCAACGATGGAGTCGTGGCTCCAGCCGCCATCTCCGACGGCGATCGGTTGGTCCTCTGGCCCTCGATGAACCGGCCCGGCCCGATTTACGTGACCACCGATCCGACGAGCGGCCAGCTGGACTATCTCGTCCGGCGCACGCCGCCGCTCCCCGGCATGGTCGACAAGCCGCCGGAGCAGATGAAACCGAACGAAGTCCCGCCGGGACCATGGGATCCGGGCCTTCTGAAAGACGATGACGGCCGCTGGTATCTGTACTGGGACAGCTCCAACGTTTTCCCGATCTACGGCATCGAGATCGCGTTCGATGACGGCAAACTGATCTACAAGGGCGAGGCAACCAGCCTGTTCAACCTGCACCCCGAGCAGCATGGCTGGGAACGGTTCGGCCAGGACCACAACGGCCTGCTCGCCAACGGACAGCCGACCAAGCCCTATGTCGAAGGCGCCTGGATGACGAAGCACGGCGGCCGCTACTACCTGCAATACGGAGCGCCGGGGACCGAGTTCAACGTCTACGCGAACGGCACCTATGTCTCGGACAAGCCGCTCGGCCCGTTCAAATATGCCGATTACAACCCGATCGCCTACAAGCCGGGCGGTTTTGTCCATGGTGCAGGCCACGGTTCGACCTTCGAGGATCGGTACGGCAATTGGTGGAACACGGGGACACCCTGGATCGGCTATAACTGGACCTTCGAGCGGCGGATCAACATGTTCCCGGCCAAGTTCGAAGGCGACGGGCAATTCTGGTCCTCATCGCGGTTCGGCGACTTCCCTTATTATGTCCCCACCACGAAGATCGAGGATCCGAACAGCCTGTTCACCGGCTGGATGTTGCTTTCCTATCGCAAATCGGCCGTTGCGTCCTCGACCATGGGGGAGTTCGGGGCCGAGCGGGTGACCGACGAGAACCCGAAGACCTTCTGGGTCGCGGGTGCGAACCGGCCTGGCGAAACCCTGACCGTAGATCTGGGTTCGCCGAAGACTGTGCGGGCGGTCCAGGTCAATTTCGCCGATTACAAGTCAGGACGCTTTGGCGACGCGCCCGATATCTTCACCGAGTTCGAGCTGCAGAGCTCGCTCGACGGCCGGAATTGGCAACCATTGGCGCGCACCGAGCCGACGCGGCGCGACCGCCCCAATGCCTATTTCGAATTGTCCAATCCCGTTCGCGCGCGCTTCATCCGCTACGTTCATGGTCATGTCGGGGCGGCGAATCTTGCCATCAGCGACATCCGTGTGTTCGGCAGCGCCGGAGGTAAGCCGCCCGGGGTTGCGTCGCGGATCAGCGCGGTACGGGACGCGGACCAACGCGATGCGAGGATTCGTTGGTCCCGGGTGCCCGGTGCGGTCGGTTACAATATCCGTTTCGGCATCCGCCCGGACAGGCTGACGCTGACGCACCAGCTTTGGGCGGACGAGCTCGGTAATGGTGGGACACTCCAGAAAGATCTGCGTTCGCTAAACTCCGGGGTCCGCTATTGGGTCGGGGTCGAGGCCTTCAATGAGAGCGGAGTTTCGAAGCTGAGCAAGGTCGTGCCGATCCGTTAGCCGAGCCAGCCCCCGGTGAATCCGGCGCGCTTCAGCCCACGGCGAATGGCCGGCACCCGCCGCATGTGCCGCCACACAAAATCGTCTTGATAATTGGCGGCCTGGAGCAGGATCGGGCCCTGGTCGAGCCCGAGATAATCGCTCGCTACCCAGCCGTGCTTCGGGCCTACCGAACCGGATTCCACCTGCGCGCCGGCGAAGCGGAAGCTGGGATTGAAGCTGTCGCGGAAGCCGTACCGATCGAACAGGCCCGGTTGCTTCAGCAGCGCCTCCGCACAGGGGATGACGATTTCCGGAGCGAAGGGAAGCGAACCGAGCGCCGCCGTGGGTGCAATCGTGCCGTCGTCGCGCCCGTCGGGTTCGGTCAGAGGTCCACGCGCAGAATAACCGAAAAAGGTTCGGTTGCTCCCCTTAAAGGGGAAATTGAACGACCCGGGTCCGTCGCACGCGCTGAGGCCCCAGAGGTCTTTCGAATAGCCGTCCCACTGCATCGGATTTGCGATGCACCAGGCGCGATTGGCGTAAGTCTCTCGCCGGCTGTTCTCGAAATAATCGAAGCCGGCGGCGCGCATCGCCGGGTCGCGAATGCCCCGGAAGTCGATGAAGATGTGGCTAAACTGGTGGCCGAATAAAGGCGCGAAAGCGATCCGCCGCCTTGGACCGTCGCCGCGCCAGAATTTAGGGTAGGGCTTCGTCCATTGCGTCCATAGGTCTGCCGGTGCCGAATGCGTTGGTGATCCGAGCGCCAGTACGTTGACGAACATGCCTTCGTTGAACCCGACCCAATTGGCCGGGATGAGGCCTTCGCCGGGATGCCAGCCCATGGAGACGGGGCGCCGTCCGTCCGAACGGAAGAAATTCCAGTCGGCACGCGCATAGAGCGCGTTTGCGAGTTTGCGGATTTCGCGTTCCGCGGAGTGATCGCGATCGAAATATTGGCCGGCGAACAAGGCGCCCATCAGCAAGATGGTGGTGTCGACGCTCGACAGCTCGACGTCGCGGTGGCGAATGCCGGTCTGCATGTCGATGAAGTGGTAGAAGAAGCCCTTGTGCCCGGTGGTGCCGGTTGGTTCGGGTCCCTGCGGAGCATCCCAAAAGAAACGCAGCGTGGTCAGCGTGAGATCGCGAGCCTCGGCCCTCGAACACCAGCTGCGTTCGGCGCCCACGGCATAGGCCGGTAGCGCGAAGCCGACCGCGGCGATGCTCGAGAAGGAAGGCGTCGGCCAACGGTCGGGGACGAGTCCGTTCTTGCGGTTCACCGTATCCCAGAAGAAACGGAAGGTCCGGCGTTCGATTTCCTCATAGAAGAGCGGAAGCTTGCTGCGCTGTCGCGATCGCGCACACAACGGCCCGGCCGCTCCGGTGGCGAGCAAAGCGGCGGATTTGATGAGCTCGCGTCGGTCGAGATCCATCAGGGGCCCTCGGTTGTGGTTCGGATCACGAGCTCGGGCTCATGCAGTTCATCGCCGCCGCTGTCTGCGCCGCCGAGGATTTCGAGCAGCCGCCCGAGCGCGCGCTGCCCAAGTTCGGCGATCCTCACGCGAACCGTGGTGAGCCCGAGATGCTGCGCCAGCGGGATGTCGTCGAATCCGGCCAGCGCCACGTCTTCAGGCACGCGCAGGCCCGCCTTGCGCAGCGCTTCGAGGGCGCCAATCGCCATGTTGTCGTTGGCCGCGAAAATCGCGTCGAATTCGATTCGTCGAGCCAGCAAAGTCTCGACCGCGCGCTCGCCCGACTCCTCGTAGAAATCGCCCTGCAGGATTTCGACCATCGCCCCCGCGCTGTCGGCGATCGTTCGGCAAAACGCGTCTGCTCGTTCCTGGGCATCGATATTGCCCTGAGGTCCGGCGATGTGAACGATGCGGCGACGGCCGAGGGAAAGCAGGTGTTCTGCGACCGCCCGCGCACCCGCGGCATTGTCGAGGTGAATGCCGGGAAGCTCAGCCGGGCGGCCGCGTGTGTTGATCAGCAGGGTCGGAAGGTTCTTTGGAAGGGCCTCAACCAACAATTGGTCGTGGACGTGGGGCGCCATGAGCAGCAGACCGTCGACGCGGCCCCGCATTGCCTTAAGCACGTCGGTGCCGCCGCTCGACTCCGGGTGCATGTTCGACAGCAGCAGAAAATAGGACCGTGCGCTCGCGATCTCGTCCATTCCCCGGACGATTTCGGAGAAGAACTCACCGTGCAGCGCGGGGAGGACAACCCCGATGGCATTGGTCCGGGCCAGGCTGAGGCTTCGAGCGCCGGCGTGAGGGACGTAACCGAGCGCGTCGACCGCGGCGATAACCCGCGCCTTGGTTTCCTCGCTGACATTGTCGAGCCGGTTGAGCACTCGGGAGACCGAAGCCACGGAAACCTGTGCCTGACGCGCAACGTCGCGGATGGTCGCTTCTGCCATGGTCTCCCTCGGCCAGTTTGCGCTATCAAGACCGCGATCACGACCGATTGCAAATGGTTCGTTGCTCGGCCATGTAACCGGTTACATCGAGCGTCAAGTGGACCATTTCGCTTAACAATTGCGGGTTCGGCGACGCATAGCAGGGGAGCCATGCTGGACATGCGCATTTCTCGGCGGGCTGCCATGATGGGCGCTGGTGCGGTCGCCGCCTGGGTCGCCAGTCCGGCGCGCGCGCTGGTCGAGGCCGCGGGCACGCTTTCCGTGCCCGGAATGGTCGACGACCTCATTGGGCGCATGACTCTGGAGGAGAAGGCCGGCCAGCTCAGCCTCATGGCGTCGGCCTGGGGCGGCGGAATCGCAACCGCCCTGAACCCGCCGAGCGAAGGCTCGAGCTTCCCCCAGCAGGTTCAGGAAGCGCGGCAGGGCCTGTTGACCGGGGTCTTCAACGGCAATGGCGCGCGAATGGCGCGAATCCTCCAGACCGCAGCCGTCAAAGACTCTCGTCTGAGGGTACCCCTGATCTTTGCCGCGGACATCATTCACGGACATCGGACCATTTTCCCGGTGCCGCTGGCGGAGGTCGCGAGCTTCGAACCCGATCTAGCTCGCCGGACCGCCGAGGCCGCCGCATTCGAGGCGGCGGGGGCCGGGATCGACTGGACT
>Ga0207703_10004951_pt1 | contig 10814 bp, 6 predicted proteins | sample KBSSwiS12_FD_184304 | JGI IMG/M metagenome (GOLD analysis project Ga0207703, IMG submission 184304) | Switchgrass rhizosphere microbial communities from Kellogg Biological Station, Michigan, USA - KBS Switchgrass S1-2 (SPAdes) (version 2) | ecosystem: Host-associated > Plants > Roots >... | reverse complement strand
GCGGTGGCGACGGCCGGAGAGGAGTTCGAGGCAGGTGCGCGCGGTGGCCTCGTCCTCGGTCTTGGGGAGGATGCGGCGGCCGCAGGCGACGACGGTGTCGCCGGCCAGGACGTGGCAATCGTCGGCGGAGACGGCGAGCGCCTTTTCGCGGGCCATGCGGCGGGCGTAGTCGCGGGGGGCTTCGGCCTTGCGCGGGGTTTCGTCGATGTCGGCGGCGGCGATGCGCGCCGGTTCGATCCCGAGCCGTCCGATCAGATCACGCCGGCGGGGCGAGGCGGAGGCGAGGATGAGGCGGGGTGCCGGGGCCCCGGCCATCGCGATCAGTAGCCGCCCGGTCCGCCACGGCCCGGCATGAAGCGGTAGGTGATGCGGCCCTTGGTCAGGTCATAAGGGGTCAGTTCGACCAGCACTTCGTCGCCCACGAGCACGCGGATGCGGTTCTTGCGCATTTTGCCGGCGGTGTGGCCGAGAATTTCGTGATCGTTTTCCAGCCGCACGCGAAACATCGCGTTGGGGAGGAGCTCGACCACCTGGCCGCGCATCTCGAGCAGTTCTTCCTTCGCCATCCGCTATTCTGGTCCGTTTCGCTTGGGTCTGTCCCGGTCGCCGCGCCCATACGCGGGGACTGGCCAAAAGGGAAGCCTTTCCGGCCGTGACAGGCGGTGAAGGAACGCGCGGGCGCTGCGAAAGTATCAGGCCGGGGACAATTTGTTACCCGGCGCCGGGTTGCGAGGCGGGGGCCGGAACGGCATCCCGGCGGTTGGGAGAAGATGCCGCGAACCGACCGGAGACCCTAGCGTTGCACCTTGCCCTGCCTGCCCTGCTTCTTGCCGGAGCCGCTTTCGCCCCGTCCGCCGCGCTGGCCGAGGCCGCACCGGGCAGCGGTCCGACCGCGCCGTCGGCCGCGCCCGGCAGTGCCGCGCCCACAACCCCCGGCGAAGCGGCGGAGGAAGAACCGCTCGAGCCGCAGGCCGGCGAGATCGTCGTCATCGGACAGCGCATCAAGGGCGAGGTGCAGGCTCCGCAGCCGGCGGTCCAGGTGCTCGACGAGGAGGACATCGCTGCATACGGGGCGGGCTCGATCACAGACCTGCTCGACGCGCTGGGCCCGCAGACCGGCTCGGGCCGGGGCCGCGGCAGCGGCCGGCCGGTGGTGCTGCTCAACGGGCAGCGGATCTCGGGCTTCCGCGAGATGCGCAACATTCCGCCCGAGGCGATCCGCCGGCTGGAGATCCTGCCTGAGGAAGTCGCGCTGCGCTATGGCTACCCGGCCAACCAGCGGGTCATCAACTTCATCCTCAAGGACAACTTCGCTGCGACCACGGTCGATGCCGAATATGGCCGGCCGACCCGGGGCGGGAGCGATACGGGCAAGCTCGAGGGCTCGCTGTTCCGCACGAGCGGGCTCAGCCGCTTGAATCTTTCGGTCACCGCCGACGACACCAGCCCGCTGTTCGAGAGCGAACGCGGCGTGATCCAGGCGCCGGGGAGCGTGCCCACGGTGGCGGGCGACCCGGACCCGGCGGCGGCCCGCACGCTGATCGCCGACAGCCGCGACATCTCGGTCAACGCGACCTGGACCAAGGGCCTGGGCGACAAGGGCCTTGACGGAGCGCTGACCCTCAATGGAGCCTATACCCGTGCGGACTCGACGTCCTATTCCGGCCTGAGCCTCGCCACCGGGACGGCGGGCGGGGTGCCGTTCGTGCGCAGCTTCGGCGATCCGCTGCGGCGGCGGACCAGCACCGACACGGCGGAGGCCGGGCTGACCTACGCCCGCCCGCTCGGCACCTGGCGGCTCACCGCGACGATCGACGCGAGCCATGCGATCGCCAACACCACGATCGACCAGCGCGCGGTGGTGACGGGCGTGCTGCCGGCGACCGGCCCGGTCAGCTTCACCACGCCGACGGCGGCCCTGGCGCGCAGCGTGAGCGATTCGGCGACGAGCCTCGTCACCGTGGTCGGAAGTCCGTTCCGCCTGCCGGCAGGCGAGGTGACCGCGACGGTCAAGGCGGGCTTCGCCTGGACCGGGATCGCCAGCCGCGACACGCGCACCGTGCTGACTTCCGGCGCGGGCGAGACGCGGCTGCGGCGGGGCGACGCCTCGGCCGGGCTGAACCTCGGCCTGCCGATCGCCAGCCGGCGGAGCGACGTGCTGTCCGGGATCGGCGACCTCACGCTCAACCTCAGCGCCGGGGTGGACCGCCTCTCGGACTTCGGCACGATCACCGACTGGAGCGCCGGGCTGACCTGGGGGATCACCGAGAAGCTGGGCCTGCAGGCGAGCTACCTCGTCAACCAGGCCGCGCCGGGGCTGACCGACCTCGGCAATCCGCTGGTGCAGACCTTCAACGTGCCGGTCTACGACTTTGCCCGCGGCCAGACTGCGCTGGTGACGGTGACCAGCGGCGGCAATCCGGGGCTGCTGCGCGAGACCGACCGCGACGTGAAGCTGGGGCTCAACTGGCAGCTGCCGTTCCTCCAGCGCTCGAACTTCATCGTCGAGTACTTCCACAACAACTCCGACAACGTCACCGCGGCGTTCCCGCTGCTCACGCCGGCGATCGAGGCGGCGTTCCCGGGCCGGGTGACGCGCGATCCGGCAACGGTCGATCCGGTTAGCGGGGCGATCATCCCGGGAGCGGTCACGGCAATTGACCGGCGGCCGGTGACGCTGGCCAACCAGACCAGCTCGCGGCTGCGCTACGGCTTCAACCTTGCGGGGCCGCTCGGCCAGCCGCGGCCCGGCGCGAACGGCGGCGGCGGCCGGTTCGGCGGCGGCGGCATGGACGGGCCGCCAACTGGAGGCGGCGGCGGCGGCGGCATGGGCCGAGGCGGCCGCGGCGGCAACGGTCAGGGGCGGTGGAACCTGTCGCTCTATCACACCGTGCAGTTCATGAACCGGGTGACGGTGGGCTCCGGCGGGCCGGTGTTGGACCTGCTTTCGGGCGATGCGCTGAGCGGTGGCGGGGTGGCGCGGCACAGCCTCGAGTTCGAGGGCGGAGCGTTCTACCGGGGCTTCGGCCTGCGCTTCAATGGCAGCTGGACCGCGCCGACCACGGTGCGCAGCACGGGCCTGCCGGGATCGAGCGACCTGCGATTCGGGGCGCTGACCAAGATCGGCGTGCGCGCCTTCGTCGACCTCGGCCAGCAGAAGACGCTGACCGATGCCTCGCCGTTCTTCAAGAACGCGCGGCTCTCGGTCCGGGTCGACAACCTGCTTGATGCGCGCCAGCGGGTGACCGACCAGTTCGGCACGGTGCCGATCAGCTACCAGCCCGACCTCGTCGATCCGACCGGGCGGTTTATCGGCATCGAGTTGCGCAAGCAGTTCTGAGGGGGGCCTCACTTCCGTTAGTGGACGGGTGACACCGGGTGACACGGTGTAACCCGGTTTTTTCAGGGGTTATTCCTGCGATTTCCGGTGCTTGAGCCGATAAGTGCATGGGTGACACTGACACGGTTCAATTTTCGGATTCGCCTGTCAAAGAGCGACGGACAGAGGTGCGCGGCGGGAGGATGACGCGGGCGCGCGATGTAGGACAGCGATTTTTTCGCGCGGGTTTGGGGGAGCGAAAGCTGGGGAGGCGGGGCGACGGGGTTGAGTACGACGGCTGCGGTATCGCGAGCGGATTTGGCTGGGGAAGGTGGGGGGCGGCCTCTCCCCAAGCGGGGCGGCAGCGCCTATCTGGCGGGGATGGCTCGCACTCCTGCCGGATCTCCCCCGAACCCCAAAGGCGCCGAGCGTTTCCACGAGGAAGCGCAGGTAGCGACCGTGCGTGGAGCCGAGCAGCCCGATCTGGAGAAGGGCGTGGCAGCGATCCGCGAGACGCTGCGCACGCTGCCGGCGAAGCCCGGTGTCTACCGCATGCAGGACGCAAAGGGCGACGTGCTCTACGTGGGCAAGGCGCGGGTGCTGCGCAACCGCGTGGCCAACTACACGCAAGTGGACCGACTGCCGCTGCGGTTGAAGCGGATGGTCAGCCAGACCCGGTCGATGACGATCGTGACGACCAATTCCGAGGCCGAGGCGCTGCTGCTCGAGGCGCAGCTGATCAAGCGCTATCGCCCGGCCTACAACGTGCTGCTGCGCGACGACAAATCGTTTCCGTTCATCCTCCTGCGCGCCGATCACGCCTTCCCGCGGATCACCAAGCACCGCGGCGCGCGGCGGGCGGCGGGCAACTACTACGGGCCCTTCGCCAGCGCCGGCTCGGTCAACACCACGATCAACGCCCTGCAGAAGCTGTTCCTGCTGAGGAGTTGCACCGACGGGTTCTTCTCGCGGCGCGACAGGCCGTGCCTGCTCTACCAGATCAAGCGCTGCTCCGCGCCGTGCGTCGGGCGGATCGACGAGGCGGGCTATCGCGAGCTGGTGAGCGAGGCGAAAGACTTTCTCGGCGGCAAGAACCAGGCGGTGCAGCGCAAGATCGAGGCACAGATGGCCGAGGCCGCTGCCGCGCTCGACTACGAGCGGGCGGCGATGCTGCGCGACCGGCTGCGCGCGGCGACCTTCATCCAGGGCAGCCAGGCGATCAATGCAGAAGGGCTGGGCAACGCCGATATCTTCGCGCTGGCGGGCAAGGGCGGGCAGATCGGCATCCAGGCGTTCTTCATCCGCGGCGGGCAGAACTGGGGCCACCGCGCGTTCTTCCCGAGCCATACCGAGGATCTGAGCGAAGCCGAGGTGCTGACCAGCTTCCTCGCCCAGTTCTACGAGGAAGTGCCGCCGCCGCGCTGCATCCTCGTCGACCGCGAGCTGCCGGAGGGCGAACTGCTGGCCGAGGCGCTGCGGGAGAGCGCGGGCGGCAAGGTCGAGATTTCGGTGCCGCAGCGCGGCGACCGGCGGCGGCTGATCGAGCAGGCCTGCCGCAACGCGGTCGAGGCGCTGGACCGGCGGCTGGCGGAAAGCGGGACCAAGGCGCGCACCCTGCGCGAGGTGGCCGAGTTCTTCGAGCTGTCCGAGGTGCCGCAGCGCATCGAGGTTTACGACAACAGCCATATCCAGGGCACCAATGCGCTTGGCGCGATGGTGGTGGCGGGGCCCGAGGGGTTCATCAAGAACCAGTACCGCAAGTTCAACATCCGCTCCGCGCAGACCGACGACGACTTCGGGATGATGCGCGAGGTCTTCGCGCGGCGGTTCGGGCGCGCGCTGGCCGAGGACCCCGACCGCGAGAACGGGACCTGGCCCGACCTGGTGCTGATCGACGGCGGCAAGGGCCAGATGAGCGCGGTGCGCGAGACGGTCGAGGAACTGGGGATCGAGGACCTGCCGCTGATCGCCATCGCCAAGGGCCCGCACCACGGCCGCGAGGGGCGCGAGGTGTTCCACTTCCCCGACGGGCGCGAGAAGACCCTGCCGGTGAACTCGCCGGTGCTGTTCTATCTCCAGCGGCTGCGTGACGAAGTGCACCGCTACGCGATCGGCGCGCACCGCGAGAAGCGCAGCCGGGCGATAACCGCAAGCCCGCTGGACGAGATCCCCGGGATCGGGCCGGCAAGGAAGCGCGCGCTGCTGCTGCATTTCGGCACGGCCGGGAAGGTCCGCGCGGCAAGTTTGGAGGACCTTCAGCGGGCGCCCGGGGTCAGCGCAGCAGTGGCGCAGGCGATCTACGATTTCTATCATCCGGGGGGGTGAGGAGCATGCGGGGGGTGAAGTGCTGCGCGCGCTGCCCTTGTTCTGCGATGCGATCCGGAAACGATGAACCCGCCGACCACCTTGCTTCCTTGACCCTGCCGTCAAGCGGGTCAACACTTGGGGCATGACACAGCAAGCGTTCACGTATTGCCGCATCTGCCCCGGGCTATGCGGACTTTCGGTCGAGATCGACGAGGGGCGGATCACCAAGGTCCAGGGTGATCGCGCCAACCCGGCCACGCGGGGCTACGCTTGTGTCAAGGGTTTGCAGAACGGCGAGTGGCACCACAATCCGGGCCGGATCCTCCAGCCGCAGAAGCGTTCGCCCGGGGGCGACTACGCGCCGATTGCGAGCGAACGCGCACTGGATGAGATTGCCGGACGGATCGCTGCCATCGTGGCAGAGGACGGTCCTGGCGCGGTCGCCGTATTCCGGGGAACGCAGGCGGCGACGAACGTCCTGCATTACCTCATGTCGGGCGCCTTCCTCACCGCGCTGGGGTCACCTTCGGACTTCGGGACGATGACGATCGACCAGTCGGCCAAATGGGTGGCCGAGGCCCGCATCGGCAAGTTCGCGAGCGGCCGGCAGAGCTTCAACGGCGCCGACGTCTGGATGCTCGTGGGCACCAACCCGGCCGTCTCGGTCTCGGGTTCGGGGTCGGGCGTGGCCCATTACGATCCGGTCAAGCGGATGCGGGACGCCAAGCGTCGTGGACTGAAGCTGATCGTCGTCGATCCCTGCGTCAGCGAGACGGCCGCCATGGCCGATATTCACCTGCAGTTGGTCCCGGGGCAGGATGCCGCGCTGTTCGCCGGCCTGGTCCACGTGATCCTGCGCGAGAACTGGCATGATGCGGCGTTCTGCGACCAGTACGTCACCCAGATCGATGCGCTGCGCGCGGCGGTTGCTCCGTTTACCCCGGAGGTAGCCGCCCGGCGCTCCGGCGTTCCCGTGGCGCAGATCGAAGCGGCGGCTCGGCTGTTCGCGCATGAGGCGCGGTCGGGCATGGTGGGTAGCGGCACCGGGCCGGACATGGCGCGCCATTCGAACCTGTCCGAGCACCTCATCCAGGTGCTGAACGTCATTTGCGGCCGGTTCGCCCGGGCCGGCGACACGCTGCAGAGCCCGCCGATCATGCGGGCGAGGACGCCGGTCCACGCCGAAGTCATCCCCCCCAACCGGACCTGGGAAACCGGCCATCGCAGCCGCTTCGGCGGGTATGGCACGATCATGGGCCAGATGATGTCGGCAATCCTGGCCGACGAGATCCTGCTGGACGGCCCGGGCCGGATCCGCGCGCTGCTTTGCGCGGGCAGCAACCCGGCCAACGCGCTGCCGGATCAGAGCAAGGCCGTTCGGGCTCTCCGCTCGCTCGACCTGCTGGTTACCGCCGAGCCGCGCTGGTCCGAAACGGCGCGCCTGGCGCACTATGTCATGGCGCCGCGCCTAGCGCTCGAGCGGCCGGATCACACGCTGTTCATGGAAATGTACGGCCTGACCGAGCCCTATGCCCACTATACGCCGGCGCTGCTCGACCCGCCGGCGGGAAGCGATGTCATCGAGGACTGGTATCTGTTCTACGCGCTGGCCCAGCGGCTGGGGCTCCAGCTCGAGCTGTTCGGAACGCCGCTGGACATGGTGAACAAGCCGAGCTCCGATGAGCTGCTGGCGATGCTGGCCGCCAACGGCCCGGTGCCATACGAGGAAGTCCGGTCCAACGCGCACGGCAAGTTCTACGAGGTCGAGCCGCAGGTGGTGCTGCCCCCCCGGCCGGAGGCGACTGCGCGGCTGGAGGTCATGCCTGCCGATGTGGCGGCAGACTTGGACTCGCTGGCCCGTGCGAACGCGAGCGACATCGGGCCCGGGACGCCGTTCACCCACCACCTCGTCTCGCGTCGGGTGCGCGAGACGGTGAACACGCTGGGCCGCGAGCTGACTGCCGTCAGACGGCGCATGCCCTACAATCCGCTGGCCCTCCACCCTGACGACCTCGCCGGCCTTGGCCTGAGCGAGAACGACCGGGTGCGCGTGGTGTCCGAGGCGGAGACCGTTGAGGCGATCGTCTCCAGCGATCCGACCGTGCCGCGCGGCGCGGCGGCGATCAACCATGGCTGGGGCGGGCTGCCGGGGGATGGGGACGTCGCCGAGGTGGGCGTTGCGACGTCACGTCTGGTCACGACCAGTAGCGGAATCGAGACGATCAACGCCATGCCCCGCATGACGGCGATACCGGTGCGCATCGAGAAGGTCGGCTCGGCCTGAGGGCGGTCACGCCCTGCCGCAGCTTGGCATCAGGCCTCAGAACTCGACTTCGAGCTCTTCCATCTCTTCCGGTTCCGCCTTGGCGCCGGCGAGCCATTCCTGCATCGGGGCCCAGTTGGCGATCGTGGTGCAATAGGCCTTGCTGGTCTCGCTCATCGGGACGGCATACGTGATGAAGCGGCGGGTGACGGGGGCGTACATCGCGTCGGCGATGGTCGGCCGCTCGCCGAACAGGAAGGGACCGCCGGACTTGGCGAGGCATAAGTCCCAGATCGCTTCGATCCGGTCGATATCGGGCTTGGCGCCGGAGAAGATCGGGAACTTGTCGTGCACGACCTTGAGGTTCATCGGCAGGGCCGAGCGCAGGTTGGTGAAGCCGGAGTGGATCTCGCCCGAGACCGAGCGGCACAGCGCGCGGGCGACCTTGTCGGCCGGGAGCATCTGGGCGGCGGGGAAGGTTTCGTTGAGGTATTCCGCGATCGCGAGCGTATCCCACACGCTGATCGCGCCGTGAGTGAGCCGGGGGACCAGCACCGAGGGCGAGAGCAGCAGCAGCTCGGCGCGGTTGCTGGCGTCGTTGGCGACGACGGTTTCCTTGACCTCGAGGCCGGCGAGCCGGCACAGCAGCCAGCCGCGCAGCGACCAGGCCGAGTATGTCTTGCTCGAAATAGTCAGCTCGGCCTTGGGCATAACTTGGTTCCCTTGTTCGATTCCGGCTTGCCAAGCAGCATGATGCACTGCAGCATGATCGGGCGCAATGGTTTCCCTCACAGATAATGAGGCGCCAGGGCGTCCGGCCGGGGGGTCGGACAGGAGGACGTCGTCAATGTTGTACCAGGCCTTCCAGGCCATGCAGGATATGCTTGCGCCTGCGCGACTTGCTGCCGGGCTGATCGCCCGCGCCACCGAGGTGGGCACCGGCCAGAAGGGCGCCTTGCCCTGGGCCGGGCTGATGCGCGCCGATGGGGCTGCGGCGGATGGCCAGCGCAGCGGCGTGGCCGAGCCGTGGGTCCGGCGGGTGCACGCGCTGGCGGAAACGTTCGGCGCGGCCAAGTTCACCCATGCGCATCCCGGCTACAACATCGGTGCGGTGCAGGTGGGCAACCGGATGGTGCCGGTGCGCGAGGAAATCGTGCTCGACGCCCCGTTCGGCAACCTGCTTCACTTCGCCAAGGGCGATCCGGACGACGATACCCTGCCGCCGCAGCCGAAGATGCTGGTCGTCGCCCCGCTGTCGGGCCACTACGCGACCCTGCTCAGGAGCACGGTGACCTCGCTGCTGCGCGACCATGACGTCTACATCACCGACTGGAAGAACGCGCGGGACATTCCCGTGGCCGAGGGCCGGTTCGGATTTGACGAATACGTCGACTACACGATGCGATTCATGCGCGAGCTGGGGCCCAACAGCCACATGATCTCGGTGTGCCAGCCCTGCGTGCCGGCGCTGGTCGCGGTGGCGGTGATGGCGCAGGACAAGGACCCCTGCCAGCCGCGCACGATGACCCTGATGGGTGGCCCGATCGACACGCGCGTCGGGCGCACCGTCGTCAACGAATTGTCCGCCGCGCACACGATCGACTGGTTCCGCGCCAACCTGATCAGCGCCGTGCCGAGGCGCTGGAAGGGACGGGGGCGCCGGGTCTATCCCGGGTTCCTCCAGCTGACGGCGTTCATGTCGATGAACATGGGCCGGCACATGGACCAGTTCCGCAAGTTCTACCAGGCGCTGGCCGACGGGGACACCGCCGCGGCCGAGGGCATCCGCGATTTCTACACCGAGTACTTCGCCGTGCTGGACCTGACCGAGGAATTCTATCTCGACACGGTGGAGCGCGTGTTCATCAACGCGACGCTGGCTGAGGGTCGCATGGAGTTTCGCGGGCGCAAGGTCGATTGCGGCGCGATCTACCGCACCGCGCTGCTGACGGTCGAGGGCGAGCGCGACGACATCTGTGGCGTGGGCCAGACTGCGGCGGCGCACCTGCTGTGCACGGGCCTGCGGCCGCACATGAAGCGGCATTACCTCCAGCCCAACGTCGGCCATTACGGGATCTTCGCGGGATCGAAGTGGGACCGGCAAGTCTATCCGCAGGTGAAGGCCCACGTGCTGGCCATGGGGTGAGGGGCGCGGGCAGAGCCGACGCGTTCCGGCCCTGCGAGCGCCTTAGTCGGCGTGGCTGCCGCCGGTGATGCCGACCCGAGCCTTGCCCGCCTCGGTCAGCCGGATCAGCAGTTCCTGCATCACGGTGGCGACCAGCCGCCCGTCACGGCGATAGAACTCGCCGCGGGTCAGCGTCCGGCCGTGGCGGGCCCACTGGCATTCGGTGACGTAGAGCAGCCAGTCGTCGGCGCGGAAGTCGTCGTGGAACCAGATCATGTGATCGAGGCTGGCAAGGTCGTACTCGCCGCGGAACCAGCTGATGCCGTGGTTGAGGTTGAGGGCCTGGACCAGCATCGAATCGCTGATGTAGCCGAGGATCGCGCGGTGCATCCCCGGGCGATCGGGCACGGGCGCGCGGAACCGCAGCCAGCCGCGGACAGGAGCGGGGGCCGGCTCGCGGACGTCCCACTGGCCAATATCGACCGGCACCACCTCGAACGGGCGCTCGGGCGCGATCAGGCGAGCAAGGTCGCCGCCGAGTGTGCCGCCCCGCGCCATTGCGGACCGCATCGTGGCGAGCGCCGTTTCCGGATCGCCGGGCGGCGGCAGGTTGGGCTGGTGCGCGAGGCCCGGCTCGGTCGCGTGGAGCATGACCGTGGCCGTCAGGATCGGCGTCCCGTCCTGCTCGGCGACGATGCGCCGGTGCGTGAAGCTGCGCCCATCCAGATCGCGCTGAAGGTGATAGAGGATCGGCTGCTCGACCTTGCCCGCCCGCAGGAACCGGCAGTGGAACGAGGCCA
>Ga0207703_10004950_pt1 | contig 10814 bp, 13 predicted proteins | sample KBSSwiS12_FD_184304 | JGI IMG/M metagenome (GOLD analysis project Ga0207703, IMG submission 184304) | Switchgrass rhizosphere microbial communities from Kellogg Biological Station, Michigan, USA - KBS Switchgrass S1-2 (SPAdes) (version 2) | ecosystem: Host-associated > Plants > Roots >... | reverse complement strand
CCACGGCCTCTTGGCATTTTGTTGGCAAAGGATCCCCGGGGCGGACGGGCCGGCGAGCGTTCCTGCGGTAGCGGTTAATGCCGCCCGTACTGAGGTAGTGGCCCGTTGAAGGCGGTGGGCTGGACCGCAACAATCTACCGCCGCGCGCGAGGAGACGCTCCGTCTCAGGGCCAGTGCCAGCGCGCAAACGCGGCGATCGCCGGCGGCAGCGGCACCAGCGGCAGCACGTGCTCGACGTCGAGCGAGAGCGCGACCGCGCCCAGCACCGACAACGCGGTCCCCAGCACCATGCGTCCGCCGAAGATCTCGTGGTGCGGGTTGAGCGCGCGCGAGAACACCAGGCGCAGCACGAGATGCAGTTGCAGGATCGGTGTCACCACCGAAAGCGGCGCGACCGCATAGGCCATGTAGATGAACATCTGGGCGATGCTGACCGAGACGCCGGAATAGGTGAACCACTTCCTCGATTCCGGCGTGACCGCAAGGGCGTGACGCAACTGGCCGGGCCACAGCAGGAGCAGTGCGATTGTCGCGGTGGCGGCGACGTATGACACCAGGCCGGCGGCCACGCCGGTGCCGAGGTCGCCGCCGATGACCGCGAGCCGGATCAGCAGCGGCGAGACCCCGTAGACCAGCGCCGCCATGATCGAAAAGGCGTAGCCTTCGGCGTAGCGCGGCTTGAATGCCGGCGCCGGCGTGTCGGGCTGCTCGGGCGCGCCGGCTGAGGCGTTGCGCATGAGCGCGGGCGCCAGCGCCAGCAAAGCGATCCCGAGGATGCGCAGCGGCGTCATCGGCTCCTTCAGCACCAGCACCGCCAGCACCAGGGTGATGGCGAGGCTGAGCTGGATCACCGGGCCCGACAGGTTGGCTCCGATCGCCTGGGCGGCGCGGAAATTGCCGTAGCGTCCCACCACGAAATGCAGCACGCCGGCCAGCGCCAGGAGGCCGAGCGCCTGGCTCGAAAAATGCGACACCGCGCCCAGGTTCCCGGTGGCGATCACGGCGGCCAGGAACATCGGCACACCGATCGGCACGGTGATCGCGAGCGCCTGCGCCACGGAACCGGTCAGGACTCCGCGGCGCGCGCTGGCATTGTTGAACGCAAACGTCGCCGCGGACAGCGCGGCGAGCACCACTCCGAGCACCCGGCAGCCCCCGTGATTGGCACGATGGTTAATTGCGGCGGCACGGGCAATCTATTGAAAACATTGCCTTTAAGCAAAAATCCCAAGTTCCTGTCGTGAGGCTTCCACGCAACACACGGCGATGAAACGGAACTAGCCCCTCGCGCGTTAAGACGGTGAGAGGCGGCCAACTCTAGCGTTTGGAGTGGAAGCTTCGGGAGCGAGACGAATGTCCTCCTTGCGCGGCGGCATGGTTACGATCACGCTCGTGGTTTGCGCGGGCTTGGCGGCTGCTGCCCATACCGGTCTCGGCGGCCGCGCCGGCGGTGATCACACGGATACCTCCCTGATGGACGAGACCACCGGCAGTGTCGGTTCCCGGAGCCACGCCGAGCTCGCGCTCAGCGACGAGCAGCGTGGGCGCATCTTCGACGGCGTCATGCTGGTTCCGGCCGCGCAGGTCGCCCACATGCCGGCGCCCGCAGTGGCCGATCCCCTGCCGCGGGACGTGCCGCTGCACGATCTGCCCGCCGGCGTCACCCGCGACGTGCCGCTCGTTGAGGGCCATCAATTCGCGAAATTCGACGACCGGATCCTGGTCGTCAATTCGGCCAGCCGAGTGGTCGTCGCGATGATCCCGCGCTATAAGCTCTTGCCCTAGTGCGGTGAATTTGAAGTTCCTATCAGTTGCTGCGGCACGATCGTCATAGGAACTTCAAATTCAAAACCGCACTAGAATCATAAGGTTGCTAGTGGTCCTTTGATTCCGAAGTTCGTATCTGAACGTGCCGCGAATGCGACGAACTTCGGAATCGGACCACTAGAGCGTCTCCCGACTTCTGGAAGCGTTTTTTGTAATTTCTTGATAGTGGCGCGGCAGTCGTCGTCGCCAGCAGCAGGTTCACCACCATCCCCGCCAATCCGACGCCCCGATAGTCCGCAATCCCGCAGTTTGCAGGTGGCAGATGTCGTTGCGAATTTCAGTATTTCTTTGGCTGATGAGACGGCATCGTCGCCCCTACGACATTTCGTACCGGGGCAAAGCCATCAGTATTTTTCCCGGAGTGTTCAGTCCGAAATATGATTGGTCCGCAAAATTCGCCGTAGACTGCCTTCCCGCCCTCGCAGGCAAGAGCTTTCTCGAGGTGGGCGCCGGCTGCGGAATTGTCTCGGTCTTTGCGGGTGAAGGCGGAGCCAGACTCGTCGTCGCCGTGGACATATCCCCCGACTCCGCGAGAAACATCGCCTTTAATTTCGACGCTCGGCGGCTATCAAATGCTCATGTCATTCAAGGTGACCTGCTCACGGCGATTTCGCACAAGTTTGATTTCATTTTCTTCAACGCTCCCTATTACGGAGAGCGCCCGAAGGATTGGCTGGAGAGGGCCGTGACTGATGAGAATTATAACACCCTGAAACGATTCCTCGCAGATGTGAAACGGTGTCTTGCGGTCGGTGGCGTTGTCATGCTCGGCTTTTATAAAGCGCGTGAATCGTTGCTTCGTGCGGAATTGCAACGCGCAGGGCTGCAGGTCGTCGCGGTCAGGGAAGAGAGGAGATGGGCCTACCGCTGCAAATATTTCATGCTGAGCGCTGCGTAAGGCGGTACGCGCCAGATGGCGCGGTGCCGCGCCGCGGTCTGCGCGCTCATCGCCAGCGTGCAAAGAAGCTCGGTCTCATCCTGTGCATGGCCTCCAGCATTCGCCCGATCTTCTCGAGACCTCGCTTGCGAGAGCTCCTGGCGTCATCGTCGACGCCTTTGGTCGCGTCCGCCGCGCGCTGCACCCGTCGCGTCTTGTACGCGGTCGATTCCTCGCTGCGCTCGTCCCCGTCGTCGGTCTGCTCGATCTTGTCGCGTTTGGAGCCGGCGGACCGGCCGGTCGCGGCGGAGGTCGCAGGCGTGTCGACGCTGGGCTTGGCGACCGTGCGGGGCGAGATCGGCGCCTGAGCCTTGCCAGGCGCGGGCTCGCTAGGCGCCGTCGCCGTGCTGGTTGTCGTCACAGCCGCCTTCTGAGCCGGCTGCCAGCTGGAAAGGGTCATCGATGCGTGCGCGGATGACCCCGACACCAGCAGCGCCAGGACGCCGGCGACAAGTCGTGTGTTCATGTGAGCGCCCCCGTCCGTGTGCCAATACCACCTTAGGTTAAGAGGCCGCGGTCATCGGCGATGTGATCGCCAGCACAGTTTTCGCGTTCACGGATCGGCTGGCGCTACTGGTATCGCCCGATGGCGCGGCCTATCATCGCTCATTCCAATCGACAGAAACGCAACGCGCGCAAGGGAGGGATTCACCATGGACATGGATCGTGACATCTCGCGCCGACACATGCTGGCGCTGTCTGCGGCTGCGGGCGGCCTGGCCTTCGACGGCGGCATCAGGCGCGCGTTCGCGCAGGCGAGCACGCGCATCGAGCAGCTTGCGCCCGAGTTGGACAAGATCATCGCGACCAGCGAGCCGATCAAGGAGCTGGCCACCGGTTTCGGCGGGCCGCTCGGGCCTGCCGAGGGGCCGCTGTGGTGGAAGGAGGGCGGCTTCCTGCTGTTCACCGACATTCACAACAGCCGCCGGATGAAGCACATGCCGGGGCAGCCGCCGACCGTGGATCTCGAGCCGAGCAATCGCGCCAACGGGCTGACGCGCGATCAGCAGGGCCGGCTGCTCTCGTGCGAGCACGACACCCGGCGGGTGACGCGGCGCGAGCTCGACGGCAGTCTCACCGTGCTCGCGAACAGCTTCCAGGGGCGGCGTCTCAACCGGCCCAACGACGTGGTGGTCAAGTCCGACGGCGCGATCTATTTCACCGATCCGTGGAGCAGCCCGGCGGCGCCCGAGCAGTGGGACCTGACCTTCGCCGGCGTCTATCGGCTCACGCCCGACCTCGGCACGTTGAGCCTGCTGGTCGATAATTTCGTCTTCCCCAACGGGCTCGCGTTCTCGCCGGACGAGAGCGTGCTCTATGTCAACGACACCCGCCGCGGCCATATCCGCGCCTTCGACGTCCAGCCCAACGGAACGATCGCCAGGCAGAGTGACCGGGTGTTCGCCGACCTGCGCGGCAGCGAGCCCGGCGTGCCCGACGGAATGAAGGTCGATGTCGCCGGCAACGTCTATTGTGGCGGCGCCGGCGGGATCTGGATCCTCGATCCCCAGGGCAAGAAGCTCGGCCGCATCGTGCACGGCTATCCCGCGACGACCAACATCGCCTTCGGCGGCGACGACTGGAAAACCCTGTACTTCACCAGCCGCACCCATCTGGGCTCGGTCAACGTGAAGATATCAGGCCTGCCGGTGCCGGCCTCGGCGCCGAAGAAAAGCGGTTGAACCGCGCTAGGATCATGACTTGCTAGTGTCTCTTTGTTTCCGACGTTCGTAAAAGCGGGTGCTGCGAGATAATGCGAACGTCGGAAACGGGACACTGGAAGCGCGGCGAGCGCCGACCATGGTTTTGTGTGATGGAGGACGTGGAATGCTGACGTTGTACTATGCCCCGGGTGCGTGCTCGATGGCGGCGCATATCGTGCTGGAGGAGAGCGGCGAGAAATACCAGCCGCAGAAGGTCGACCTCGCCAACGGCGAACAGCGCACCGAGAACTATCTCAAGATCAACCCGCAGGGGCGCGTGCCGGTGCTGCGCCTCGACGAGGGCGAGCCGCTGGCCGAGAACACCGCCATTCTGCCCTATCTCGGCAAACGCTTCGGCCTGTGGCCGAAGGAACAACTGGCCGACGCCAAGGCGCTCTCCCTGATCGGCTTCTTTGCCGCCAGCGTGCATCCCGCCCACGCCCATGTCGGACGGCCCGAGCGCTACGCGAGCGACCCGTCGGCCTATCCCACGCTGAAGGAAACCGGCCTCAAGACCTTCCACGGCTACCTGAAGCAGATCGATGAAAAGCTGGCGGGTCGGGAATGGTTCTCCGACCAGTACTCCGTGCTCGATCCCTATGGCTTCGTGTTCTACACTTGGGGCGTGCGGCGCGAGCTGCCCATGGGCGAGCTCAAGAACTACACCGCGTTCAAGGATCGCATGGTCAAGCGCCCCGCGGTCGAGCGCGTCATGGCGGACGAGAAGATCAAGGTCTGATCGGCCGCGTTCTCCGTTTTGCGAGCACCGTTGCCGCTTACGGTGTGCTCCCCTCCCCACAAAAGGTGAGGGGAGCACATCCAGTTTGCCGCTTGCGCGCTGATTCCATTTCGACGCGCTGCGCTCTAACGTAATCGCCGCAGACAGGAGAGACCGTTCGTGGCGGACACGCAGAACGCAGGCCCGCCGCCGTCGGCATGGAGTCCGCTCGCGGTGCCCGCCTTCCGCACCGTGTGGACGGCGACGCTGGTGGCGAATATCGGCGCCTGGGTGGCCAGCGTCGGCACCGGCTGGCTGATGACCACGCTCGATCCGTCGCCGATCTGGGTGTCGCTGGTCGGTGCCGCCACCGCGCTGCCGATGTTCCTGTTCGCGCTTCCCGCCGGCGCGCTCGCCGACATCGTCGACCGGCGCAAACTCCTCATCGTCGCGCAGATCTTCATGCTGGCGGTGATGGTGGTCCTGTGCGCGCTCACGGTGATGGGCGCGGTCACGCCGATCACGCTCCTCATCCTGATCTTCGTGCTGGAGGCAGGCTCCGCGTTCGAGACCCCGGCCTTTCTCGCGGTGCTGCCGCAGCTCGTGCCCAAGAACGAGCTCGGACCGGCGCTGGCGCTCAACGGCCTCGGCATCAACATCTCGCGCGTGATCGGCCCCGCGCTCGGCGGCCTGGTGATTGGGCTCGCCGGCGTGGGCGCGACCTTCCTGATCAATGCGCTGACGTTCTTCGCCGTCATCTTCGCCTATGCCAGCTGGCGGCCGCCTGCGCACACCAGTCATCTGCCGGCCGAGCGCTTCACCGCCGCCATCCGCAGCGGCTGGCGCTTCACCCGCGAGGCGCCGGCGCTCAAGGCCACGCTGGTGCATGCCGGGACGTTCTTCCTGTTCGCGAGCGCCTATTGGGCGCTGCTGCCCCTGATCGCGCGCGACCAGCTCAGGGGCGGCGCGCACGTCTACGGCATGCTGTTCGGCGCTATCGGCGCGGGCGCCGTCGCCGGCGCCCTGGTGCTGCCCGCAATCCGCGGCCGCATCTCGCCCGACCGGCTGGTGCTCGGCGGCGGTCTGGTCACGGCCGCCGCCACCGCCGCGCTGGCGGCCACCCACACGCTCGCGCTGGCGATGCCGATCATGCTGGTCATCGGCGCGGCCTGGCTCGCGGTGATGTCGAGCCTGATGGTGGCGGCGCAGGTGGCGCTGCCGGAGTGGGTCAAGGCGCGCGGCCTGGCGGTGACGCAGATGGTGTTCAACGGCGGCCTCATGTTCGGCAGCGTGCTGTGGGGCGTGGTCGCCGACCAGTGGGGCATTCCCTGGGCGCTGGTGCTGTCGGCCGGCGGGCTCGCGGCGGCGAGCGTGGCAACGTTGCGCTGGCGCCTGCCGGGCGACGACAGCCTCGATCTGCGCCCGTCGCGGCATTGGCCGGCGCCGGTCCTGAAAGAGACCCTGCCCGGCGATCGCGGGCCGGTGCTGGTCACCGTCGAATACACCGTCGCGTCCGAGGATCGCGGCGCCTTCGCCGCGGCACTGGCCGCCAACGCGCACATCCGCCGCCGCGACGGCGCGATCTACTGGCACCACTTCATCGACACCGCCGATCCGCGCCGCCACCTCGAGGTGTTCGTGGTCGAGAGCTGGCTCGAGCATATGCGCCAGCACGAGCGCGTCACCCGCGCGGATCTGGCGGTCGAGGCCGCGGTGCGGAAATTCCACGTCGGTCCGGACCCGCCGCTCGTGTCGCATTTCATCAGCGCGACCTCGCTGGAATGATGGGTGGCGACGGCTGTGCCGGCGCCGAAGGAGGCCGCACGCCAAGCCCGTTTTCCACCGTCATTGCCGGGCTCGACCCGGCAATCCATCGTCCTTGGATGAATGGCTTCCTTCGATGGATGCCCGGGTCAAGCCCGGGCATGACAACTCGGGGGACGGTCACAAGTGTGAGGTACCTCACACAGGGGGCCGTCGGCTTGATCTATGGTGGAGGAGTCGCCGAGCGATCGACGATGGTGGTAGGTCCCCTACCATGGCCCTCTGGGCGTTTCCTCCCTCGACTTGGCCCCGCGGCTCCGGCCTGCGGGGCCTCTTTCGTTTCGGCGTTTCGAGAAAGACGATTGCCGCGCTCACGCGCGCTAAAAAGCAGCGCGCCGGCCCAGAGGCCGGCGCGCGAATCTCGTCAGCACCAGTCGATTCGAATCCCTAGTCGCGCAGGCTGGGCGCGTCCGGCACCTTCTTCCAGCCGGTCAGGCTCTCGGCGATGATCTTGGTCGACTGCAGCGCCGCCTGGCTCAAGGTGGCGTACTCGACGATCTCGCGCTGCACGCGCGCGCCTTCGTTCTGCAGCATGTCGCGGAGCGTCTGCAGTTCGGAGATCAGCTTGTCGATCTCCTGCACCGAGGTGCCCGCCACCCGCTGCAGCAGGGACGTGATGTTGTTGGCTACCATCTCGCTGTCGCTTTCAGGCTGGCGCCGCAGGCTGGTCGCCACGTCGCGGCGCACGAATTCCCGGATTTCCCCTTCCACCGCCGTCTCCACCGAATCCTCGAGATCGGCGGAATCACGCGTATTGAGAAAGGCCATGTTTGATACCCCCGTTGAGCGCCCCCTGGGGGGCGCAAATCCACCTGCGCGATAGCCGCACGAAAATGTGACCGCTTCGCGACCAAATGGAACCGCCCGCCGCGCTTTTCCGGCGTTTTGGGCGAATAACGGGCCGTTCTCTGCCCCTTCCGGCCGGATCAGGTGGGCGGGTCCTATTTCGCGGCGGCCTTGAGCTTGTCGTAGAGAAAGACGAAATCCTGCTTGTCGAGCGGCTTGTGGCAGTTGAAGCAGGCGGTGAGATTGGCCGCGGTGTTGGGGCTCTTGTCCGCCTTGAAGGCCTGATACTCCCAGTCGCCATTGCGGACATTGTCGGGATATTCGGCGCCCCAGCCCGTGCGCTTTTCCATCACCGCATAGCCGAGGAGGTTGCCCTTGATGAAGCGGCCGTCGGCGTCTTTTTCCGGATTGCCCTGGACATCGAGCTTGGCGGCGTATTGCAGCATGGTGATCACGGTGCCGTCCGGCAGCGGCTCGCCCTTCTTGGCGGCGTCGAGGGCTTGCGCGCTGGTGTAGAACTCGCGGAACTGCTTGTTGTCGGCGCGATCGACGGTGGTAAATAGCACGCCCGTTGCGTGGTTGTCGGGAAAGGCGACCTTGTCCCCGCCGCCGCAAGCAGGGGCTACGGCCGTGAATGCCGCGACCGCGGCGATCGACGCAGTGGCGACGTGGATGCGGATTGTCATGGTGTCTCCCCCTTGCGCTGTTGCCGCGACCGGCGCCCGCGTTTCGCAGGTGACTAGGGGCGCGGCTTCGAGGACCCGCCCCGTCATCATATCCGCCGCCCTCGCGTCGCGGTTATAAAATGGCGGTGATGTGGCCACATCGAATCACGCTCGCGCGCCGTCCGCTCCTCGGCCGGGTTTGACCCATGCCTCTCGTCGCTCCGCGCCTCACCTTCGCGATCGGCGATATCCACGGCTGCCTCGACAAGCTGCGTCGCCTGCTGGCGGCGTGCGAGGCCCGTGCCGCCGGCCGGCCCGCGCGCTTCGTCTTTCTCGGCGACTACATCGATCGCGGGCCGGATAGCCGGGGCGTGGTCGAACTCCTGATGCGGCGGCAGCAGGCGCAGCCGGGCAGGATGGTCTGCCTGCGCGGCAACCACGAGCAGATGGCGATTGCGGCGCACGACGACGAGCGCGCCATGCCGTTGTGGCTGCGGAACAGCGGCGCCACCACGCAGCGCAACTATGGGCGCACCAATGGCCGCATCGAGGATGCCCATCTCGAATGGCTGCGCGCCCTCCCGTTCTGCCACGACGACGGGCTGCGCTTCTTCGTGCATGCCGGCGTTGATTTGTTCGTGCCGCTCGACCAACAGGAGGGCGAGGTGATGGTGTGGATGCGCGAGCCGTTCCTGAGCCATTGCGACGAGGTCGATTGCGGTCGCTTCATCGTGCATGGCCACACTCCGCAGCGCACCGGCAAGCCCGACCTGCGCAAGCGCCGCCTCAACCTCGACACCGCGGCGGTCATCGGCGGCCCGCTGACGGCGGCGGCGTTTGACGACACGCAAGCGGAGCCGCTGGAGTTTCTCACCGCGCGCGAGGGCGGATGGCGGGATTGGCTGCGGTAAGTGGGGGCGTGACGCTGTCGCACTCAGAATTCTGCCCCCGTGCACATTTGCACGAATTGCCGCTGCGTCGGGATCCGAGAGCGCCTAATCTGATCTCTGTCGAATCGATCCGGCTTTGGATCGTCCACGAGCGTTGCTCGCCGAACATGTCTTCCTGGAGCGCTGCGAAGCACCTGACATGACCGCCGTCGACCAGGATCTGATAGGCTTCGCCGGAAGCCGCCGCTTCACCACGCTGCTTGCCGATCCGCCCTGGCAGTTCACCAACAAGACCGGCAAGGTCGCGCCCGAGCACAAGCGGCTGGCGCGCTACGGCACCATGACGCTGCCCGAGATCATGGCGCTGCCGGTGGGGCAACTCGCCGCGCCGACGGCGCATCTCTATCTCTGGTGCCCGAACGCGCTGCTGCCCGACGGCATCGCCGTGATGAAGGCGTGGGGCTTCACCTACAAGTCCAACATCGTCTGGCACAAGGTGCGCAAGGACGGCGGCTCGGACGGGCGCGGCGTCGGATTCTACTTCCGCAACGTCACCGAGCTCGTGCTGTTCGGCGTGCGCGGCAAGAACGCGCGCACGCTGGCGCCGGGGCGGCGGCAGGTGAATCTGTTGGCGACGCGCAAGCGCGAGCATTCGCGCAAGCCCGACGAGCAATACGGGATCATTGAGGCGTGCAGCCCGGGTCCGTATCTCGAGCTGTTCGCGCGCGGCACGCGCAAGGGCTGGGCCACCTGGGGCAACCAGGCCGCCGACGATTATCGGCCGACCTGGAAGACCTATTCACATCATTCGGCGGCGGGCAGGATCATCGCCGCGGAATAGCGGCCCGTCGGCGCGGCGTCGTCGTATCGATCCGGCGCGCGCGGGGTCGCATGCTCGGTTTTTGCGCGAGTCGAAGCTCCGATCCTCGCCCCGCGGGTGACGCGTCGTCTCATGGACCCTTCTTGCCGTACGGATTCTGGCCAGGCTGGCCCTGTCCCGCATTGAACGGCGACACGGCGGCGCCCTTGTCTTTCTTGTTCTTGTCCTGCTTGGGTTTCTTCTTTTCCTTGTTGCTGCGCATCTGACCCTTGGCCATGACGATCCTCCTTGGCTTGCCAGCTCCTACGAGTCGCGGACGGATTCAAGCGCCTCGGCGCGCCGGTTGCAAGCGAACGGCGCGCCCCGGCGGCATGCGCCAGGGCCGGAGCGGCAAGCAGTACTCTTCCGAATGGATGAAGCCGCACGGGGACATCAGGACGCGACCGTCCAACAGAGAGTGAGCCCCGACAGGGGGAGCTGTCGGGGCTCGGGGGCTAAATGACGGTCACAGGGGTGTCGGGGGGGACGTTGTGCTCGTCTCCAGCCCAGGCTGTGCTTATGGCACATAACGGTTCGTTGTGTATACGGCCGAATCCTACAGTCCCGTGAAATGGTGGAGCGCGGGCGAGTGTTTCAGGCCGATT
>Ga0207703_10004948_pt1 | contig 10816 bp, 7 predicted proteins | sample KBSSwiS12_FD_184304 | JGI IMG/M metagenome (GOLD analysis project Ga0207703, IMG submission 184304) | Switchgrass rhizosphere microbial communities from Kellogg Biological Station, Michigan, USA - KBS Switchgrass S1-2 (SPAdes) (version 2) | ecosystem: Host-associated > Plants > Roots >... | reverse complement strand
CTGTCACTCTTCTTGCCCACCGTCGGGTCGGCGGCGGATTGCGGAGCGCTTCCGGTCATCACCGCCGCCCAGGCCATTTGTCGTGCGCGCGAGTTTGCCGAAAAGCCGAAGCCGCCACCCGGGGAGCTGGAGTTCAAAGCTCTTGAGACTCCATTGCATTGGGTTGTCTACTACGGTCCTAAGTCGACCAGTGGTGCGCGCGGCGGAGGAGCGGACTTGATGATTGAGAAGAAAACGGGCGCTGTGACGACTCTTCGAGGCCGTAGGTGACGGCGAGGCCTAACAGCGCGTTGTTGACCGATGCCTATGCCTCGCCGCACCGCGCTCGGCGCCGCGCGCCAAAATTGTGCCGAAGTGGTGCTCCGAGAAGAGAACATCGGCCTCTCTGGCATTGACGCCGCCAGTTATCGCCACGCGTCGGACGAATCCGGGCGATGCTTGAACGTCGCGCTGCCCCGCGGTGACCGGGGGCATCCGCTGCAGGCGACGGAATTGTGCGGGCGACATGCTGGTCCAGCTGAAAAACGCGCGTCGAAAGTTGGCGGGGTCCGAGAAGCCAGCCATTGCGGCAACCTGCTCGATGCTGACTTCCGAGCTCCTGAGATGCTGAGTTGCGACGCAGTACTTGATATGGTGCGAAATGCTCGAGAAGGAGGTTCCCTCGTCGGCCAGGCGGCGCCGCAAGGTGCGATCGGTCATCTTCAACGCCGAAGCGACCGCTCTCATGCGCGCACCCGGATGGCGCATGTCGCGCAGGGTCCGATACACCTTGCCGGCGAACCCGAGCGAGGCCTCGGCATCCGCCACCAGGCTCTCGCACGTCGCCTGCAGCGTTGCCGCCGTGAGCGCGTTGGCGAGGCGCGGCCGTTGCTCCAGGATTTCCTTCGGGTAGCGGATCTCGGATCGGTGCCAGTTGAAGACGCAGGGGCAACGAAGGTATTCCCGATAGAGCTCGCTGTGCGGAGGGGCGGGGTGGGTGAAGTATGCCGATATCGGATGGCAATCGATTCCCAGCGCGTCGCGAAGATGCCTCACCTGTTGGGTGGCCTGCTGCTCGATGAGAAACATGCGCAGGTCTTCAGGCAATCCGCGCGTCGCCTCGTCGGGGAAGATCCACAGCGCATGACTCCCGCTCTCGGCTTCATCGATGCTGAGTGTGGGCGTCGCCAGCAGCTGGTACTTCACGGCCAGCCTGAAGCAGTCGCGAACCGACGTGGTTGAAAGCAGCAGCAGGCCATACATTCCGAAATCCGACAGGTGCAGCCTCCCGCCGAGCCGGAAGGGTGTCGCGCGGTCCCGTGACAACCGCAGCGCGTTCTTGCACGCGAGAAGAAACTGCTCGACCGACGTCCGACAGGCGACGTCGTGCAGGTCTGCAGGGTCCAACCCGGTGCCGCGTAGCGTGGCTTCTGCCGGCGTGCCGTCTTCCAGCAGCAGCTGGACGAGGGCCGCGATCTTATAGGGGGGGTACAGTCGTCCGGCGATGAATGGTGTCCGATGCGACATGCGCCAGGATCTCGTCCAGGATCCGCGCAGTCTGACAAGGGCCGACATCGGGGCCAATGTCGTCACGCGACATAGGCGCGCCCGGTTTGATGTGACCAAAGCTCACTGGCACCGCCCGGCCGCGGGCGGTCGCGCCGCGGCCGGATCCCGGGCCGCGGCAGCGGGGTCTCAGTCGTCCCTTCGGTGGTGGCGGTGGTCAGTGACGCATGCGAAGGAGGCGGCCGCGTTTACGTCGCCCGAGCCCTGGTATTGCGGCCACTTCGGAAAGTCGCAGAGCGGCCGCGTGCGACCCGGTACACCGACGGTGTCGGTCACGACCTGATCGCGCGGGCTCACCCCCTCCTCGGCCCACTTCTCGAGGGCAGTCAGTGAATCCCAGCTCGCGTTGAACACCGTGCTGAAGGCGTGGCCGTAGCCGGGAACTTCGTAGTATCGGACGAAATCTCGGACGCGCGACGGTCCCATCCGAGCCAGGAGCCGCTCGTAGTACTCCTCGGTCGCGGGTGCTCACCAGCACGTCGGCTATGCCGTGGGCCATCAGCAGCTTGCCGCCGCGCTTGGCGAACTTCGAGATATCGGTGCTCTGATCGAGCTGGTCGCTCAGGTCGCCGATCCGCCTGGCCCACTGGCCGGGGTGCTCGGGGTCGAGCGCGAGCGAGTTGAACGACGGGTCGCGCGTCACCACGTACTTCAACCACTGGTCGGTCAGTACGCTGATGTACGGCGCCGTGCGTGGCATCGGCATGGTCGGCTGGCTCGTCCCGAATGCAAGGAAAGTGACGATGGGCTCGAGCGGCGAAGGATTGCTGGTGATGCCGAGATCAGCGCCCCAGACGTTATAGCCCGGGTAGTGGCTTTCTCCGCTATCGAGGTGGAAGTAGAAGTTCGTCCGGGTGTTGATGGTCTTTAGCGCGTTGATCTGTGCGTCGGACAGGCAGGTGTCGCCGGTGTCTGCGCCGCCCGGACAGCGGACCGGAACGCCGTTCAGCGTCGCAACCGACGGATCGAACACGTGGTTGCAAAGCGACTGGTTGCTGATCAGCCCGTCGACTACGCCGTCCAGGGCGTCGCAAGCCTCCAGGGCCGCCTGGAGGATGACGATGCGCTTGGGGGTGTTGGGATACGCGCCCGGCTGGGCCAGCGCTCTGTTCATCCGGTGGCCGCCGAGCAGCGCCGAGACCTGGTTCCACGCCGGATACCAGGCGATGGCGCCGTCCCAGTCCTTCGGCCAGAGCTGGATGACCTGGAGCGACTCACGCCCGCCGGTCGAGCCGCCGGCGAAATATGCCTTCACGGGCTCGCCCTGCGCATAGCGGGCCCTGATCAGGAAGATCGACGCGTCGCGAGTCTTCTTCAGCGCGTCGCCGCCGAAGTTGCGCACCGCCTCCTCGTTCAGGCCGAACAGGCCGTCCTGCGAGCCGAGGGCGCCGGCCTGGTGGCCCGAGTCGCTCGCGAACGTCGCATAGCCGCGCCCCAGCGGGGTGAGCTGGTTGGCGGGTCCCGCCGGCACGTTGCCCGCGACGTTCGGAATCGATCCATTGAATCCGCCCCCACCGAACATCACCGCTTTTGAATTCCACGCCGTCGGCAGCGCCACTCTGAAGAGGATCTTCGGCGCCGTGGGATCAACCGGACTGATGCTTCCATCGACGCGACAATACTCGGGAAGCGCGCTCGCGCCGCTGCCGCTGGCGGCGACGAGGGTCGCGCTCGTCACGGTTCCGCCCGTCGTAGGCAGCCCGATTTCGGAGGCCGGTATCGCCATCCCCGCCAACTGTGCGCAAGTGAGCGGCGTTGGCTTGGGGCAGTCGCGTCCTTTCCCTTCGTGCGGACCATGACAGCTCTCGTGGGCGAAAGCCGGCGCCGCCATGAGCGCGCCGGACAACAATACTCCGGTCAGTACGGCAAGAACCTTGCTCATCTGCCCCTCCTCCTCTGTCGATCGATCTTAGACAGGGGTCCCCGCGGTCCGAAAGGTCGCCCGCGGAACGTTCGCAGTCATTTGAGGACAGCGCGAGTCAGAGCTCCCGCGTACCGAGGCTCCACAAGCGCAGCGCGATGTGGATCTCGAGGGCGCGCGGGGCGTCGCTCCAGCCGCCGAGCAAGGTCTCGATGGTCGTCAACCGCTGCCTGACCGTGTTGACGTGGATTCCCAGGCGGCGGGCCGTCGTCTTGGCGTTCTGGTTGCAGCCGAAGTAACGGAGCAGCGTGAGCGCGAGCTCGGAGCCGCGCTTGCGATCGTGCCGGATGAGCGGACCGATCAGCGCATCGATGAACTCCGAGAGGCTCGCCTGATCATGGGTCTCGAACAGCGTCGAGTACAGGGCGAGCTCGTTCTGACCGATGACCTGGTTGCCCACGCCGATCCGGCCGAGCACCGTCAGGGCGCGTCTCAGGGTTGCGTACAGCGCCGGAATTTCCGCCGGACCCGATACGGGCCGCGACAGCACGCCGCGATGAACGGCGCTCGGCTGGCGCCGCGCCCAGAGCGACAGGCGTTTCCGGGCGTCGGCGGCACGGGCGGTTCCGCACAGCACGACGAGGACACCCTCGATTTCGTCGGCCAGGATCCCCGGGGCGGGATCCACGCTTCGGAACCAGCGCGCCGCGTAGCCGGCGCTTGGAGCATCCATTTCGACCAGCATGAGCGAGAGCGGCTGCGAAAGGTCGAGGCCGTGCCGCTCGGCTCGATCGGCCAGCAGCGCGGGCGCGTCCTGCCGGGGCGACAGGAGCAGCCGCAGCAGCGTCGATGCGCTGGCGCTCTTCGTTGCCTCCATGCGCTCCTGCGACAGCAGCACGATGCCTATGACGCTCGAGCTGCGCTCGAAGGTGCGAACCGACATTTCGTCGAGCGGCTCGCGACGGAACAGAACGATCGATCCCAACGCGTCGTCCCCCCCGATCACAGCCATCACCCGGCACGACTCGCCTCCGGCCTCGTACGCGATCACCGAGCGTCCGGTTTGCCGGCTGAGCTGCAACGCGCGCGAAAGCTCCACCTCGTGCTCCCCGTGCGATGCGTAGGCCCGGGCGGCGGTTCCGGCGAATTCAGACGCGGCGCCACGGCTGACGACCTCGCCCGCTTCATCGAGCACCAGCATGCTGCCGCCGAGCAGCTGCACGATCGCCTGGCACAAGGTCGAAAGGGAAGCGCCTCTTGCCAGCAGGGACGTCATCTGCTCGTGCGCCTCGGCTGCGCGCTCGATGCTGCGCGCGTGCCGCTCCAGTTCCGCCCGGTCCAAAGCGGCCTTCGCCACGGCGGCGTTGGCGCGCTCGAATTCGCGCGCATTCTTCAACGCGACCGCCGCGAGCGTGCCGAGCGTGCAAAGGATCGAGATGCTCTGGGCGAGGTACAGGCGGTGATACCGATCGGCGACGAACAGGAGGCCGATCACCTCGCACTCCCAGATCAGCGGCACGCCGACCAGCGCGCCGATGCCTTCCTCCAGGAACGTGTCGTCGAGCTTGGCATCGTGCGGGAAGCGCTTGTCGTGCAGATAGTCCGCCGTGGTGAACGGCAGCCGGGTCGACATCACGACGCTCACCATGCCGCGATCGCGGCGGGCCACCATGCCCGCCGTGTTCGGCGACAGCGCGCCGTCGGCGACCAGCGCCCGAAACTCGTCGCGCTCTGCGTCGTAGACCGACAGCCACGCGAGATCCGCGCCCAACAGGTTGCGCGCCCGCGAGACGATCGCGTTCAGCAGGCTGGTGAGGTCGAGGCGGCTCGACAGATCTTGCGCCGACTCGATGATCGCCAGCATGCCGCGCTCGCGCTGCTGCTGCAACTCGAGCCGATCGCGGACTGCTGCGGCCATGCGCGCGCGCTCGAGCAGCATCGATTTGCCGGCATATCCCTCGGGCAGGGCCTCGGCCCTTGCAAGGCGCCGCGCGAAATCCTCGGCCGGTGCGCCTCGATGAAGCAGCTCGATCAGATCACCCGCGATTCGATCGGCCGTGTCAGGTCGGACGTCGTTCGCAACGATATGGTTCGCCATAGTCTCCTCTGCGTTTGGCGTGGGCTCTTTCGCTCGGAGCCGTCTTCCTGGAAAACCCGGGCGGGCTGTCCCAAGAGGACTCCTTTTGTCCTGAGCGCACCTATGCGGCACACTACATCATTGTGGTTCCCTGCTGTTCGCTGCCGGGGATCCTTGCCAAAGCGGTCGACTCGAACCAGGTTAGGCGCTGGCCTTTTTGAACGCGTTAGGCATGCACGCTCCGAACTACCGCTGGGTATGCCACAAGTGCGAGTCCGCTAATGAGCCTGGACGATCGACTTGTGCAAGGTGCGGCTTTAGAGCATCTGCTTCGGGTGTCGAGATTGCGAAGGCGAGGGGTGAATCGAACCCTATCCCAGAAGGCTACCGTCCCCTTAGCTGGCTGGGTTGGTTGCTCGCCTTCGTGATTCCATGGTCCTAATGCGCACCACCTGCATCAATCAATTCAACGCGCGTCCAAAGGCCTCAAACCGCCGGCGGTTCTGCTACTTGTATCGATAGACGACGATCTTGTCGGCCGCGGACTCGGGCGTCCACACCTCGCCCTTGCGGCCGTGGATCTGGCGCACGTTGGCGTAGGCGCTCGAGGAGCGGAAGCTCTCGAACTTCTGCGTCGCCGGGTCGAAGCGCAGCATGGTCTGCGACGCCCACTCCGAGACCCACACCTTGTCGGCCTCGTCGACGTACACGGCGTAGACCTGCGGGTTGTCGCCGGGCGCTTTCCACGCCGACCACTTGCCGCTCGTCGGCTCGTAGCGGCTGAGGTTCCCGGAGTTCCATTCCGCGACCCAGATCGCGCCCTTCGAGTCGGACCACACGCGTCGCGCACCCTGGTTGCGCGTGGGCGGCTCGAGCACCGCGGTACTGCCGTCCGCGTTGATTTTTCCGACGAACGAACCCGCGAGCGAGGCGTAGTAGACCGTGCCGTCGGGCGTGGCGTGGATGCCGTAGGGACCGCGGCCCTTGGGCGCCTTGAAAACCTTCATGTCGCCGCTCGCAGGATCGAGCCGGCCGTAGATGCCGCTCTGGCCGGTGAACCAGTGCACGCCTTTGCCGTCGAAGATGGCCGTGTTCAGGTTGGCGTAACCCGAGTCCTGCGGCAGCTTCCAGACCTTGACCCGCTTGGTTTTCGGGTCCACGCGCACGATCGCGTTCTGCCCGCCGTCGGTCAGCCACGGCGCGCCGTCCGCGCCGGCGATCACGCCGTGCGGCGAAGAGCCGGGGCCGAGGGGAACGAAATCGAACTTCCCGCTCTTCGGGTCGAGGATGCCGAGGTGGCCGCTGCCCTGCGCGGAGATCCAGACCGGACCGTCGGGCGCCGCGTCGGCCCACACGTCGTGCACGCGGTGACCGCGCGGGACCGGATACTCCTGGACCGTTACCTGAGCGGCCGCCGTGACCGGTACCAAAAACAGACAAAGAAGAAAGCGCAGGCGTCGTGGCATGATGCGCACCGGAGGTGAATGATGTCAGTGCACCAGAATTACATCGCCGGAGCGTGGGCCGAGGCCGCCGAGCCGGCGCCCAATATTAACCCTTCGAACCTGTCCGATGTGGTCGGGGAATACGCGCGCGCGAACGAGACGCAGGTGCGCGCCGCCATCGCGGCGGCCCGCGCGGCATTTCCCGCGTGGTCGCGCGGCGGCGTGCAGGCGCGCGCCGACATGCTGGACAAGATCGGCAACGAGATCCTCGCCCGCAAGGACGAGCTGGGCGTGCTGCTCTCGCGCGAGGAGGGCAAGACCCGCCCCGAAGGCGTCGGCGAAGCGATGCGCGCGGGCTATCTCTTCAAGTTCTTTGCCGGCGAGGTGGTGCGCCAGGCCGGCGAAGTCCTGCCCTCGGTGCGCCCCGGGATCAAGGTGGAAATCACCCGCGAGCCCGTCGGCGTGGTCGGGATCATCACGCCGTGGAATTTCCCGATCGCCATTCCCGCGTGGAAGATCGCCCCGGCGCTCGCCTACGGCAACTGCGTCGTGTTCAAGCCCGCGGACCTCGTCCCGGGCTGCGCCTGGTCGCTCGCCGAGATCATCGCGCGCGCCGGCGTCCCGGCGGGCGTGTTCAACCTCGTGATGGGCCGGGGATCGGTGGTCGGTGAGCTGCTTTCGAACAGTAATGACGTCGATGCAATCAGTTTTACCGGTTCCGCCGCCGTAGGGCGCAGGGTGGCGCAGAACTGCGCGGCGCGTCTCGCCAAGGTGCAGCTCGAGATGGGCGGGAAGAACCCGCAGGTGGTGCTCGACGACGCGGACCTCGACACCGCGGTGAACGTCTCGCTGCAAAGCGCTTTTTTCTCCACCGGGCAGCGCTGCACGGCGGCGAGCCGACTCATCGTTACGCAGGGCATACACGATAGATTCGTTTCTGCGCTTACCGGGAAGATGAAAAGCTTGAAAGTCGACGACGCGTTGAAGGACGGCACCGACATCGGCCCGGTCGTCGACAAGCAGCAGCTCGAGCAGGACCTGCGCTACATCGAGCTCGGGCGCAAGGAAGGCGCGAAGCTCGCCGCGGGCGGCGAGCGCCTCAAGCGCGGAACCGAGGGTTATTACCTCGAGCCGGCGCTGTTCGTGGACACGACCTCGCAGATGGCGATCAATCGCGACGAGATCTTCGGGCCGGTGGCCTCGGTCATCCGGGCGAAGGACTACGACGAGGCGCTCGCGGTGGCGAACGACACGCCCTATGGGCTGTCGTCGGGCATCGCCACCACCTCGCTCAAGCACGCCGAGCACTTCAAGCGCAACTCCGCCGCCGGGATGGTCATGGTGAACCTGCCGACCGCGGGGGTCGACTACCACGTGCCCTTCGGCGGCCGCAAAGGCTCGAGCTACGGGCCGCGCGAGCAGGGCCGCTACGCAGTGGAGTTCTACACCACGGTGAAGACCGCCTACGTGAATGCCTGAGCTCGACCTTCGCCTCCAGGTCGGGAAGTACGACGTCCAGAAGCTGCTCGGCAAGGGATCGACCGGCACGGTGTACCTGGCGAAGGACACCTTCACCGGCCGCGAAGTCGCGCTCAAGACGCTCGAGCCCGAGGTGTTCCGGGACGAGCGCTTCGGCTCGATGCACCGCGCGCAGTTCCTGAACGAAGCCTCGCTCGCCGGGAAGCTGCGCCATCCGCACATCGTCGCGATCCTCGACGCGGTCGTCGGCGAGGAGTCGGGCCACATCGCCATGGAGCTCGTCCTGGGCGGGGACCTCTCGCAGCATTCGAAGCCCGATACGCTCCTGCCGCCCGGCGACGTGCTGCAGATCGCGTTCAAGTGCTGCGGCGCGATGGACTATGCCTACCGCGAGCAGGGCATCGTGCACCGCGACCTCAAGCCCGCGAACATCATGATCGCGGGCGGTACCGACATCAAGATCGCGGACTTCGGCGCCGCCTTCCTCAAGAAGAGCCAGCCGGCGCAGGAGGCCGCGATGGGCTCGCCCTATTACATGGCGCCAGAACAGCTGCGCGGCGAGGAGCCGACCTTCCACAGCGACATGTACTCGCTCGGCGTGGTGCTCTACGAGCTCCTGGTCGGGCGCCGCCCCTTCAGCGCCGACAAGCTCGAGGCGCTGATCGAGAAGATCCAGAACGCCGAGCCCAAGCCGCCGAGCGAGCTGCGCCCGACGCTGCCGCGCGAGCTCGATGCAGTGGTGCTGCGCGCGCTGAGAAAGGATCCCGCCCAGCGCTACAACACCTGGGCGCAGTTCGGCGTCGAGATTTCGAAGGTGATCGGCCTGGTGCTGCCCGCCAGCGCGGTCGCGGACAGCGAGAAATACCTCGCGTTGTCGAAGGTCGAGATGCTGCAGCTCCTCGGCGACGCCGAGTTCTGGGAGCTGGTCGGCGCGGCGAGCTGGACCCGGCGCGACAAGGGCAGCGCCATCGTGCGCGAAGACGCACGCGGCCGCAGCTTCTACTTCCTCGCCAGGGGCGAGGCCAAGGTCACCAAGAAAGGGCGCCTCCTCAGCATGATCCACGAAGGCGAGTGCTTCGGCGAGATGGCCTACATCCGCGGCGGCGAGGAGCCGCGCGAGGCAACGGTCGAGGCGACCACCGCCGTGGTGATCGCCGAGTTCGAGCCCGAGAAGCTCGAGGCGTTGAGCGAAAGCGCGCAGCTCCACCTGACGCGCGCGCTGGTGCGCAATGCGGTCGAGCGCCTCGCGCTCGCCAACTCGCGGCTCGCAAGATGAGCCTGCGGGGGAAGAACGTCGCGATCCTCGAGAGCCGGCTCGGCCGCCAGCTCGTCGAGCTGGTCGAGGGGCGCGGCGGGGTCGCGATTCACGCGCCGGCGCTCGCCGAGCTGCCCGACCTCGATCCGGGCGCGATCGCCGCGCTGGTGGGCTCGCTCGAGGCGCGGCCGGCGAAGCTCGCGATCTTCCAGACCGGCGTGGGCACGCGCGCGCTTTTTGCTGCAACCGATAGCCTCGGTTTGACCGCCGTTTTTCTGTCCCTCCTTGAGAAAACCGTGGTCGCCGTGCGCGGCCCAAAACCCAGCGGGGCGCTGCGCGCGAGGGGCGTGCGCATCGACCGCAGCGCGGCGGACCCGTTCACGACCAGCGAGATTCTCGATTCGATCAAGGATCTTCCGTTGAAGGGCGAGCGTGTCATCGTGCAGAGACATGGCAGCGCCAATGTCGAGCTCGATCGCGCGCTCGAGGCGCGCGGCGCGGCCGTGGCCGAGATCCCGACCTACCGCTGGGCGCTGCCGCCCGACACCGCGCCGCTCGTGTCGCTGATCGGCGCGCTCGAGCGCGACGAGCTGCATGCGGTGGTGCTCACCAACGCCGAACAGGTGCGCAACCTCTTCGCCGTCGCCGGGCGAGAGGGCCGCGCCGAGCGCCTGCGCGCCGCTCTCAACCGCACGCTCGTCGCCTCCATCGGCCCGGTGGCATCCGCGGCGCTGCGCGACGCCGGCGTCAGGATCTCGCTCGAGGCGAGCCCGCCGAAGCTCGGCGCTCTCATGACCGCACTTGAACAGGCCCTGCCATGAAATTGATGCCGCTCGTTCTGCTTTTTTTCGCCGGACAGGTGCTTGCGCAACCCTATCCAGCGCGTTCCATTCGCCTGGTGGTCGGCTTCGCGCCGGGCGGTGCGGCCGACCTCGTCGCGCGCACGCTGCAGGAGCCGCTGCAGCGCAGCCTCGGCCAGCCGATCGTGGTCGACAACCGGCCCGGCGCCGGCTCGAGCATCGCTGCCGAGCAGGTTGCGAAGTCGCCCGCCGATGGCTACACGCTGCTGATCGCGAGCCCCTCGAGCATCCTGGTGAATCCAATGCTCATGGCCAACAACCCGTTCGATCCGCTGAAAGGACCTTGCCCCGGTG
>Ga0207703_10004944_pt1 | contig 10822 bp, 11 predicted proteins | sample KBSSwiS12_FD_184304 | JGI IMG/M metagenome (GOLD analysis project Ga0207703, IMG submission 184304) | Switchgrass rhizosphere microbial communities from Kellogg Biological Station, Michigan, USA - KBS Switchgrass S1-2 (SPAdes) (version 2) | ecosystem: Host-associated > Plants > Roots >... | reverse complement strand
GCCGCACCTTGAGCGAATGCTTTGTGGTGATCGATGAGGCGCAGAATTGTACCTACACCCAGATCAAGATGCTGCTGACCCGGCTGGGCTGGCGTTCGACCATGGTCTTGACCGGCGATCCCGACCAGACCGACCTGTTGCCCGGCATTTCGGGCCTGGCGGAAATCGCCTCAAGGCTGGAACATGTGCCGGGCATTCCGGTGGTGCGGCTGGCGGAAGGCGACATTGTGCGCCACCCGCTGGTGGCGTCCATGCTGACGGTACTCTGAAAAGGACGGCGGGCGCGGCAACCAAAAACTGGTCCCGCGCCCGTTTGCTTGCCCTGCGATGTTTCCCGCGTGATGTTTCCAGGTCACGCCGGGAGAGAAATGTCGTTGGAGGCTCTGGGCCGTCACGCCTTGTTGCGGCGCCGATGCTAGGTTGGGCGCTCCAATGGTCGGCGTCAGCCATAGAGAAGAAGTCCATCGTCATTCCGGCTGGCTGATCCCCGCAGGAATGTTCTTGGCCTTTCTGCTGCTCTCGGGCCTGTTGCTGGGCTGGTATTTGCGCCCCGATCTCAAATCACCCACGGCTCCCACCGGTCAGTCCAATCTGGTCCGGATGACGATGCGCGGCACCTTGCTGGTCATCCCGGCCAACTATATTGAAAGTTCCACGGCCCGAACCGGCGGCGAAAGGGACGCCATCACCTTGGTGGCGCTGTTTGCTTCCTGGCGCGGCTATTCCCCGGCAGAAGCCCGGCTGTTCCTGGGCAACGCGCCGGACTCTCCCGTCATCCGCCTCGCCCTGCGCGGCGATCCCGGCAATCTGGACGGACGGGCGCGGCTGAACCGGATTTATCTGCCGCATGTGATGGACCCCAAAGGGAGCCAGGGTCCGTTCGGTCTCACCCAATATGATTTCGCGGAAAATTCCGGTTACGACGGCAATGACCTGTTTGCCGGGGAAAGCGCCGCCGGTTTGGTGCTTTTGCTATGCGAACGCGCATCGGCGGATTTCTCCAGCCCGAACTGTTTGGCGGTCGACCGGCCGCTGGCGCGTAACTTGAGCTTTTCCTATCGCTTCAAACGCGCCTATCTGGCGCGCTGGCGAGAAATGGATGCTGGCGTGAAAGGCTTGATCGCGAAATTCCGCTCGTCTTAGGCGCGGGACGCCGGAGCCTCCGGCAAATCCATTTCCAGGATCGCCATATTAAAGGCATAGGAAATTTCGCCGTCTTCCTCATCCTTGAACAGGACGCCGACGAATTCGCCGTTGATATGCATCTCCACGGAATCCGGCTGCTTGGGGCGTTCGACAATGGTGATGGTGTCGAGACGGAACAGGTTGCGCAGATATTTTTCCAGGCGCCAGATTTCGCTGCGGGTCAAGGCCGGTTCCTCATGGATTGGACGGGTTGAACTCGCATGCCGTGGGTCCCAGCGTCAAGCTACATCGGCGAAATCGTGCCTGAACCTGTCCCCGCCTCGCGTCGCGCTTGGCCGCGCGCCGCTGCGGCGTTCGTCACTCTCGCAGGTCCACTGGACCTGCTCGTCCGCCATCGCTAACGCGCTGGCGGAACATTCCTCACCCAGTATTGTCCGGCAGTTCTTCGATATAGTGGTTCATCGCCTGGGAGGGATTGTCGTCGCAGTCGCAATTGACCAGCTTGGCGGGCACGCCCACCGCGGTGCAGTGCGGCGGTATCGCTTTCAGCACCACCGAGCCGGCGCCGACACGGCTATACTCGCCCACTTCGATATTGCCCAAAATCTTGGCGCCCAGGGACAGAAGCACGCCGCGGCGGATCTTGGGATGGCGGTCGCCGCTTTCCTTGCCGGTGCCGCCCAAAGTGACGTCCTGCATGATGGAGACATCGTCTTCCACCACCGCGGTTTCGCCGATCACAATGCCGGTGCCGTGGTCGAACATGATGCCTTGGCCGATCCTGGCGGCGGGATGCACGTCCACCGAGAAGAGTTGCGAAATACGGCTTTGCAGGAACAAAGCCATCGCCTTGCGCCCTTCCCGCCACAGCCAATGGGCGATGCGATAACTCTCCAAGGCGTGAAAGCCTTTGTAGAACAGGAAAGCGTCGAGATAGGAATGGCAGGCGGGATCGCGTTCGAACACCGCCGACAGATCGGCGCGCAACGCCTGGCCGATGGCGCTATCGGCCGCGACCGCATCGTCAAACATTTCGCGGATCGCCAAGGGGCCTATATCCTCATTCCCCAGCTTGCGCGCCAGGTGATAGGACAAAGCCTGCTCCAGCCGGTCATGCTGGAGAATGGTGGCATGGACAAAGCCGGCCAAAGTGGGCTCGCGTCCCGCCATGGCTTCCGCCTGCTGGCGCAGAGCGGTCCAGATCGGGTCTATAGCGGTGATTTTTTCGCGCGGGTTGGCCATCAAAGTATCCTTGGGGGAGCTTTTACCATGAAACTTTGTAGAATTTCAAAACGCCCGAACCCGGCTTTTTAGCCCTGTTTTGCGCAAAATTTTCGGATTGCGAGGGTCATTACCCCGGCCTGGGCCTTAAACGGCAAACAGGAAACTGTAGGCGAAAATCGCCGCGGCGGCGGCGGAAAAGCTGATCACAAGCGGCCAGGAATCCATAACACCCTCCAAACGAGGGCTTTTAGATGGTTATCTAACTATCTGAATCAACATGCGTGGGACGCAGGGCTGCTCACCTAATCCCGATAAGCTTGTGGGTTTGCAGCGACAACCGCCACTGCGGATGTTCCAAGCAGTAACGCGTGGCGGCTTCGGTGTTGGCGGCACGGTCGGCATTGTCCATCGGTTGCAGGAAGAAGTTGCGGAAATCCTGGCCGGCATAACGTTCCGGCGCGGCGCCGGCCTGGGGATAGATCAGCTTTAATTCATCGCCATGTTTGAGTTTCTGTTCCGCATCCGCCTTGGGACTGACACAGACCCAGTCGATGCCGGAGGGCGGCAGCAAGGTGCCGTTGGTTTCGATCCCAATCTCAAACCCTTCTTCGTGCAACGCGGCCACCAAACCCTTGTCCAATTGCAACAAGGGCTCGCCGCCGGTGCAGACGACATAGGGTTTGCCCCGATTGGATTTACTTGGGGCGTGTTCAGGCCATAGGGCGAAGACGGCGCGCGCCAGGGACGGCGCATCGGCGAACTTGCCGCCACCCACACCATCGGTGCCAACAAAATCGGTGTCGCAAAAGCGGCAGACCGCATCTTGGCGGTCTTTTTCCAGCCCGCTCCATAGATTGCAGCCGGCGAAACGCAGGAATACCGCGGCGCGGCCGCTTTGGGCGCCCTCGCCTTGCAAGGTGTAATAGATTTCTTTGACGCTATAAGTCATTCAAACTGCCGCCGCGCGGTACTTAGTATACCCGGTGGCGCGCAATTGGCAGGCGGGACATTTGCCGCAGCCATAACCCCAATCATGACGATGAACGCGGTCGCCGTCATAGCAAGTGACGGTTTCCTCCACGATCAGATCCACCAGCGCGCCATCACCCAAATCTTCCGCCAATTTCCAGGTTGCGGCCTTGTCGATCCACATCAAGGGGGTGTGCACTTTGACGTCCTGCGCCAGGCCCAGGCTCAGCGCTTTCGCCGTCGCCTGCACGGTTTCGTCACGACAATCGGGATAGCCGGAAAAGTCGGTCTCACACATGCCGCCCACCAGATCGCTGATGCCGCGCCGGTATCCCAACGCCGCTGCGGTGGTGAGAAACAACAGATTGCGGCCCGGAACGAAGCTGGTGGGCAGGCCGTTTTTTCCCATTTCAATTTTGACGTCGTCGGTCAAGGCGCTGCCGCCGATGGTTTTGAGCACATCCAAAGCCAACAGATGGTCATCGCCCAGCCGTCCGTTCCATAGCGTAAAAGCGCTGCGCAATTTTTCCAGGATGCGGGGCCTTGCCGTCAGTTCGGCGGCATGGCGCTGGCCGTAATCGAACCCTACCGTCTCCACCCGGGCAAAGCGCGACAGAGCCCAGGCCAGGCAGACGGTGGAATCCTGGCCGCCGGAAAACAGCACCAGAGCGGACGAATTACCGGGAATGGTCATCAGCGGTGTTTAACCCGCAATGGCCGGAAAATGAAAGATCAGGCGACAGCCGCCTCTTTGGCGCTTTTGCCAACGCAGCTTGCGGGCAAGGCAATCGTCACAGTTGTGCCCTCGCCCACCGCGCTTTGAATATGGAGCGTGCCGCCATGCAACTCGGCCAGCGCCTTGGCTATGGAGAGCCCCAAACCGGCGCCTTCAAAGCGGCGGGACAAGGTGCCGTCCAGCTGGCGGAAAGGTTCCAGAGCGGCGGCGATGGTCTCCTCGGCCATGCCGATGCCGCTATCCTCCACCACCAGATGCATGCCGCCGTCATTCTGAAGGCGCGCGGCAAAACGCACCTGCCCGGTGGATGGCGTGAACTTCAAAGCGTTGGCCAGGAGATTGCCCAGCGCCTGTGACAAGCGCCGCGGATCGGCGCGCAGCGGCGGGACCCCTTCCGGCAGACTGATTTCGATGGCACGATGATCGTGGGTCAGATCGCGCGCCCGTTTGACGGCGGATTCCGCGACATCCAATACGCTTTCCAGCCGGGCGTCGATGGTCAACAACCCGCCTTCCAGCCGCGACACATCCAGCACATCGTTGATCACCGCCAAAAGCCTGGCGCCGCTATCGTGGATGTCGGCGGCATAGTCGCGATAGCCTTGATTGCCGACCGGACCCAGTATCTCGTCGCGGATGATTTCGGAAAAGCCCAGCACCGCGTTCAGCGGCGTCTTCAATTCGTGGCTCATGGCGGCGAGAAACGCCGCCTTCATTTTGTTGGCGATTTCCGCCTGGCGCAGGGCGGCGCGCAAGGTGCGTTCCTGTTCGAATTTCTCGGTGACATCTTCGACGGTCCCTTCATAGCAAAGCAGCGCGCCCGACCAGTCGCGAACGGCGCGGGCATTTTCCGAAATCCAGATGCGCCGCCCGGAGCGATGATGGATTTCCGAAACGAAATTGGTCACCACATCGTGCGCCTGCATCAGCCTGCGGAATTCATCGCGCCGTTTGGGATCGGCATAAAGCTGGGCGCTGATGTCGGTAAGGCCGATGATCAGGGCTTCGGAAGTGGGATAGCCGTAAATGTCGGCCAGCGCCTGATTGACCGCCAAATAATGGCCGTTCGGCGTGGTGCGGAAAATTCCTTCAACCGCGTGATCGAAAAAGGCGCGGTAGCTCGCCTCACCCGCTGTGACCCGCTTGCGGGTTTTTTCCGCCACACGCTGCAGCAAGGAGAGCACAAAGCTCAGACCTGCGAAGATGATCAGGCCGGCGATGAATTGGCCGCCCAGCTTGGCGTTGACCCCCAAGCCGACAACCAGGCCGGCGACAAACACTGCCAGCGACGCGGCAAGACCGGGCGAACGGCTTTGCCCGGGATTCACCAAAGGGTCTTTCAACGGCGGCATCGGTTTTGGCTGCGCAGGATCCGCCGCTTTGGTAGCGGAAAAACCTAAATGGGCTGTTGAGGTTAGGAGGCCGCGGCCTGCGTCACCACGCCCCAGTCTTAGGATTTGCGCAACCTTGATGACAGCCCGGTTAAATTTATGCGCCCGGCAAGCCAAAATTCGCCCGAAAATGTGCCCGGGGGTGAAGCTTTTGCCCAGGAAATACGCAAAGCGGGCTCTGCTGATTGTTCGGAGGCAAACTTTGTGTTTGATTGCCTCATCTATCGGAAATTTCTAGAAAATATTTTTTTGCACATAAGAAATGGCCCTGTTCGCGACCATCCAGCCCCTATTCGTCGTCTCCGGTTTTGCCGTCGGTTTCCTCGTCGGGATGACGGGGGTGGGCGGCGGCTCATTGATGACGCCGTTGTTGATCCTGTTGTTCCATGTCCATCCCGTCACCGCCGTGGGCACCGACCTGATCTATGCCAGCGTGACCAAAACCGGCGGCAGTCTGGTGCATGGTTTCAACCGCACCATTGACTGGCGCATTGTACGGCGGCTGGCCTTGGGCAGCCTGCCCGCCTCGATCCTCACCATGACCTTGCTGTGGGCGCTGAAGATCGATCAAGGCGCCTATAGCGCCCTGGTGACCAAGATCCTGGGCGTGGCGCTGATCGCGACGGCCGCCGCGCTTGTGTTCCGCAAGCGCCTGCTGGCGACCTATTCCCAACGCATCGGTGTCCTCACCGAAGACCAAACCCGCCTCTATACCATTGTCACCGGTGTGATCCTGGGCGTGCTGGTGACCATTTCCTCGGTCGGCGCCGGCGCCCTGGGTGTTACTGCGCTGCTGCTGCTCTATCCCGAACTGCCGGTAGTGAAGATTGCCGGCTCCGACATCGCCCATGCCGTGCCGCTGACCCTGATCGCGGGCATGGGACACCTGATGTCGGGTGGGGTGAACACCACGGTCTTGGTTTCGCTGCTCTGCGGCTCGCTGCCCGGCATCATGCTGGCAAGCCTGTTCGCCCCCCGCCTGCCCGATTTTGCGCTGCGTATTGTGCTGGCCATCACCCTGGTCGTGGTCGCCATCAGGCTGCTCAGTGCCTGACCGCATCTCTAGGGGACGAAAGGGCGGTCCACCCCGGGCCTGGCAAAGGATGCTGAGCGGACGCAGGCTGGACCTGCTGGAGCCCAGTCCGCTGGATATCGAGATCGAAGACATCGCCCATGGTCTGGCACGGGTGGCGCGCTGGAATGGCCAGACCAAAGGCGCCCACGCCTTCTCCGTGGCCCAGCATTGTGTGTTGGTCGAAAGGCTGGTCACGGAGCTCTCGCCCCGGCTGGCCCGCCAGGCGAGGCTGATGGCGCTCCTGCATGATGGTCCCGAATATGTTGTCGGCGATCTCATCAGTCCCTTCAAAGCCGCCGTTGGCATTAATTACAAAGCCTTGGAGGAAAGACTTCAGACAGCAATTCATCTGCGCTTTGGGCTCCCTCCCCAGCTGCCTTCCACACTGAAAATCCTGTTCAAGCGGGCGGATCACTTGTCGGCCTTTTACGAGGCCACCCAGCTGGCCGGCTTTGAAGAGGCTGAAGCCCGCCGCCTGTTCGGGAGCCCGCCTCAAAAGCTTTTGGGGAGCCTGAAAATGCCCCGCCTGGTCCCCTTGAGCACGGCGGAAGCCCAGGCTCAGTTCCTGGCCAGGTTTCATCGCCTTTATGACCCCCAATAACCGGCCGCGTTAAAACAGACGCAGATTAGCTGCTACAAGCCGCCCATGCCCCGCCTTCTGGTCGCCCCTCTTTCCAGCCTTGCCGACGCCATCACAGCGCATCAGCCGTCGCATCTGGTCAGTCTGCTGTCGCCGGAACATATGATCGAAACCCCGGCCGGCTTTCCTCAGGCGCTGCATCTCAAGCTGGGGGTCAATGACATCGTCGATCCCGCCGCCGGCACCGCGCCGCCCGCCCGCGAGCATATTGATTCGCTTCTGGCCTTTGCCCGGACATGGGATGCCAAACAGCCGCTGCTGATTCACTGCTGGGCGGGGATTTCACGCTCCATGGCCTCGGCCTACACCATTCTTTGCGACCGCCTGGGACCGGGGCGCGAAATTGAGATCGCCAAGGCAATCCGGGCGCGCGCACCACATGCCCAGCCCAACCGGCTTCTGGTAATACATGCCGACGAAGCCTTGGGCCGCGGCGGCAGGATGATTTGGGCGCTCAACAGCATGGGGCCTGCGGTGCTGGTGGAAGAAGGCGTCACCACCACTTTTCCGCTGGAGGGCCTGTGACGGCAAAGGTGAAGGAGGCCGTCTCCATCGGACTGTCAGCCGCCATCCTGTCGGTGGAAGGCGAGCGTCCTTCAGTGCTGGTGGTGGCGCATGATGGCACGCATGATGCGCTGCCTTTCGGCCCGTTCGATCCTGCCGATCATCGCACCTTGGAATCGGGCTTGCGCAAGTGGGTGGGCGAGCAGACGAAGTTCGAGTTGGGGTACACCGAACAGCTTTACACCTTTGGCGACAAGGGACGGCATTTACCATCACCCGGCTCGGGCGACCGCGTGGTGTCGGTGGGCTATCTGGCTTTGACCCGGCAGGTGCTGGAAGCGCCCGGCACCCAATGGCGCGGCTGGTATCACTATTTTCCCTGGGAAGATTGGCGCGACCAGAAGCCGGCGATGATCGAGAGCACCATTCTGCCGGCCTTGCGGAAATTCGTGAAAAACGCGCCCGACGGCGAAAGTGCGGAATTGCGGCGCGAGCGGGTGAATATGTGTTTCGGCGAAGGCTGGGACGAGGAACGCGTGCTGGAACGCTATGAGCTGTTATACGAAGCCGGGCTGGTGGAGGAATTCTATCGCGACAGCGGCCAGGATATGAAAAAGAGCGCGGGCCAAAAAGAAAGCCTGGGCACGCCCATGCTGTTCGACCATCGCCGGATTCTCGCCACCGCCATCGCGCGGCTGCGCGGCAAGTTGAAATACCGGCCGGTGGTGTTTGAATTGATGGCTCCCACCTTCACCTTGCTGGAATTGCAACGCGCGGTCGAAGCTTTGGCCGGGTTGCGGCAGCACAAGCAGAATTTCCGCCGCCTGGTGGCCGAGCAGGGCTTGGTGGAAGGCACCGGCAAATTTTCCACCTCCGCGCGGGGACGGCCTGCCGAGCTATTTCGCTTCCGGCGGGAAGTGCTCAAAGAGCGTCCCGCTCCTGGTGTGCGGCTGGGGGCGCGGCGCGCCAAGGTGATAGTCTGAACTGCCTGATCCGCTTATCGGATTTAGGATGGCTGCGGCGCAAAAGTGTCATTTGCATGCAACACATGTCTGATCCGCACGTTACCCTCCCTTGACCCCTTAATGCTCTTGTGTAGCATAAAGCCGGAACCGGCTCTTGAAAGCCGGGTTTTTTGCCCCAGATATATACTCGAAATGAGTATATTACGGTGACGGAGGACGCAAAATGGGTGTCGAGCTGGCCTATACCGACGCTGTGGCGCGGGCCACGGAGGGCCTCTACGCCAAGGTCGCCAACTTCATTCCCAAGGCGGAATGGACCCTCTATGCGCCCCTGATAGCCGAGATCAATCGCCTGAAACGGGAAAAAGACGCCGTCATCCTGGCGCACAATTACATGACGCCGGAAATCTTCCATGGCGTGGGCGATTTCATGGGCGACTCTCTTGCCCTCGCCCGTGAAGCGGCGCGCACGGATGCCAAAGTGATTGTCCAGGCGGGGGTGCATTTCATGGCCGAGACCTCGAAGATTCTCTCGCCGCAAAAGACCGTGCTGATCCCCAGCATGAAGGCGGGCTGTTCGCTGGCCTCTTCCATCACCGGCGCCGATGTGCGGCTGTTGAAACAGAAATATCCCGGCCTGCCTGTGGTGACCTATGTGAACACCAGCGCCGATGTGAAAGCGGAAAGCGATATCTGCTGCACCAGCGGCAACGCGGTGAAGGTGGTCGAGGCCATTGCGCGGGATTTCGGCACCGACACCGTCATCATGATCCCGGACAAATATCTCGCCCGCAATGTGGCGGCCAAGACCGGCGTCAAAGTGATCACTTGGGAAGGCGCCTGCGAAGTGCATGAGCGCTTCACCGCCCAGGAGATCCGCGACTATCGCGCCGCCCATCCCGGCATTACGGTTCTGGCGCATCCGGAATGCCCGCCGGAAGTGGTGGCGGAAGCCGATTTTGCCGGCTCGACCGCCGCCATGATCAATTATGTCGGCGACAGAAAGCCCCGGCGGGTGGTGATGATCACCGAATGCTCGATGAGCGACAATGTCGCGGTGGAACATCCCGAGGTGGACTTCGTGCGGCCCTGCAATCTCTGCCCGCATATGAAGCGCATCACCTTGGATGGCATCCTCCATTCACTTCAGACCATGACCCATGAAGTGATCGTGCCTGCGGATGTGGCTGCCCGGGCGAAAGCCCCCATCGACCGCATGCTGGCAATCAAGGCCTGAGCAGAACCAAAATGAATCCGCGCATCGACAATATCATCGAGAGTGACGGCGCTTTGATCCTGGGTGCTGGTATCGCAGGACTGTTCACGGCGCTGAAGCTCGCGCCCATGCCTTGTATCGTGCTGGCGGGCACCCGGCCGGGCCTGTCGGGCTCCAGCGCCTGGGCGCAAGGCGGTATCGCGGCGGCGGTGGGAGAGGACGATAGCTGGCAATCCCACGCCAATGACACGATCGCCGCCGGCGCCGGGCTGTGCGACCCGGCAGTGGTCAATCTGGTGGCCTGGGAAGCCCCGGATCGTATTCAAGATCTGGTCGGTTATGGCGCGCCTTTCGACCGCAACAGTGATGGTTCGCTGGCCCTGGGCCGCGAGGCCGCCCATTCCCTGCCCCGCATTGTCCATGTCAAAGGCGATGGCGCGGGCGCGGCGATTTCCGCCACCCTTGCCGAGCGCGCCAGCAAGACCGACAGCATCACCCTGCTGGAAGGCTTTCATGCCATCGAGTTGGCGTTGGAGAATGGCCGCGTCACCGGCATCTTCGCCCGCTCCGGCTTAGGCCCGGACGCGCGGCTGATCCTGTTTCGCGCCCGCGCCGTAATTCTGGCCACCGGTGGCTTGGGCGCGCTGTACGCCGTCACCACCAACCCTCTGGAAGCGCGCGGCGAAGGCTTGGGCATGGCGGCGCGCGCCGGCGCCCTGATCGCCGATCCGGAATTCGTGCAATTCCATCCCACGGCCATCGCGATTGGCCGCGATCCCGCGCCCTTGGCCACCGAAGCCTTGCGCGGAGAAGGCGCGGTGCTGGTCAATGCGCGCGGCGAGCGCTTCATGCAGGCCGTGCACAAGGATGCGGAGCTGGCGCCGCGCGATATCGTCGCCCGCGCCATTCATCACCAGATCGTGTCTGGCCAAAAAGTCTTTCTGGATTGCCGCGCA